>ERZ780167.1112-NODE-1112-length-24998-cov-14.589143_pt1 | contig 24998 bp, 30 predicted proteins | sample MGYA00510982_ERZ780167 | MGnify/ENA primary metagenome ERZ780167 (study PRJEB29588, sample SAMEA2146107) | human gut metagenome | biome: human gut; feature: human-associated habitat; material: faeces | place: Denmark | collected 2008/2010 ... | reverse complement strand
AGCGTCCAGATCGAGCAGCGTATTGTCCGGGCGCTCCCCATTCAAAAATCAGCCTATTTTTGCAGGTGTAGAGCTGAGAAAAAACTTGAAAATGCGCCTGTTTTTACAGAACAGGCAGAAACGGAGGCAATATGAAAACCGGACTGACTAAACGGCAGAAAACGACCTGCATCTATTTTGACGAAGCCAGCAAAACCGTTGAAATCCAGACGCATAATACCGCGCTCAAAAAGCGGCTGACACAGTATGCAGCAGAGTATCCCAACCTGTGCAGCCAGACCGACGATGACGAGCAGGGCAGGTTAACCTTCGAGATCGACCGCAGGCGGTTCGCTGTCCGCCTGACCGCGCCGTATTCGGATACGCGCCGACAGGCAGCAAGTGAGCTTGCCAAGAGAAACGGACTGAAAGGACGAGATAGAACCGGAAGCAAGTGATTTATCTGCTAATGTCCATAGGAGCAGCCAAGCTCCTATGGACATTGTTTGTGAGCAAGAAATATTGGTAATTACGTACTTGTTCCCTGATCCAAAGTATGATATACTGATAACAAGTTCAGAGAAAGCTGATTTTTACTCATTAAAACATGAATTCAATTTACTGTTGGAGTGAAGGACATGGCTGTAAGTTACAAGAAATTATGGAAGCTGCTAATTGATAAGGATATGAAGAAAAAGGATCTTTGCGCAGCAGCAGGCATCAGCCATGCATCAATGGCAAAGCTCGGTAAAAATGAAAATGTTACAACCGATGTTCTTGTGAAGATTTGTACCGCTTTGCAATGCGATATTGGTGATATAATGGAACTTACACCCGAGGTCAAAGTCTGAGAGGAGGCGGCAAAATGCAAAGTAATACAGCAGCACAGATTTCTACAATAGCCGCCAAACCGATTCTCAAGTGGGCGGGCGGCAAGACTCAAATGCTGGGAGAACTGCTTCCAAAGGTTCCTTCTTCCTATGGACGTTACATTGAACCTTTTTTCGGTGGTGGTGCCTTGTTTTTTGCATTGCAGCCCGAAAATGCTGTCATTGCAGATAGTAACCCTGAGCTAATCAATATGTATCGCCAAGTGGCAGATCACGTGGACGATGTGATCAGCTACCTTGAAAAATACCAAAATACAAGTGAAATGTTTTATTCTGTACGCAGTTTAGATTGGGAGACTTTGCCCAAGGCAGAAGCTGCCGCAAGGACGATTTATCTCAACCGGACATGCTACAATGGACTTTATCGTGTCAACAAAAAAGGACAGTTTAATGTACCATACGGAAAGTACAAGAATCCAAAAATATGTGACACCGAAGCGCTTCATGCGGCGTCACAGGCTTTGCGGAAAGCTGATATTGTCTGTGGAGACTATTTCCTTGTTCTGGAGCATTATGCTCAGCCGAGTGATTGCATTTTCTTAGATCCTCCATATCTCCCGATTTCCGAGTATTCGGATTTTAAGAGATACACTAAAGAACAATTCTATGAAGAAGATCATGTTGAACTTGCAAAACAGGTCATGCGTTTGCACGAAAAAGGCTGTCACGTCATCCTGACAAACTCAAACCATCCTCTTGTGCATGAATTATATGCTCCGTTCAAAATTGATGTTATCCAAACGAAGCGTCACATTTCCTGCAACGGAAGTACACGAAAAGGCGAGGACGTGATCGTAACCGTTCCACCAAAGCAACACTTTCTTATCAAACTTGCCCCTGAGCCTTTACCGGAACAGGTTTCTGCATATCCTCCTACACGGTTTATGGGCTCAAAGAGCAAACTACTGTCTGAGATATGGTCGGTTGCTTCTCAGTTCCAAGCCGAAACAGTAGTGGATTTATTCTCTGGTTCTGGCATTGTCGGGTATATGTTCAAGGCGCAAGGCAAAACGGTAATCAGCAATGATTATATGTCTATGTCGGCAACTTTTACAAAAGCAATGGTCGAGAACAATAATGTTACCCTGCCGCTCAATGAGGCAAAGAGTCTGCTGGTTACGCACAAGGAATCCGATCATTTTGTTGCAAGCACATTTAAGGATTTGTACTATACGGACGATGAGAATGATCTCATTGATACCCTTCGCACCAATATTGCAGGAATACACGACCAATACAAGCGCGCGATTGCAATGACAGCATTGATTCGCGCCTGTACCAAAAAGCGTCCTCGCGGTATCTTTACATACACTGGAAACCGTTATAATGATGGACGAAAAGATTTGCAAAAGGCACTCTCCCAGCAATTCCTTGAAGCAGTTGATGCAGTAAATAAAGCCGTCTTTGATAATGGAAAGCCGAATAAGTCACGAAATGGTGATGCAATGGATCTCCGCATTGAACAGGCTGATTTGGTGTACATAGACCCCCCATACTATTCACCGCTCTCCGATAATGAGTATGTGCGCCGGTATCATTTTGTGGAGGGGCTTGCCCGAGATTGGAAAGACGTAGAAATTCAGGAGCATACGCAGACGAAGAAATTCAAATCCTATCCAACCCCATTTTCAACAAGGAAAGGCGCAGCAGATGCGTTTGACCGACTATTCAAGAAATTTGCAAACAGTGTTTTAATCGTCTCCTATTCTTCAAATAGTCTTCCCACGCAAGATGAAATGGTGGCAATCATGGCAAAGTACAAGAAACATGTTGAAGTTGTTCCGGTAGATTACAAGTATTCTTTCGGAAATCAGAGTGATGCCAAAACACATAGGAATTCAGTGCAGGAATACCTTTTTGTTGGGTATTGATTGGGGGGTGCAGCATGAGCACGAAGATAGAAATTTGGCTTGTCGGTAATACGGGGTTGCGCAATCCAAATCGTATTCAAGATGGTTTCGCCATATTTGCAAACTCACCCTATGTTGGGAATCTCCGTGGAAGAGATAACGAAATAGGCTTTATGCGTCTTTTGGATGAAAAAGGAATCATCCAAAATGAAAATGGTAAAGATGAGTCCGGAAGTCACGCACGAAAGTGGCGCTTGATGTTTTCCAGAAACGGGTTTATTTATCCCCAGCTCAAGAAAAAAGATGGCGAGCAGGAAGAGTTAGGACCGCTTGATGAAATCACGCCATTTGGCAGAACCTTCCTGAAAGCAGACACATATCCCGCAGTGCAAGAGTGCTTTCTTCGTTCAATGAGCGTTGAACAATATCCAATGCCTGATGGTATGCACTATTTTTCTCCGTTAAGATGGCTCCTGGCAGTCATGCTGGAACTTGAGCGGCGAACCGGTTCTTCTGAATTGAGCAGAATCGAATTCGCACTGTGGGGACATACCACTAATCCCAGCTATAATGTGGATGAGGTTGTTGATAGGATTCTTGATCTGCGTCAACGAAGAGCTGCTGCCCCTGCCAAGCGCTCTTTTGATAAGAAAGAAATTGCAGCCAGAGGCGAAAATTACGACAAAAAGCCTGATAATTTCTTAGATTATAGCGATATGAATATGCGGTATCTCCGTATTTCTGGAATTTTCCAAAGAAAAGGCAGAGGGCTTATTATTGTCCCGACAAAGCATGTGTTGGCAGAAAAACTTGCAAAAGCAACTGCAAGTGCCGTGCCGATAATGGAGCAGTATAAAACACTCTGCAACGGTGCTCCTCTGCCTACTGATAACGCAGATATTGCCAAGTCTTTGCTTGACGATCTGATTAAACAAATGCGAGAGCGGCATATCTTGTTTGATATTTCTGATCTCCCACTAAGCACTGCCGCAGAAATTAATATCGCGCGGCAGCGGCTTGAGAATATTCTTGCTCAAACAGATGAAATTCAATATGCAAATGATCAGTGCAACCAGTGGCAGGAAATCAGAGACTACATGACTCTGCTGATTAGAGGCGGGGGCAAGCTGGTATATGACGAAGATAACGCCATTGAGGTACCTAAGGACGAAACTCCTGCCTACCTTGAGTGGACGCTTTGGCGAGCTGCTTTAGCCATTGATCACATGGTTAATAAGCCTTATGAAGTCCGTGGTTTCAAATTGGATTCTGATTTTATGCCAGTTTCAGCAGCGGGCGGCGGCAAGGGTGATCTGTACTGCGAGTTTAATGATTTCACCATTCTAACCGAAGTCACTATGTCTACGTCCTCTCGTCAAGAAGCTATGGAGGGTGAGCCCGTTCGCCGCCATGTTTCGGATGCAGTTCTAAAGTACGATAAGCCTGTCTATGGAATGTTTATTGCAGTGCGTATTGACACTAACACTGCCGAGACATTTCGACATGGCATTTGGTATGCAAAGGGAGATGTAAAGCAACGTCTGGACATCGTACCTTTGACATTGGCACAATTCCAGAAGTATTTCATCGCAATGTTTGAGGCAGAAAAGGCAAATCCTGAACAGCTTAGAGATTTAATTCTTAAATGCGAGTCGAGGCGGGATATACTGGAGGCACCTGCGTGGAAGCAGTATATTGATGCAACGGTTTCCGACAAGGCGGCTGAGATTATAAGCAAGATTGTTGTGCAAAAGCCTGATGAAGCGCCCTTCGTTCCGGCTGGTGCTATCGTTCGGCATACAACGTTTGGTGAAGGACAGGTTGTAGCGATTGAGGCGAACTTCCCAGAGTGTGCTACAAAAACAATCAAACTGCCATATTTGAGATCTTTGCCAGATGAAGTAAGTTTCTGCCCTGATGGAAAAACCTTGTTACATGATCGTTTTGGTGAGGGCACTGTATATGGGTATGTTGTCATATTTTCTCAAACCATATTGAGACTTTCATACCCCAAACAATTTAATGATGGAACAATCAGCGTTGAAATATAAAATCAGTGTCTTTATAAGAGCATGGTGAATCACATGAAAATACCTCTGCAACTCACGGATAGTCATGAACTTAAGGATATGACAACACACTCAGTTGAGGTTGTGTCCACCTCTTCAGTTACAGCGGATACATCGCCCGTTGTATTGAATCAGACAGATTCTCTTAGATTTAGGTTTCTTCCAACGCTTGTAACAAACGAAAAAGAACCTCAAAAATCCGTTTCCGGAAAATTGGTGTATGAAAGAAAGCCGAGGAAGGAACACTCTTTCCCTACGGACAAGGTATCTCGCAAGTCAATAAAAACTGGCGAATGGATGGAACTGCAACTCAATACATCTGAAACATATGAACTCTTTTGCGGTTTGAAGCAACTGTATGAACTCTATGATAATATGGGCGTAATTCCTTACGGAGTAGCTACGTATGCCAGAGTTGATAGTACCTTTCGACATTTTTTATCTATAATTCAAAATGATCCTTCAGCAGCTCGAATGATTGGAAATGCGGAGAATTTTGATCTCGTCAAAACGCTGCTAAGGTTGATTACTCAAACTGAATCACTTGAGTCGTTGAAGAAAAGTCTTATGGAATTACAGGACGAGAATCTACAACACCTAACAACAACGCTGAATATTGAAAAACTTCAGCGAGTTGCTACACTCATGGAAGAGAATCTTGATAATAATAGCGAGGAATTCTGGCAAACTACCGTTTTCAAGGAAAACCAATGGGTTCTGGCACAAGTATTTGCCTGTCCTTGCACAATCTTTTCTGATAAAGCCTATGTCGGAGGCAAGGGCGTAGACAATAGCGGTGGCAATCTATGCGACTTCATATATCAAAACCGGCTATCGCAAAATGTTGCTCTAATTGAAATCAAAACCCCTTGTACAGATATAATCGGGAGCTCGTATCGTGGTACTTACAGCTTTAGCCACGAGCTGAGCGGTGCAGTAAATCAGGTTCTGAATTACCGAGATAATCTTACAAAATCCTACTATACCCTATGTCACCAAAATGCTTCTCAATTTGAAGTACTTTCCCCGAAATGTGTTGTTGTTATAGGCAAGCTTGAATCCATGGATTCAACACAAATTGCTGCTTTTGAGAACTTTCGCAATAGCTTAAATAATGTGCAAATTCTAACGTTTGACGAATTATACCAACGTGTAGTCGATTTAATAGCTGTGCTTTCTGAAGATTCAACTATATCACACATCGACCAGTACGAAGACGAGAGTGAGGATCTCCCGTTTTGATTTCCTTTTAATAATAGGGATTGGAGGCAATTATCAATGAAATTAGATTTGAAGAACAACGCAGCGGCACAGGATATGATACGGATCATTATGAGGGAAAAAGACCTATCGGCGGAAGATGCAGTCACTTTTGCAGTTAACCGTGACATTTATCAAAAAATCCTTAAAGCGGGCTATGCTTCGATTGCATTTGACCTTTGGGGACATGACAATCCCGAGAGAGTATGGGATACTCTTTCAAGTCCTGTTATTGATTTGAAACTTGATAAATTTCAAGGACGACTCATCGAGGACATCAGCGAGAAAGAAAACGTAGACTATGAAACGGCAATATGTTACTTTCTGATTTTCACTATGGATTATCTTGGATACCACATTTGACAAACTTCGCTGAGTGGCAACGCTATGGCAACAAAAAATCAGATAGCCCATGCTACCTGAATAATGAAAGCAATACAAATACTCTGTGCTAAATCCCATAAGCAAACCTGTTTAGAATAGGCTTGACGGGAGCGAGAAACAACAATCTCGAAAACTGTAAATTTTTGTTGCTTCTGTTTATTTGTATAATCAATGCGAACGTATTCTGTCCCGTATTCAACAATGTTGAGGTGGCAGCTCCGGTAATCCATAGACGATAAGGCAAGATTACCAAATTTCGTTGTCACATTAGATATACACATATTCTTGGATCGGATGACAATAGCATTCTCATCCAGATTAGGAGTGCACTGTATTTTTTCAGATTGCGCAAATATCCAAACATAGCCTATCGCTATAAAAGAGATAACAAAAAAGATAATTCTTTGTTTTTTCACGAAGTTTCACCAGAGATACTTTTCAAAAATGCATACGATACCAGTACCATTTCCCGAGGATTTTTTCCGTGTACTCGAAGTTATCTCCATCGGATTCATGCCAGCTCCAACCGCCGCCGTCAGATTGAAAGCTCATGCTTGTCCCCTGGAACCCGCACGGAACATCCTCATCGGAGTAGTAAAAGCCTTCATAGACGGTTTCTGAACCGAATCCGCTGCTGAATGTGGAAAACTCAATCATCCCGCATTCAGGATAATAACGAACATCTCTCCTCTTGTATCGGTCATCAGGGATAGCCCCTGTCTGAATAACTTCTGCAGCGAATTCTTCAAGATGCGTATAGTTGCATCGGACATACAGGTAGGTTCCAAGTTTGGAGGCCTTTCCCGATATGATCAGCATTGCAAAAATAAGGCAAAGACACAGAACGATGATTTTTCCTCTTTGAGCTTTCACGTAGTATCTCCTCTCTGTAGCTTTTTCGCGGGTAACTGCTTTAATACCTCATACCCCTTATATACGACATACACCACCGTTTGACATATAAACAGCCACATCGAAGCAAATGCTAAAATCGAAGAAATTATCATTATCTGTGACACATTGACCTGCCACAGAAGTTCTCCAACTCCCCATAGGATCAGCGAAAGCAGCATCATTCTGCGGTAACGCCACTTGTCCTTTTTCTCCGTACACAGCCGCCACGCAGAAAACGCAAGCAGTAGGATGATCGTTCCCCCAAAGATGGGGACGATCCATCGTTCATCTGACTGCAATGAGAAAAGCACGGAAAAGGTTTTGAATATCACAGGATACTTCATGTTCGTTCCTCCTAACTTATTGTAACGCTGCGAACTGAAAAGGCTTACTGGAATCGATATGGCAAGAACTTCGTTTAATATTCGCTTACTCGTTCGGCGGGATCACGGTCTGACCGGTTGCATAGATATGGGAGATAATGAGGTCTTGCTGTGCAATAAGAGACTGATAGGCTTCTGCCAGCATAGGATCTGATGCGCTATATTCGACATCACTCGGTGTTCTGAGCAGATAGGTATCCTTTTCCGTTTGCGCGACGACAACGCTGTGCCCTGCAATGACCGGCGGGTTGTCCTCGCTCCATTCGCCGGGGTAGCAGTCAATAAAGAAAAGAATGCCGCCCTCGCCGTTATCATGGGTTGGCTTGTGATAAAAGGTGATACAATTTCCCCCGTTTTGGTGGTGAAGGCCATATTCTTCTTTAACTTCAACTTGCCCCATCCAATTCAGCGGCATCTCCATAGAAAACCCCAACTGATGATTCACATAGAGAATTGAAGATGGTTCCTCTGCCGATGCAGACTGATTTGGGATGGTATCCGCTCCGTTTGTTTGATCCTGTACTTCGTTTTTTTCTGAACATCCACTCAAACACAATGTGAGTACCAGAAGCATGACGATCCCTACAGAAAAGAGCAGAGAATTCTTTTGCTTCAATGCTTTTAGGTAATGTTTCATTTGCAATCTCCATATAATCACTGCTTTCAAAATAGCATGAGCTAAAGGGCTTACTGGAACCGGTAGCCTTGCGTGGTCAGCGCACTGAGATAGGCCAGGTATATTTCGCGCTGATCAAAATAGATAAGCTCACTATTATCCACCTCATGAAATGAGACGATTTTCTCCGCCTCATCTATCCACACCGAATACTCCTTCATATGTCCCTCCCAATCACGTTATAGCACTCCAGTGCCTGCGGTATTGTAATTATCTTTATCAGTAAAGTGAATTATCCTTTAACATAGGGAAGATTCACGATTATATTAGTTCTTCAAATAAGTAATAGAGATCGTCCTCAGTACTGTAGACGATTACAAGAGTATTGTCGAATTGCTTTAGTGTTTTTACAAGCAAAGTGTGATTGGATGGAAGAAAGTCTTCTTTATTGCCCTGCGTTGATAGCAGTTTTGAACATGTTGTATCAATCACCCTCAAATCATCGTCGTGTATACTCCTCGGAGAATAATTTGAGCTACTAAAGTCAAAGACTGATCCGCAAACCTTATCATTTTTGCATGAGAGCTTAATGATTCTGTATCCATCACCGTGGAAGCCATGATCGGAGCTATAATATTCTTCAACCTTGGTCTGCTTCGGAATTGTTATGTCCCATCTGGAAGATAGCGTATTTAAGGGACTGAAATAAATCTTTCCTATGCCGTAGAACAGGAGAAACAATAGTGCTAATCCAACCAAGGTCCCAAAGTAAATTTTGAACATTATTTCCAGAATGAGCTTGATTGCGTTTTTCATCAGAATTAACTCCCATTATACGGGTCCCCACGTTTAGTTTATACGTAAGCAGTTTTGTGGGCGGCTATTTTGACTGGTTCGGGGCTTTTGATTCCAATGCCGCATCAAAATCAAAAGTCAACCATATCCTTCTTAGAAACACTGATGCCTTCTTACGCAGGTGTCATCGTCATCGTATAGTTTGCGGTGCGGATCACGATCTGCGTTATTTTGCTATTTCGTCGCCCGTTCGTCCAATTGATCTTGCTGCTTTATAGATGCATCAGGCGGTCGATTTCTTACATCGTCTTCATTTTTTGACGATTCAACCAATTAGAGCATTGTCCCTTTGTGCAAAGTTTCAACTTGTGTTCTGGGACTTGTTTTATCTGCCAAACGATGCTTATAATCATTTCGCGGGGTATTTCACCTCGTGAGGAGGTTGTCCATGCTATCGTACTTACTCGCTGCGCTGGAAAGTGAAGAAGATAAGCGCAGATTTACAGAATTATATGAAGAAAATCATGTGCGTGCCGAGCAGACGGCGCTCCGTATTTTGAGAGATCCTCACGATGCCGAAGATGCCGTGCAGAACGCTTTTTTGCAGGTGATCCATCATTTTGATGAGATTTCAGAAATTCCTTGTAAGAAATTAGGCTTCTGGATCATCTCTATAGTGAAAAACGAAGCACTTATGATTCTGAGGCGCAAACAGAAAGAGCTGCCGCAAGAGGATTGGGATACTTTTTCGGCAGATGTCAGCGATCCAACAAGCTATAACGAGCTTGTCCGGCTGTTCTCTCAGCTTCCCCCAACCTACCGTGCGGCGCTGGAAATGCGGCTGATCAACGGCTACTCCGGCAAGGAAATTGCACAGCATCTTGGGATCTCAGAGTCCGCGGTCAATACGCGCATTTCTCGTGGCCGCGCGCTGCTTCGTGAGATTGCAGTCAAGGAGGGATTTCACATATGACAGAGCAGGAACTTGACCTTTTCATGCGTAATGTGCTGTTGGACGCCATTGCACTGGACGAAGAAACGAATACAGAGACGATCCCGTACACGCCGTCGCTGCATCACCAGAAGCAAATCAAGGCAATGCTCAAGAACCCTCTGCGCTGGGCGCGTGATCGAGAGCGGCCTGTTTGGAAAAGAGCCTTAAAGCGGGTCGCTGTCATACTGCTGGTGATCTCGCTTGCATTCGGTAGCCTGATGGTCGTTAGTCCAACTGCTCGAGCGACATTTATCCGCTGGGTCACAGAATGGTATGAGACGCATGTAGTGTTTCGCTATGCTGGAGATGATGTTCAGGGCAAGATGCCACAGTATGAAATCGGAGAATTACCAGAGGGTTTTGAGGAAGAGCAAGAAAAATACTTCGCAGGTGAAGGTACGATCAGTAGGTATTATGAAAACGACAATGAGGATGTGATTTTGTTTGAATATGTCTATATGCAGCATGGTTCTATGAGTTGGATTAGTACAGAAAAAGCAGATATAATTTCTGTTTCTGTAAATGACCTTGATGGGAAGCTGGCAGTTCCAAAAGAAGAAGGTATCAATAGTACACTCGTATGGTTTGACCCTGAGAAAAATCTGCAATTTACCATTGATGCGCCTCTTGGGGAAAACGATATTTTGCACATAGCTGAGAGCGTCTCTTTAGTCGAAACGACAAAATAGAAATGTTTTCTGAAAAAGGAGAACTATGTAAAGATATGCAGCTTCTATAGTTGCTTTGAAAATAGGTCGAATCAGATTACAGGAGGGAACATCCTTGCAAGATGTTCCCGCCCTCTTGTACCCATTTCCGCTGCACGACATTACACCTCAATTTTACAGTCGTGCTGACTGACATCCATTCGCTGCAGCCGACATTGACAGGATTTCTTTCAAGATTGGTCGGCTGCATTAAGCCTTGCGGGCACGGGAGGGAAAGGCTATTTAATTATTTGGCAAATAGAAATCAGTTTCCTCTACACCGTCCCACTCGCCGATGAGCTGCATATCTGCCTGATTCGGCGTGGCAAAGGCATCAAAACGCCAGCCTGCGTCAGTATAGATCAGAGTGACCGGATAGGTGCGCGTGTACTCATAGCTCGTTTCCAGCCGCTTGTCGCGCTCATCATCGGTTTCATCCCAGCGTGGATAGGGATAAGAGTAGTGCGCCGTCACCGTGAAGTCGATACGATCATCCGTCCGTGAGGTCAGAGTATATTCATCTGGAATGTTGCTGTTGTAATATGGTATGAGACGCATGTGACATACCGTTATGCGGGTGATGATATGGTCGACGATCTTCCAGAGTATACCATTACTGAATTACCGGAAGGATACGCTGAAGATCGTGATCAACGAATCGAGTTTGGTACACAGACTTACATTTCTTATCAGAATGGTGATATTAATTCTACCATTACACTTCACTACTGTTATATGCAACAAGGTGCTGCAACTGTATTTGTTTTGGAAAATGCAGATAGTGTTCCCATCATAGTGAATGGCTGCGAGGGTCAAATCTTCTTGTCTAAGAATTTAGAAACGACCAGAAATGCTGTTACTTGGATTGATATTGAACAAAACATTCAGTTTACTATTCAGGCTCGATTAAGCACTGATGACCTTTTGCACATGGCTGAAAGCGTTTCTTTGGATAATTTGCCGGAAATTGAATGATTGTTTCTTTTTTGTAAGAAAGGCACCTTCTTTTTCATCTATTTGTCAGAAAGTGCGGATTCTCGACAAATAGTAATTGCCGTTTTTCATAGGTCCTATAAAGAACATTGCGCAAATTGTAAAAAGTGGTGGCGAAAATGCGATTGAATTCTTCAAAAAAATTTTTAGAATCTACTACTGTTCAAGTTTTGACTATTACCCTATGTGTGTTTGCAATTGTTGCTCTGCTTCTTCGCCTGAGATTGCATCAGACAATGCTCAGCGTAGTTACAACATCGTACGCTTCCATAGATGAAACCAGAGCACACATAGAAGGGCAAATATGGTTGCCAGACTTGCGGCAACGCGATGTCGAGAATTATTGCGCGGGTTTTGTCTATACGGATGAGAGTAAAACAACATTAGACCATATTTCTGCGCGGTACGAACTTTCAGGGTGGCTGTGTATTGCGTTTCCTTGCAGATTACGACCGTACGATAGACTTGATTATAGACGATAGCAATGATTTGCAATTTTTGGAATGTGATAATCGTTGCATTTATTACAGGCAGGATAGTAGCTCACGGACTGATTTCTATTTCGCATACTTCAGCGAGAATGACATTTACTATGAACTTATGCTGTCAGTGCCAATTGGTACTTTATCTTCTGATGATGCGATGGGAATGTTGTTTCGAATAGCGTCTCCCTGACCTTTTAAGGAGAGTAAGTCCAAAACGAGTCGTATTCGAGCAAGTGGATGGCTGTTTAATTAAGATTAATTAAGAGGCTTATATTGGTAAAAATGCAAGTGTTGCTGATACTTCGCAAAGGAAAAAAGTACACTAAATATCATTACAACACTTTCTGCAGAGGATAATAAAATGGTAAAATGAATGTGATATAGAGGGTTGAGATGGGCTTAAAGATTCATGATTTTTGTGCGGTGCGGATACGCTGTCTTGTGATTGTGGAGATAATCTGCCTGATATTTTTTGCCGCAGGTTGTACAGGAAAGACTGTGGAGGGAGTCAAGGAAGATTTTCCGTTTGAAACCGTCCAGCTTGCGTCAGAATATGGTACGCTGTATATACAAGCGTCCTCATACTCCGAGGAGATTGGCAAAGAGATTCTTCAGCAGTTTGACACCGATGTGGAAACTGCCGTGCAGCGGACTGGCTGCGGTGGAGCAGATGTCTTGCTCTGCATTGCGGATTCAGCGACCGCAAGCTATTACGCGGATGCGGACGAGTGGTATTGTTCTGCTCAGCAGATACAAAGCGGCGCTTACCGCAAGAGGCTTTTGGAAGAGCTTTACGATTTGCATGATTACGGCACGCTTGTCGGACTGGCCCGTGCTGTTTATGATCCTGAAAGCACGGGTGCCGATTTCAAAGCGTACTACGCAGATGAGGACTACCTATCTGTGCTTTCTCTGTTTGCGGCATATTTTATAGACGACTTCACCAATAGAGAAACTGTGGAAATGGCAGAGTGCACAGCAGGGGAGTTTGTCGGATATTTGCTGGAAAACGGCGGTTTAGATCGTGTGATTGCTTCGCCGTTTTCCGAGAGTGACCGCAATGAATGGCTACGTACGATCGATGTTGCAGCCGAATACCGTAACCTCTACGGTACGGAATTCCTCGAAGATGCGATTTATCGGGAAAACTATCGGTATCCGCTAATTATGCGTCACGGCGTTCATCAGTATAACTTTCTCCCCCTGCGCAGCTTTGCAACGCCTGTGGAAGTCTGGAAAGCATTGTCACAGTATGCGGAGGGAATGCAAACATTGTGGGATCATCTTGCTGAATATGCACCGTCCACTTGTGAACGCATTCGCACACAATGGGCGCTGCCGATGACGACGAGTTTTACCGCTGTAGGGGAAAGTCAGGAAAAGCATGGCGGCATTGTGACGGTTGCCCGCCCAATGGACTGGTTGCACGAAACTATACATTTTCTTCTGGAGCGTGAGATGGGAAAGGACCCTGCATGGACGCAGGAGGGAATGACAACATATCTTTCTAGCTTGACTGGACAGACATTTGATGGCGACAATTATTACGCGCTGCTAACGCTGGACTGCAGCAAAATAGCGGATAGTCCGAGTAAGACCATCGCACTCCAGTTGGTCGAGTATTATCACACGCACTGGCTTCAGGAGAGCTATAATCCGTTGACATATTACCGCGCGCTGGGATTATTCCGCGAGGCGGCGGAGGAGGCTGGAGCGGAGGATTTCCGCCCCATCGTTGTCTCTTGTGGCGAGCGGCGGAATGAACTTTCCGGAGGAAACTTCACCGAAGAGAACGGCAATGAACTATCCTATTATCAGGCGATGCTCGTCGTTGACTATCTAGTTGAGCAGCATGGACTTGATGCTGTGCTTGAAGCCTTTTTTGAGGATGAAGATTTTCCTGAAAGCTTTGGCCTAACATATCAAGAGGCTCTGCATGCGGCTGAAACGTCTTTTAGTTAAAAATAGGAAAATAAAAATGCCTACAATAAGTAGGGTGCACTTATCTCAGATGCTAATGCCGCTTGTATTGACTGCTAAATGCAGAAGATATTAGCGCCTAATTGCTCACTGAAAGTGAAAACGCGCGTTGGTGAAAGATCTCAATCTTTATGAATTCTTCCATATTCGGTCAGATCAAATTATAGGCGGGAACATCCTTGCAAGATGTTCCCGCCCTCTTATACCCATTTCCGCTGCACGACATTATACCTCAATTTTACTGTCGTGCCGACTGGCAGCCATTCGCTGCAGCCGATGCCGACAGGCTCTCTTTCAAGATCGGTCGGCTGCGCTTAGCTTCACAGGCGTTCGAGGGAAAGATTATTTGATTAGCAAGGGGCGTCCTTACCGTCCGGGTATTTTGGTGTGTACGAAGTGTCAAAGCTTTCCTGCTCCGGAGCGAGGGGAAATGTATCGATACTGCCAGCCTCACCGCGGAAGCAAAAATAGAAGCTGAGTGCGTGATAGAAAAGCACCTGCTGCTCTTCGGTCAAAAAGTCGGGTGCGGCGTAATTTGTACGAAGCTATTTGGAGACGGGCAGTTCGGCAGCGGAAAGAGAAGTACGTGCGTTATAGAAGTCAGTTTCCTCTACACCGTCCCACTCGCCGATGAGCTGCATATCTGCCTGATTCGGTGTGGTGAAGGCATCAAAACGCCAGCCTGCATCAGTATAGATCAGAGTGACCGGATAGGTGCGCGTGTACTCATAGCTTGTTTTCAGCCGCTCGTCGCGCTCGGCCTCGGTTTCGTCCTGACGAGGGTAGGGATAAGAGTAGTGCGCCGTCACCGTGAAGTCGATCCGATCATCCGTCTGTGCAGTCAGAGTGAATTCGTCGGGAATGTTGCTGTTGTAATATTGGTCGCCGTAGGCGCAGTCGAGGATAAAAAGCCGACCGTCGTGCTCGATGTAGATCGGCGCGTTACCGTTGTCATTGCAGGCAGACCAGAGTGCATTGGTGAACAGCGCATAGACGACGCGGTCAAAGTCAGCCCAGGACTGCCAACGGCTGTGGGAGCTGATGTAGGTGTAGTCGGAGCCGTCCGGCGTGTACTCGTCGTACTCGGCTTGGCCGTCTGCGGCGGGGAAGGCGTCGTCGATGCCGGTCGTCTCGCCGTCAAACATCGCACTATAGAGCGCAAACGCCTGCCTGTAAAGTGTTTGCTGTTCCGCCGTCAGAAAATCCGGCGCGGCGCGAAGCTGTGCAGCATCATCCAGCGGAAGGTCGGTATCGGTCAAATAATACTCCGCGGGCTTTGATTGATTGGATGTATCTGGCTTTGCTGTACAGCCTGCAAGCAGCAGGAGCAATACCGCAAGCGCGGTAGGAAATAGACGTTTCATCATGGTGCTTGTCCTCTTGATGTTAGATTTTTGCGCAGTCATTCTGCTTTTCATTCAGGGATATATACTTCCGCAGGACGTCCGTGCCAGGGATTCTCCCAGCCGGAGGTCCCGTCCTGATAATACATGGTGACATTTTCGGTGGAATCAAATACATAATTGGATTGCTGCGGTGCATCGCCCTTGAAGTAGACCGCACGCAAGTTTGGACAGTCGCAAAAAGCACAGTTGCGCAGGAGTGTAACGCTGGAAGGAATCGTCACCGTCTCCAACGAAGTGCAGTCGTAAAAGGCGTTGTCCTGAATTTCCGTCACACCATCCGGAATCACCACAGCGGTTATGCTCGTGCAGCCTTCAAACGCTCCCGTCGTGCCCGTGACGTTTCCAATCGCGGAAACAGTTTTTCCGCCGATCTGTGAGGGAATCACGATATCTGTTTCAGTCCCGATATACCGGCTAATGGTAACTGTGCCATCCTCGTTTTCCGCTATTTCAAAGTTTGCGGCGTCGGTGACAGATCCCTGCGGAGATTCGCCGCTGGCATTGTTGTTCTCCGGCACATCAGATATTTGCCCTGAAGTTACTGTTTCTCTATTTTCTGTTGGAGTGGACGGCTGGTCATCGGCTTCCAGCGTGCTCTGTGTGCTGCTGCATGAACTTAGTGTTATAAGGAGAGCAGTACTTACGGCGATGACCGAAAGTCTCGAAATTTGGCGCATGATAAAAGGTCTCCTGCATATTCTGAAATGAAAAATTAAGGTGATGGAATGTAGAGAGATTCCGGCAGCACTATCGGAGTGAGCTTTGAAAGATCGAAGCTGTCAGCCAGTTCTTCAAGCAGATCCCGCGTCAAGCCGTCGGTACTTCCCGCCAAAATAATGATGGTCATAAAGCTGTCCGGCAAATCAGCCAGAATCAGTGCTCTGCCAGGGCCGAGCGCCAATGTGGCCGATATGCCGCGTGATGTTTGATACTGCCATTCCTGATAACTCATTGCATCGATAACATTGAGTGTAAGGATTTGCTCATTGCACGCAATGTAAGCGGACTATGAGATTTTGACCTGTTCTGCAACGGAGACAAGCTCGTCCGGCGAGAGCTTAAAGCTCCGAAAGTTGATGAGCCAACCGTTTTCTTCATCAATCTGAAAGATGTAGGCCTCTGTACCGGTTTCTCCCGCGCATTCCTGGTCCTCACCCCAGTAAAGCGTAGCATCCTTACCGTAAAGCGTGATGGACTTTGACTCTGCATCGTCAGCAATTTCAAAGCCTCCTACTAAGCCGTCTCTAATGGCCACGACGGTGATTGAAATGATCTCACCGTTGTTGCCGAAAAATGTGGCGCCACTGGCAAAATCGGCCCGGTAGCAGCCTCCCGGATCAAGACGATAGGTCTCTTCCAGCGCCGAGTAGTCGATTTTACCGGCGATATAGGATCCGGCTGGCTCCTCTCCCTCGACACAGAACGTGGCGTGGTCGGAGAAGATTTCAACCAGGACATTCAGCGTGTTCTCACGAAGCGATGGCGAGAACGCCAGCGCCGACGTGAACAAAAGCACGGAGATGAGGGCCGCGACGAGGACGATTCGCAGTACGCAGGAAGGCTTGCGCTTTTTGGACCGTTCATAGGTCAGCGCCTCTTCGATGAACTCATCGTCGATCCCATTCATTGCGCTGGAGAATTTCTGAGCCAATGTCAACAAGCCAAAACACCCCTTTCTGCAAGATGCGTTTGTAATTGCTTACGGATTCGGGAAAGCCGGACAGAGACGTTCTTTTCCGTCAGACCGGTTCGAGCCGCAATTTCTGCATAGCTGTCGGAGAACCAGTAGCGCCGCAGGAAGATCACGCGGTTTTCCTGTGACAAGTCCCTGAGAAAGTCTTCAATGATCGCAATCAACTCTTTTTCCTCGAGAGAGTCTTCAACCGAGACTGAGGAAGAAAGGCAGTTTTCCAATTCCTCCATTGTCGAGTCGTAATTGCTGTTTCGCTTGAGAGCTGTATTGGCCCGATAACGCATGATAGAAATATTCCGAACGATCTTGCAGACAAAGACGGACAGCGGATTGGGCCTGTGCGGAGGGATCGCATTCCAAACACCGAGATAGGCATCATTCACGCATTCCTCTGCGTCCTGCTGATCCTTCAAAATGCTGCGGGAAAGATTATGGCAAATCGCCCCATATTTGCCGTCCAGCGCTTCGATTGCAAGCTCAGAACGTGCAAAGAACAAATCAATGATCTTAATATCATCCACAAGGAATCACACCCTTCTATTTATTACCTTGCAAATTGGGGTGAAATACTACATCAAAGCAAGAATTTTTATCGGGAATTTTGGAAGATTCCCTGTTTTCCGCTGTCGTATTGCTGTCCCAACATAAAAAGCAATACGACCAGCAAGATCTCATTTCTTCACCCAGGCCGGTTTTTGTTCCATTCTATAGCAGATGTGCGGGGATATCAAACCCTCGAAGGATTTCAGAATATGTTCGCTATGTCATTTGGAACGAATGCTTCTGCTCCGACTGCCTTTTCCCAATTCCTCGAAATATGTACAGGTCTGCGGTGCATTTTTTCTAAGGCTCTCCATCATTTCCGAATCGTTGCCGTGGATGATGCAATAGGCAAAGCAGTCTGCGAAGTATTCTCTGGCGTTGGTTTTTGCGTAATCCCGCAGCCCGGAGTTCTGCGCTTCTGCAAGATATAGCTGTTCATACTCTGCGGGGAATCCCCGCGTCCAATCGAGAAAATGTCCAAATTCGTGGAGCGTCGCGCTGGCCTCCGAGATGTAGATGGTTTTCTGGCTGTAGTTGGTGGCTCCAATGCAGCTCATGTTCAGTTTCTTGCTGAGGCCGCCCATGTAGTCGAAGTCGATACGGTATGTCCAGCCGGCGGCGTTAAAGGCGGCAAGCATCGGCTCCGGCACCTGCCGCAGCGCCACCAGGTAGTCATTGATGTTGACGCCTGCCGCGTTTACCAGAGCCACCGGCGCGGGCGGAGCCTCCACGGTGAAGGCGCGGGTCAGAATGGCGTGAAGGAGCATGGCAGCGTCCCTGCGGGTAACGATCTCATTTGCAGTGTTCGCCTCGCCGCAGAGCTGAAGCTCTTTCCCAATGCGAATGCAGTTTTCATAATCGGGCAGCGACACGCCGCCCGTATAGAGTACGCTGTCGTAAACGGGGATCTTGGCTGCGGCAAAGGCGCTTTTGAGCAGCGCTCCCCGGCATAGCTGGATATTGGGCGCGGAGAGTGCGGTTTCGTTCAGCCAGCCCTTCCGGTAGGATTGTTCCACAGCGCTTTGGCTCAGATCACCCCATGAGCTGCCCTCAATCTTCACATCATAGGCCCGGCAGAGCATCATCACCCACTGCCGCACCGTCACCGGCGCATCCGGGGAGAAGCATCCGTTCCCTGTTCCTTGCGTGATCTCATGCTCCGCAAGATACATCACGCTCTCATAGCAGTCCGCAGTTTCCGGCACGTCATCAAAGCCTGTGCAGGCAGCGGAAGCAGCTGCGGGCAGGATCAATGCCAGGACAAGGATGCAGACAGCCAGCACTGTTCTTCTAACGATCATCTTCATAAGTTCCTCCATATTCTTGTTCTTTCTCTGTTCTGTATCCTCCGGTAGAGTAGGCTCTTCTGGATGCGCCATAGTGACGCTACCCTATGGACAGAATTTTGAAAGGGAAAACGTCACAGTCCCCCCTTGGCGGGAGGCTGTGACGTTTTGTGCTTTGTCAGCCGGTATAAATTGCTGGTGAGGCTGCCATTTGAGCGGCGGCGGTTCCGCTTCTCAATGAGCTGCCTGCGCTCAAGATCTGTCAAGGCCCGCTGGACAGTCCGCGGCGAAAGTCCCAATTCTCGGGCAATGGTCTTGATCCCCGGCCAGCAGACGCCGGAGGCGTCCGCCCGGTCCCGAAGGTAGATATAGACCGCCTTCTCCCGGTGGCTCAGATGCTCCTCGGCGTAGATAAAGTTGAATTGGCTCATCTGCTTCCCTCCATGTTATAGGGATTCTTTGTGCAGCTCCGATGGATGCTGCGAACGAGTTCGCCCTGGTCTATGTAGGCGATCTTTCGGGCTGCCCGCTCCGGCATCCGGTAACCATCGGGATCGAAGGTGATGCCCCAATCCAGAAAGAGGCGCAGTTTGGTGCGCATGGGATGAGTTCCCGTTTTCATCACCACAAATTCGCCCTTGGGGATGGATTTCAGTTCATCTGGTGTCATGAGAGCACGCTCCATCATCTGCAAGGACTGGCTGCTCTCTTTCCCCTGACTGACGGAGCCGGACAGTACCGTCCTGCTGCAGAGTGCAGCGGAGAGGGCATCTGCCGTTTTGCTCTGGGGCGAAAAGCCGCCAAAGATGGTGTCCTGGCAGTTGTCACATATGATTTCAGCACCCTCTTTTCCGTAGTTCTTTTCCAGTTGCGCGAGGCTTTGGATAATGGGTACCAGCGTCAGCCTACGGGAGCGTCCCGCGCTGAATAGGGGCAGAATGTCAAAGGGCGGCATGGTACCAAGTTCATCGCAAAACAGCACCACGCGGGTTTTGAGCCTGCCGCCGGTTTCATCCGCCACGGAGAACAATTCGCGGGACAGGTTTTGGATCATGAGCGCCGCGATGAAATTCTTTGCCGGATCTTCTTCCGGCAAAATCAGAAAGATGGCGCACTTCTCCGAGGCAAACATTTCAGCATTGATGGGGCTGTCATAGCAGATGACCTGTTCCAGCTCCGTATCCAGAAAGGCGTTGAGGCGGGACATGACGGTGGACATGACCGAAGCCATAGATTGATCCGCACTGGTGAGGGCGGCGCCTGCCAGCCACCGGGCCTTATGCTCCGGTGGCAGTTCATCCATGAGCAGCTGAAAGCCATTCTTGCCTCTTGACTTCGGCACCGCCAGCAAATCCTGCACCAGCTTGAAGGCTGAAACGATGTGCCGCTTCTCCGGCTCCCCATCCTTTGGTGGTGCGAACTCCGCCAGCAGAAGCACAATGGCAGTCAGCAAACCTTCAGCGCTGTCGTAGAAGAAAGCATTCTCACCATACTGGGCAGCGTCGCCGTCCGGGTTGATAATGGTCTTGGCGAGGATCTTGGCGTATTTCTCTGCGCGCGCTCGGGCAGCGAGGTTCTCCGGATGCTTGCGCGCAATATCCATGTAGTGATTCATCAGCGTCAGGAAATTGAAACCGTCTGAGCGGGTTGGGTTGCGCAGGTCGATGACAGATACCTTGTAGCCATAGTATCGGGAGGCGATGGCACCGTAGTTGCGCGCCAAGTCTCCCTTGGTGTCCAGCGCCAGATAGCTCATACCGCTGGCGCTGGCGTACTCTAAATTCGCGTATAAAAAGTACGCAGTCTTGCCCACGCCGGAAGCGCCGATCATAAGGCAATGGATATCATCGCTGTCCACCAGCGCGCGGACATCCTGCTGATCTTCCACGACATTTTTGATTTTGGAAATTGCCGTTTTCTTTTTCTTCGGCTTTCGCTGTTCTTTTTTTCCCGCTGTAGGACGGCGGAGCCTCTCCAGCAGCTTGTGAGTAGTTTGCGAAATCACACCTCTTTTGGCTCTGCGCTTTCTGCCGCCCATACTGCCGAGGATGATGCCCTGCACCGCAGGAAGATCTTCGCCCTTGCGCCAGCGGCGCGGGCGAAACGGAACTACATGATAGGTCGTGTGGATCTCCTTGGGGGTTGCCCAACGCGCCGTGCCGTGCTGACCGTCGCCGACAGTTTTGTTCTTGAAGTTGTTGAGAGAATAGTTCTTGGAGAGGAAGGACACCAGGAGCAAAAATGCCAGCAGTCCGCCGCCAAGCAAAATCAAGGGCCATACATTTTCGTTCATGTGTCTTTCTCCTTCTTCTCAAATTTGGCGCAGAGATCGTCATTCCAGTCCTTGCGCACCGGGCAGAGCCGCTCCACATCCAAGCCCATCTCCTCCAGCGCATCCGTCATAAGGTCACAGGCATCGTTGCCCGCGTCATCGTTGTCGAGACACAGATATACCATATCCAGCTTTGGATTCTGACGCAGCCGTTCCAGCACCGGCTGGATGGAGAGCCCACAGCAGGCGACATAGCTGTGTTCCTGCCAGCCGTAGGGATAGAGCGTGATGTGGGACAGGAGGTCGATGGGTGCCTCGAACACATAGAGGGACTTGTCGGTCCCGTTTTTGTGAAAGCAATGCTCACTTGCGCTGCCCTCGATGTTCATGCGGAACACTCGTCCCTCGCTGTTGGTACTGCGGATGTGGGCGTGCTTGGCCTCACCGCAGTCATCCAGCCCCACGAAAACACAGTTGTGATGCCTGTCCTCGTAGAGCAGCTTTTCATGTACGAAGGCGGAAATAACCTCGCGGTCAATGTGGCGCTGACGCATGAGGTAGGCATACATACGGCGCATGGTTCCGTAAGGCTCCGGCAGAGCGAAGGGCTTCGGAGCCTCCTTCACAGGTTTCGCCTGTTCATACGATTTTCCGTTCTTTCTGCCCAGCAAAAGCAAAACCGCCTCCGGATAAGGGAGACGGTAATAACGCTGGACGAAGCTGACGGCATATCCGCCGACGCGCGCGGAGTGGTCGAACCATTTGTTGCCCCGCACGGTGATGCTGGGATCGTTGGGGGGACGGAACTCCCGGCCGGAGCGCACGGGTCGTTCCCCCTGGGCGCGCAGCAGAGACACGAGATCCGTGTTCTGCGCCCGTGCCTTTTCCTCCGGCGTGAAATAGATAAATTGGCTCATGATGTTTCCTTTCAGATTGTCGTTCTTTCTGTTGACAATATGTGTTTTATCACATATAATTAATTGCAGAGAAGGCGTGGTGAATGTATGGACTACACTGTGGAATACTACGAGAAGGATGATGGCAGCAGACCTGCTGAAGAATTCATTCTCTCGCAGGATAATAAAATGCAGGCAAAAATATTTGCTGCATTGGAATTGCTCGAAAGCAAAGGCCCCGCCTTACGCGAGCCATATTCAAAGGTGCTGGATGACGGGATTTTTGAAGTGCGTGCAAAGCAAGGTACAGATATCAGCAGGGTGCTTTACTTTTTCGTGGTGGGACGCAGAGTAATCCTCACCAATGGCTTTGTAAAAAAGACGATGAAAACCCCGCCGCGCGAGATAGAACGTGCCAAGCGGTATCGCGCAGACTTTAATCAAAAAAAGGAGGCATGATTTATGGGGAAGAATTTTCGTGAGACTTTGAACGAAAGAATGCAGGACCCTGCGTTCCGTGCGGAGTGGGATGCGCAGGAACCGGAACGTCAGATCATGCGCGCCATTGTTGAAGGCCGTGAGGAAAATGGCATGACGCAAAAGCAGCTTTCCGACATTACCGGCATTACACAGGCTGACATCAGCAGGCTGGAAAGCGGAACGGCCAATCCCTCTCTGCGGACGCTCAAGCGTCTTGCCGCAGGCATGGGAATGGCGCTCAAGCTGGAATTCGTTCCGACGCAAACACAGATCTGACTTCAAAAAAAGCTGCCGCAATTCAAATTGCGGCAGCTTTTTTTATCTGAATGTCTGCTCCTCGTGATCGTCCGGCTTGTGTCCCATTGCCAGCCGCTTGCGCTGCAATTCCTGTCGGCGCTTGCGGTCGATCTGCAAGCCGCGGTGGATCTGGTCGATCTTGCTGTTGTCCTCAAAAATTCTGCTCATGTGATGCAGCATCCGCACAACGGTTTCGCCCACCGTGGGGGCACGATAATCTGCTCCTGCCAGTGCGGTTTGCCCTGCTTGACCGGATGGCTGTGAGTGCGTCGGAGTCATTTCGCCCACAGGCGGCGCGGCGTCTTTGGAGGTAGCAGCGTCAGAGGAGCCGGTATCTTCCGTGGAAGGTGCTGGTGTATTTTGGGCTTGGGGCTGTGCGGGAACGGCTGATGCTGTGAATTCCACTTTGGCTCTCGTGGTCGGCGCAGAATTCTCGGGCGAAATGGATTCCGTCAGCATGGCAGATGATTTCTGCGCATCCGCGTACTGCTGCCGCTCTGCTATCCATTGCAGTGTTTCCTGAATGACCATGTTACGGACGCTCCGGAACTCCTTTTGCTGGGAGAGCGGCAGACGCTTGGGCGGCCGCTGATCGTAGTCCAGGCACACCTGCTCGTAGAGCGTCTGCCACGTTTCGTAGGCGGCAGATACCCGCTCGTCCTTCGCCAGTTCCTCCACGATGGCATCCACGATGGCCTTGACCCTTGGCGGCAGGTAGCCGTAGACCTTTCGACCCTTGACCGTCAGTAGGCGCTCTGCCAACTCCTCGGTGAGCTGCTCCAGACGCGGGTTATCCGACGTGCCATGCTCCAGCTGTGCGATGCACTCCACCATTGCCTTGCGGGTCTGTGCCTGCAACTCCTGCCGCGCGGTATCCTTTTGCTGGTAGATGTGCATCCGATCCGCGTGGTAGATCCGTCTGGCGAAGACGGATTTCATTTCCCGGATACCCTCTTTGGTGAGGTAGCCCTCCTTTGGATCTGCGGAGAAGATGATCATGTGGATATGCACCTGATTTGGCTTCTGGTGGAACGCGGCATACCAACGCAGGTTTTCCGGTCGGATCTTATACGCCTTTGCGATATCGCAGACGGAGGCGTTCACCAGAGCCTGCCAGTTTTCCGCGTTGTCATAGCCCAGCCGCTCTGCGTCCTCACGGCGCAGCGCCACCACCGGCGTCCACACATTGCCTGAATGCTCCGCCACCTCCCGTACCGCCTGCGCGAGATTTTGTACCTTACCGTGAGCGTCCCACAGACCATGCTCACCGTCCTTCTGGACGCCGGGGCGATGGGAGATGTAGTCGATGAAATTTTCCTTTTGATCCAGCGCCTCCAGATAATTTTCCTGCACCTGCTGAATGAACGCGGAGGCGCTGCCCTGGGTGGGGTGACACAGCATATTCAGCTCCACCGCACACTTGAAGAGGATCGTCTGGAGCCGCAAGTTGTTAAGCTCCAGCGTACCCTGAATAGCGGTGAGGATGGCTTGGGAGATGTAGGCGGTGTTGTCCTCCGTGCCGAGATAGCCCATGTAGAACCGCAGGGCCTTTTCTACGAATTCATTGCGGCTGCGGCAGTTATCAGCTTTCAGCCAGCTGTCCATGCGGTCGATCATGTCGGGCGGGAGCCAGAATGTCGTTTTCTTTTTCACTTTTTCTTCCATCGGTGTTCTCCTTTCCTTGCCGTCGGTCAAAAGGGGCGCGAGTGCCGGAAACACCGTGCCTTTTTGGAAACCAGACTGCGGTTTTTCTGAAATGTGCTGAAATAGACTGCGCTTTGGAAAGCGCGAAAAAGCCCCGCACTGCGGGGCTTTGTGGGCGGGCTGCGGGCGCTTGCGACTGCGG
>ERZ780167.1108-NODE-1108-length-25055-cov-4.137960_pt1 | contig 25055 bp, 24 predicted proteins | sample MGYA00510982_ERZ780167 | MGnify/ENA primary metagenome ERZ780167 (study PRJEB29588, sample SAMEA2146107) | human gut metagenome | biome: human gut; feature: human-associated habitat; material: faeces | place: Denmark | collected 2008/2010 ... | reverse complement strand
CGTGGCCAAGACACGGAAGGAACTGGCAAAAACGGCAGAGAAGAAATTCTCGCATTTTGTTCCAAAGAATCCTCCCGCCTGTTTTTCGCTGGAACGCTCGCGTTATGCCCTTTAACGAGCAACAGCGATCCGACGAACCGCTGTCTCCTGCTGCATGTCTGACATTACTGCAGCTTTTCGTTCTTTACGAGCATCTCTTCGATGATGCCCTGGCAGTGGGCACCGATTTTCTTCTTCGTCTCTTTATCCAGCTCGTTCGGATAGATCGGCTTGCCGTACTCTAAGATGACGTGTGTTGCCGTTACCTTCGGAAAATGATTCTCTAAAATATCGGCGGAACCGGTGATTGCCATAGGGACGATCGCACAGCCGGTCTTTTCTGCCATCTTGAAACTTCCCTCCTTAAAAGGAAGCATCAGATCGTCAGTTTTGTTGCGTGTTCCCTCCGGGAAAATGCACATCGAGATGCCGTTCTTGATGTGATCGATGCCGGCAAGAATGGTCTTTAAGGCTTCCTTGACGTCATCACGGTTGATGAACAGGCAGTAGAGACGCTTCATCCACAGGGAAAGAAGCGGAACTTTTGCCATGTCATTCTTGGCGACGTAGCCGGTCAGACCCGGGCATCTGGCATAGGTGATGATAATGTCGAAGTAGCTTTTGTGATTGCCGATATACAGAACGGCTTCGTCCTTTGGTACATTTTCTTCACCGATAACGGTGACTTTGGTTCCGCAGATGAACAGAATGACGCGAAACGCCCACTGTACCATGCGCAGCTGGCTGATGTCGGCAGCCTTACGGTTGAACTTGCTGATGATCCATTCGATTCCGAGGACGGGAATTCCGATGATCAGATAAAGAATGGCAAACAGCAGAGCAAGGATGGCTCGTAACATAAGAAGGTCCTTTCCGGGCAAGCGCCCCGTAGATTTTTACATAGTTTTTATTATAAAGCCTGAAAAGAGGAAACACAAGACGCGGAAAAGAGAATTCGCAGGCATATTTAAAAAAGACGCGGCATATACTTTGGATAGAACCGAAAATTTGGGGGACTGTCAGATGTTTTGGTATGGGAAGAGATGGAAGAAGGGGTGTCTGGTCTTTTTGGCAGCGGCGGCCCTGCTTGCTGCCGGGTGCAGCATTGAAACGACAAACGGAGCGAAGGTTGCCGATCTTGACTATGAGATTGTGGAGGAGGCGCAGATACCGGAGGAAGTGAAGGCTGTGATAGAGGAAAAAAAGGCGGCTGATTTTAAAACGACCTATGAACTCGACGGGGATTTGTACATAGTGCGCGGGTATGGAGAACAGGAGACGGGAGGTTACAGCATCTGCATCCGGGATCTGTATCTGACGTCGAATGCGATTTTGTTCGATACGGAACTTGTGGGACCGAGAAAGGGAGAACAGGTAAGCAGCGGACCGAGTTATCCTTATATTGTAATAAAAACCGAAAAACGTGACGAAAGTACCATATTTGAGTGAATTTTCTTGATATTTTTAAAAAATTCTCCGGTTTGTTTGACAAAAATTTAGTACAGTGATAAACTAAAGCGGAATGGTATTCGGTGTTAGGACGATAAGAAGCCGGAACAGGGAGGTAGACAATGCAACAGGCAGACATCCATAAGGTACGCGCTTCCGTGTATCAGCAGTGCGGACGGAAGGTACTGATTCAGCTTGACAGAGGACGCAACAAGGTCGACATCCAGGAAGGAGTCATTCAGAACGCATATCCGAGTGTTTTTACAATACTGGTGAATGACGAGCAGGAAGAAAATCCGCCTCAGTTACTTTCATTCAGTTATTCGGATATCATTACAAGAGATATTCGGATGAAATTATGTTAACATAAGGTATCAGGTATAATATTCCCCGTATTCGAATAAGATGTTTCAAAGATTCGGATATGGGGGATATTTTTTTGGAACTCGAAAAAGTAAAGATACATAGAATACAGCAGAATGGCACGGCGGTCAGCCAGATCACGCTGGATGATGACTATAATGTCCCGGACTACCGGCCGGACATCATGAAGGTTTTGAAAGAAAATGGCGAACTGCGGTTTGACGAGGTGAAGGCGGCAAACAAGGCGGTGTGGGTAAAAGGAAGCCTGGTGTTTCACATTCTTTACCGGTGTGAGCAGAGTGATGGAAAAATCAGCTGCCTCAAAGGAGAGATTCCGTTTCAGGAGAAACTCAATATAGACGGGCTGCAGGAGAACGGGGAGGTACATGCCGCCGGAGAGATCGAGGATCTGACAGTCGGCGTAATCAATTCGAGAAAATTGAGCATCCGTGCGGTGGTTGTGCTGCGTGCCTCGGCGGAGGAACAGGTGTTGGAGGAGTTTACGTCCAGACTGGAACTGCCGGGGGATTACCAGCAGAAGACGGGAACCTGGGGAGCGCTCAATCTGCTCGCATCCTGCCGGGATGTCTGCCGGCAGAAGAGTGAGATTGTTCTGCCGTCGAACAAACCCAATGTGCGGGAAATTCTGTGGCGCAGTGTAGAACTCCGCAACGTCGAAAGCCATGTGGAGGATGGGAAGGCGGTCGTCACAGGTGAGATTCTGGCGGCGGTGCTCTACAGTGAGGAAGAGGAGAGCGAGCGCCTGCAGTGGTATGAGACGACGGTTCCTCTGGAATGTGCGGCCGACTGTGACGCTGCCGGGGAGAATTGCATTTTTAAAATATCGGCTGTCCCGCTGTCGGCGGAACTGGAGATCAAGCCGGATTACGACGGGGAGGAGCGCATTCTTGTGCTCGAACTCTCCGTCTCGGTCGATGTCCGCGTGTGGCGGGAAGAAGAGATGGAACTTCTGACCGATCTCTACTCGCTCCGGGAAAAAGCCGTTCCGGTAGTCAGGGAGCGGATCGGTGAGAGACTCCTTGTAAAAAATGCGGCAAAATGCCGGGTAACGGAACAGCTGGAAATTCCGGAAAGCCAGGAGAAAATCCTGCAGATCTGTGCCTGCGAGGGAACGGTGCGCCTGGAAAAATACGAGCCTGTGGAGAACGGAATCCGGGCGGAGGGAACGATCACGGCGGAACTTCTCTATATCACAACGGATGACAATATGCCGATCCAGTCGGCAAGGGAAATCTATCCGTTTTCCCAGATCCTTGAGATTCCCGATATGCAGCCGGACGTGGAGGCGCAGATGGACTGCGGATTAGAGCAGCTGTCCGCGGTGATGATGGATCAGGAACATATTGAGATCAAAGCGGTGATCCAGTTAAACCTGATGGCGTTTTTACCGCAGAAAATACAGAACATCGAAGAGATTACAGAAGAGCCTTTAAATATGGAAGAATTACAGAACCGCCCCGGTCTGGTGGGCTATATTGCAAAGGCGGGCGATGATCTGTGGACGATTGCCAAGGAGAATCATACGACCATACAGGATATTCTGGAAACCAACGGCTGGACGGAAAAAAATCTGCAGCCGGGAGATGCGGTGCTGATCGTCAAACAGATAGGATAAAGGTACTATTTGCACAGATTTGCTTGAGTAATAGAAGACGCTCTGTTATACTAAAGTGGTTATGAGTGTTATTTTTAGAAAGGAATTTTGAAAACAGGGAGACAAAAGATGGATCAGAATGAGAACAAAAATTACAATTTAGAGAACGACCCGGGACAGACACAGCCGGGATCTGCGGGGGCAGAGAATCAGCAGGGAACGCAGGCTGTGTACGGTCAGCCGGGAGCACAGGGTGCATACGGTCAGCCGGACGCGGCAGCGAATAGCGGAATGACGCAGCCGGACGCTCAGCCGGGAGCGAATGCTTACGGCCAGCCGGGAAACGGTTATGGACAGGAAAGCGCAGGTCAGCCTTATGGACAGGAGAATGCAGGCCAGCCTTACGGTCAGAACTACGGTCAGGCAGAAAATGCGAACGGCCAGGGGAATGTGAGCCAGCCTTACGGTCAGCAGAATTACGGAGAGCAGAGCGCGAACGGCCAGGGAGAGTATTCTTACGGACAGAATAACGCCTATGGACAGAATAACGCCTATGGACAGAATAACGCTTATGGACAGAATAATGCCTATGGACAGCAGACGAACGGTCAGCAGGCGTATGGTCAGGCGAACGGCCAGTATGCGGGAAATGCATATGCCGGCGTAAACTATGGCGAGGCGACGGTGCTCAACGACGAGAACGGTCAGCCGGTGAAGAACTCGTTCGGAATGAAGATTACATTCTCCATCCTTGAGATTCTGTGCTGCTGCGGATGCAACCTGATTACCATGATTATGGGTATTATCGGATGCGTATTCACGAGCAAGGCGAACAGTGCCTACAAGTCCGGAGATGTGCAGGAGTATAAGCGCAACAGCAAGTCGGCGACGATCTGCCTGTGGATCGGTTTTGCGATCGCACTGGTATGGCTGGTCTTCAGCATTATTTTCAGCGTACTTTACAGCAACGACATCGAGGATGCGTTCATGGAAGGATATAACGAGGCCGCAGGTGTAAGCGATGATTACGACACGGATGATTTCATGGGTGATTCCGGTGATGAAGAGTACGACACCGACGATTTTCTTGCCGATGACAGCGAGGATACAGAGGATGCCAAAACGGTAGCTCCGCTTGACGTGACAGCAGGGGATGCGTTCGACAGCGGAGACATTACCGTCAACGGTATCCTGGTGCAGCTTCCGATGAGCTACAGCGATTTCAAGGCACTCGGTTTTTCCATCGACTCCGAGGATGAGGAGTATGTATCCAACAAGAATGAATATTACTATCCGACATTCTACGATGCACAGGGAAATGAGCTGGGAGAGGTGTACATTGGAAATGTAACCGACGATCCGCAGACACTTGCAGACGGAACGGTGTTCGGCTTCTCATTCACCAGCATGGACTACAATGACGATCTGGAGATCCTTCTGCCGAACGGTCTGACAAAGGATGCGGTCAACGACGACTTTATGACTGCTTACGGCGAGCCGGATTATGAGTATGAGTCGGATACCGGCGACTACCAGTCTTATCAGTGGTACAGCCACAGCGACACCTACGAGGATATGGATGAAAACTCCATTTCCGTAACATTCTATGATGGCGAGCTGAGCGATCTGGAACTGATGTATATCGGATGGGATTGATCTGATTTCCGAAAAATCGAAAAATTATGGAAACTGTGACAATTTTATAAGGAAGTATGATATAATCAACGGGTATGATAACAGAGTCATACCCGTTTTTTGTACGCAATGAAAGATAATTCAGATATTTGGGATGGAGATACCGCATGAGACATTTTAAGAAACGTGTTCTGGCACTGCTTCTGGCGGGAGCAGTCGGAATCGGAAACTATGCGTCTGTGTCTGCTTCGGCAATCAAGGATGCACAGGATAAAAAGGATGAGGCACAGCAGGAACTGAATCAGGTGAACCAGCAGATTCAGAATATCCAGTCGGCGCAGAACAGCCTTCAGGCAGAGATGAATAATTATGACAATCAACTCATGAGCCTGCTTACCGATATGGACATCCTGCAGAGCGATATGGATACGCAGGAGCAGGAGATCGAACAGGCAAACGCGGATCTGGAAAATGCGAAAGCGGAGGAACAGCAGCAGTATGACGCCATGAAGCAGCGGATTCAGTATATGTATGAGAATGGAGACCAGTCCTTTTTGACGGCGTTAGTCGGCGCGGACAGCATTACGGATCTTTTGAACCGGGTGGAATATGTCTCGGACGTCTACCAGTATGATCGCGATATGCTGACGAACTATCAGGAAGTGGTGCAGCAGGTGGAAGATCTGACGGCACAGCTTGAGAGTGAGATGGCGGAGATGGAGGAGCTTCAGATCAGCTATCAGGAGCAGCAGAGCTCTCTGGAGCAGGTGATTGCGACAAAGCGTTCGGAGATGGCGGATTTTGACAGCCAGCTTGCCAATGCACAGAGTCTTGCAAGCCAGTATGCGCAGACGATCAAGCAGCAGAACCAGATCATCGCGACGGAGAAGGCAAAACAGGCGGCTGCGGAGGCGGCGAAGAAAAAGGCGGCGCAGGCGGCTGCTGCGGCAGGAACGACCGGCAGCACCACCGGAACGGATGCCTCGACAGCCGGCACCGGAACGACCTCGAATACGACCGGAAATACCGCTTCGACCGGGACGGATACCTCGACTTCGGGCAGCAGTACCTCCGGCAGCTCTTCCACAGGTCTGACGGACGGCGGACTAAATCCGTCCTACACGACCGGAGTCAGCGGCAGTGACGTCGTGTCCTATGCGAGCCAGTTTCTGGGGAATCCCTATGTCCTTGGAGGTACCAGCCTGACATCCGGAACGGATTGCTCCTATTTTGTCATGGCGGTCTACCAGCATTTTGGCATTTCCCTGCCGCGATCTTCCTATTCGCAGAGCGGCTGTGGACAGGCAGTCAGCTATGAAAATGCACAGCCCGGCGATATTATCTGCTATCCGGGACATGTGGCAATCTATATTGGAGGAGGACGGATTATCCATGCGTCCAACCCGAGAACCGGTATCTGCTACGGAAATGCAACTTACCGTACGATCACTTCGGTTCGGCGTGTGTTGTAGGTTTGTATTTTCAAAAGTAAAATGCTATAATCTGGATAGAAATGAAATAAGAGATGGAGGAATAGAAAATGCAGTTCAAACAGTTACAGGATGATATGATCGCAGCAATGAAGGCAAGAGACAAGGTGCGCAAGGATGCAATCTCCACACTGGTGTCGGCTGCGAAGAAGGTGGCAATCGATGAGGGCTGCCGCGATGACATTCGGGAAGAACTTGTGGACCGGGTCATTTTAAAGGAGATCAAGTCCGTGAAGGAACAGATCGATACCTGCCCGGCATCCAGAGAAGATCTGCTTGCAGAATATAAGACGCGTTACGATATTTTTATGGAATATGCGCCGAAAATGATGTCGGCTGACGAGGTGGAGGCGTTTATCACAGAGAAGTTCGCGGACGTGGTAGCAAGCCACAACAAAGGACAGATCATGAAGGCTGTTATGCCGGAACTGAAAGGCAAGGCGGAGGGCAGCGTGATCAATCAGGTGGTAGCAAAGCTTTGTCAGGCATGAGACAGAAATTAAGATTTACCGCTGTTCTGGTCGTTCTGCTCATCATTCTGGGGACAGCATCCTACCGCGAACAGGGAAAGCGGCAGAAGCTGTCATTCCCGGAATCGCTGGATCTTGTGGTGGTGGCAGTGGACGGGGAGCAGGTGACTCTGCGGGAGATGACATTTTATATCGCATATGAGGAAGGCAGCATGGAAGATGCGGCCATCATCTATAATCCGGATAATACGGATGAATACTGGCAGCTGTATATCAATCATACGTTCCTGCGGGAGCAGGCGAAACAGACAGTGGTGGATATGACCATTCATGATACGCTGTTTTACCAGATGGCAACAGCAGAGAAAATCACGCTCTCAGAGGAGGAGGAACAGTATCTTGCCAATGATCAGCAGGATTTTTGGAGTGACCTTACCGAGGAACAGAGAGCGCGCCTGGGTGTCGATGAGGAAACGATTGATGCATCCATGCGAAAAATGGCGCTGGCGCAGAAATATCAGAGTATTCTTGCGGAGATGGAACAGGTCGATTACGAGGATTATTCCATCGGCGGCACGGAATACGAAAAACTTCTGGCACAGCATACCTGTGAGTTAGACGAGACTACCTGGGACCGCGTGCCGTTCGGCAGCATCACGGTAGATCATTGAACAAAGAGGGAAAGACAGAGATTTTCCACCACGTGAAGCAGGATATGCGCCGATATGTGAAGAAAGCATTTGCGGCAGGCAGAATATAATATAAAATAAAATAGAGAAGAGAAGAAGAATATGTCAGTAAAAATTGGAAGAAATGATCCGTGCTGGTGTAAAAGCGGACGGAAATATAAGGCATGCCATCAGGCATTTGACGAGAAGATTGCAGCGATCGCTGCACAGGGACATATCGTCCCGACCCATGACATTATCAAGAATGCAGATCAGATTGCAGGAATTAAGGAGAGCTGTAAGATCAATATTGCGGTGCTCGATTATATTCAGGAGCACATTCATGAGGGCATGAACACGGCGGAGATTGACAAGATTGTCTACGACATGACGACCAGTATGGGCGGTATTCCGGCGCCGCTGCATTATCAGGGGTATCCGTACAGCGTGTGCACTTCGGTGAACGATCAGGTGTGCCACGGATTCCCGTCAAAAGAGGTCATTTTGAAGGCGGGAGATATTATCAATGTGGATGTTTCCACGATTTTGAACGGTTACTTTTCCGATTCTTCCAGAATGTTCTGCATCGGCGATGTCAGCCCGGAGAAGAAACGCCTCGTGGATGTCACGAAGGAGTGTGTGGAAAAAGGTCTCGCGGAGGTAAAACCGTGGGGATTCTTAGGAGACATGGGTCAGGCGGTTCACGATCACGCCTTCGCAAACGGCTATACGGTTGTGCGTGAGATCGGCGGACACGGCGTGGGACTGGAGTTCCATGAGGAGCCGTGGGTGGGCTATAACAGCAAGCGCGGTCAGGAGATGCTGATGGTGCCGGGCATGATCTTTACGATTGAGCCGATGGTCAACATGGGAAAAGTGGACATCTATGTTGATGATGCAAACGACTGGGAGGTCTACACGGAGGACGGACTTCCGTCTGCACAGTGGGAGATTATGGTGCTTGTGACGGAGGACGGCCACGAGGTTCTTTGCTGGTAAGCAGGAGGCAGGATGAAAAATCTGGGAAAGAAAGCGGTTCACGGAGCGCCGGGAAAAGCAGCTTCGATGAAGAAGGCGGGGCACGGAACGCCGGGAAAAGCAGCTTCGATGAAGAAGGCGGGGCACGGAGCGCTGGGAAAAGCAGCGGTTCCGGTGAACAAGACCGCGCAGGAGAAAAAGAAAGAGGCAGATGTGCCGGGCGAATGGCTTTATCTTGCACCGGAGACTGTGGGCGTGCGGCAGATTGCAGACGTGCTGGAAGGAACCTGTGAGATGGAAATCTGGCAGGAAGCAGGCGTACTTGAGATTATGTACGGCGGAGAAGCCTCCATGGACATGGAGGAAGGGAAAATCCATCCCCGGGATCAGGTGACTGCGGTATTTGCAGAGGAACACGGCTGCAACAGAGTATATCTGGTAACATTTTCCGCGGAAGAATATGAAAAGGTACTGCCTGTAATGCGGCACATCTTACAGGAATGCGGCGGCATATTCTGCGGCGATACGGAAGATTTTAAGCCGATACTTACAGAGTAGAAAAGGGATGCTTTTTTGCTTTAGTGTATTGAAATGATAAGAAAAAACAGCTATGATACTGTTATTGGCGCAGAGAAAAAACGGACGCCGGAGCGGGAGGAAATATGGACAGCAGAATTTCAGGACACACAGGATTATTGGCATTGATTGGTTCGCCGGTCGGACATTCGGGTTCGCCGGCAATGTATAATTACAGCTTCGAGCGGCTGGGACTGGATTATGTGTATGTTGCTTTTGATATCAAGGTGGAGGAAGTGGCAGACGCCATTGCCGCCATGCGCACATTTAAGATGCGCGGCTGCAATGTCACCATGCCGTGTAAGACAGAGGTTGTCAGATACATGGATGAATTGTCTCCGGCAGCACAGATTATCGGGGCGGTCAATACGATCGTAAATGACAACGGTAGATTGACCGGTCATATTACCGACGGTGAGGGATTTGTGCATAATCTGAAGGATCACGGGATCGATATTAAGGGCAAGAAGATCACGGTTGCAGGCGGAGGCGGTGCCGCTACTGCCATTCAGGTGCAGTGCGCGCTTGACGGTGCAAGAGAGATTTCCATTTTTAATATCAAGGATGCCTTTTTCGAGAGAACGCTGAAGACGGCGGAGAAGATCCGTGCGGCAGTTCCGGCGTGCGTGGTAAATGTCTATGATATTGCAGACACTGCGCGGATGACCGAGGAGATCGCGTCCAGCGATATTTTTGCAAATGCGACGATCGTTGGCATGAAGCCGATGGAAAATGAGAGTGTGGTAAAGGACACTTCTGCATTCCGACCGGGGTTAGTGGTGGCGGATGCCGTCTACAACCCGGAGGAGACGAGATTGCTCCGGGAGGCGAAGGAAGCCGGAGCAACCTGTATCGGCGGCAAGGGAATGCTGCTGTGGCAGGGCGTGGCTGCCTTTAAACTGTATACCGGAAAAGATATGCCGGTCGAGGAAGTCAAAGAGCGTTTTTTTAGCTAGAAAGGTGAAACTGCGGCATGAAGAATTTATATCTGATCGGCTTTATGGGCGCCGGGAAAAGTACCATTGCGAGAGCGCTTGCGAAAAAATGTCCGTCGAAGCGAATCGAGATGGATCAGCTCATCGAGGAACAACAGGGGATGGCAATCACAGATATTTTTGCCGCACATGGGGAGAATTATTTCCGCGACCTGGAGACAGAGTTGTTGCGGTCTTTTTCGGAGAGCACAGGATATGTGGTATCCTGCGGCGGAGGCAGTGTACTCAGGGATGAGAATGCAGCGCTGATGAAGGAGAACGGTTGTATCGTGTTCCTTCGGGCGACGCCGGAGACGATCTACGAAAGAGTCAAGGACAGTACGAACCGCCCGATTTTAAACGGGAATATGAATGTGGAATATATCCGGGAACTCATGGAGAAGCGCCGGCCGCGCTACGAAGCGGTGGCGGATATCTGCGTGGACACGGACGGCAAGGACGTGGATGCCATCAGTGAGGAGATCCTGAAAGCGGTAGAAGACAGATCATAAGAGGGGCAGCGGGAGATGAATTTTGAGTTTATAAGAGAGTGCAGGCTGGAGTCGGACGAGCTTCAGACGATGTATGACAATGTTCTGCAGGAACTGGAGCGCGCGGAGCATTATTATTGGAGAAAACCGCAGGAATGCGGCATCATTCTGCGCCAGACAACAGAGCGGATCTGTCGTATCTATAATACATATTATCAAATCGGCTATCCGGGGAACGCTTCGCTGGAAGAGTTTTTGTGTTATACGGACGAAAACGAGCACAACGTGATGGTGAGCCGTTTTCTGAGCGTCGTCCGCAAGGAGCAGCGCGACCGGCTGAATAAGCTGCGTGTGCTGGGGGATGACTGTATCTGGGGCGAGGAGGCACCGGACCAGGGGATGACTTTTGAAGACCGCATGGGGCAGAATGCAAGACATATGATGGAGACCATGATGGAGGTCACCAAGGATATGTGCGAGAAGATCAACAAGAGGGACGATGTGTTTGACGAGTTCTTCCTCGAGGAGGCTCTGCCGGAGACGAAGGAAGAGGCAGGAAAAGAGGCGCTTGCCGCTGCGGAGATAACAACCAGTGCAGAGAATACGAAAAAATCTTTGTTTGCCAGAATTTTCCACAGGTGAGGATAAATGAAAAAATCAGTATCGATCGTTTATGGAGTGCTGCTTGTCATCGGATTTATTCTGATGGCGTTGAGCTTTGCGTTTGCAGGTAAAAAGAATACAAGCTTTGCGGAGGATTCCAGACGAATCGAACTGCAGCCCGATCGCGTGGTGGAAGTGGGTGAAGATGTCAGGGAGTATTATTTCGACAGCAACCAGATGCAGTCGGAGTTTTCGGAACTGACATTTTTTAGCGTACATCAGTGCGTGGAAGTGTATGCGGACGGCGAGCAGATTTATTCGCTGGAAAAGAGCAGTACGGTGTTCGGGAGGACGCCCGGAACCGGATGGAATACGATCCAGCTGCAGGAGGGCGTGAAGAGTTTCAGTGTGCGGATCGAGGCGGTGTACCCGGCAGTGCGGGATCATGTAACGAGGTTCTATCAGGAGAATGACGGACAGATGGTCTATCAGACGATGAGAGGATCGGTTCCGGAGATCATGGTCAGCACAGTTGACGGAGCGATCGGTATTATGCTGCTCATTTATTATGCAATTGCAAGACGCAAAGTAAAGATGGGACCGGGCATCCTGTATTTTGGCATTTTTACCCTGATGATGGGAATGTGGTCCATGAATGAGGCGGAGCTGGTTGCCTACATGGTAAAAAGCCGGACGGCGGCCTCGTACACCGGCTATATGATGATTATGCTGATGATTGCGCCGTTTGCAGCATTTTTGCAGGAGTTCTCCGAGGTGGAGGAGAAGTATATATCAAATATTATCTGCATCTGTTCATTTGCGAATGCTATAGTTTGTACCGTACTCCACATGACGGGGATCTGCGAGTTTAAAAATACGGTATTTTGCACACATTTTCTGATGGCATGTGACCTGCTCTATCTGCTCTATGTGATCTGGCAGCGTTACCGGGTGCGCGGAATGGACCGGCGGGTGTGTGTCTGTATCTGGGGACTTGTAATTTTGCTATTGTCTTACGCGGTCGACATGTCGGCGTACTACATCGGATGGAGAAGAACGGATGTGATCGGCAGGTTTGGATTCCTGCTGTTTATCTGCCTGCTGGCGAGAGAGGCGACTGCGGTGTCGATAGAGAAGATTGATGAGGGACGCAAGGCGGAGATCTACCGGGAACTGGCGGAGCATGATATGCCAACCGGACTGCATAACCGCAATGCTTATGATGAGTGGGTATCGAAAAATGACAGAGACTGCGAGACTGCGATTGTAACGTTCGATCTGAATGATCTGAAGTACTGCAATGACACGTTCGGACATGCGGCGGGCGATAAGTATATTCAGGATGCGGCAAAGCTGATCTCGGAAGTGTTTGAACCTGCCGGGGTGTGCTACCGGATCGGCGGGGATGAATTCTGCGCCGTGATCCGCCATGCCAGAAGTGAGTGGGTCGAGGAATGTCTGCGCAGACTGGAATATCTCGAGCGGAAATATAATGAAGGGAAAACGGACGTCCCGATGCGGATAGCATACGGCTACGCGATCTTTGACGAGCAGTATGATAAAAATATGGAAGAGACAAGGAACCGTGCGGATGTGAAGATGTACGAGAAAAAGAGAGCGATCAAGGCGGAGGAGAGAAAATGAAAAAATGCGGGAATTCCCGCATTTTTTCTGCTGTAGTCAGAAGTTGCTTCCGTTCCAGCCCCAGTTGTCAGTCGGGAAGTATGCCACGTAGATGTGGTCGGCAGGAATGGAAAGTTCGCCGGAGAGCAGATGGCAGAGCTTTCCGGTCATCTGGCTGGTGCCTGCAGCGGACGGCGTGCCGAAGCTTTTGACCTCCACATAAGCGACAGCGGCAGAATCCCCCTGAAAGAACAGGCTGGCATTGTCCTCAAAACCAGTCATAACCCAGTTCTCTCCCTTGCCGAGACACTCCCTGGTAATGCGGCAGATCTCTGCGGTCAGGGAATCCTTTTTGGATTTGCTCAGGGAAACGGTGGTTTTCGTATTGATAAATGGCACGGCAATATCCTCCTTTACATCTGATAAAGATAGTATATACGAAAATAAGCCTGCATACAATGTAAAAATAAGTATTGCAGGGGATTAAGAAAAACTATAAATGTATAAAATTGGTTGGCAATATTCAAATTATATTGGATATTGCCAATTTTTTTGTTATGATAAAGAAAAATATTCATGCATTTTGGAGGAGAAAATGAATACGGTATGCCGTGATATTTTTAGAGCGATTCATGAAAATAAGTGGTTGAGTATTGAATATAAAAATAAACAGGAGGGTATTACGAAATACTGGATTGGGATTATGGATGTAAATCCGATGAAAAGATCACTTTGTGTGGAAGGACTTCATCTGGGACAATTATCAACCATAGGTCTGAATATTTATATAGATTCTATTTTATCCTCCAATGTTATAGAAGGGTCTTATTTTGATGTCAAAGAATCATTAAAAGAAGATATTCAGCTAAATCAGCAGAAATATATTTCTTTATTTCATAATGTGTCCAATTTAAAAATTCTTAGTTATTACATTGATTGCAATAAAATGGACTCTGTACCATATAAAACGGAATATAGTTTAATCCGCCATTTTGATGGTAATTGTATCCGCAGAGGGGATTATCATTTGGCACCGGATCAGTTTCAGGAGATAGTTTCAAATTTTCAATATGGATGCACCAGTAATACGAAGAATAAAAGGATCAGGCAGTTGGCATTAAATATATTAAGTGTGCCGATGAAGCAGGGATTATATGTCCTTGCTTATCGTGAGATGAAGCTGGACGTTGCCCGAAGATGTCTTAGACCTGCTGACGAGGTTACGATTTGCACCGAGTTTACCATTGATGGAACAAGCCAGAGCATACGCAGATTTCTGGATGCGGACGATTACGAACTGTTAAATGATTTTGAAAAGAATCAGGAAACGATTAAGAACCGAATCACGGAATGTAATCCACAAATCAAAGGTGTGGATGATATGCCATATCTGATTGCGATCGGAAGAGACATTATGTTAGATCTTCACGAGGAATATAAGGCCATTGATGAAATGTTCCAGCAAGAAGAGGTGACGGCGCCAATTCGGGCGTTCTTTGGGAATCTGGTACAGGAACCGGCAAGTAGGAAAGTATTTCCAATTGCTTTGTTAAATAAGCAGATTAATCTGGATCAGCTGCTGGCAATCCACAATGCCATGAAATATCCTTTGGCATATATCCAGGGACCACCTGGAACAGGGAAGACAAACACGATCGTAAATACGCTTGTCACAGCTTTTTTCAATGAACAGACAGTGCTTTTTGTTTCGTACAATAATCACCCGATTGATGGTGTGTGTGAAAAACTGCAGCACATATCAAATGGAAAGAAGGGGAATATTCCGTTTCCTATTATCCGGCTGGGAAACGACGACAAAGTAGCTGAGGCGTTGGAGTATATTCAGAGATTGTATGAGAGTACAAAGAGTATCAATATTTATGAAGAAACGTTGAAAAAAAGGAAGTCAGACAGAATCGCAAGAACAAGACAGCTGACGGCTCTGCTGCAGGAATATGAAGAACGGTTGAAGCTTTTTGAAACAAAAGAAGCGATTCTCAGTCTGATGGAGTCAAATAAACATTTGACTTTTCAGACACAGTTGCAGGGAATTCAGTTGGCCCAGGTTGAGGATAAAATCAGTAAATCAAAAGATTATACGGATGAAGAAGCATTAAATCTGATTTTAGAGGATGAGGATGCTTTTAAAAGTTACCTGTATTATACTTCCGCAAAATGTATCAAACGTATACAGGAACCAAAGAATGCGGACCTTTTGGACATTGTTACAATGGAAGACAAAGAAGAGAAGGTAAAAGCATTTAATGATTATTTACGCAACGATGAAAATTTAAAGAAATTTCAGAGAATCTTTCCGATTATTGCTACCACATCGATCTCCGCCCATAAGGTTGGAAAACCGGGAGTACATTTTGATATGGTGGTTATGGATGAGGCGAGTCAGGGTAATATTGCGACGTCACTGGTTCCGATCCTTCGAGGAGAGAGCCTGATGCTTGTGGGAGATCCACAGCAGCTAAATCCGGTTATTTTATTGAATCCGGTGGTGAATCAGAAACTTCGCAAAATGTATCAGATCACGGATGAGTACGATTATATTAAGAATTCTATTTACAAAGCGTTTCTGGCATGCGATTCTGTCAGCAGGGAGATTCTCTTAAGCCATCATTACAGATGCAATAGGCAAATCATTCAATTTAATAACAAGAAATATTACAATGGAAAACTGCAGATCTGCAGTCAGAGTAGCGCAGAGAATTCGTTGGTTTTTCGGGATATAACAGGAAACAGCACCTACTATAAAAATACAGCACCTTTGGAAGCAGATGAGATTGTCCGGTATGCTGAGCTGCATAAAGATAAGAGCATCGGGGTGATTACACCGTTTACAAATCAGAAGGAACTAATCAATCAGAAGCTAAAAGATAATGGTCTGGACAATGTTACCTGTGGAACCGTTCATGCATTTCAGGGTGATGAAAAGGATGTTGTTTTATTTTCACTTGCGCTTACGGATAAGACTGGCCGGGGAACCTATAGCTGGCTGAAAAATAACAAGGAGCTAATCAATGTCGCTGTTTCAAGAGCTAAGGATCAGTTGATTGTTTTGTCCAGCAGTAAGAAACTGGAACGCTTACATGACAGGGAGGGTGATGATGATCTTTACGAACTGGTGCAGTATGTAAAACATAATGGGCAAACCAATGTTACTCCTAAAACAAATGCGTCACGGGCACTCGGAATTAAACCTTATAGCACGGAAACGGAACAGGCTTTTCTGGAGAATCTGAATCATGCATTGGATAATGTTTTGAATACCGATCATAAATGCACGGTTCAGAAAGAAGTGAGTATCGCACATGTTTTTCAGGATAATTGCGAGTATAACGATTTGTTCTATACAGGCAGGTTTGATTTTGTCGTATATGAGAGACAGCCAAGGACAAAAATAGATATTCCGATTCTTGCGATAGAATTGGATGGAAGAGAGCATCAGGAGAAAAGTGTGGTGATGGAACGCGACAGGAAGAAAAATCAAATCTGCAGAGAGCATGGTTTTGAACTGATCCGTATTGAAAACACTTACGCAAGAAGATATCAATTCATGAAGGATATTCTGATGAAGTATTTTGCAAGCGTGAAATAGCTGGAAAAACTGTATATATGGGAAAAGGATTTTGGGGTAGTTGACAAGTTAATTGAACAGAATTATAATTCAAGAAACTAAGGGGAGCCATATAATGCAAAACTTATATTTTACAATGAATTATATGTACATGTATTACGGACGTGCACGTTTGTAACTGTAAAGAATCCGGGAAGGATGCACGGTTACAGCGGGCAGGTCTGATATGTCTGTGCAGAAAGTTCGGATAAAGTAAGCGTTTGCTTTATATAATCTTACAGAATACCGTATTAGAATTTTTGCACCAGACATATCAATGTTTGGTGTATTTTTTTGCAATAATGGCAGAAAGGAGATTTTATGAAAGTATGAAATGAGCAGCAATGAAGCGCGTTATTCATTAGAAAGATATGATGTTAAGAAAGGTGGAAATGGGTATGGTTCGTTTGGCCAAAGAAAAAGATTTAGGTAGAATTAATGAACTGAGAAAACAAGTAAACGATATACATGTAGAAGGGCGCCCGGATATATTTAAAGCGGGGTTTGGAGTAGAATTAAGGGATTATGCATACACGCTCATGAACGGAGAAAATAGTGATATAATTGTCGCAGAACGTAACGGTGAAATATGCGGAATGGCGTGCGTGGATTATGTGCATAGACCAGAGACTGCATACGGAAAGGCAAGAAGCTTTTATCATGTGCAGGAAATTGCCGTAGATGAAAATTACAGACGGCAAGGCGTGGCGAAAGAATTATTGGATTTTATGATAGCAGATACCAGGAAGAGAAAGCTAAAAAGATAGAGTTAGATGTCTGGGAATTTAATGATTCAGCAATTGAATTTTATCAGGCAACTGGCTTTAAAGAAACACGAAGATGGATGGAATATGAAGTGGAATAAATAGCGAAATCCTCAGAAAAATGTAACAAGAAATATTTGCAAAGCATTATGTGTCAAAAGGAACGCTCCTGCATAATGCAAAACACCCTTGCATACAATGTAAAAACAAGTATTGCAGGGGTTTTGGTTTGAAAGGTTATATTGAGGAAAGAGCTATGGAGATTGCCAGATATATCATTGACAATAACACGACCGTGCGGCAGGCGGCAAAACATTTCGGGATCAGCAAGAGTACGGTACATAAGGACGTCACCGAGCGTCTTGCGCAGGTCAACCCGTCTCTCGCGGCGGAGACGCGCAAGGTGCTGGACATCAACAAGTCCGAACGGCATATCCGAGGCGGGATGGCGACAAAGGAGAAGTATCTGCATCAGCATGTGTGAAAACGCAGAAGCATTTGACGGCATGAAAACGTTTTTATATAATAGGAGAAGATAACGGCAGGATAGATGGAGGATAAGCGCAGATGAAGAAGATAGCGTTGATCATGGACGGATGGAAGCGATTCTTCACATATGCATGGCCCGCCGGAGTGTTGGAGCGTATCAGAGAGACGAATGAGGACGTGAATCTGTATATTTTCAACAGTTCCGGAGACTGGAGCAGGGATGAGGATTACAATATCGGAGAGTACAACATCTATCGGCTGCCGGACTTAAACGATTTCGACGGCATTATTGTAGATCTGAACAATATCCGCTATTCCGAGGTGCGGGAGTATGTGATCTCCTCGGCAAAGGCCACCGGGAAGCCGGTGATTTCTATTGCAAATGAGATTGCGGATTTTTACTATGTCGGTATTGACAACTATTCCGCCATGCAGGAAATAGCGGCGCATCTCTATGAGGTGCATAATTGCAGACGCTTCTGGTATGTCATGGGACCGGACGATAATTACGAGAGCAACCGGCGTGTGGCTGCGTTGCGCGATTTTTCAGAGACACACGGGATTTTGTGGGATGCCAGGGATCTCTACTGCGAGAGTTATGAATACAAGTGTGGAGTGCATGGATTTGAAAAATTGCTCACGCTGCACGGGAAACTTCCGGATGCCATTATCTGTGCCAACGATAACATTGCCGTCGGCGTGTGTGAGACCGCGGAAGCTCACGGCTACAAGGCACCCGACGATTTTCTGGTGACCGGATTCGATAATTTTGACAAGGCGAGCTATTATTCCCCGCACATCACAACGGTCGGACATATCCGCGAGCAGGTGGGATACCGTTGTGCGGATATTCTTCTGCGGCTGTGGAGAGGCGAGACGGTACCGCGGGTTAATTATACGGGGCACCAGTGTATTTTCTGGGAAAGCTGCGGCTGTGACGCCGGTCATGCGGTGGATCAGGCAGAACATTCCAGGGCGCAGATTGTCTATGGAATCGAGACGGACGAATTTGAGGAGCAGGTGCTTTCTCTGGAGTATGAATTGTTGCAGTGCGAGACGGTGCGTGAGATGTCGCGCTGGATTCCGAAATGTATTCCGGCTATGCGGTGTGACGCGATGTATCTGATCATGGATGAGCACATGAATGATTTCCGGAAACTGAGTGATTATTATGACAGGCATCTGATTGAGGATGAAGAGTTCTGCGTGCACGGTTATCCGGAGAAAATGCAGATGGAGTTCGCCTATGAGGATGGCGTGGTAAAAGAGAGTGAGGAGACGGTCGTGGAGGGGATTTTCCCGACTTTTGATTACACGGAGGGCGGAAAAGATTTTCTGTTTCTGCCGCTTCATTTCCGGGAACACACGGTGGGATATTTTGTCATCCGGAATGCTGTGTATCTGATGGAGAAGCAGTATTTGTTCCAGATTATCAACGTGTTGACGTCTGCGATGGAGAATCTGCATAAAAAGGAGCGCCTTGCCTATCTGAATCAGGTGCTGTCAGAACTGTACGTGAAGGATGCCATGACGGGAATGTACAATCGGCTCGGTTACCAGAAGCTGGCGTGCCGTATGTTTGAGAAAAAGAAGCAGACGGGGGAGAACCTTTCGATTATTTTTATGGATATGGACAGGCTCAAAAGCATCAACGATGAATTCGGGCATATCTATGGGGACTGGGCGATCAAGACGATTGCGTCGGCGATTTTAAAATATATTCCGGAGGGAGCGGTCGCGGTCCGGAGCGGCGGGGATGAGTTCCTTGTTGTGCTGGAGCAGACCGCGGATGCAGAGATCGAGAAGATCATCGGAGAGATCCGGAAGGAGATCCGGGAACATTCGGCGGAGATGAAACTGCCATTTCCGCTGACGGTCAGTGCGGGATGTGTCCACACAGATATGACGACTGGGTGCGATCTGGACGACTACGTGCGCGAGGCGGATGCCATCATGTACGAGGAGAAGACCGCGAAAAAAGCGAACCGCACCTAAGCAGGATGAAAAGGCTTCCAACCGGGCAGGGGAAAAGAATAAGAAAGTCAGAAGGAGATACCGGCAGATGAAAATCGAGCGTGAACGGGTCAGAGAAACATTCCGGGAGTATACGGATGCTTATGATGCGACCGATGAGAAAATAAAACTGAAAATTGACCACACTTACCGGGTGGCGGAACTGTGCGAGCGGATCGCGAAGGCAGAGCAGATGGAGAAGACAGAGGTTGATCTGGCATGGCTTCTTGGAATGCTGCACGATGTGGGAAGATTTGAACAACTCCGGAGATACGGGACGTTCAGCGATGCGGATTCCATCGATCATGCAGCGCTCGGAGCAGACATTTTGTTTGGCGGAGTGCTCCGGGAAGGGGAAGGTCTGATCCGCACGTATGTGGACGATGCGGCGGAGGATGAGGTGATTGAGACTGCCATAAGAGTGCACAGTGCCTACCGGATTCCGGAGGGGCTTGCGCCGCGCACGGAAAAGCTGTGCCATATCCTGCGGGACGCCGACAAGATTGATATCCTGCGGGTCAACGTGGATGTGCCGCTGGAGGAGATTTACAATACCACGACGGAGGAACTGCGCAACGCAGCCGTCACACCGGCAGTGATGGATAGCTTTTACGAACATCACGCGACACTGCGCAGCATCAAGCGCACGCCGGTGGATCATGTGGTGGGGCATATCTCGCTGGTGTTTGAACTGGTATTTCCGGAGAGTGTGCGGATTGTAAAAGAGCAGGGTTATCTGGAAAAACTGCTGCATTTTGAGAGCCGCAACGCTGTGACAAACGCGCAGTTCGCAGAACTTCGGGCGGAGATGGAGCGCTATCTTAAGGGAAGGTAATGCCTGCTCCGCGGTTTGGAAAAATGAGCGCAGCTGCGCAGTCTGCGGCAAAGAGCAGCAGAAGCAGGGTGTTTAATCCAAGGCGCACTTTGGGGGTGAGACGTTTCCAGAGCCTGGTGAGCGGCGCCTCCAGCACACAGATCCAGAGCACACCCGCGATGCCGAAACCGACCGCCGCGTACAGGCAGATATAGCCATGAAAATGAAAAGGATAGCCGCTGTAATCCCAGTAGCGCAGATTCCAGAAGATATCCAGAAACCATCCGATCAGGAGTTCCAGACCGGTGCCGATGCCGGCACTGAGGAAAAAGACGCCGGCCGGGTGGATTTTTTTTCGCCTGCATCCAAGCAGCAGATAGAAAAGCACTGCGCCGATGCCGTAGACCGGAAGCCACGGACCGTAGAGGAAGCCGCGGTTGGCAAAGGTCTTGTCCCGATATAGAAAGATGGCAACCTCCCAGAGAAATCCGCCGATCGAGCCGAGAAAGAAGAAATAAATCTGCTGGGAGAGGAAAAATGATATAGGAGTCTGCTCCGGTGCGCAGAGTTTGGAAAAATCCGGAAGACGGTCATGTTTTTTCATGGAGATAGTATAACCGGAACATTGAAAATTATTGAATTGTGAAATGGTGGAAAATATAGAAATGCGCCTTGTAAATTGCGGGAGCGTATCTTATAATAGTAGCAATTGAGCAAACCGCCCTTTGCGGCGGAAAAACATCAGGAGGAAAAGAGTGTGGAAATGAACAACAATTTTTCACAGGAAAAAGTCATTGTCATTGACTTTGGCGGTCAGTACAATCAGCTGGTTGCCAGACGTGTCAGAGAGTGCAATGTTTACTGTGAGATCTATTCCTACCGTACAGACATCGAGCAGATCAAGGCGATGAATCCGAAGGGTATCATTTTAACCGGCGGTCCGAACAGCTGCTACGAGCCGGATTCTCCGACGTACACGAAGGAACTGTTTGAACTTGGAATTCCGGTTTTGGGACTCTGCTACGGTGCACAGCTTATGATGCATGTGCTGGGCGGAAAGGTTGAGAAGGCACCGGTGCGTGAGTATGGCAAGACAGAGGTGTTTGTCGATACGACATCGCCACTTTTTGGCGATGTGTCTGAGAAGACGATCTGCTGGATGAGCCATTTTGATTATATTTCAAAAGTTGCTCCGGGATTTTCCATTGCGGCGCACACGGCAGACTGTCCGGTGGCGGCAGCGGAGAACCGGGAGAAGAAGCTTTTTGCAATCCAGTTCCATCCGGAAGTGCTTCACACCCAAGAGGGCACCAAGATGCTGCACAATTTCGTACGCGGTGTCTGCGGCTGTGCCGGAACCTGGCGCATGGATCATTTTGTGGAGCATACGATCGAGGCGATCCGCGAGAAGGTTGGTGACGGCAAGGTGCTCCTTGCACTGTCCGGCGGTGTGGATTCCTCAGTCGCAGCAGGACTTTTATCCAGAGCAATCGGCAAGCAGCTCACCTGCGTGTTCGTGGATCATGGTCTTCTGCGCAAGAATGAGGGCGATGAGGTGGAGAGCGTATTTGGCCCGGACGGTCAGTTCGACCTGAATTTTATCCGCGTCAACGCACAGGAGCGCTACTATGCGAAGCTGGCAGGCGTGACGGAGCCGGAGCAGAAGCGCAAGATCATCGGCGAGGAGTTCATCCGTGTCTTTGAGGAAGAGGCGAAGAAGATCGGTGCAGTGGATTTTCTGGCACAGGGAACCATCTATCCGGATGTCGTGGAGAGCGGTCTTGGCGGGGAATCCGCAGTCATCAAGTCGCACCACAATGTCGGAGGTCTGCCGGACTATGTTGATTTCAAGGAGATCATCGAGCCGCTGCGCAATCTGTTCAAGGATGAGGTGCGCAAGGCAGGTCTTGAGCTTGGCATTCCGGAGAATCTGGTATTCCGCCAGCCGTTCCCGGGACCGGGACTCGGCATCCGCATTATCGGCGAGGTGACGGCAGACAAAGTCCGCATTGTGCAGGACGCTGATGCCATCTACCGCGAGGAGATTGCGAAAGCCGGACTGGACCGTTCGATCGGTCAGTATTTTGCGGCGCTCACCAATATGAGAAGCGTCGGAGTCATGGGGGATGAGAGAACCTATGATTATGCAGTTGCACTGCGCGCCGTGAATACGGTGGATTTCATGACCGCGGAGGCGGCGGAGATCCCGTTCGAGGTGCTGCAGACGGTGATGAGCCGGATTATCAATGAGGTGCGTGGGGTCAACAGGGTATTCTATGATCTGACCAGTAAGCCACCGGGAACGATTGAGTTTGAATAGTTTTCAAAAGCTCGCAAAGCCTAGTAAAATGGGCATTTGCGAGCTTGTTTTTTGCCTTGTGGTACTAAAGAAAAAGTGGCGGATATTTTTTGGCTGATGTAGGCGGCAGCATAAGGTTGTTTTCGGAAATGAAAGCGTTCCAGCATGATTATATGATAAATGTTAATGATACTCAAGGTGGCACTCAAGGTGGCACTCAAGACAAATTACAGGGACAAATCTTTGATATGATAAAAGAAAATCCACAAATTTCTACATCAGAAATAGCAACAAAGTTAGGAATTGGTGTAAGGACTGTGAAGAGGAGAATTGAGTAAATGACAAATATCGTATATGTTGGAAGTGGATATAGTGGTCATTGGGAGATTAAAGAGTAGTAAGTGCACTATATTATTCAAACTGTTAAAAGCGAAAATTGCTGATGGCGAAGAAACAGGAGGTACATTACTTTGTAGTTAGTCTCGTGAGCTTTGAGATTTTGTGAGACTACATGATATAGCTGCAATGCGATAAAATTTGCGTTTGTGGTGGACTTGTAATATCAGTTTTTAGGTAGTCTTATTTTTTGAAGGCATTTCTTGAGGCTAACAAAAGATTGAGGAGGTTTAAAATTATGGACATAAGTGAAAAAGAGTGGAAACTATTTAGAAAAAATTATCGGATTGGCAAAAAAATATATGGAATGTTTCATCAAAGAGTATGTAAACTTTTAAGTTATACATAGAACGATTCTATAATATTAAGAAATGTAGTGTTTACAGGTGGAACAATAGTTGCTTTATTATCTTATATTCCTTGGACGATATTACAAGGTGGTCTTGAAGAATGTGGCTGGCGTTGGTATTTACAAACAAAGCTGAAAATAAATAATTTTGTAGTTAAAATGTTTGTTATATCTATAATATGGTTTTTGTGGCATATACCTGTATATCGATTGCCTTGGTTAACGGCAGGATCGACAAATATTCTAAAAAATTTTATTTAATTTTTTACTTAATGATACTAGGAAATACTTTTATGTTTGGTGTAATAAAAGAAAAATCAAAAGGAGTCTTGCCGTGTGTTATAGCACATATGTTAGTAGATTCTTTTGCAGTATTAATGTTAGTACAGAGTAACTTGATACAAATAATTATATTGGTATCAATAGAAATAATATTTAGTTGGTTTGCAGATAAGAAATTGGTTGTTGAATAATCTACAGTTTGTAGATATATTGCATAGTTCATGTTTAATCAGCATAAAATTATAATGGAAAGTCCTATTGACTTTCTGCTTTGTTCTTGCTAGTATGTAAGTACAAAGAAAGTTTACCACTGACCGATATGTGGTATATAAATGGTCGGGTTGAAAGTTTACCGCTGACCGATATGCGGTATATAAATGGTTGGGTCGTAAGTTTAGTCCTTCGCCGTAAGGCGGGGGACTTTTTCTATATGGAGAAAATTGCATGAAGAAAACAGGATTTTATATAATTAAAGATAAGTTTTTTGAAGATATGTCAGATCCATAGCTTAAGGGGAATAAGGCGGGGAATCGCCCTCATTATTATTGTTTTGAAGATACTCATACAGGTATATATTGGATGATACCATTATCAAGTCGTATTGATAAATATAAAGGAATTGTAGAGAAAAAAGCTAAGGCAGGTAAGTCATGCGATATTATACACATTGTAAAACTGGACGATAGCCGAGAAAGTGCATTTCTGATACAGGATATGTTTCCAATAACAGAGGAATATATAGAACGAGAGTATACCATAAGCGGTAATCATCTCATGCTTACTAGCGAGCATACGGCAAATGAAATTGAGCAGAAAGCAAGAAAAGTGCTGGGTATGCTAAAGAGAGGTGTGAAATTTACACCGACACAGCCAGATGTTATGGCAATTTTGAAAAAACTGAAAGAACGCATGGCGGGAAGACATGCCGATGACAGCTTATAAAATAAAAATGCCTATCCTGTCTGCCAACAGGATAGGCGGTGTCCTTAAGAACATTCATTAACCTAAACTCGGAGCATCCACCTTTGGATGATATGATACCTCTAAAGT
>ERZ780167.1105-NODE-1105-length-25098-cov-4.296770_pt1 | contig 25098 bp, 23 predicted proteins | sample MGYA00510982_ERZ780167 | MGnify/ENA primary metagenome ERZ780167 (study PRJEB29588, sample SAMEA2146107) | human gut metagenome | biome: human gut; feature: human-associated habitat; material: faeces | place: Denmark | collected 2008/2010 ... | reverse complement strand
GACGCTGGCGGCGGCAGGCTACGAGCTGAAAACCGCCGCCCACCGCATGGAGCAGCTGTACGACAAGCTGGGAGGGCGAGCATGATTTACGCGGAGCTGGCCGGGGGCCTGGGCAATCAGATGTTCATTTACGCCTTTGCGCGGGCGCTGGGCCTGCGCTGCGGCGAGGGTGTGACCCTGCTGGACCGGCAGGACTGGCGCGACGGTGCGCCCGCCCACACGGTCTGCGCACTGGGGGCACTGAACATCAGCCCCGAGGTAGAAATTCTGGCCGATTCCGGCTTTGCCAAGGCGCATCTGCCCCGGCAGAACACGGCCAAGGCCCTGATGATAAAGTATGAGCAGCGCCGCGGCCTGCTGGCCCGGGATTGGCACGGCTTTGAGGCCACCGCCGCACCGCTGCTGAACGCGCTGGGCCTGCACTTTGCCACCGACGGCTACACGCCGGCGCGGCGGGGAAAAAGTAAAGATTTCCTCGCGTGGGGGTACTTTCAGAGTGAGAAATATTTTGACGATTTTGCTGATGTTGTAAAAACCGAGCTGCGCAGCAAAGCAGTCCCGGTGGGGGAGTACGCCGACAGGATACGCGCCGCGGCCTGGCCGGTCTGCGTACATCTGCGGCGCGGTGACTACCAGAAGCCGGAGAACGCCATCTTGCAGGTCTGCACGCCTGCGTATTACGCCCGGGCAGCGGCGCGGGTGAAAGCGGCCCGCCCCGAGGCGGAGCTGTTCGTGTTCTCGGACGATATCGCCTGGGCGCAGGAGCATCTGGACACGGCGGGGTTGCCCGCAGTGTTTATGCCCCAGGGCGCGGCGGTGGACGACCTGGCGCTGATGCAGCTCTGCCATGGGTTTGTGGTGAGCAACTCCACATACAGCTGGTGGGCGCAATACCTGGCTGAGGCCCCGGATAAGCAGGTCTGGGCCCCGGACAGGTGGTACGCGCACACGAAGGATAGTGCGCTGTATCTGGATGGGTGGAAACTTATAAAGGCTTCCCCCTTGGGGGAAGCTGGCCGCGAAGCGGACTGATGAGGGGCGCGTGAACCGCATTTGGCCGCTGTTGGGACAGTGCTGCGCGGGCCGATGTGAGCATCGGCCCCTACAACAAGGCAAGGGGGCTGCCGGGGCAAGGCTGCCCCTCATCCGGCCCTGCGGGGCCACCTTCCCCCGACGGAGGAAGGCATAGAGAAGGAGAACGTTATGCCGCGATTTTCTATTATTGTACCGGTGTATAATGTGCAGAATTACCTCGCGGCGTGTGTCAAGAGCGTGGCGGAGCAGGCGGGGGAGCGCGATTGGGAGTGCATCCTTGTGGACGATGGATCCACCGATATGAGCGGGACAATGTGCGACGCGTTCGCCGCCGAGATCCCCGGTATGCAGGTCGTCCACCGGAAAAACGGAGGCCTGGCCGCTGCCCGCAACACCGGACTAAAGCACGCCCAGGGCGAGTGGGTGCTGTTTTTGGACAGCGACGACGCCATGGCCCCCGGGCTGCTGGCGGCGCTGCGCACCGAGCTGGCCGCCCACCCGGAGTACGATTGGTTCATCGGCAAGCATCTGGAATGGCAGCCCGACGGCAGCCTGACCGAACACGCGGGGCTGCATCTGGTGCCCGGGATGTTTGACAGCAGCGACTACGCCGCCCGATTGAAAGCGCTGTACGGCGCGGGGCACTGGTCGGTGTGGAAATACTGCATCCGGCGGTCGTTTTTGGCCGAAAGCGGCGTGAGGTTTTTGCCTGACTGCGTTTGGGCCGAGGACTGGCCTTTTGATTTGGAATTGCTGATAAAGTGCGAACGGCTGTACTTTTTGGATGTGGTGTTCACCCATTACCGCGTGGGGCGGCAGGGCAGCCTGCTGACTGATGCGAAAAACCTGCCCAAGCGGTTCAAGGGGCTGGCGGCGGCCCAGAGGCGGCTGGCAAAACTCTCGGCCAGCGGCGCGGTGGATGCCGAGACCTATGCCGTCATGGAGAACGCGGCGGCCGATGTGTTCTGGCCGCAGGCCCGCACGGCGTCGGTGAAGGATGCCGCCATCCGCAAGGCTTGCCTGCCCTACATCCAGCAGCTGCGGCCATTGTATGCCTGCGGCACCGAGGTAAAGACCCGCCGGGACTGGCGGGCGTTCCAAAAGCTGATGCAGACCTTCGGCCCGAAATTTACCCTGTGGGCGGCGAGCCGCCGCTAAAGGCTTCCCCCAAGGGGCTGCGCCCGCAGGCGCGTGTCGAAGCGCAACCGCCGTAGGCGGCTCTTGACGCGGAGACTGAAGCTGTCGCCGTAGGCGACTGATGAGGGCTAACCTCGCCATCACCGCCCATTAACGGCTTACAACTCATACTCTCCCCTCATCCGGCCCTCCGGGCCACCTTCCCCCTCGGGGGAAGGCTTTTGTGAAAGGAACTGCCTTGCGTACCAAACGTACCTTATTAAATATGGCTTACGCCCTTGGCTCCAGCCTGCTGCTGTTGCTGTTGGGGCTGGTCACACGGCGGCTGCTGGTCGATAACTTCGGTCCGCAGATCACCACGGCGTCCCAGGTCGTCAGCCAGCTGTTCAACTTTTTCTCGATCGCAGAGTTCGGCGTCGGCAGCGTTATCAGCTACCGGCTGTATGAGCAGATCGCCGCGAAAAATGAGGAAAAAATCAGCAAGTACATGTCGATGTACAAATGGGCGTACCGCGTCGTCGGCATGGTCATTGCGGGGCTGGCACTCATCGGCGCGGCTGTGCTGCGGTGGATCATGCCCGATGTGCCCGCCGCCACGGCCTACACCGTGTACGGGCTGAACGTGGTTTCGACGCTGTGCAGCTACTTTTTGATAACCCGCCGCCTGATGTACACCTGCACCCAGCAGGGCTACCGCTGCACCCAGATTGACTTTTGCTGCAACGTGGCGACGAGTCTGGCGAAAATTGCCGTCTCGCTGTGGTTCCCGAACTATGCGCTGTATTTCAGCGTGACGATCTTCTTTAACGTCATGGCAAACCTGATCATTGCGCGGCGGTTCAAAAAGGACTTCCCCTATGTGCATGACGTAAAAGTCACGGTCAACGACTTTAAAGAGCTGGGTATTTTCCACGATTTGCGGTATTTTTTGGTACACCGTCTCTCCAACACGATCTACGGCTCGTCGGATACCATCGTGACGTCCCGCATGGGCGGCTCGACCCAGACGACGTTTTTGGGCAACTACAATACCATTTCCACCTCCGCCACCGACCTGGGCAACAAGGTCATGGACAGCTTTGCGGCGGCCATCGGCAACATTGTCTACGACAAATCCGCCGCCGCCAACGACCACGACAAGCAGGTGTTCTGGGGCATGGATCTGTTCAGCTACCTGTTCGGCAGCTTTGTGGCAACCGCGTATTTCTGCCTGTTCCAGCCGTTTATGGGCGCGTGGATGGGCGAAAAATGGCTGCTGCCCCTGAGCTTTGTGCTGGTGTTCTGCCTGAATGAGTACGTCGGCTGGAACCACCGGATGCTGGGGTCCTACCGCGCGGTGCTTGGCCATTTTGAGGAGGACCAGTGGTTCATGGTGGCGTCGGCCACGGTGAACCTGGCGCTGAGCTTTATTCTGTTCCCGCTGTATGATATCACCGGCGCACTGATCGCCACGGTGGTGGCCCACTGCATCATGTGGGCCGGGCGCATCCGGGTCGTGTTCCGCCAGTATATGTGCGGCGGGCTGGGGCATTACCTGGCCGTGCAGGCGCTGCATCTGGTCACGCTGGCAGCCTGCATGGGCGGCAGCTACGCGCTGTGCGCCAGAATGCCCGGCGGCTGGCTGGGCCTGGCACCCCGGGTGCTGGTGGTGCTGGTGGTGCCCAACCTGCTGAACCTGGCCGTCTACGGCTGGGGCAAAGACGCCGCCTACCTGCGCCAGTACGGCGCGAAGGTGCTGCGCAAGCTGAAACGAAAGGGGGATGCTGCATGACAAAAATCGGGATGCTGTACATCTGTACCGGCAAGTACACGGTGTTCTGGCCAGAGTTTTACCGCAGCTTTGAGGAAAAGTTCCTGCCCGGGTGCGAGAAGGAATACTTTGTCTTTACGGATGCCCCTGCCATTGAATATGAGGACGCGCCCCGCGTACACCGCATTTACCAGGAGGCCTACCCCTGGCCGTACAGCACACTGAAGCGGTTCTCCATCTTTCTGACGCAGGAGGATGCGCTGCGGGGGATGGATTATCTCTTTTTCTTTAATGCGAATCTTACCTGCAAAAAGACCGTTACAGCGGAGGAATTTCTGCCCCGGCCCGAGAAGGGCGAAAATCTGCTGCTCGTGCAGCAGCCGGGCTTCTGGAACAAAAAGCCGCCGTTTTATACCTACGACCGCAACCCCAAGAGCACGGCCTACATCCCCTACAACTGCGGGAAGGACTACGTCTCCGGCGGGCTGAACGGCGGCACGGCGGATGCGTTTCTGGTGCTGTGCCATGAGCTGGAACGCCGCACCGAGCAGGACTTGCAGAACGGTGTGATCGCCCTGTGGCATGACGAAAGCCAGCTGAACCGCTACGCAGCTGAGCGCAGCGATTACCGCCTGCTGACCCCGGCCTACTGGTATCCCGAGGGCTGGGATATGCCGTTTGAGGAAAAGATATCGGTGCGGGACAAGGCCCGCTACTTTGATGTGGCGGCGGTGAAAAACAAAGAAACGAAGCAGCGCGGATTCCTGGCGCGAAAATGGGGCGCCTTCTGCGAAAATTACCTGCCCTGCTGGTACTGCCTGCGGGATACCCTGCTGCACAAAACGCTGGGGGCCGGCCGATGACGGCGCAGAACGCGCGGCTGCGCCGGTGCGGTGCGGCCCTGCTCTGCCTGGTGTGTGCGGCGGTCATGGTGCGCAGCGCCTTTGTGGGGTTGGAAATCGACGAAGAGTACGCGCTGTCGCTGGGGTTCCGGCTCGTCAGCGGGGACAGGCTGTTCTACTCGATGTGGGAGCCGCACCAGCTTTCCAGCCTGCCGTCGGCGGCGCTGCTGGCGGCGTTTATGGCTGTGACCGGCGGCACGACCGGCGTGCTACTGTTTTTCCGGCTTGTGGTGCTGGTGTGCAAGGCCGCGATGAGCTATGCGTTTTACAGGGAGTTCCGCCGGGATCTAGGCGGGCGCGGGGCGCTGCTGGCGGCGCTGGTGCTGTTTGCCTTTGTGCCCAAGTGGTTTTTGGGGCCGGATTACACCGGCCAGCAGTTCCATTGGACTGTGGCGGCGTTTTTGTGCCTGCACCATTATGTGAGCCGCGGGTTTCAAAAACCGTGGCTCGTGGCGGTGGGAGCGGTCTGCGCCTGCTTCGGCTATCTGGCGTTCCCCCAGAGTATTGCGGCGTTTGCGGTGCTGTGGGTGGGGCTGTTTGTGCTGGGGCGGCGCGGCGGCGAGCGCTGCCGCTGGGGCATTCCCCGCGGCGTCTGGCTGCTGACCGGCAGCTGTGCCGGGTGCGGCGCGGCATTTTTGCTCTATGCGCTGTGGGGCGTTGGGTTTGACCCGGCGCTGCTAGCGGCGCGTTTGCAGCTGATTTTACACGACCCACAGTATGATTTTACCACCGGTGCGCGGCTGGCGGCGCTGGCCGCCCAGGCGTGGAGCGTGGCAAAATCGCTGGTGTGGCCGTTGGCGGCAGCGGCACTCGTCTGTGCTTTGATGTGGGCGCTCCGTTTGCGGGGCGTCGGGGACGCCGCCCTCTATGACAAAGGGGATGCTTTGTGCCGGGTGCTGAGCCTGTGGGCGGCACTGGCGGCGTTGCAATGTCTGGTGCGTGCGGTGGCGGACCGCAGCCTTGACGAACGACAGTTTGTGCCGGTGCTGGTGCTGGCGGGCGCGGCAGCGTTCCGGAAAGGCCGCGGCACGCCGGGCGGCGCGGCGCTGTTCTGGCTGGGTTACCTGCCCGGGTTGGCGGCCTACGCAATGATCCTGCGCTCGACGCTGCTGGGCCTGGCCCCGACCTTTATGTACCTGATGTGGCCCGCTGTCTGCGGTGCGCTGGCAATGCTGAACGCGAGAGATAAGCGCGGCGCGGCCCGCCGTGCGCAGGGGGCTATTTGTCTGGCGGCGGCACTGGCGTTTTTGCTGGTCTGCCGCATCTGGTGTGTGGAGGTGACCGGCTGGAAGCCCGCCAGCGTGGCCGACACGCCGCTGGTGCGCATTGAGAGCGGCCCCGCAAAGGGCATTTACGCCGACGAGAAGGCCGCCGATATGCAGGAATGCCTGGTTGAGGCGCTGGAACCCTACGCAGGGCAGGCCGTATTGCAGGCCATCGGCGAGCAGCACGGCCTGGGCTTTTTGATGGCGGACGGCACGCTGACCGTGGCGCAGGCGTCGGTCATTTCCGGCACCGACAGCGACCCGCGGTTTGAACAGTATTACACCGAACTGCCCGATAAACAGCCCAACGTCATTTTGTACGATGACGCCGAGGTGCGGGATATGACGGAGTTCCACGAGTGGATCGAAACGAATTTTACCATCACACAGCGCTATACCGTGCAGCATGGCACCGCGAGTTTGCAGGTGCTGGTCTGCGGGTGATGGGTTGTAGTTGTGCCCGGTGTGATGTATAATAATGCAGAGCGGTATGCCCGCCCCGATAATGATGCAAAGGAGCAGAACATGGAAAAACTGCTGGTATTTATCCCTGCCTACAACTGCGAAAAGCAGGTCACGCGTGTGCTTTCCCAGCTGTTGGATAAGCGCATTGCCCCCTGGGTGGGGGAGTGCATCGTGGTGAACAACCGCGCCACCGACGGCACTGAGAGCGCCGTGCAGGACTGGATGGCCCGCCACCCCGACGCCCCGGTGCGCCTGCTGCGCAACGACCAGAACTACGGCCTGGGCGGCAGCCATAAGGTGGCCTTCGGCTATGCGGCGGCCCATGGGTATGAGCATCTGGTGGTGCTGCACGGCGACGACCAGGGGGCCATTGTGGACCTGCTCCCGATTCTGGAAGAGGGAACCTACAAAAACTACGACTGCTGCCTCGGCTCCCGCTTTATGAAGGGCAGCAAGATCGGCGGGTACAGCGCCCTGCGCGTCGTGGGCAACCACGGCTTCAACTGGCTGTTCAGTGTAGTGGCCCGCAAGAAAATTACCGATCTGGGCAGCGGACTGAACCTGTACGCAGTCGAGCCGCTGAAAACCGAGTACTACAAAAAGTTCCCGGACACGCTGTATTTTAACGACTGCATGATCCTGGCGCTCTGCCAGATGAAACAGCGGGTGCTGTTCTTCCCCATCAGCTGGCGCGAGGAGGATCAGGTCAGCAACAACAAGCTGACCAGCTTCGGCGTCAGCCTGCTCAAGCTCTGCGGTAAGTATCTGGCCGGGCCGAAGGCGTTTGTAGAGCGCGAGTGGCGCGACAACATCATTGAGAATTACAGCTACGAGGTCGTAGCGTCCAACCTGTAAGGAGGGTCATAAGTATGAAAGTTCTGGTAACGGGTGCAGCCGGTTTTATCGGCGGTCAGCTGTGGCATACGCTGTGGAAGCGCGGGGACGAGGTCGTCGGCATCGACAACTTCTCCTACGGCAGCATGGACAATCTGAAGTTCGACGACCATGATTTCGGCGGTGAAGTGCGGAAAATGGACATCCGCGACAAGGCCGGGATGTTGGCCTTGTTTGAGGCGGAGAAATTCGATGTTGTGTACAATATTGCGGGCATTGCGCCGCTGCCAGACTGCCAGAGCGACCCGGTGCAGGCCATCGAGGTCAACACCCTGGGCCTGGTCAATCTGCTGGAAGCAGGCCGCCGCACCGGCATCAGGCAGCTGGTGCAGGCGTCCACCAACGCCATGTACGAGAATGAGACGGAGTTCCCGACGGTGGAGAGTAAATTCAACCCGCCGACGCTGATCTACCCCAACACGAAGTACTGCGGCGAGCGCTTTGCCCAGAGCTTTGCCGATACCTACGGCATGACCGTGACCTGCCTGCGCTTTGCCAACGTCTACGGCCCGCACATCGACTGCCTGCGCAAGCAGCCGCCGTTTGTGGGCTACATGATCCGCGAGCTGTACTATGACCGCACGCCGGAGTTCCACTCCGACGGCAACCAGCGCCGGGATTATATTTATGTGGATGACCTGATCGCGCTGGCGCTGCGCGTGGTGGAGCGCCCCCAGAAGGGCTTTGACGCGGTGAATGTGTCCAGCAACCAGAGCTACTCGGTGCGGGAACTGTACGCCATTGCCAACAAGCTGATGGGCAAGAACATCGAGGCCAAATACTGCCCCAGCAGCCATTACTGGGCCAAGTACCCCGAGCTGTACGGTGGGGCTTACGGCATCAAACCGGAGATTCTGGATCACGAGGTCAACAAGTTCAGCCAGTGCGACAACACCCACGCCCGCGAAGCCTACGGCTGGGAGCCGAAGGTGGATATTGAGACCGGCTTGAGCCGGGTCGTTGAGGCCGAGACGAAGATGCTGGCGGAAAAAGATAAGAGATAATAGATAAAAGATAATAAAAAATGTGGAGTTTTGACCTGAAGGTCAAAACAAAATTGTAGGGGCGGATTCCATATCCGCCCGCGGCGTTGCCCAAAGCAGAACGGGCGCATATGGAATCCGCCCCTATGGTCGTAGAGAAATTTTGAAGCGATGCGCCGGCACCGCGAACCACCATTTTTATTATCTATTATCTTTTATCTAAAAAGGAGCTTCTTATGAGCAAGCTGCATTTGATTTTACCCATGGCCGGGCGGGGAAGCCGATTTTTTGAAAATGGGTTCGTCTGCCCGAAACCGCTGATTGAAATTGGCGGCAAGCCGTTCTTTTACTGGGCGACGCGAAGCGTGGAAAAATATGTGGACTGCGCCGATATCACCTTTGTTGTGCTGGAAGAACACATCCGAGACTTTGGCATCGACGCCAAAATTAAACAGTATTGGCCCGAGGCACGCATCATTGCCCTGCCAGAAGTGACTGAGGGTGCGGCGATCACGGCGCTGAAGGGCTGCGAGGGGCTGCCCGACGGTGAGCCGATCCTGTTCAATGACTGCGACCACCTGTTTATCTGCAGCGCGTTCAATGCGTTCTGCGAAAAGGGCGACTTTGCCGACGGCCCGGCGGGGGCGCTGCTGACGTTTGAGAGCGATTCCCCGGCATACAGCTACTTGCAGTACGGCGCGGACGGCAATGTCTGCCACACGGTGGAAAAGCAGGTCGTCAGCCACGACGCGATTTGTGGAGCGTACTATTTCAAAGACAAAAAAACCTACGCCGACGCCTGCGCCGAGTACCTGAAAAACTGCGAATACAAGGAGTTTTTTGTCTCCGGCATCTACAATGTGCTGGCGGCGCAGGGCGCAAAAATCGCGGGCTTTGCCTGCGACCTGCACCTGCCTTTCGGCACGCCGGACGAGTACCGCACCGCCGAAGCGCCTGAAAATCGCGCCGGGTTTGACGAGCTTGTCTGACGCAAAGGAGTACGAATGAAGATACCTGCAAAAAAGCGGACGGCGCTGGAACTGTTGGCGGCGGTGCTGTGGTGCCTGGTGACGCTGGGAACGGACAGGCTGTTTTTTAAATATGACTGGAAAACGCCGGCATTTTTCGTCTACAAGGCGTTGTTTGTGCTGCTGGCATTTTTGCTGGTCCACGGCGTTGTGACGCTGGTGCAGAAAGTGCGGGCGGGGAACAGCTTTGCCCGGCGCTGGCTGGCCTGGACGCTGCCGTACCTGGCCGTGAACTTGGTGGTGCTGCTCATCGTCTGGCCCGGTATCTGGGGCAACGACGACTTGGCGGTGCTGTCTCTGGCGCGGACGCTGCAGCCAAACTCCTGGCAACACTTTCTGACCAGCGGGGCGTTTATTCTTTCACTGATGTTCGTGCCGATGCCCGGCGGCGTGGTGTTGGTGCAGAATCTGCTTATTAGCGCCATTGTAGGCAGCTTTGCGGCTGCGGCGCAGGATCTGACCGAAAAGCGGCTGGGCCATGCCGTGAAGCCGGCGTGGTTCGCCATTGTCTACCTGCCGTTTCTGCTTCCGCCGGTCGTTATGCACACGCAGCAGCCCTTCCGCACCACATGGTCCGGCTGGACAGAGCTGTTCCTTGTGTTTATGCTGGTGGCAATGTACCTGCGGGGCACAAAGCTGAACAAGAAGGAACTGTGCGCCATCGTTGTGCTGGGCACGCTGGCGGTATCCTGGCGCAGCGAGTGCGTCTACTACCTGGCGGCCATCCCGGTATTGCTGCTGGTGATGTGCGCCCGGAAGCTGCTGCGCCCCACGGCGGTGGCGGCGGCCACCGTGCTGGTGTTTGCCGGGTATCTGGCCTGCTCACGCTACACAAGCACCCTGATGGGTGAGGCGTGGCAATATAAGATGATCGCGCTGTGCTACCAGACGGCGTCGCTGGTGCAGGATGCTGACCCGGTGGCGGATGCGGACGAGCTGGCCGCCATCGACCGAGTGTTTGATGTGACGTACTGCCGCGAAAATTCCAATATCCACGGCCCGGAAATGCGCACGAATATGACGCGCGAGACAGGCGTGACCGAGGAGGATTGGAGCGCCTGTCAGAAGGCATTTTTCAAGCTGGCGCTGAAATACCCCAAGAGCCTGCTACGCGAGCGGATGGGCGTGTTCTACAACACGCTGCGTCAGCGCAAGACCGGTATGTCGAACCAGAAGATCGTGTTTTCCTCGTCGTTCCTGCTGTACGATGCCGAGCCGACAAAAGCCGACCAAAAGGAGTTCTTTGCGGACAGCGTGGCGGTGCAGCCCTTGAATAAAGAACTGCGCAGGGCGTTTATCATCAAGGTGGCAAACGGCGACGGGATAATCGACTGGACCTGGTGGATGCTGCCGCCCTTTGTGCTGTTGTTTGCGGCAGTTATCGTGCTGCTGGTGCAGCGGAAGTGGATGCTGTTTTTCGCGGCGGGGACTTTCTTTGCGCGGATACCGCTGGTATTCCTGACCGCGCCGGATACCTACTTTTTGTACTATCTGACGCCGTTTATCGCCGGTTACGCCGTGGCGGCCGCCGGGGTGCTGTATGCGGTGATGAAACATAAAAGCAAAAGAGGACGTCTTTTATGATGAAAAGAAAGAAGCACACCCTGTGGCTGGAACTGGGCGGTGCGGTACTGTGGTGCCTGGTGACGCTGTTCACGGATAAGCTGTTTTTCTGGTATGATTGGCACAGCTGGCGCTTTTTTGCCTATAAGGCGCTGTTTATTCTGGCGGCGTTCGGGGTCATCCACGGCGTCGTGACGCTGGTGCAGAAGGTGCGCGAGAAGGACAGCTTTACGTTGCGATGGCTGCGGTGGACACTGCCGTATCTGGCGGTCACACTGCTGCTTCTGCTGGTGCTGTGGCCGGGCATCTGGGGCAACGACGATAAAACGATTCTGGATTACGCGCGCACGTTGGAGCCGTTTGCGTGGCATCACTTTTTGACGTCGGTGTGGTTTATCATTTCACTGATGTTTTTGCCGATGGTGGGCGGCATTGTGCTGATCCAGACGATACTCATTGCGGGAATCGTCGGGCTGTTTATCGCAGAGGCACAGACGCTGGCTGAACAGCGGCTGCAAAAGCCCCTGAAATCGGGCTGGTTTGTGTTGCTGTACCTGCCGTTCTTGCTGCCGCCGGTCGTAATGCACGATATGCAGCTGTTCCGCATGGTCTACTCAAACTGGGTGGAGCTGCTGGTGCTGTTTTTGCTGGTGCGGTGGTACCTGCGTAACACGGCAATCAAGCGCTGGGAGCTTGTACTTTTTGCGGTTCTGGGCGCGGTGGCTGCGGCATGGCGCAGCGAGGCTATTTACTATGCGGCGGCACTGCCGATACTGTTGCTGATTTTAATGCGTAAGGGGCTGCTGAAACCCATCGCGGCAGGGGCGGCCAGCGCGGTCATTGTGGTGGGTGCGCTGGCTTGCTCCCGCTATAATGCGAGCCTGATGGGAAATGATTTGCAGTACCAGACGTTGGCGCTGTGCAGCCAGGCGGCGGCACTGGTGCAGGATGCGGACCCGGTTTCCGATGTGGAAGAATTTGCCATGATCGACAACGTGTATTCCGTCCAGAAATGCCGGGAAAACAGCAACCTGCATAAGAGCGACCTCTTTGGAGCGGTCGTACAGCCGAACCTGACGGAGGAGGGCTGGAGCGCCTGCAAGAAAGGCATTGTGAAGCTGGCGCTTAAATATCCCAAATCGCTGCTGCGGGAGCGCCTGGGCATGTTCCGGGCGACGATGCAGGCGGACTACGGGGGTTCCCGCCAGAAGGATTTCTTTGGATTTGCTTATGTCTGCTACGATTTGGATGGCTATTACCTGACCAGCATTGAGCGTGCCGGAAAAATCGCCTACCAGAGTCCGCTGGCATTTCCTATCAACCAAGACCTGCGCAAGGCGGTTATTGGCACGATGGTGTATGACACCGAGACGCCGCTGGGCAAGCTGATTTCGACCACATGGTTCATGCTGCCGCCGCTGCTGCTTTTGTTTGTGGAGGCGCTGGTGCTGGCGGTACGAAAAAAGTGGTTCCTGTTCCTGGTGACAGGCACACTTTGCCTACGTGTTGTGCTGGTGTTTTTGACGGCACCGGACTCGTTCTTTATGTATTATCTGACGCCCTACATTGCAGGCTATGCAATCGCGGCGGCGGGCGTTGTCTATGAAGTGATGCGCCGGAAATTGAAAGTGGAAAGGAATCCTGGGTGATGAGGACACTGTATTTACTGCTGGCTTTGGCGCTGGTGCTGGTGGGCCATACCTTCCGCCTGCTGCGGTGGGAGCAGTTCATCCGCATTTATGAGCGGCCGATGCGTGGGCGGATGCTGCGCGGTATGGCGGGCGGCTATGCGCTGAACTTTGTGCTGCCGTTCCACCTGGGCGATGTGTTCCGCGCGGTGTTCACCGGGCGGAGGATGAAGAGCGGCATCGGGTTCAGCCTGGCTACCGTCATTATGGACCGTTTTCTGGATGTGTGGTTCGTGGCGCTGGGGTTCATCGGTTTCTGGGCTGCCGGGTTTGGCGGCGAGGTCGTACACCGCGCGGCGCGGTATTACTTGGTGTTCTCGCTGGTGCTGGCCGTGGGGCTGGTGCTGGTGGTGCTGCTGCGCGACTGGCTGAAAAAAATCTGCTTGGCGTTCTGCGGTATCTTCAACGATACGCTAAAATTGGACGGCATGATGTTCTTTTGGAGCCTCATCAACACCTTCAAGGACCTGGGCCGCGTCAAGATCGGGCGGCTTGTGGTGAACACACTGGTCATGTGGGCGGCGTACCTGGGTTCCTATGGGGCGCTGGCGGCGGCGCTGACGGCGGCGGGTCAGCCGATGCAGCTGGTGGATGTGTTTGACCTGCTGTTTGGCCGCAACGCGGCGGATTTGGCGGCGCTGCTGCCCGGCGGGATGCTGGGCGGTGCGGCCCTGATGGTGCGCGGCCTGTTGGTGCTGTGGTCGGTGCTGCCGCTGGTCATCATGTGGGCGGCGACGCTGCTGCCCGAAACGGTGCGCGGCGCAGTGAACCACGCTACCCAGGCGGCCCCGGTGGGGGAAAATTACTTAAATCTGCTGCCCCAGGCCGACGAGCACGACCGCGCGGCGTTTTTGAGCAAGTATTTCGGCCTGGAAAACAAGGATTATGTCAAGCGGTTCTTGCAGATGAACCGGGATATCACGATTTTGCAGGACTATTCGGCGGGATCCAACGCCACGACGATGCTCTGCATGGACAAGGAAACGACGTTCTACCGCAAATATGCCTTTGGCAAGGACGGCGACAAGCTGGCTGAGCAGCTGGATTGGCTGCGGGCGCAGCAGAGCCGCCTGCCGCTGTGTGATATCCTGCGCAGCGGCGAGGACAACGGTTATTGCTGGTATGACATGACATACAGCCCGCAGGCGGTGGGGATGTTCCGCTACCTGCACTCCAACCCCGTGGCGAACAGCCAGCGCATTTTGCGGGAAGTACTGGACACGCTGGAAGAAAAGCTCTACAAGCCCACGGCCTGCCCGGCAGATGCGGAAAAAATTGAGCGGTACATCGAAACAAAAGTGGACGGAAACCTGAAAAAACTGCACGACGACCGCATCTTGCGGGAATTGATGGGCTATGACACGCTGCGCATCAACGGCACGACCTACCGCAACCTGAACCAGCTGGGGTGGATGTTCGCCCATGAGCGACTGCGCAAGCTGTTTGCGGGGGACCCGGTGGGCACCATCCACGGCGATTTGACCATTGAAAACATCATCTGCCGCACTGACACGGACGGATGGTACCTCATCGACCCGAACACTGGCAACTTGCACGAAAGTCCGTTCCTGGATTATGGCAAACTGCTGCAAAGCCTGCACGGCAGCTATGAGTTCATGATGAAAACACCCCGGGTGACGGTGCAGGATGACCGCATCGACTTCCAGCTGACGCGGTCGGCGGCCTATGACGCGCTGCTGACGGCCATGCTGGACGACCTGAAAGCCCGCTACCCGCGGGAGCAGGTGGAGAGCATCCTGATGCACGAGGTTGTCCACTGGCTGCGGCTGATGCCCTACAAGCTGGCGAAGGACCGCAAACGCGCGCCGATGTTTTATGCCGGGCTGGTGATGGTGGCCAACGATGTGGCCGATTTTGTACAGGGAGAGGGAAAACTATGCTGATCTGTGTGGACCTGGACGGCACGCTGCTGGACACCGTACCCGCCAACGCGGCGTCCTACCGCGCGGCGCTGGAAGAGCTGGGCTTTACCGTGACCGATGAATACTACGCCGAGCGCTGCAACGGCGGGCACTACACGCGGTTTTTGCCGCCGCTGATGGGCGGTACACCCAGCACCGCCGATGTAGAGCGGGTACACGACCGCAAAAAGGCGCTGTACAGTGACTTCTTGGACGTGGTGCGGCCTAATACGGCGTTGATGGAGATACTGCGCACGATGCAGGCCGCCGGGCATGACCTGGCCTGTGTGACCACCGGAAGCAAGCAGAACGCCACCGAGGTGCTGGAGCATTTCGGTGTGCGGGAACTGTTTGGGCTGATCGTGACCGGCGAGGACGTGGAAAAGCAGAAGCCCGACCCTGAAGGATATTGCAAGGCGATGGCACATTTCCGCGTGACACCTGCCGAGACGATGATTTTTGAGGATTCGGGCATTGGGCTGGAAGCAGCCAAGGCCAGCGGAGCGACCGTATTTAGGGTGGAGCAGTTCTAAGGCAACACTGCACAATTCCCACCTGACGGCTTAAGCACCGCTCCGGCGGCTGCGGCACGGCCCGGCAAAGCCCCTCCGCCTTCACTTCGCTCGGCATCTCCCCTAGGGGGCGTCAAGGACGCCGCCACCTACAACAAAAAACAGCCCTTGAGGAACTTATCCTCAAGGGCTGTTGGGTTATTTTGGGGAAATTACTTGTTTTCGGGGCGAACCATCTCGCGGATGACGTTGACGATGTTCTCGGCGGAGAGGCCGTAGTCACGCAGGACCTCGTTCGCGGGGCCGGAGTGGCCGAACTGATCCTGGACGCCGATGCGACGCACGACGCAGGGCAGCTTCTCGCTGACAACAGCGCAGACAGCCTCGCCCAGGCCGCCGATGACGCTGTGCTCCTCGACGGTGATGATGCGGCCGCACTCGCGGGCGGCGGTCAGGATGATCTCCTCATCGATGGGCTTGATGGTGGGCATGTTGATGACGCGGACGTTCATGCCCTGGCGCTTGGCCAGCACGGCGGCGCGCAGTGCCTCGTTGGTCATCAGGCCGGTGGAGATGACGGCGATGTCGTAACCGTCGGTCAGCTTCTCGCCCTTGCCGATCTCGAACTCATAAGTCTCCGGGTCATGGAAAACCGGCGTGGCCAGGCGGGAAAAGCGCAGGTAGACAGGGCCCTGGTAGTTGTAGGCGGCGATGACGGCGGCGCGGGCCTCGACATCGTCGGCCGGGCTGATGACGACCATTCCGGGGATGGAGCGCATCAGGGCGATATCCTCGCAGCACTGGTGGGAGGCACCGTCCTCACCGACAGACAGGCCGGCGTGGGTGGCGGCAATCTTCACGTTCAGGTGCGGGTAGCCGATGGAGTTGCGAATCTGCTCAAAGCCGCGGCCCGCCACGAACATGGCGAAGCTGGAAACAAAGGGCACATAGCCCATCGTGGACATACCGGCGGCGACGCCCACCATGTTCTGCTCGGCAATGCCGCAGTCAAAGTGGCGCTCGGGGTAAGCCTTGCGGAAAATCTCGGTCTTGGTGGCGGCGGCCAGGTCGGCGTCAAAAACCACCAGATTGTCAGCGCCCTGCTGGGCCAGTTCTACCAGCGTATTGCCGTAGCTGACGCGGGTAGCAATTTTCTTGATATCAGCCATTGTTGAACTCGATCTCCTTTTCCAGCGAAGCGTGAGCGGCGCGCAGCTCAGTCATTGCCTGTGCATATTCCTCGTCGTTGGGGGCTTTACCGTGCCAGTCAACGGCATTCTCCATGTAGCTGACGCCCAGACCTTTGGTGGTGCGCAGCAGGAAGCAGGTGGGTTTGCCGCTGCCGTGGGACAGGTCAAACATCTTAAAAGCCTGCTCCAAATCGGAAAAGGAATTGCCGTTGCAGACGATGGTGTTGAAGCCGAAGGCATCCATCTTCTTGTCCAGCGGCTCAGAGTTCATGACGTCGCGGGTCGCGCCGTCGATCTGCAGGCCGTTGACATCGACCATGATGCACAGGTTATCCAGCTTGTAGTGGTTGGCAAACATGAAAGCCTCCCAGCACTCGCCTTCCTCGATCTCGCCGTCACCCAGCAGGGTGTAGACGTTGATGTCGGAGCCGCTCTGCTTGGCGGCCAGCGCCATGCCGCAGGCGGCGGAAACGCCCTGGCCCAGGCTGCCGGTGCTCATATCGACGCCGGGCACGGTGTTCATGTTGGGGTGGCCCTGCAGATAGCTGTTGGAATGGCGCAGCGTGGGCAGGTCAGCGACCGGGAAGAAGCCGCGCTCCGCCAGCGTGGCATACAGGCCGGGGGCGCAGTGGCCCTTGCTCAGCACAAAACGATCCCGGTTGGGATCCTGGGGCTGTTCGGGGTCAATGCGCATCTCACGGAAATACAGGTAAGTAAGGACGTCCGCCGCGGACAGGCTGCCGCCCGGATGACCGCACCCGGCACCGTGGGTGGCTTCGATCACACCCATGCGCACGCGGGTCGCAGTCAGTTTCAACTGCAGCGTTTCCAGTTTTGTCATAGCTAAGCTCCTCCGGTCACTAATGCTGAAATTGGGCAGTATTGAGAGATACTGCTACACAATATACTACTATATATTATACACGTTTCGTAAAATCTCGCAACATTTTTTTACAAATTTCGTAGAAAATCAGCCCATTTGCATCCAAAGTGCAAAAAGTGAGGGACAGCAAAGCCTTTTGTTATGCGGCCTTTGTGCGTTGTGCCAAAAAATGGGGCGAATCGTACATAAACTACGGCGAAAAATACCTTGCGCCCGGCCGGATTTTATGGCATAATTGGGGTACAGCCGCGGTGCGGGACGCCATGATGTGGCACATCCGCCCGGCCCACACTACTATATCTGGGAGGGAAAGAGCGTGCCCAATGGAATTTATATCCAGACTGAGTACCACGGCAAACTTATCCGCAAAATCGTCTGTAATGGGGACGAGCGCTGGTTTATCGGCTCCAACTGCGCCGTGACGTTTCTGTCTATGACGGACTGCATGGCTGCCATTGACCGTCTGTAAGAAATTCTGAATGCAAGGCCGTACGCCGTCCCCCTGTGGGATGGGTGCGGCCTTTTTTGCTATTGAGGTGTGCTTATGAAAAAACGGAATTGGCGGCTGATGCTGCGCAGGGTGCTGAACCTGGTGTTCAGCCGCCTGGTCATCACGGTAACACTGGTGCTGCTGCAAGTGTTCTGGCTGTTCTCGGTGTTCCACTGGCTCGACGCCTATTCGACTTGGCTCAACGGCGTGGGGCTGGCGCTCAGCGTCATTATGTGCCTGGCGCTTATCCGGCAGGATTCCACCGCGCCGGAGTTTAAAATCAGCTGGATGATCATTTTTATGCTTATGCCGGTACAGGGCGGGCTGCTCTACCTGCTGTGGGGCAACAAGCGCCCGGCGCTGGGCCTGCGCCACCGGCTGGAACGCGCCGAGACCGCCATGGCCCACACCCGGCGCGAGGACCCTGCCGCTGTGGCCGCCCTGCGGGAGCAGAACCCCCGCGCGGCCGAGACAGCGCGCTATCTGCACGACTACGCCCCCGCGCCGTTGTGCGGGGACACAGCGGTGAAATACTACCCCGATGGCCAGAGTATGTTTGCCGATATGCTGCCCGCGCTGCAAAGTGCCGAGCACAGCATCTATGTGGAGAGCTTTATCATCGGCATGGGCGAGATGTGGGGGCAAATTCACGAGATCCTGCGCCAGAAAGCCGCCGCAGGGCTGGACGTGCGGGTTATCTACGACGATGCGGGCTGCCTGAGCCTGCTGCCCCACAACTACGCTGAAATGATGCGGGCCGACGGCATCCGGGCGTTCAGCTTCAACCGCTGCGTGCCGCTGCTGAATTTGGTCATGAACAACCGCGACCACCGAAAGATCATGGTCATTGACGGCAAAATCGGCTTTACCGGCGGCGTGAACCTGGCGGACGAGTATATCAACAAATTGGAGCGGTTCGGCTACTGGAAGGACAGCGGCGTGCGGCTGGAAGGCCCCGGTGCGACTGCGCTGGCGAACATCTTTTTGACGTTCTGGAAGGCGCAGTACCCCGACGAGGAAATCGACATGGACCGCGACCTGCCGCTGGCCGCGCCGGTCAAAACGGATTGCCTGGTGCAGCCCTTCGCCGACAGCCCGGTGGACCGCGAGGCCGTGGCGAAAAACGTCTACCTGGAACTTATCAACCAGGCGCAGCGGCGGCTGTACATCTGCACGCCGTACCTGATACTGGATAACGACCTGCTGACCTGTCTGCGGCTGGCAGCCAAGCGCGGCGTGGATGTGCGCATCTACACGCCCGGCGTGCCCGACAAGCCGACAATTTATCAGCTGACGCGGAGTTATTTCCCGCATCTTTTGCGGGCGGGGGTAAAGATTTACAGCTACACGCCGGGCTTTTTGCACGCCAAAACCTGGCTGGTGGACGACCGCATTGCGGCAGTGGGTACCGTGAACCTGGATTATCGCAGTTTGTATTTACACTTTGAGAACAGTGTGCTGATCTACGGCGGGGCTGTGCTGGAAGATGTGCGGAAAGATTTGGCGGAAATTGAGCGGGAGAGCAAAGAGGTGACGCTGGGGGATTGCCGCACCGGGTTTGTGGGGACAATGTATAGTGCGGTGCTGAGGTTGGTGGCACCGTTGTGCTGAGGAAGAACGCTTTGCAGGGGCGAACAATGTTCGCCCCTGCAATTTTTTATGTGTATCGGCTTTCTACGGCTTCTATAAATTTTACGGGGTCGATCATGCGGGCACCGTCGGCGGTTGGGGCTGCGGTGGAGACAAGCAGGGTAAGCATTTCCTCATTGGTGAGGGCGGGGGCGACCTGCCAGCCCAGCGCCATTACTCCGACGCAGTAGGGAATGCCCCAGCTCAAGCCGCCCTGCACGTCATATCGGTAGCCGCACTGCCCGGGAATGTATTCCTCGGCTACGGTGCGGTAGGCGCAGGGCACGCCCACATAGTTTGGATTTTTCCTGGCGAGGGGTGTGATAAGGAAAGCCCCGGGCTGGCCCATCCGGCAGGCTGCTGGGTTATCCCGCTGGGCTGGGTCGAAGGCGGCAAGACCCGGCACGAAACGCGCGGAGCCTGCGCATGCGCCTTGCACGGTCAGTACCAGAAGGCCCGCGTCCTCGGCGTCGGAAAGAGCCGCCTGCCAGAGGTCGGCGTTTTCAAAAAAATTGGCATTCCCCGGATTGGCAGACACCGACACGGCACGAATTTTTTCGCTCTCCGGCAGGGTATCATTTAAGGCAAGGATGTAATGAAGGGCGTCGGCGTAGGGGCGGCTGTCGGCTGTGCCGGGCGTGACCGCGTAATAGATATGTGCGCCCGGCGCAACGCCGATCGTTTTTCCCGCCAGAATGCTGGCCACGGCGGGGCCGTGCATGGTGCCCTCGTCCGTGTAGCCGCCTGCGTCGTAATAGTCAACGATGGCGTCGGAAATTTCGGGATGGTCCGTCAGCAGTGGCTGGTCGATGATGGCAACATTGACGCCCTGCCCGGTGATGCTGCGGGCCTGCAGTGACCGCACACCGAGGCCGGGGTCTCTGCCCGCTTCCAGTAATGCGGCGGTTTCCTCCTCAGTCCCGGCAAGGACGGTGCGGTCATTGAAAGAGTAGGTGTTGAGGCTGAGGCGATCGTATTCGTCCGGTTGCTAGGTCTGCTTTTGATGCGCGGCGTCCCAAGACAGTTCCGGCAGGTAGGATAGGTCGCTGTACGGGGCCGGGACGGAGAAGGGCACCGTGGTGGGTGTCGCTGCGGGTGCTTCGGTCGGCGCAGGCGAGGCCGCGGGGACGGAGGTTTGCGCGGCCGTGCAGGCAGTCAGCGCCAGCAGACAGGCGGTGAGGAGAAAAAAGCGTTTCATGGAGAGATCCCTCGCTATAAAAAGGTCAGGAGCCGCTGGGGCCGCGGGAACTGACGCTTGCAGGCGGGGCGGCGGTGTAAAAGGCGGTGCCATTTACGGTGCTCTGTGTCATGCCGACGAGGTCGAGCAGCTGGTTTTCCGTGTAGGGGGTAGCGTCCAGCTTAGGGGACGTGCAGCGGTAGACGCCGTCGGAGACCGAGAGGATACCACGCTTTGACAGGCGGGCCAGCGATTTTTCCAGCATCTGTGAGTCGCAGGGATAGCCCTTTTCGGTGAGGGCCGCCGCGAGCTGAGCGGCGGTGCGCGGCTTATCCCTGAGCAGGAGGGCCAGGGCGAGCTGCTGCCCCCGGAGGCGGTATGGGAGCAGACCGCAGCGGAGCCAAATACCTTTTGCACACTTCATGTTGGAACACTCCCTTTTTCTCGTAGTATCGTCATCGTAGCATGGATAGGAGCGGGTGTCAAGCACGGGAAATGAAACATGGAGTAGAAGTCCTTTTTTTGGTACTGCCAAAAAGAAAATGCGGAAAAGCTATTGACAACTGATGGTTGTTGATATAGGATGGAGATAACCAACAAAGCCTGACAGGGAAGCGAAATGTGCAAATAAGGGAGGACGGACAATGACATACCAAGAAAAGATGAAGTGGCTGGGGCGGTATCAGGCGGCGCTGAGCTACCAGCATATGCTGGAGGATGAGATCGAGGTCCTGCGCAGCGATGCCGAGCGTGTGACCACCTGCATGAGCGGGATGCCCGGGCGCGGCGGGCCGAACGTCAACCGGCTGCCGCGGGCGGTGGAACGCATCGAAAAGGCGCAGAAAAAGCTGGCGCAGCAGCTGGACAGCTGCCTGGAAACGCGGATGGAAGTCATGCACAGCATCATGGCCCTGGGCGATACCGCCGAGCAGGAAGTACTGCGCCGCCGCTATGTGATGGGCCAGAGCTACACCGACATTGCCAATGCGATGGGCGTAGTGCAGCGCCGGGTCTACCAGCTGCACAAGGCGGGTGTGGAGAAGGTGGAGCTGCGGAGCTGAAAACATTTCAGTAAATTTCGCAAAGGTTTCGCGGAATTTCATTGCATTTCACAACTAACGGTGGTAACATGGTAGCATCGAAACTCGTGAGAGGGACCAAATCCTCCCGCGAGTTTTTTTATGCCCAAAAGGAGGGATGCCGTTGTGCGAAATCAATGAAGAGCACGTCCTGGACGAGCTGGCGGAGATCGCCTTTGCCACCCCCGGCGAGGAGGGCGGTCTGCCGGTCAAGGTGGCCGACAAGCTGCGGGCGCTGGAGATGCTGTACAAGCATCTGGGTCTGGGCGACGGCGCGAAGGATGAGGGGGTGGTCATTGTGGATGAGTAAAGACAGAAGAAAGAAAAGAGAGGGGGCGCGGGGGTGAAGATCCGGCTGAAAGAGAAGATACCGGCGGTGTTCTGGCCGGTGCATCAGGCGATACGGCGCGGCGAGGTGACGGAGGTCGTGGCCAAGGGTGGGCGCGGGTCGGGCAAGTCAAGCTATCTTTCGATGGAGCTGGTCTGGCAGCTGCTGCGCCACCCGGACTGCCACGCCGTGGTGCTGCGCAAAGTGGGCGGCACACTGCGCAACAGCGTGTACAACCAGATCGTATGGGCCATCGGCGAGCTGGGCTGCGCGGGGTATTTCCGTTGTACGGTCAGCCCGATGGAGTGTACCTACCTGCCCACCGGGCAGAAGATTTTGTTCTTCGGGTTGGATGACCCGGGCAAGCTCAAAAGTCTCAAGCTGCCGTTTGGCGCTGTCGGGCTTTGTTGGTTTGAGGAGCTTGACCAGTTCGACGGTCCCGAGGAAGTGCGCAACGTCGAGCAGACTGTCCTGCGCGGCGGCAGCTGGAACCTGACGCTGAAAAGCTTCAATCCGCCCGCCATGGCCCGGAACTGGGCCAACCGCTACGCGCTGGAGCAGCGCCCCGGCAAGCTGGTCCACCACTCCACCTACCGCGATCTGCCGCAGGAAATGCTGGGCGCACGGTTCTGGGCCGACGCCGAACACCTGCAAAGGACGAACCCGGCGGCCTATCGCCACGAGTACGGCGGCGAGGTCGTGGGCAGCGGCGCGGCGGTGTTTGAGAACTTGCAGCTGCGGGCCGTGACGGATGCCGAGATCGAGCGGTTCGACCGGGTGTACCACGGCGTGGACTGGGGCTGGTACCCCGACCCCTGGGCCTACAATGCGGTGTATTATGACGCCGCGCGGCGCACGCTGGTGATTTTTGACGAACTGACGCGGAACCGCACGCCCAACCGCGAGACGGCCCAGCTGCTGGTGGAGCGTGGCCTGACCGACCCGGACAGCGGCACACTGACGGCGGACGCCGCCGAGCCGAAATCCTGCGCCGACTACCGCGCCGCCGGACTGCCCTGCCGCGCGGCTCAGAAAGGCCCCGGCAGTGTGCGGCAAAGCATGAAATGGCTGCAAGGGCTGGCGGCTATCGTCATTGACCCGGTGCGCTGCCCGGCCACGGCGGCGGAGTTCAGCGAGTACGAGTACGACCGCGACCCCCGCACCGGCGAGGTACTGGCGGGCTACCCGGATGTGAACAACCACCACATTGACGCGGTGCGGTACGCAGTGGAAGGGGTGTGGAGGAGGAGAGGGGCGTGAAAAGGCGCAGAGAATGCAGGGGCCGCCTATGTGCGGCCCGCAAGTGTAAGGCAGACGACCGCTTATGGGAAAGCGGAGGGCCGGGTATGCCCGACCCCTACGAAGCAGGGAAGGGGAGGCAAAGAGATTTGAAAGGAGAGGATGAATTGCAATCGTATCTGGAACAAGCGTTTGGAAAAAGTGACGTTACATCGGTGAAGATGCGGGCGGCACTGCGGGAGTGGCTGGACTTGTACTACGGCACGCCCCGCGCGGGCGAGGACGCTGCGCCTCGGCTGGCGGCGCTGATCGTGGGCAAATTATGCCGCACCGTTTTTGCCGAGTACGAGACCCGGCTGCCCGAAAACGCCGGGCAGCCTATGCGGTGCAGCCTGGCTGCACTGAACGCCATCGCAAAGCCCGCCATGCAGTACGCACTGGTGGGCGGTGAATGCCTGCTGAAACCTGTACCGAAGGACGGCGCATTCGACTTTGTACCCATCCGGCGCGACTGCTATGTGCCACTGGCGCGGGATGCCCACGGGCGCATTCTGGCCGTGGGTACGATGGAGCGCCACAGCTGCGACGGCCGCCAATATGCGCTTCTGGAACGCCGCACGGCCGGGGCTGAGGGTCTGACCATCGAGACGCGGCTGTTTGAGCTGAACGGTCAGGCGCTGGGCCGCTGCGTGCCGCTGGCCACACTGCCCGCCTGTGCCGACCTGGTCCCCCAGCTGATGCTGCCCGGCGTGCAGGGCGTGGGGCTGGCTGTGCTGCGCACCCCGCTGATGAACTGCGTGGACGGCAGCGCCGACGCGGTGAGTATCTACGCCCCGGCGGCGGGCCTGCTGCACGCCCTGGCCCGCTGCGAGGAACAGCTGAACACCGAGTTCGCCAACGGCGCGTCCCGGGTGTTTGCGTCGGAGGACCTGCTGCGGCCCGATGCCCAGGGGCGGCGCGCGCTGCGAGATGATCTGTTCATCGGCCTGCCGGACGACCCGGCCAATGTGGGCGTGACCGTGTACAGCCCCGCCCTGCGGGAGCAAAGCTACCTGGCCCGCAAGCAGGACCTTTTGCGCGGGTGTGAGAGTCTGCTGGGGCTGCGGCGCGGTATTTTGAGCGAGACCGAAGCCAACGCCGACCCGCGCACGGCCACCGAAATTGCCGCAACGTCGGTGGACTACGATTTGACCATCCGCGATTTGCAGGGCGCGTGGGGTGCTGCGGTGCAGGACGCCATGGTGCTGTGCGGCACGCTGGGAGCCCTGTATGGACTGGAATTTCATACCGACGCCGTTGTCCCGGCTATCGACTGGGGCGACGGCGTTTTGTATGACCGGGCGCGCATCTGGGCCGAACAGCGGGAGATGGTGGACGCCGGACTTTTGCGCCCCGAGCTGGCGCTGGCCTGGTATTTTGACCTGCCCTGCGGCAGCGAGGCAGAGCTGAAGGAGGTGAGGGAGAAGTTTATGCCGAAGTGAGAGAAGAGAGAAGAAAGAAGAGGGAGGTGAGACAAGATGGACGAGCAGAGCAGGCAGACCCCCGCGCCCTATGCGGCAGGCACCGGCAGTGTGCCGGTAGCCCCCGACCGTGCCGCGTTTGACCGGATGGGATACCGCGAGCGCTTGGCACTGAAGCGGGAAAACCCGGAGGTGTATCAGGAATTGAAGAAGTGGGGGGCCATCCCCCTGCCGCGGAGGGGGATGGCCCCCCCTACAATGCGACCGAAAATGAGGCAGCTATCAAAAAGGTGAGGACCGGGTATGCCCGGCCCATACCATGTGATTATCAAAAAGGAGAAAATTTTATGTCTGATTTTATTACCAAACTGTCCGATATGATCGACCCGGAAGTCATGGGGGATATGGTGTCCGCGCGCATCCCGAAGAAGCTGCGCGTGGCACCGTTTGCCAAAATTGACGATACGCTGCAGGGCGTG
>ERZ780167.1074-NODE-1074-length-25507-cov-15.041843_pt1 | contig 25507 bp, 25 predicted proteins | sample MGYA00510982_ERZ780167 | MGnify/ENA primary metagenome ERZ780167 (study PRJEB29588, sample SAMEA2146107) | human gut metagenome | biome: human gut; feature: human-associated habitat; material: faeces | place: Denmark | collected 2008/2010 ... | reverse complement strand
TGCTTACAGCGTATAGCTGCTTAGCACATTATTGAATTATTAACGAACTATTGATTAAATATCTCCCACAAAATTACACTTTTTCTCTGAAAGCGCCAAATTATATCTGGAAAATATACGCAAAAAGAGCTTTTTTAAAAGGTAAGGCCATTCCCCCTCACACATCCCTGCTATTCCCCTCACGCCCTGAAGGGGCAGAAGCTCCTAGCCCAGGGCATCCGCCCTAGGTATTCATGTCCGCACGCCTGGCGCCCTGTAGGGGCAAAAGCTTTGTATGGCGACCGAACCTCAGGCTTCGCTTCTCAATCCATCCTTGAATTGGCTATGGAATTCTGCCACGTAAACCGGACTATGCACTTTTTGTATATTCGAAAAAAGAATATATATTTGTGCCCAAAAATTATGAGAAGATGGACAAGAGCATACATTCACATTTATATCATCAAGTCATAGGACGCTTGCGCGGTAAGCGTGAGAAATTGGGGATTACGCAGATTCAACTCGCTGAATTATTGAAAGTTAACCAAACTTTTGTGAGCCGGATTGAAACCTGCGACCGCCGCTTGGATCTTATAGAGCTCCGACAGATTTGTCAAGTTCTGGGTATTTCATTTGTAGACTTTGTTGCCGAAGTCGAAAGGGATATACTGAGCAAAGGGAAAAGTGAATGATTAAAATAAGCTAAAAAAAGAATTATGGCTAATAAGAAATATACCTTTATAGATTTATTCGCTGGTTGCGGTGGGCTTTCTGAAGGCTTTATGGAGTCTGGCCATTTTAAGAGTTTAGCTCATGTAGAATGGGAACTCCCAATGGTGCAGACCCTAAGACATAGGCTTGTGCAAAAATGGAATGTAACAGAAAAGGAAGCTAAAGAGAAAGTTGTTTTGTTTGATATTCAGAAAACTGAAGAGTTGATAAATGGCAATTGGTCAGAAGAATCTATCAAACAATATAAGGAAAATAATTCTCCAGAAGCCCAAAAGGGATTAAGGTATATTATAGGAGATAACTGCGTAGATTTGATTATCGGAGGGCCTCCTTGTCAGGCATATTCTATACATGGAAGAGCAACTGACAAAAATTCAATGAAAGATGATTATAGAAATTATCTGTTTGAAAGCTTTGTTAAAGTTGTTGATGCATTTAAACCGAAAGCATTTATATTTGAGAATGTCACAGGGATGCTTAGCGCAAAGCCTGGAGGAGAGCTTGTGGTAGAACGAATTTATAAAGCATTTAGCGAAATAGGATATATCGTTTTACAGCCAAATGATTTTAAAAAATCTGTTTATGATGCAAATGATTTTGGTGTTCCTCAAAAACGAGAACGAGTAATACTTTTAGGTTTGAGGAAGGATCAAAAAATAACATTATCAGAATTCTATGGACAATTAGAAAACTTAAAATGCAAAAAGCATCTGACTGTAAGAGATGCGATAGCAGACTTACCGCCGATATTCCCTTTGGAGCACGTAGATAAAGTCAAAGGAAAGAATGTGTCTCATAAGGCTGTCGACGAATCTGATCCGTTTCATATGCCTAGGCATTGCAGTGCTCGCGATATTTCTATGATAAGAGAATGGATAGGTGCAGACATGAATAAATGCTCTCAAAAAGAAGCGATAGCATTTTATAAAAAGATAACAGGAAAAGATACACTGTATAGAAAATATAGAAATCTGGAATGGGATAAGCCCTCTCCTACAGTTGTTGCACATTTGCAAAAAGATGGGTATATGTTTATCCATCCTGATATAAAGCAAGCTAGGTTTATAACAATAAGGGAGGCTGCACTTTTGATGTCCTTTCCTAAAGACTACGAATTTATTGGTAATCGTGCTTACTGCTATAAAATGATAGGAAATGCTGTTCCTGTTAATTTTGCAAAAGCCATAGCAGAGGCAATTTTTAAAATATTAAATTAAGATGGCAAATATATTGATTGCATGTGAAGAAAGCCAAGCTATATGCAAGGCATTTCGCAAGAGGGGACATAATGCGTTTAGTTGTGATATTCTAAAATGCAGTGGTGGGCATCCTGAATGGCATTTTAATCAAGATGTTTTGCAGGTAATTCCCAATCATGGAGGACATCTTGAATCAGGAGATGAATATTACTTACCCGAAGGTGAAGAGTGGGATTTACTAATTGCTCACCCGCCATGCACCTATCTTTCTGTGAGTGGGGCTAGGTGGCTTTATCATCCTGATGATGCAAATCTTCCGATAGAACAGAGGCGTGAACACCCACATCATATCGGACGTAGAAAAATGAAGGAAGAGGCCGAAAAGTTCTTTTTGGAGTTCACTAAAACAAATGTTAGATGTTGGGCAATAGAGAATCCTGTTGGTTGTATGAATACGGTTTATCGCAAACCTGATCAAATTGTTCAACCGTTTTGGTTTGGTGATTCTGCTTCAAAGAAAACTTGTTTGTGGTTACACAATCTTCCTTTACTGACTCCAACTAAAATGGTTGATGAAGGACCTAGAGTTGTTTTGTCAAGTGGGCGTTCGCTCCCGAAGTGGTACTCAGATTCCTTCAATACAAAAATTAGTACGGAGGAAAGACGCAGATTAAGAAGTAAAACGTTCCCAGGTTTTGCAGAAGCAGTTGCAGACCAATGGGGTAAATATATAGAAAAATTATGATTTTTATACAGGCGCTTCGGAAAAATGATATAAATCCTAATGGAGGTAAACAAGTAGAGTTTGGTAAAGCATTCTTTGAGACCTTTAATTGGGAGGCTAATACTGTTCATGAAATAAAGATTCATGTAGGTTCTGACGTGATAACAACGAGTTTAAAGGTTAGGGGCTCACAAAGAGGTGGAGATCGTGAAGGAGTTGATTGTAAAGAATATGCAAATGATCAGGGCAAGTTCCCTTTGAAAGATTATTTCATAGAGAAAATGAAATTAACTCCAGAACACGTAGGAAAGGTTTATTTGATATTTGTTCCATTAAAAAATGATGGTAGCGAATTTGAATTAAGTGTAACTCCTTTCAAAAATAAAGTAACTCCTCATGCGGGTAGTTACTCTGACTTTCCTCTTCAGCAGATCTTTTATGGTGCTCCAGGTACCGGTAAATCATTTAGGATTAAACGTGATACAGCGAATCAAAGCAAGATTCGTACCACATTCCATCCTGATAGTGATTACTCAACATTTGTTGGATGCTATAAGCCGACAATGAGTAATGAGGGAGATAGGGCAGATCAAGAAAAAGGCGGCGGTACAAAGCAGATAGAATATGCTTTTGTGGCTCAGGCTTTCTTGAAAGCTTATGTTAAAGCGTGGAAATCCTATTGCATTAAAGAAAGTGAAGACGCTAAGCCACAGTATCTTATAATAGAAGAGATAAACCGTGGTAACTGTGCTCAGATTTTTGGTGACCTTTTTCAGTTGCTGGATAGAAATGAGGATGGCTACTCTACATACCCAATTGTTGCAGATACAGACATCCAGAAATATCTTAGTAAAGAGTTTGAAGAGCTTGATGTTCCAGACTCTTTGAATATGATATACGATGATTATGATGGAAATGTAGCAGAGGATATTAAGAACGGAACTGTGCTCGCATTGCCTAACAATTTTTATATCTGGGCAACCATGAACACCAGCGACCAGAGTCTCTTCCCAATCGACTCTGCCTTTAAGCGCCGTTGGGACTGGAAGTATATGCCTATAGATACCAAAAAAGAGAATTGGAACATCGAAGTGGATGGGAATAAGTATTCATGGACAGTATTTTTGGAAAAAGTCAATGAACAGATCTTTGAGGTAACGAAGTCTGAAGACAAGAAACTGGGTTTCTATTTCTGCCGTGCTAATAATAATGTTGTTGGTGCAGAGAAGTTTGTCAGCAAGGTTATCTTCTATCTGTACAATGATGTATTCAAAGACTACGGCTATGACCGAAAAATGTTCAAGGACGAGAATGGAAAAGCTATTCAATTTCATGAGTATTTCCAATGCAACGGAGATATAAATGAACAGAAAGCTGCTCTTTTCTTGGATAATTTGGATGTAAAACCAATCGGTGAGAACAAAGAGGAATAAAACTGCATATGCATATTATCATAGAAGAACATCAATATCCCATCAAGGCATTGGGGAAGACTCTTGATGGGATATCAGATCTGAGAGACGTTAACGGCATGGTTAGCGTAAACTACGTGGGATATTATTATAACCCTACGCTGAAGGATTGTGTGTTTATACTTCCTAAGGTTTTAATGGAAGACGTTGAAGGTGAGGAACTCATCTTTGGACATTGTAAGCCTGAGGATATCGTAAACTTAGAACGGCAAGACCAGTTAACTCAGGAGGAATATGATTTCATCTATGAGTTGTCTGTCTGGATATATCGTGCTATTTGCGTCTACCGTGACAGTAAGGTTGATAATACAATCGTCAGACAACAGAATGCCCCGCAAATGGGACGTGGGCGTTTGCATCAATGTAATACCTTCCTTGATATTTTGCTAGCTTTGCAGAAGTTTAATAGGGAGAACCAGAACTTTTTTTTCTTTGTGCTAAGAAACATTCATTCTGGATATAACAAGATTAATTGGGCTAAAACAATCAATAAGTCGATGGCCGTCATCCAGAACAAACAGCCTATTTATCTGAACCCTATTAATAAGAAACGCCAGATTAATTTTGACGAAGAACTGCTTGTCATCTTCTTCTCAATCTTGCGTTATATACACGACAAATATGGCTTCCCTGTTCAGATAAACGTAAACTTTCCTCTGATTACCGCAGAAAAGTTTAAAACTTATCTGGATGGTATGGGTGAGGTACGTTTGATGCAAATTAAATATAAGTACTTCTCCGACAAGGCATTATATTTATGGGAGCTTTGCCATGCCTTCTTTGCCCATAGTAAGGATATCAATGTTGAAATTGATAATAAGGAATATCTTCTGGTTAGAAACTTCAATATCGTGTTCGAGGCAATTATCGATGAATTGGTAGGCGACAAGGAACTGCCAGCCGATTTAAAGGACCAGGGTGACGGTAAGAGGGTAGATCACATGTACACTTACAAGAACCTGACCAATAATAAAGAGGAGAAAAAAATATATTATATTGGTGATTCTAAGTATTATAAGCGTGGACATAAGATAGGAAAAGAATCTGTATATAAGCAGTTTACCTATGCGAGAAATGTTATTCAGTGGAATTTGGATTTATTTAATGATGGTGATAAGAAAGAGCAAGAAGATCATTTTAGACTCCGTGATGATATTACGGAAGGATATAATGTAATCCCTAACTTTTTTATTTCAGCACAACAGAAAACATTGAAAGCTGAAGATGATATAAAGTTGACTGATAACAAGAAGCAGAACTTCTTGTCTCGCCAATTTGACAATCGTCTGTTTGATAGAGATACCTTCCTGATAGCTCACTATGATGTAAACTTTCTATTTGTTGTTGCTTTATATGGGCGTAACGAGCAAGGAGAAAAGAACGTTTGGAAGGAAAAGGTTAGAAATATGTTTCGTAAGGAAATCCAGCATATGCTAAATTCAAAATTTGACTTTTACGCTATGACTGCCAAGGAAGGAGTGAGCGCTGTAGAATATATACAAGACCATTTCCAACAGTTACTTGGCAAGGTTTATACTCCTTACGATGATAGAGGTACACAGAAGTTCTATTCATTAGCATTGGATAATGGAGAGCAGTTTGCTGGTGAAAATGCAACTATATTGTCTCAGCTGAAAGATTCTTTCTATGTAGTGCCATGCAAGATAGGTGATGATCCTAAAACGTTGTTGCCAGAGGTCACTCCTTTTGTAGAGGGTATGCAGGTACCATCTTCGTTCCTGACGATGCACTATCTTGAGCGTTATCTTGATAAAACTATTTTGGTTGGTTGCTATCATGACGAAGCACACCTCAATTGGATTCTCGGAAAGAATGATAAGGGAACTCTTATATATAATATTCGTGTTGGAAAAGAACGTGAAGGTGGACAGATTAAAGCTCACCTTGACAAGATGGCGGTATCATTTGTTGTGCTCTATGAGTACGGCCATGAACATGAAAATAAGTATCGTGTGTTCCATGTACATCACCATGCTTTTATCAAAAAGGACAGAATGCGTGAAACCCTTTATCCAAGTGAGTCAAAGGGTAATTATTTCTGTTATGTCTTTGATGAAGAAGTAACGCTAGGTAATCTTGATGTCCATCGTTTGATTTCCCAAAAACGAATAGATGACAGGGAATACATAGATGGTGCACCTATCTTTATGACGGGTAAGGAAATTATAAAATTTAGGAAATAAATAATATGGAAAAGAAGGACATGAAAGAAACTCTTTATATGTTAGGTCTTGACAAAGACACAAAAAAAGTTGTATTAGATACTTATTTGTTACGTAAGTATATGTTCGAAAAAGAGCTAGACTCTTTTTTGTCTGAAAATAAAGATGAAATTAATGCTAGTGAGTTTCGTAGAAGAGGTTTTTCTGATATTGTTGATGAAATACCGGTATTTAGAGGACATGATTTTGATGTAAAGAATGCCCCAAAAATAGCAGATAATTGTGTTATAAGTAAAAGCAAAATTCAAAATAGACTTATGCTTTTACGTATTTATAACACTATAGGTAATTGTTTCGATAAGTATCAAATTATGTATGAGAATTGGGATGTTGCTGTGAAAGAACAGGAACGTTTGAATTCTCAATTGAAATCGTATTACGAACTAATTAGTGCAGTAAGGGAGAAATTTTGTGATAATGATATACTAGAAATAAATGAGGATTTTTCTTTCAAACGCATAATGCAATTGACTTCTGTTGTTCGTTTAGATGGTAGAGCATTTTGTAAAATCAGTGTTAATTTAATTGGCGAATGTTTAGGTATTAAAAGAATTAACACAAGATTTGACAAAGTGAAAAAGAGTTTAGCAGTATACTCCAGAACAGGTCTGATGTATCAAGAATATGGAAAAAATATATATAATCATGATTTAACAAAAGATGAAGCTCTTAGTAAATTGTTTTCTTTGCCAACGAATTTTGATAAAGTTGTAGGATGCATAAAAAAGAAAGTTCAAGAGATTGTTAATAAAGAAATTAAGCCTAATGATATTTGTTACGATTGGGCTAGGGATTGCTATTATCTTAATGATAAAGTCGAAAGCACTTTGTTCCCAGAGTTTGTTGTTGAGGATTCTACGGAAGAAGTTTTAGTAAAATATTGTTGTTTGAGTACATTGTTAAAAACTTTAGATACTGGTAAAATGCGTTTAAATTCTATTGTTTCAATGAATGATAGGACTGAAGTTGATTATTTATCGGAATACACACGAAACTTTATAGAAACAGAAGAAGATAAAGATGATAAATATTTTTTTGCAGATAAAAAATTTATCACATCTTTTACTGATAGTAAAGATGATTTAAATATGTGGCGCTTTTACGGCGAAGATGCTAAGGGAGTATGTATGATTTTTAAGAAAACAAATAAAGAATCAGTCGTGAAAAAAGTAAAGTATATAGATAAGAATAATGAGGTTTTCTCAAAGATTCAAAAACTAAATCACGAGTTAGCAAAAGAAAATATTAGATTTAGATTTCGTATTTTAGATAATAACAGTTTATTTATTAAGCCAAGTGATTTTAAAATAGAAAAAGAACATCGTCTTTTTGTCTCTTCAAAGGAACCGCATGGATGGTATAGTACAGATAAATCTATAATAACACCATATATAGAATTGAACTTATTGGGACAAAATGGAGATGAACGCGATTATCCATTTGTTCTAGAAGAGATAATGTTAGGTCCAGAAATGAAACACCAAGATATAAATAGATGTCAAATAAAAAATCTATTAATGTCACGTAGGTCAACAATAAAAATTAGTATAAGCTCAATACCGAGTTATCGAAGTTAATCTGAGTGATCTTATAATCTCTTCAGTAGATAAGGTAGTACTTTATAAAAGTCAAGCTCTTTATTGGAACTAAGGATTTTTGTATAAGCGGGTGTCTTGAGAAAGTTACTCGTAATATCGTCTGTATACTCACCTACGAGTGTCCCTAATCTATCGCTCCGCTATCACTTCAATCCCTCTCTCTCAATTTCCTTGAGCAGGAAGGGGTTGAGGTGCTGGTGCTTTCGGATAATATCGACAGGGCAACCCAGAAGGGCTTCAAGGTATGCCTTCAGACGGACTATCAGGAAAAACTTAGGGGGCATTTCTACATAGATATCTACATCGCTGCCATCGTGGTGCTGGTTTCTCGCTACAGAACCAAAGAGGCGCAGGGAGGTGATGCCGAAGGTGTTTTGCAGTCCTTCGGCATGAGAAGTGATGAGGGCTATGTATTCTTCTCTTGTTTTCATTCTTAATATCCTTTTTAAAAAGGCTTTTGCCCCTACAGGGCGCAAGGCTGATTGCGCTTATACCTAGGGTGTTACCCTGGGCTAGGAGCTTCTGGGCCTTCAGCCCGTGCCTGAACCACAAGCGGAACTAGAGTTAGGAACCAATAATTTGAAATCGTCAACAGGCTGTTGACGATTTTGCTTGTTGGCTGCAATTTGTTGAATATCAATGGTTATTGTGCTATCAGTGAATTTGTCCGCAAGTTGCGGACGAATTGCAGACAATCGGAAAAAGTGACTACAGTACCGCTGCACAGACCTTGCGGAACCAGTCGAGTTTCTTGTCGCTCATTTCTGCTATGGATAAGTTCTCTTTGTTCACATCTTCTGGCTCAAATTCATAATAAGAATCTTCGGTAGGGAGATAATCCTCTGGAAGATCTTCTATGGAGTGGGCCTGGAAGTTGTGATGATTGCCTTCTTCATCAATATCGACAGTATATACTATGTCGTCTAATGGCGAACTTAATACGTTACGCAATGTTTGCTTTTTATTCGTGTACTTTTGTATATTGTCGTAATCGGTTCTGATGAACATCCAGCGATTGTTTGTATCATCTTGGTCTATCCAATAGAAGAGATAGTTGTCACCTTTGTTGGTAACGTAGTGTGACAACAATGGTCCATCGAAATATATAAGATCGGCCACCTTCTTGAATTTGTCGAAGTTGCGCTTCTTGATGCAAATACCTTTTATTGTTTTCATAATTTGTCCTCCTCTAGCTTAAATGTTTTGGATAAGTCACATGAAGGGAACTCAAACAAGTTGTAATGTCCGTTACTTGCAGGAGCAGTAATGTTACCATCGTTGTTAGTCACAATTCCAGAAGAAATACTATCACCTATAGCTTTGTATATGTTTCTCATATTTTTTGCAAGTAAGTGATAGAACTTGATGGCTTTGTCTTTTTCTATAAAACAAGACAAGGCGTATCCACCAACATCTACTTTCCTCTGTCCATTCATAATGGCACGTTGAGGCTTCATAATGTAGTTGGGTAAGTAACTTTAGGACATATCTGAGCTGAAAAGGAATCTGAATCCTTTCAAATCGTTTGGCTTTACAACTTCGGGCATCTTTAGTCCTTGTTGTATCAATGCGTCTATTTCTGCTTGATACTTATATGTTCCCATCTGTTTGTGATTTTAATCTGCCTGCAAATATAAGAAATATTTCTCTCTTCTGCAAGTTTTTGGGCTTTTTCTTTTGTGTTTTCGTGAGAAAAGATTAATTTTGCAACAAAATGTAGAATGTTTTAATGAAAAAGTTATGGCAGCAACGGTATTAAACAGTACACAAGTACATCTCTTGCAGATGTTTCAAGTAGATGATTCTCAGAAAGGTTTGGAGGAATTAAAAGAATTGTTATATTCTTATTATTCAAAGAAAATGGATGAGACCCTGAATGAACTTTGGGATTCGGGGGTGCTTGACCAGAAAAAACTTGATGAAATCAATAATATGGATTTGCATAAATTGAAAATGGCATGAGTCGCTTGGTTTTAGATACGAATTGTCTTATACAGATTGTTTCGCCACGGAGCAAATATCATTCCTTATGGGATAGTTTTGTTCGTGGTGAAAATACTCTTTGTGTCTCTAATGAAATTATTGAAGAGTACGTTGAGATAATGCAAAAACTGATGGGATATGCTGCTGCAGAATATGTTATTAAAACCATTTTGAATAGCAAATTTACAGAGATGATAACTCCTTTTTATAACTTCAATCTGATAGAGGCTGATAAGGATGATAATAAATTCGTAGATTGTGCAATCGCAGCGCATGCCAAATGTATTGTAACTAATGATCATCATTATGATGTGTTGAAAACGATTCCTTTCCCCAAAGTTGATGTTGTAAGGCTTGTTGATTTTTTGAAATATCAATAATAGGTGTAAGATTACATTGATTGCTGTTTGTGTTAGGAGCTTCTGCTATTTTGAAAAAACTATATTAATAGAGTATGTCGGACCGCTTAACCATAGAGCAACGCCACAACAATATGGCGGCAATCAAGGGCAAGGATACCAAACCGGAGATTCTTGTCAGGAAGTTCTTGTGGGCTAGAGGATTCAGGTATAGGCTCAATCATCCACGGTTGCCGGGAAAACCGGATATTGTGCTCAGGAAGTATCGTACCTGCATTCTGGTGAATGGATGCTTCTGGCATGGACATGAAGGGTGCAAGTATTATGTGATGCCGAAATCGAATACCCAGTTTGGGCAGGATAAAATCAGGAGGAATCGGGAAAGGGACCATGAGGTGCTGCATCGGTTGGCAGAAATGGGATGGCATACCATCGTTATCTGGGAATGCGAACTGAAGCCGGCTGTCAGGGAGAAAACCCTGGAATCCCTGGCCTTTACGCTGAACCATATTTTCCTGGAAGATCATCATATCAGGAGGTATGAATTGCCGGAAGAAAAGCCGGCAATGGTAGCGGAGCCAGAACCAAGGCATCGGGATTAATACCCTTCTAATACAAAAATCCCCCTGATGAACTCCGATGGGGGAGGTATCATCAGGGGATTCTTTGTTTCTTTTTCTTTATTTGGCTAAAGTACCGCTGCACAGACATTGCGAAACCAGTCGAGTTTCTTACCGCTCATTTCTGCTATGGATAAGTTCTCCTTGTTTACATCTTTTGGCTCAAATTCATAATAAGAATCTTCTGTAGGGAGATAATCCTCAGGAAGATCTTCTATGGAGTGGGCCTGGAAGTTGTGATGATTGCCTTCTTCATCAATATCGACAGTATATACTATGTCGTCTAATGGCGAACTTAATACGTTACGCAATGTTTGCTTTTTATTCGTGTACTTTTGTATATTGTCGTAATCGGTTCTGATGAACATCCAGCGATTGTTTGTATCATCTTGGTCTATCCAATAGAAGAGATAGTTGTCACCTTTGTTGGTAACGTAGTGTGACAACAATGGTCCATCGAAATATATAAGATCGGCCACCTTCTTGAATTTGTCGAAGTTGCGCTTCTTGATGCAAATACCTTTTATTGTTTTCATAATTTGTCCTCCTCTAGCTTAAATGTTTTGGATAAGTCACATGAAGGGAACTCAAACAAGTTGTAATGTCCGTTACTTGCAGGAGCAGTAATGTTACCATCGTTGTTAGTCACAATTCCAGAAGAAATACTATCACCTATAGCTTTGTATATGTTTCTCATATTTTTTGCAAGTAAGTGATAGAACTTGATGGCTTTGTCTTTTTCTATAAAACAAGACAAGGCGTATCCACCAACATCTACTTTCCTCTGTCCATTCATAATGGCACGTTGAGGCTTCATAATGTAGTTGGGTAAGTAACTTTAGGACATATCTGAGCTGAAAAGGAATCTGAATCCTTTCAAATCGTTTGGCTTTACAACTTCGGGCATCTTTAGTCCTTGTTGTATCAATGCGTCTATTTCTGCTTGATACTTATATGTTCCCATCTGTTTGTGATTTTAATCTGCCTGCAAATATAAGAAATATTTCTCTCTTCTGCAAGTTTTTGGGCTTTTTCTTTTGTGTTTTCGTGAGAAAAGATTAATTTTGCAACAAAATGTAGAATGTTTTAATGAAAAAGTTATGGCAGCAACGGTATTAAACAGTACACAAGTACATCTCTTGCAGATGTTTCAAGTAGATGATTCTCAGAAAGGTTTGGAGGAATTAAAAGAATTGTTATATTCTTATTATTCAAAGAAAATGGATGAGACCCTGAATGAACTTTGGGATTCGGGGGTGCTTGACCAGAAAAAACTTGATGAAATCAATAATATGGATTTGCATAAATTGAAAATGGCATGAGTCGCTTGGTTTTAGATACGAATTGTCTTATACAGATTGTTTCGCCACGGAGCAAATATCATTCCTTATGGGATAGTTTTGTTCGTGGTGAAAATACTCTTTGTGTCTCTAATGAAATTATTGAAGAGTACGTTGAGATAATGCAAAAACTGATGGGATATGCTGCTGCAGAATATGTTATTAAAACCATTTTGAATAGCAAATTTACAGAGATGATAACTCCTTTTTATAACTTCAATCTGATAGAGGCTGATAAGGATGATAATAAATTCGTAGATTGTGCAATCGCAGCGCATGCCAAATGTATTGTAACTAATGATCATCATTATGATGTGTTGAAAACGATTCCTTTCCCCAAAGTTGATGTTGTAAGGCTTGTTGATTTTTTGAAATATCAATAATAGGTGTAAGATTACATTGATTGCTGTTTGTGTTAGGAGCTTCTGCTATTTTGAAAAAACTATATTAATAGAGTATGTCGGACCGCTTAACCATAGAGCAACGCCACAACAATATGGCGGCAATCAAGGGCAAGGATACCAAACCGGAGATTCTTGTCAGGAAGTTCTTGTGGGCTAGAGGATTCAGGTATAGGCTCAATCATCCACGGTTGCCGGGAAAACCGGATATTGTGCTCAGGAAGTATCGTACCTGCATTCTGGTGAATGGATGCTTCTGGCATGGACATGAAGGGTGCAAGTATTATGTGATGCCGAAATCGAATACCCAGTTTGGGCAGGATAAAATCAGGAGGAATCGGGAAAGGGACCATGAGGTGCTGCATCGGTTGGCTGAAATGGGATGGCATACCATCGTTATCTGGGAATGCGAACTGAAGCCGGCAGTCAGGGAGAAGACTCTGGAGTCGCTTGCCTTTACCCTTAACCATATCTTCCTGGAAGATCATCATATCAGAAGATATAAGTTGCCGGAAGAAAAGCCGGCAATGGTGGCGGAGCCGGAACCAAGGCATCGTGATTAGTAACTACTATTATCGGAAATTAGGCTTATGAAAGATATGGATAAATATTGGAAGAGCGTGGGTTCACTTTTCGATTCTAAAGATAATCGAAAAGTGATTTGGATAGGTTATGCAGTTGGTCTTGTATTGGTTACTGCTTCCATATTTACGCTATGCCTTAGGTTATTGAGGCATGAAGAATTTACTTTTGGGAGAATATCTTCATTAATTTTAGTGTTAATGCTAGGTCTTTCTTTGGTATGTTTTCTTTTTTATAGGAAGAAAATATCGATTAAAATTAAGTTTTACCTGTTGTGTCTGATTTTTGCGTGTGGCGGCATTGATATGTTTCTTCATCCGAAAGTATCAAGTAGGGTGCCATCTGAAACATATTGTCAGATAGTGGGAGTAGTGGGCTGTCTCTTCTCTGGGGGAGGCGGTCTGTGGGTATTGTACAATGACTACAAGTGGCATAGGAGGCGTAGAGACGAGGAGGAATAAAGTGTACCGATGCGCAGACCTTGCGGAACCTGTCGAGTTTCTTACCGCTCATTTCTGTTTGCTATCACTTCAATCCCGTCTTTCTCAATTTCCTTGAGTAAGTCTTTCTTACGAAGAACAAGGCTTTGTCCATATCATCCTTGCATTTGTCGATGATACGTTGATGATGAAACCATGGAATAAAGAATAGAATTTTGAAATCGTCTACACCGTGTAGACGATTTTGTTTTTTATCTCCAACTCGCTGAATATCTGTTTTATACAAGTCCTCTTCAAAATCGTTAGCAGCTTGCTGACGATTTGCAGCCAATGGAGCATAGAGCTTATAAAAGTAGCTCATGTACTTCAAGTAGCGCAAGATGCCTTTAGGCGATGGCTGTAGAATCGTTCCTTGAGTTCTACGAGCCAGTCCTTATAGTCACTATCATCATGAAGGACTACTGATAAGCTTATATTTTTCTTTGCCATCGTTCTTTCTTTTTATTTGCTGCAAAAATAAGCAATATTTCTCTTTTGTGCAAGTTTTTGGGCTTTTTCTTTTGTGGTTTCATGAGAAAAGATTAATTTTGTATCGATAGGGGGATTAGATTAGAAAAAAGATGTCTTAATAAATAAAGCGTATGCCAGATAGAATGACCATAGAACAGCGCCATCTAAAAAAATCCCCTGATGAAGTCCGGATTTGGAATCATCAGGGGATTTTTCTCTTTTATCTGATTTCTCTGTTGATTTCGCCTGCTTCGCTATAGCCTTCCAGCATCTTGGCGCTGGTGATAGGTTTGCGGGAACAGTAGTTGAAATCTACCTTCTTATAGCCTTGGCTTGAGCGCCAGCGGATGGTGAGCTTCACCGTCTTGCCCTTGGTGTCTGGCAGAGCATCGTTGAGATTGAAGGCTACCAGGGCATCACGCCAGTAATTCTGAGGGTCGCCGTTTACGTTATGACGAAGCTCTACTTCGTATGGATTTTCAGGGTTTACTCCTGTTACGAGATTGATGTAATGAGGATTCTGACCTCCCCAGAGAGCACGGAAGCGGAGGGTGAGATAGCCATCTTCGGCTACGGTTACCCAATCGCGGACGATATCTACCTGGTTGTTGCCATACTTCTCGCTGTTTGCTTCGTCGGAACCCAGAGATGGTACTGGCTTCTTGGTCAGAATGCTGTCTATCCAGTTTACATGAACCACCTGGTTGTAAAGGTCGCTCTTCTCATTGGTTGAAGAGTAGTTGACGAGTGCACGTACCTCCTTGCCGCCGAAAACGGTAGACTTGAGGTTCTGGGCGAGCAGGGTGGTGTTGTCATCGAGCTGCAGGTAACAGGCGTCGCCATTCTGCTTGACTGTGACCAGGGCATTTGGTAATACCTGGCTCCAATCGGTATCGTCATCGTCATTGCATGACTGGAAGGTGAAGGCTGACAGCAGCATGGCTACAGCCAATCCGATTTTCTTGAAATTAATTTTTCTCATACTTTATGTTCCTTTCTTATTTTATTTCTCTTTACTGATGATAAAATGAGAAGTGAACGGAAATCTTGCTTCTGATTTAGAAAAAGATTGTTAAAAGTAATAGGGCTACCGATTGTTGCAGTATAGTAGACAGTGGCTCTTTACGGAAAAAGATTCTTTTGCGTTAAAAAACTTGCATTATTTCTTGCTTTGTATTACTTTTTTTTATATATTTGCAATCGAAAGTAATTCTAAGAGCAAATAGAAGAAAAATGTTTGATGACAGCTGATAGTAACAATCATAATCAATAGATATAAAAAGTAATAACCTTTTAATTTTTAAGCGTATGAAACGACTGGTACATTTTCAACTGATGCTTGTTTTGTTGCTCGTTTGTGGACAGACAACTATTCAAGCTAAGCGAATCAGCCAATGGCAGGCTCAACAGCAAGCCTACAGTTTTTGGGGAAAGCAAATGCCACAGAAGGCAAAGGCTAAGAGTAAGGCGGCTACTACCGCATCACGCTCTGATGCTTACTATGTATTTAACAACGATGCAGGCGGATTCGTCATTATCGCAGGTGATGATGCCGTAACGCCAGTATTGGGCTATACCTTAACGGGATCATTTGATGCAGAAAATCTGCCTGACGGACTGAAGGACCTGCTGAAGAGCTATGAACGGCAGATTGCGGCGCTGGGCGACAATTATGTAGCGAACCAGACTGCCACGAGAGCCGCTTTTACAGGCGAAAAACTGCTCAAAACCGCAGAATGGAATCAGATGGCTCCATTTAACAAGTATACGCCAAACAACTATGTAACAGGCTGTGTGGCAACGGCTGGCGCCATCGTAATGAAGCACCACGGCTATCCTGCCAAGGGTACCGGAAGCCATTCTTATACCTGGAACGGACAGACCCTCTCAGCCAATTTCGAGCATACCTACGATTGGGCAAGCATGCCTGTCAAATATGACGGCACCAACGATGCCGCTTTCGACGGCGTGGCAAGATTGATGGCAGACCTCGGTGTGGCAGTGGAGATGAAGTATGCTAAGAACGGAAGTGGTGCGTATATCGGTAATATGATATCTGCCCTGCAGACGTATTTCGGCTACAGCAAGCTTACGTATCTGGCGTCAATAGATGATATGGAGGCTGAGGCATGGAATGCGAAACTGCGTGGCGAGATTGATGCCAACCGTCCGATTCTCTATTCCGCTTCCGATGCTTCGGCTGGCGGCCATTCCTTCATCATCGACGGATACAAGGACGAAAGTTTCAGCGTAAACTGGGGCTGGGGCGGCTATTGTAATGGCTTCTACCAGATTGGAGCCCTGAATCCGGAAAGCGCAGGAAAGCCAACGGGCGATAAATATAACCTGGGACAGACGGCGGTAATCGGTCTGCAGCCATCTGATGGTACGGAGAAAGTTTCAAGTTTGGGATTCTTGAAGTACGATGGTCTGATGCAGGTACTGAATATGAATATTACCGATGTGAAGAAGGGACAGAAGTTTAATGTTTATTCTTTGCCTATCGCAAATAATGGAGATCATGCGTTTACCGGAGAGGTTGTAGTAGCTCTGATGAATGCTAAGGGAGAGATTCGGGAAATCGTATGTACTGATACCTTTAATGAATTTAAGGTAGGTTCTTATTACCCTAGCTATACTTTTTATTCAAAGAGTACAGTTGATGCTGAACCTGGTGATTATTTGGCTATTATGGCTAAAGAAAATGGTTCTGAAGAGTATATTGAACTGTATGATCCTTCCTATGAGAGAATGCGTCTGCCTGCAACGGGATATGAGCCTCTTACGTATGAGGTAAAGACGATTTTGGGTGAAGGAGCCTCTTATAAGCCTGCTGGTGCTGGATGGTATAATCCTACTTATAAGGGCAAACCTATCCTCGGAACCACTCATTATTATCATCTGAATATAGAGACTGGTATTGCAAAATATTTTGTTGATTTGGATGGTAATACTGTTGAAAATGTAAAATTGGGTGAAGAAAAGGCAAACTCTTTCTTTGGTACCAAACCGGTTTATACCCTTGAGGTTAAGACTTATCGCAGCTATCAGGAAAAGGATACCACAATCAACCTGATGGGGGCTGGAATGCTGAAGCAAGCACTTGCCAACGGAAATCCTGACTATTATGTATACAGAAATATCAAGGTAAACGGCGAGATTGACAAGCGCGACTTTGATGAGTTGGCGAGTCATAAGTTTAAGAGCATCGACCTGAGCGGTGCAAAAATTGTGGCTTATAATTACTTTGACGCTGATATGGTTCCTAAGTATGCATTTGACAGCAACACCAGTCTGGAGAGTTTCAAGATGCCTGCCGGAGTCAAGGAGTTAGGTTTCAATGCTTTCAGATTAACCAAGCTGAAGGAGATTGATTTGCCGGAGACGATAGAGGAGTTCGGTCGCAACACCTTCTGGGGCTGTTCTTCTTTGGCAAATGTATATATTCGCCATAAGGAGGCTCCTTACTGGATCAGCTGGTGCGTATTTGCCAATAAGGGTGATGTAACCCGCACGCTGCATCTCTATCCGGGCAGCAAGGCGAAGTATGAGGCTCATTCATACACCAAGAACTGGATAGTATACTTTGATAATGTGGTAGAAGATCTGGAGCCTACCGGCATCCATTCAGTAACATTGGATAAGGAGACTGGCAATAAGGCCATTTACGACCTGAACGGCCGCAGAATACAAAATGTTCCATCTAAGGGTATCTATATCCAGAATGGAAAGAAGATGATTAGAAAATAATCATTTGCTGACGATAAATCAATTAAACAATAGAAAAGTCCCCTGGTGCCGCAAAGCATCAGGGGACTTTTCTATCACTACTCATTTATCACTGCTCACTATTAAAAGTAATAGGTGCAGCCGATTGTAGCAGCACGATTGCCAAAGTGCTGGCTGGCAATATCATGGAATCTGCCTTCCAGGGTAAGGTGCTTGCCGATATTCTTGTAGACTCCTACTTCCGCATAGAGATTGGCAGGGGTATAGGCAGGAGTAGCAGTATGACGGTAAGTACACCAGATGAGATTGGAAGTAAGGCGCCAGCCGTCTGGCAGAGTAAGCTGAGGAGCCAACTTGAAGACGGCAAAATTGTGATAGCTTGTATCTCTTGATGATGTCTCTTCTACTGGTGTTTCTGCCCGCTCCCAGAAGTAATTGAAGCCAGCGGTAAGGCGAAGGATTCCGGTATGCCAGAAGGCAGTGGTTCCGATGCCTAATGTGTTGTCGTGGTTGTTGTCTATCCGATGCTGGTGAATGTTCTTCACCGAGGTGCTGACCACGAGATTCGGCTTGCTGTAGGTATACTTCAACTCTGTAACATTGGCAAGACTATTCCTGATATCGGTGGTATAGGTTGGCTTCCATGCGCCCTCCATATCTCCCGCAGTAACAAAGTCGCCAAATTCCGGATTGAAGATGCGGCGGCAGAAGGTGCCTTGCAGGGTATGACCCGGAGTGAAGGTATAGTATGCACTGAACGAGTAGATATGGTTGTGGGTGGTATGCTCCCAGTTGCTGATAGAAGTAATCTGCTTAGGGCGGAAATTGATGATACGGTATCGTTCACCAGCCATGAATCCCCACTTGCCGATATTGTAATCCAGCTGGACATAGAAATCTTCATAGTTGGAATGGTTGATGTAATCAGCAATGCAATTCTTCTCGATGGACAAACCGCCCTCAAAACCTGCTGTAATCCAAAGGTCTTTGGTAAGGATTGGAGAGGCGTACTCTATAACGGCAAACGGATAGGTGGAGTGGTTCTGATAAGGGAAGGTTTGGCTTTCTTCCTTGGTTCTGCCATTGTCGCTGATATGTTCTGCACCCAAGGTGAAGAGGATGCTGGAACCATTCTCGCCTAGTGTCCGGGTATAGTCAGCCTGCAGATGATAGGCACGTACATATTCGGCTGGTGAATGGGTGAAATGATTGCGGGTATAGGTCTGCATCGCATCCACTTCAAGTATATCCTTGCTGGTTGGAGTCCAGAGCACATTGAGCTTGGCTCCCTCATGCGAGTAATGGTTGACGGTATTGGAACTCTGGTTCTGATAAGCATCCTTATCGCTATTGGAGGTGCGTTGGAAGTTGCCTTCTACGTGGCTGAGGATGCGCAGGTCATCCTGCTGGCTCAGAACGCTGACGATTCCCTTGCCACCGCCGTAGGTATCACCAAATAGTCCTACTCTTCCGCTCACACCATTTTCGCCCTTGCGGAGGGTGATGTCGATTACTTTCTTCAGACTGCTGCAGCCCTTCATCACTTCTGCATTCTGGCAAACCTTGATGCTTTCAATCTCACGAGCCTTGAAATGGTGGAGCAGGGTTGCATAGTCGAGTCCGTATTCCTGATTGTCGATACGGATGACGAACTTTCCATATTGATTGGCAAAGGGATCACCGCCGATGATGTTGTTGCCATCGAGGCTGATTACCTCAGGACACATCATCAGAACATCGAGGAGAGATTCTTCACCGGTAAGTTCCATTTCTGAAACATGCATGATGTATCTGTCGCCAATATGTTCTATCGGGGCTGCGTTCATCTGTGGCAATGTACTGCCAAGAAAACCAGCCAGACACATCAGGCGGGTATTTTTAAGAAGACTGTTTAATATCATATATAATAACCATTTAAGTTTTTTCAACTTGCAAAGATAGTGCAAAAAGAGGAAATAGCGAAATTTTTCCCTAACTTTATGGTTCTTATCATGAAAAAATCAAGAAAACAGCAGTGTAATCAGAGGAATGGTGATGATGCTGCCCAGGGTGGTGATGAAAGTCATCTCAGTGATGAGCGATGGATTGCGACCGTATTTCAGGCAGAACATGGTGCCGAAACTGGCTACAGGCATCGCTATGACTACCGTATTGATGTTGTTAACCAAATCGTGGACACCACACGCCTTGAACAGAAAGTAGATGCTCAGAGGAACCACGACAAGGCGAAGAACAGAAGAAATGTATACCTTCGGACTTCCGATAATCTCCCTGACGGGAAGTTTTGCCATGGAAGAACCGATTATCATAAGAGCAGCAGGAACCGTAACATTTCCTACCATCGTCACAGGGCGGGCAATGATATCGGGGGTATGTACGCCCAATGCTACCAGAATGGCTGCAAGGAAGGCTGCCAGCAAGGCTGGACTCACCAATACCTTAGGATTGAACTGCTTGATGCTGTATTCGCCCTTGATGAGCATCACACCTGCCGTAAAGATGAAGAAGGTGTTGGGCATATTCAGCAAGGCTGCATAAAAGATGGCCTTAGGACCGAAGATGCTCGATACGATAGGGTATCCGATAAAGCCAACGTTGGCAAACATCAAGGCAAAGCCTATCATACCCTGGTCGTCATGGTTCTTGGTGATGAGGCGTGGAACCCAGAAGCCAAATACCAATAATAATATATAGGTGAGGAAACCGACACCTAAAAGGGGGAGGATGAGCGTGCGGTCGGGCAACTCATCCCCCATTACGGATGACAGTACCAGCAGTGGACAGGTTATGTCCACTACGATGCTGGATAGTTTCTTGTCAAATTTGTCGCCCATATAGCCTAACTTGCAGGCGACATAGCCTAAAATTACGATGATGAACAATACCACCATCACTTCTAAATTCTGCATTATCCTGAAAATCTATACCTTAATTTATCTATAAATCTCTTTAATCTATAAATCTCTTGGTGATGTCTCCGTAGTTTTCTATACGGCGGTCGCGAAGGAATGGCCACCAACGGCGTACATCCTCACTGTGCTTGAGGTCGATGTCAACAACCAGGCTTTCTTCCTCCTGATCGCTTGCACGGTAATGGAGTTCACCCTGAGGACCGGCAACGAAGCTGCTGCCCCAGAACTGGATACCTCCTGTCTGTTCGCTAGGATCAGGTTCAAAGCCTACTCGGTTTACGGCAACAACAGGCAGACCATTGGCTACCGCATGACCACGCATCACGGTGGTCCAGGCTTCGCGCTGTCGCTGCTGCTCTTCCGGTGTATCATAGGTTGCATAACCGATGGCTGTAGGATAGATGAGCATTTCTGCTCCCTGCAATGCCATGAGTCGGGCTGCTTCCGGATACCACTGGTCCCAGCAAACCAAAACACCCAGTTTGCCTACTGAAGTCTGGATAGGACGGAAACCGAGATCGCCAGGGGTGAAGTAGAACTTCTCGTAATAGGCAGGATCGTCTGGGATATGCATCTTGCGATATTTGCCGGCGATACTGCCATCTTTTTCTATGACGACAGCTGTGTTGTGATAAAGTCCTGGTGCTCTGCGTTCAAAGAGTGAGGTTACGATAACCACACCGAGATCTTTCGCCAGTTTGCCATAGAATTCTGTTGACGGACCAGGGATTGGTTCTGCGAGATCGAAGAGCTCAACATCTTCTACCTGACAAAAGTAGAGGGAATTGTGAAGCTCTTGAAGAACGATGAGCTCCGCACCGCGATGGGCAAGGTCGATAATGCCCTCAGCGAGGCGGGTTTTGTTGTTGGCTATATCTGCCGTATTATGTTGTTGTAAAATACCGAGTTTCATTTACTTTTTTTGCTTTATTTACTTTGAACTTCTTTACTTTGATTTTTTTTACTTTGAACTTTTGATTTTCGAACATCTGACTTTATGACCAGTTCTTTATGTCTGCCACTGGGCAGCCTCTGGATATTCGTTTTTGTCTCCTCTAAGAGCTCCTTCAGGCAATTGCATGGTGAGGCAGTGGATGCTGCCATGCTGGCGAATGATGGTTCGTGAGTCTACACCGATGATGTCTCTGTCAGGGAAGGCAAGCTGTATCTGCTTGCGTGCCTCCTCGTCCTTCGCAGGCTGGTTGTAGGTTGGATAAATCACAGCCTTGTTCAGAATCAGGAAGTTGGCATAAGTGGCAGGCAGGCGGTCGCCCTTGCTGTCCTTGTCTGTAGTCAGGCGGTCACCCTCATCAAAGATTGGGTCTGGCATCGGGAGCTTGAGCAGTCGATATGGGTATCCTTCCCAGGTGAAAAGCGACTGAAGCTGTTTTTCAAGTGCCTGGAAGTCTTCATACTGTTCATCTTCCGGGTCATCACACCCTACATATAATAAGGTGTCGTGAGGAGCCACTCTGACGATGGTATCAATGTGACCATCTGTATCATCACCGATGAGATTGCCATGATCCAGCCATACCACTCTCTTGAGATGGAAGAAAGTCTTGAGCAGATGATCGATGCTGTCATGGTCGAGCGGCTGGTTGCGATGAGGAGCCAGCAGACACTGTGAGGTGGTAAAGAGAGTGCCTTTACCGTCACTTTCTATGCTGCCACCTTCCAGTACGAAACCCTGATGGTTTTCCATGTCGGCATTGAAGGCAGCCTTATAGTATAACTTCAGGTTGATGGCATTGTCTTTTTCCCATCTGAACTTCTCGCCCCAACCGTTGAATTTGAAGTCGAGCAGGCGGATAGGTACCATCCATGTGTTTTGCTTTTTCCGCAAAACCATCGTAATAGGGCCGTGGTCACGTGCCCAGGTATCATTGCTCTCTACCTCGTAGAGATGTATACGGTTCATTTGCTCCTGATTCAGATGGTTTTCCAGCAGGAGCTGGATACCAGTCACGTCGGGTGTAGCTACAAGCAGATGCTCATAGCGGGTAATGATGTCTGCCAATTCCAGATAAGTCTGGTTTATCTCAGGCAGGTAGGGCTTCCAATCGGTGCCCGCATGTGGCCATGTCAGCATGATGGCACTTTGTGGCTCCCATTCTGCTGGGAGTGCGAAATCGCAAGGCAATGTGGATTGATACATAAGCTGTACTTTTTAGTCAAATTCCAAGCTCGGCTTTTTGGGCTTCGCTTTTTGTCTGTTTCTTTTTGTTATTTCTAATCACTAGTGTCCCGTTTAAACGAGACGACATCTATTTAATTTATTTATAATCAATTAGTTATTCATTTAAAATCGTGTATTCGATTTGATTTTGTATCTTTGCACGCAACTAAAAAGAAGCGTGCGATGAACAACGGAAAAACAATATTCTCTCAAATCATGTCAAATATCCCAGAACGAGAATTCAAGGCTTGTGTTGACCGATACAAGGGCAATTACAGATCAAGGAACTTTACATGCAAGGATCAGTTTCTTGTGATGAGCTATGCTCAGCTAACTAATCGTGGTAGCCTGAGAGATATTGAAAATTGTCTAACGGCATTGTCAAGCAGACTGTATCATTGCGGTATCAGCTATGCTGTTCCTCGTAACACACTTGCCAAGGCTAATGAGAAAAGAGACTGGAGAATCTATGCCGATTTCGCTCAAGTTCTTGTTAAGAAGGTTCGCCCTCTCTATGCAAAGGATGACTTTCGCCTTGATCTTGATAACATGGTTTATGCTTTTGATAGCAGTACCATCAGCCTTTGTCTTAAACTTTGCCCTTGGGCTAAGTTTCGCAAGCATAAAGGAGGTATCAAGATGCATACATTATTAGATTTGAGAGGTAACTTACCAGTATCAGTTTATCTAACCGAAGCATCAGTTCATGATGTAAAAGCATTGGACTATCTTTATATTGAACCATCTGCTATATACTTGATGGACAAGGGATATGTTGATTTCTATCGCTTGTTCCACCTCATTCATGAAAAGAATGCATTCTTCGTAACCCGAGCAAAGGACAATATGCGTTTTGATATTACCGCCTGCTGTGAAGTTGACAAGTCTACAGGTGTCATTGCAGATGAGAAAATAAAACTCATCGGTCTACGTACATCACAATGGTATCCAGAAGAAATAAGGATGGTTACCTATGAAGATTATGCTACCAACAATGTCTATCGATTTCTCACAAACAACATGGAGTACGAAGCGCTTACAATCTCAGAACTTTATAGGGAAAGATGGAATGTGGAGCTTTTCTTCAAATGGATCAAGCAACACTTGCACATCAAATCCTTCTATGGAACATCTGAGAATGCTATCTATCTCCAGATTTGGATTGCCGTTTGTACATACCTTCTATTGGCTCTAACCAAAAAGAAGGTGCACATGAATCAATCTTTACACACAATTTCAAAGAACGTCGGGTTGTTCCTTACGGATAAAACCCCAATTAATGAATTATTTAACAAGACTGTTCCCGAGAAAGAGTCAACCGATTACTATATGCCGAGCCTATTCGGACCGGAAGATTTCTAAACGGGACAGCAGTGCCCTAGAATAAAATTTAATTTAATAAAGAAACTATCCAATCATATAAATGTATGGAAAAAATAAAACTTGTATTAGGTATTTTATTGGGATTTACTCTTTCATTTTTTAATGCTTCTTTGCTTAAAAATAGTACAACAAAAACGGATGAGCAATACATTGTTACCAATAGCAGAGATGTATTCATATTGGATTCTGTAGAATTTAAACTTACCTCAGACTCTGTTCTTCTATATGGAAACGAAGATTCATATACAGAACTCTTATATCATTATGGAAGTATTCATAATGGTTCTAAAGAACTCTTATATTATGCATTAATCATGGCAGACAAATATTCTTATCCCGAAGCTTCTTATAATATTTTCGGCGCTATTAAAGATTTTAAAAAGAACAACACTTTATTATTGTCTGAAATGATGAGATATTACTTATTGTATGGGGCAAAAAACGGAAGTTCAAGTTCTTGTTTTCAATTAAAGGAATATTACGAAAAAGGAATATTATTCGAAAGAAATCAGAGAAAAGCAAAATTCTATGAGAATAAGATAAACGAAATTTATAAGATAAAATGGACAAAATAAGAAATATGCATAATGTTGCCTTAGGCATCATTATAGGTTTGTTCTTGGGGGGAATTTTTCAAGCACGCCCTAAGTTTGAATGGAATTTGGGAGTAAAGCAACCAGTCGTCCCTCAATGGAATATAAACAAGATAAAATCTGCAATTATTAAAGAGAAGAGCATAAAAGATTATGAATTACTTAAAGAATTATCTGGCGGGCATTTGAAAAAAGAAGACATTTTCTATGGCTTACTTATGAATGAATACCACCCTAACGATACCACTTACAAAGACCTAAGAAATGTCTTGGTTGAAATCTACAATATCCCTCCAAAAGATACCATCACTTTGATGTGGGTTAAAAAACTTGATGAAATGTACAAAAACAACAAATAGTGTTCTCTGAATTAATATTAAGTATTTAATAATTAGATATTTATAACACTTTTAATTTGGCTGTTTCACTAAAAATTAGTATCTTTGTCATGTTAAAGAGAATAATTATGAAGTACTGAAGTTTCGCAAGTGAATAAATATCAACTTGCTTGTTTATAAATATACATATT
>ERZ780167.1071-NODE-1071-length-25573-cov-14.174935_pt1 | contig 25573 bp, 17 predicted proteins | sample MGYA00510982_ERZ780167 | MGnify/ENA primary metagenome ERZ780167 (study PRJEB29588, sample SAMEA2146107) | human gut metagenome | biome: human gut; feature: human-associated habitat; material: faeces | place: Denmark | collected 2008/2010 ... | reverse complement strand
GCTTTTTTATATTCTACCCGGACTTCCATTGTCCGAAACTCCTTCGGAACATATTCCATCGCCGCCTGTACATATCTGCTGTTGTTCATATGGTGATTGGTATCTATGAAATAAGAAGGAACGACCAATGAATCTTTTTCTTCATATTTTACCGGCAGCATAATTTTCCGCTCGCTGCACTGCATGGGAAGCTGTGGTTCCAATCCGTATGCATCCGAGATTTCTTTTGTCACTCTGACCGGAATCCCCTTCTTTGTATCCATCAGTACCCATATGGAATTTGCATATGCCATCCGCTCTCCATCCCGGTCGTTCATGGAGAAATTCCGGTAACCGTAAAATCCTTTCATTCCGTATGCCCATGTCTGTGTCGTAATCTGCTCGCCCAGCCGTGGCATCCGGTTCAGACAGATCTGCCAGGAAGATAAGATCCACGCCTTTTGTGCATCGGCCCATGTCTCCACACCAAGGCCCACGGCCTCTGAATGAAATACGCTGCAATCCTGAAAGTAATCCATAAGCGCCAGCCATGTCATCCGGCCTTGTGCATCTGTCTCACTGTATCTTACTCTGCTGTCAAATTCATACATTACCGTGTCCTTTCTTATTCTTATCTTTTATAAAACAAAAAGCACTACATAATGTAGTGCTTTTCAGCTGGCCCACCAGGATTCGAACCTGGAAATGACGGAGTCAGAGTCCGTTGCCTTACCATTTGGCGATGGGCCAATGTGTTGTCTCAACAAAAGATATTATACACATGTGGCTATATAGTGTCAAGCATTTTTTTATTTTAATTGAATGTAATTGAATATAAATTCTGCTTGTCCTGCTAAAATGTGATCACCGGCTAATTTTTAAACAGCAACACCTCGCCATCATATTCAGCAAATGTCACCTCATCGCCCCACTCAAGCTTTGCCGTGCCGTTTGTCTGCTCTATGATTGTTTTCTCTATGCGTTTTTTATCATTTTCCGGGATAACGGCTTTCACGAGCACATCCGCCTCATACGCTGTGTCCATCACCGTAATCTTCTCCTGTGCAAACAGATACTGAAGTCTTCCGATTCCGGTATAGTCCGTCCTGATAAACAGTACTGCACCATCCTTCTTCTCTATTATCTCACTTGCCGAAAGCCCCGCCTTTGTGGCTTGCTGATACGCACGCACCAGTCCGCCTGTGCCAAGCAGCACCCCACCGAAGTATCTCGTTACAACAACAGCGGCATTGTGGATATTTTCCTTAAGGAGCACATCAAGCATAGGACGGCCTGCGGTGCCTGCAGGCTCCCCGTCATCCGAGCATCTGGTCAGCTCCTGTCTCTTTCCTATAACAAAGGCACTACAGTTGTGCCTTGCATCCCAGTATTTCTTTTTCGTCTCATTGATGAAGCTTACAGCCTCATCCTCAGACTCTACCGGCCTTACGGTTGCTATAAACCTCGATTTCTTCTCTGTTATCTCACCCTGTCCGCCCTTGTACACGTACAGGCTTATAGTATTCTCTGACATATGATATTCTTTCCATCCTGATATTGCCTGATTACACTCATGCATCTTAAAGACACTTTATTGAGCTGTAATTGTTACTTGTATTATATAATATGAAAACCAATCTGTAAATTGCATTTAAATGCTATATTTGATATAATAATGTATACTGTTTATTTTCTAATCACAGTATATACAAACAAGATTACAAATCTTTATAATGACAAGGAGGCCTATATATGAATTACGGCAAAAAAGCTACAATGCAGCTGCTCCGGAAATATGACAATAAGAGCTCTAAGGTCAAAAACAAGTTCAAGCTCATTGTTCTAAAGATTCTTCTGGTTGTAGTAATTGTAGCAGGCGCAGCCGGCATCAGTTCAGGAATCGGTGTCATGAGGGGAATCATTGATTCCGCACCTGACATATCAAAGATCGATGTCACTCCTACCGGCTACTCAACTACCGTTCTGGCGGCAAACGGAGAAGAAACCGCCACACTCGTAGGTCAGGGGGCAAACAGGCAGTATGTCACCATCGATGAGATTCCGCTGGATTTGCAGCATGCTTTTGTTGCAATCGAGGATGAACGCTTTTACGATCACAACGGCATCGACCTGCATGGTATCGGAAGAGCCTTTATCTCCGGTCTGTCAAAGGGCAGATTCAGCGAGGGAGCCAGCACGATAACACAGCAGCTCATCAAGAACAACGTACTGACCAGCTGGACAAGCGAAACTTCCTTTGTAGAAAAGCTTCAGAGAAAGATTCAGGAGCAGTACCTTGCCCTTGAGCTCGAAAAGCAGGTAAACGACAAGGACTGGATTCTTGAAAACTACATGAATTCGGTCAATCTGGGGGCAAATACCCTCGGTGTGCAGGCCGCATCCAAGAAGTACTTTAACAAGGATGTCTCAGAGCTCACGCTTTCCGAAGCATCTGTCATCGCAGGTATCACTCAGAATCCATCCGGCTACAACCCTATCACACACCCTGACAAAAATGCCAAGAGACGTGAAAAGGTGTTAAATAACATGAAGGATCAGGGCTATATCTCCAAAGCGCAATATGATGAGGCCATGGCCGATGATGTCTACTCAAGAATTGCTGAGTACAACACCGCAAGCTCTGGCTCTGTGAACACATACTTTATTGATGCACTCATCGACAACGTGTTCGACGATCTCACAGCCGCTGGTTACTCTGAGACAGAAGCCTACAAGCTGATTTACAAGGGCGGACTGACTATCAAATCGACCCAGGACCTTACTATGCAGACTATATGTGACGAGGAGGCAAACAATCCATCCAACTATCCGTCCGATGCAAAGTATTCGTTCCAGCTTTCCTTCGAAGTAAAAAAGGCAGACGGTTCGTACAAGACCTACACGAACCAGACCATGCTCTCTTTTTATAAGAAGAAAACCAACAATGATGATTTCAGCATCAACTACTCAAGCCCTGATGAATGCAATGCAGCTATTGCACAGTACGAGCAGGATGTACTTGAGGAGGGCGATTCAATTGTGGAGGGTTCTGAAGCTGTCAATATCACGCTGGAACCACAGGTTGCCATGACAGTCATCGACCAGAGCACCGGTGAAGTAAAGGCACTGGTCGGCGGTCGCGGTGACAAATCCGGCAACAGAACATGGAACAGAGCTACAGATACATGCAGACAGCCCGGCTCTACCTTCAAGATAATCGGCTGCTATGCTGCTGCTCTCGATGCAGGCGGCAAAACACTTGCATCCGTGCAGGATGATGCACCGTTTACAGTAGGTTCAAAAACCTTTAACAACTATGACAAATCTTTCGGAGGCTTTACCTCCATCCGATGGGCAATAACAAAGTCCATCAATATTGTAACAGTCAAAACCTTACAGGATATCGGGGTTGATCTCGGTTACAAATATGCGGAGGATTTCGGTATTTCAACTCTCACCGATTCCGACAAAAACCTGTCACTGGCGCTCGGCGGACTGACAAAGGGTGTCACAAACCTTGAGCTCACAGGTGCATATGCTACTATAGCCAACGGCGGAGTATACTTAGAGCCAAAGTTCTACACTCAGGTTCTTGACCACGATGGCAATGTATTACTTGACAAGACCACTACACAGGACACACGTACTGTAATCAAGGATACTACGGCATGGCTTCTTACAGATGCCATGAAGGATGTTCTGACACAGGGAACCGGAAAGCTGGCGCGCTTTGACAGCCAGATAGCCCAGGCGGGTAAATCCGGTACCACAACCAGCAACCGCGACTGCCTGTGGGCAGGCTACACACCATACTACACATGTGTCGTATGGGGCGGCTATGATGACAACTCAAAACAGTCCGGCAAGCTCACATCCTACCCTAAGAATATATGGAGGAATGCCATGAGCAGAATCCATGAAGGACTTGAAACCAAAGATTTTGTACAGCCGGATGGTATAACAAATACCACGGTCTGCAGCAAATCAGGGCTTGTTCCTTTAGAGGGAACATGTGACAATGATCCTCGAGGATCAATGTTGACAACCGAATATTTCGATAAGGACACTGTGCCGACAGACAGCTGCGACCATCATGTTGCACTTGAGATTTGTGCCGATTCGGGAGCAATTGCCGGTCCGTATTGTCCGAATAAAACATCAAAGGTATTTATAACAGGCGCTGTATCAGGCAGCCCTGAGTATGAATTCATGGCAGATGATACGTTCATGAATACCGTATGTACATTACATGATGCAACATCGCTGATTAACAGCTCACCAACCACCACGGATCCTACCAATTCCGGTACTACACCGGGCAGTACTGACGGCACTGCGGCTGGAGCACAGACAGGTGGGGCTGGAACTGGTACCGCTGCCGGCTCAGGTGCTGGTACTGGTGGCTCCGGTACTGGCACTGGCGGTTCCGGTTCAGGCGGTTCTGGAGCCGGTGCTTCCGGTACCGGTGGCTCAGGTTCAGGTGGTACTGATACCGGCAGCTCCGGTTCATCCGGTAACACTCATCGTTAACCATTACGATTCACAACTTAATTATCTAAAGCAAAACCCCCAAGGATCATATCCTCGGGGGTTTTTGTTGATGTATATATGCTAAGGGGATTAGATAATAATTTGCATTACTCTACATCCTGTAATGCCTCAATTCCTTCCTCGCCTGTACGAACCTTGACAACCTGTGCCACGTCGTAAACGAAGATCTTACCATCTCCGATATGTCCGGTGTAGAGAGTCTTCTTAGCAGTCTCAATAACCTTTTCTACCGGAATCTTGCCAACGATTACCTCAACCTTAACCTTTGGAAGTAATGTCGCATCAAGCTCAGCTCCACGGTATTTCTCGCCGGCACCCTTCTGGATACCACAGCCCATAACCTGTGTCACTGTCATTCCTGTTACACCTAAGTCATTCATAGCCTTACGAAGCTTGTCGTACTTTGTAAGCTTTGAAATAATAACAACCTTGTGGATACCGCTTGCTGAAGCCGGTGTTGTTGCATTTACAACAGGCACTGCTGCATCCTTCTTTGCCTTAGAAGCTGTTGCATACTCTGAAGAACCAAGGTCTGTATTTTCATTGACATCCATAACATCACCTGATACATCCATGATAGCAAATCCTGCATATGCTGATGGAAGACCATGCTCTGTCGGGTCAAGTCCTACGATTTCCTCTTCCTCTGAAACTCTAAGTCCCAGTGTAGCCTTGATAACAAAGAATACGATTGTAATAGTAACTACTGTCCATGCTGCAACAGAAACAAATCCTGTGAGCTGGAGTCCTAAAAGCTTAAATCCACCGCCGTAGAAAAGTCCTACGAGCTCGTTGCCCTTTGAATCAGCGATTGAATATCCAGGAGCACTGTTTGTGGCAAAAAGACCAACAGCGATTGTTCCCCAGATACCATTCATCATATGTACTGCGACAGCACCTACAGGGTCATCCACACGAAGTACATAGTCAAGGAACCATACACCGAAGCAGACGAGAAGTCCTGCTACTGAACCGATAATGATAGCACCGAGTGCATCTGTTACATCACAGCCTGCTGTTATAGCTACAAGTCCTGCAAGTGAAGCATTCAGACACATTGACACATCAGGCTTGCCATATTTGAGCCATGTGAAAATCATACAAACTACTGTTGCAAGTGCAGGTGCGATTGTTGTTGTTACAAAGATAGAACCAAGCTGCTCTACTGATTTTGCTGCTGCACCGTTGAATCCATACCAGCCAAGCCAGAGAATGAATACACCGAGTGCACCGATTGTGATGTTATGTCCCGGAATAGCGTTTACTTTTGTAATCTTTCCGTTTTTATCCTTTGTAAACTTTCCGATACGAGGTCCAAGAATTGCAGCTCCTACAAGAGCACTGATACCACCAACCATGTGGATGGCACATGAACCTGCGAAATCATGGAAGCCAATCTGTGAAAGCCAGCCACCGCCCCAGATCCAGTGAGCCTCGATTGGATAAATAAGTGCTGAAATAACTCCTGAATAAACACAGTAGGAAATAAATTTTGTTCTCTCAGCCATAGCTCCTGATACGATAGTTGCTGTTGTCGCACAGAAAACCAGGTTGAATACAAAGTTTGACCAGTCAAAATCTTTGTAAGATGTAAAGATGTCAAATCCCGGTTTACCGATGAAACCAAGAACATCTTCACCTAATAAAAGTGAAAAACCAATCAGTATGAATACAACTGTACCAATACAGAAATCCATGAGGTTTTTCATAAGGATGTTACCGGTATTCTTTGCTCTGGTAAAACCTGCTTCTACCATAGCAAAACCTGCCTGCATCCAGAATACCAATGCTGCTCCAATAAGGAACCAGACTCCGAAAATTACTCCACTAATCTCTTCTGTCATAGTAATGTCCTCTCTTTCCTGTTTCTTCTTTCATTTTTTCATTTTATCGAAAATAAAATTTATAAAAAAACAGAGACACTTCACCAATTTCCACAGCTTCGTGGTTCAGCAAAATGTCTCCATTTTATTATTATGTTAAATTAAATCATATATGCCGCTCTAAACAGCTTTCCGTAAGCTTTGGGCCTTAAACTACAAGGATTAAACCTCGAAAATTAAATCGCCGTATGATGGCATTGGCCACATCTCTTTGTCGACAATCATCTCAAGCTCATCAACCGGAGTACGAAGAGCATCCATAGCAGTCTTTACAACATCTCTGTAGTAAACAGCCTGCTCTCTGCCCTCTTCCATAGCACCGGCCTTTGCTGTCTCATCCTTAAGCTTTGCAAGTGCAACCTGTGCATCTGAGAGAAGAGCTGAGCTCTCTGTAAGAAGCTCTGACTGAACAGATACATCTGCATCAGCAACTGCACTCTTAACTGAGTTAACTGACTGTGCAAGTGATGTAACATACTTGATAACTGCAGGAATAATCTGCTTTCCGGCAATATCAATCATAGCCTTTGCTTCTATATTAATAGTCTTTGCATATGTCTCATACTCGATCTCGGCACGGCTCTCAAGCTCTGTCTTTGTAAATACACCGAACTTCTCGAATGCTGCAACTGACTCTGGAGCAACGTATGCAGGAATTGCATCTACCATAGACTTGATGTTTGGAAGTCCACGTCTCTCTGCCTCAGCTACCCACTCATCTGAGTATCCGTTTCCGTTGAATACGATTCTCTGGTGCTCTACTGCGTAATCCTTGATGAGATCATGTACAGCGAGGTCAAAGTTGTCTGCCTTCTCGAGTATATCACAAGCGTCTGAGAATGCCTCAGCAACGATTGTGTTGAGCACGATGTTAGCCTGTGCAACAGAATCCTGTGAACCAACCATACGGAACTCGAACTTGTTTCCTGTGAATGCGAATGGTGATGTACGGTTACGGTCTGTAGCATCCTTCATGAAATCAGGAATTGTCTTAACACCTGTCTCAAGCTTCTCACCCTTTAAGCTGTGTGTAGCTGTACCTGTTGCGATAAGCTGGTTCAATACGTCTCCGAGCTGGTCTCCAAGGTAGATAGAAAGGATTGCAGGTGGTGCCTCGTTGGCTCCAAGTCTGTGATCGTTTCCTACATCTGCTGCTGCCGCACGAAGAAGTGCTGCATGCTCGTCGATTGCCTTTAACATACATGTGAGTACAAGTAAGAACTGTACATTGTCATGTGGTGTCTTGCCAGGCTCAAGCATGTTGATACCATCATCTGTTGTGATTGACCAGTTGTCATGCTTTCCTGAACCGTTAACTCCTGCGAATGGCTTCTCATGAAGTAAGCACTGGAGTCCGTGACGGCCTGCCACCTTCTTAAGTGTCTCCATGATAAGCTGGTTGTGGTCAACAGCTACGTTGCACTCAGCATAGATAGGTGCAAGCTCGTGCTGTGCAGGTGCTACCTCGTTGTGCTGTGTCTTGGCTGAAACACCAAGCTTCCAGAGCTCCTTGTTTACATCTCTCATGTAAGCTGCGATTCTCTCACGGATAGCTCCAAAATAATGATCATCCATCTCCTGTCCCTTTGGAGGCATAGCTCCGAAAAGTGTACGTCCTGTGAAGATGAGATCCTTTCTCTGTAAATACTTCTCACGGTCTACGATGAAGTACTCCTGCTCAGGTCCGACTGAAGGAGTAACCTTCTTTGATGTTGTATTTCCGAATAATCTAAGAAGTCTCAGTGCCTGATCATTGATTGCTTCCATTGATCTAAGAAGAGGTGTCTTCTGATCAAGAGCCTCGCCTGTGTATGAACAGAAGGCTGTTGGAATGCAAAGTGTTGCGCCTGCTGCATCCTGTCTTACAAATGCAGGTGATGTACAATCCCAGGCTGTATATCCTCTTGCCTCAAATGTAGCACGAAGACCACCTGATGGGAAAGATGAAGCATCCGGCTCACCCTTTATTAACTCTTTTCCTGAAAAGCTCATAAGTACTTTTCCGTTTGGCATTGGAGAAGTGATAAATGAATCATGCTTCTCAGCAGTAACGCCTGTAAGTGGCTGGAACCAATGTGTATAGTGTGTTGCACCCTTCTCAATGGCCCATTCCTTCATCTCGTGTGCGATAACATCAGCAGTCTCGAGATCAAGCTCCTTTCCTTCGTCCATAACCTCATGGAGCTTCTTGTAAACCTTCTTTGGAAGACGCTCCTGCATAACTGCATCGTTAAATACGTTCTCTCCAAAGATGTCTGCTACGTTGAAATATTCCTGTTCGCTCATATCTTACATCCTTTCTGTTCATCAATCCCCTTGAGTGAATTGTTATTTTCAAATAATGTTTAAACAGCTGCACAACATATAAACTCGAATATTCTTGTTTTATGCCGGACTTCTTAGTTTATTAAAAAAGAGGGCACTCCATCTATGGTGGAACGCCCTCGTTCATTTCGCTTAACATTATTTCTGAAATTAAGATACTCCTTTGAGTATCAAAAATCAAGCGTTTATGTTAAAAAAGTTAAGTTTTATAAAATTTTACTACAAGATATAAATATTTTGTAAAGTAGTATGTGCAAAAATACTAAATTGCAATAATATTATTCAGCCTTTCCAACTGATCCGAAAAGCTCCATCTTCTCCTTAACTGTTGCCTTGATTGCCTCAGCACCTGGAGCAAGAAGCTTACGAGGGTCAAATCCCTTGCCCTCAAGATCTTTTCCGGCCTCGATGTATTTACGTGTTGCATCTGCGAATGAAAGCTGGCACTCTGTGTTAACGTTGATCTTAGATACTCCAAGGTCGATTGCTTTCTTAATCATGTCAGCTGGGATTCCTGTACCACCGTGAAGTACTAATGGCATAACACCAGTCTTCTGCTGGATAGCGTCAAGAGTCTCAAAGCTGAGTCCCTTCCAGTTTGCAGGATATTTTCCGTGAATGTTTCCGATTCCTGCTGCAAGCATATCTACACCAAGATCAGCAACTCTCTTGCACTCATCTGGATCTGCGCACTCGCCCATTCCAACAACTCCGTCTTCCTCGCCACCGATTGAACCAACTTCAGCCTCGATAGACATGCCCATTGCATGAGCAACTGCTACTAACTCTTTTGTCTTTGCAACGTTCTCATCGATTGGATAATGAGATCCGTCGAACATGATTGATGTGAAGCCGGCCTTGATGCACTTGTAGCATCCTTCGTATGTGCCGTGATCAAGGTGAAGTGCTACAGGTACTGTGATACCGAGCTCGTCATGCATAGCCTTAACCATTGCTGCTACTGTACCGAAGCCTGTCATGTACTTTCCGGCACCCTCAGATACACCAAGGATTACAGGGCTCTTAAGCTCCTCTGCTGTTAAAAGTACTGATTTTGTCCACTCAAGGTTGTTGATGTTGAACTGACCTACTGCGTAATGTCCTTCTTTTGCTTTCTTAAGCATTTCTGTTGCAGATACTAACATATTTTTTCCTCCTGTTAATTAAAAGCTAATGTTATTATATTACATAACCTTATAAAAATAAAGTTAAATTTTTAACACAATCAGACAAAAAATTGTGTACTATTACTATTTTATGTCCGATTTTGTATTTATCAGCACATAATGGTAATCTGTTTGTTCAGATTAGTGATGGTCAGATCCGTGTGGCTGCCGCCAAACTCTCCGTCGAGTGTCCACGGTACCTCCTCCTCACTCTCCACATGCAGCTCACTGGTCTTGAAGGAGTAGATGAGCTCATTGTCATTTTCACGGTTTGCCAGTCCCGCAAGTATCTTGTTGAGCTCGATTGGGTTTTTTGGATTCTTGATGAGTGTCACCTCAAAAAGGCCGTCATCAAGCAGTACGTCAGGACCTGATATGCCCTTGAAGCCTCCTACCGAAAGGGAGTTGGTCACCATTCCATATATAAACTCATCCTCTATTATCTCACCGTCATGGGTCACCTTCATCCTGTACGAGGTGATATCCATCAGGTGCTTTGCACCCTCTAAAATATATGCGGCGTGTCCCAGTATATTTTTCATCTGCTGCGAGGTCTGGTAGGATACCTCTGTAAAAAGGCCAAAGGCTGCGACATATACGAAGGTATCTCCGTTAAAGCCTCCCACATCACACGGGAATGGAGTACCGTTTACGGCAACTCTTGCGGCCTCCTCCATATTTTTGGGTATGCCGAGAGAGTTTGCAAAGTCATTGGTGCTGCCCGCAGGGATGTATCCTATCGGTACATTTACCTCGCTTTGCTCCATGCCGGTCACTACCTCGTCGAGTGTGCCGTCTCCGCCGCTGCACACTACAAGGTCATACTTCTCAGCATTTTTCCTGACCTTTTTTATGGCATCTCCCTGACACTGTGTAGGATAAATGGTGATTTTGTATCCGGCCTTTGTCATGATGTCCACGATATTTACCAGGTGCTCCTTTATGAGTCCCTTGCCTGATTTGGGGTTAAATACAAATAAAAGCTTTTTCTTCATCTATCTCAGTTCCTCCGCAATCGCCGATAATTTTCTAAGCCTGTGGTTGACTCCCGATTTGCCCATTGGAGGATCCAGATATCCTCCGAGCTCCTTTAGCGGTGCATCCGGATATTCAAGCCGAAGCAGCGCCATCTCCCGAAGCTGTGCCGGTAAATCATCGAGTCCTCTCATTTCCTGTATCAGTCTGATATCCTCTATCTGCTTTACTGCCGCATTCACAGTCTTGCTGATGTTTGCGGTTTCGCAGTTTACTTTACGGTTTACACTGTTGCGCATTTCCTTTAATATGCGCACATTTTCCAGCTTCATAAGTGACACATACGCCTCCATGATGTTGAGACTGTCCACGATGTGGGCACCCTCCTTTATGTACACTACATAGTGCCCCTTGCGCTCTACTATCTTGGCATCCGTATCAAATCCGCACAAGAGCTCCTGAAGCTGTTTTGCCTGCTCTTTCGTATGACACACTATCTCAAAATGGTACGCTTTGTTGGGGTCGCTTATCGAGCCTGCTGCCATGAAGGCTCCCCTGATAAAAGCTCTCTTGCAGCATGTCTGCATAAGAAGCAGTCCGTCTGCGGTCTGTCTGTTGACAGGCTGTGCCGTGATTTTAAGCGCTGCAAGTATCTTTCCGGTATCCTGCTCATCCAGCGCCTTTGTGGTATCTGTGCCAAAGGCACGCTTCATAAGTGTGGCATATTTATTTAAAAGCAGCAGGTTTTCGGTGTCGAGCTCAAGTCCCTTTGTTTTTTCATTGATACGACCCGAAAGCTCTATGATGCCTGCAAGCTCAGCGAGCTGACAGTGCCTGCTCTTTGATACCTGCTTTGCCAGCTCTTCCTTTACATCACTGGAAAATGACATGTTATTTACCTCTCAATGCATCCTTTCCTATGTCGCGATGCTCTATCTTAAGTCCATAGTCATTACAGCCGCTAAGCCTCTTGTACAGCTCGTTTGCAAGCGTTACCGAGCGGTGCTTGCCTCCGGTGCAACCTATAGATATAACAAGCTGGTTCTTGCCCTCAGAGATATAGTTTGGAATGAGAAACTTTATCATATCATCAAGCTTGTCGATAAACTCATTTGCCTCCGGAAACTGCATGACATAGTCCTGTATCTCCTTATCATTGCCGGTTTTCGCGCGCAGTCCGTCCACATAGTAGGGATTTGGCAAAAACCTCACATCCATGACTATATCAGAGTCTGACGGTATGCCATACTTGAAGCCGAAGGACAGTATCGTGATAAACAGATTTTTGTAATCCTCATTCTGCACAAATATCTTTTCCAGCTCAATTTTAAGCTCCCTTGTGAGAAGCTGGCTTGTGTCTATGATATAGTCAGCATTGTCCTTTAAATACTGCAGCTTTTCCCTCTCGAGCACGATGCCCTTATTGATGCGCTCACTGCCTGCAAGAGGATGGTTTCGCCTAGTCTCCTTGTATCGCTTTACAAGCACCTCATCCTCAGCATCAAGGAAAAGTATCTCATACGGAAAATTTTTCTGCCTTAGCTGCTCGAGTGTCTGTGGAATCGCATCAATTCCTGAGCCGTTTCGCACATCTATGCCGACTGCCACCTTGGACACATCACTGTGGAAGGTGTTTGAAAGGTCTATGAGCTTATCTAATAGCTGTATAGGCAGATTGTCTATACAGAAATATCCCATATCCTCCATCATTTTCATTGCTGTGCTTTTTCCGGCACCTGACATGCCCGTCACTATTACAAATTTCACTAGAATTCTCCAATCATCTTAACTTCCGGTTCGAGCTTTACTCCAAACTGCTTTAAAACTGTTTCCTGCACGTCTTTTATGAGTGTCAGGACATCCGCTGCAGTGGCTTCGCCCTTATTGACTACAAAGCCGCAGTGCTTCTGAGACACCTGTGCATCTCCCACGCTGTAACCTCGAAGACCTGCATCCATGATAAGCTTCCCTGCAAAATAGCCCTCCGGTCTCTTAAAGGTGCTGCCTGCACTTGGATACTCAAGTGGCTGCTTCTCCACTCTCTTTGCGCGAAGCTCTGCCATATATGACTTTATCTCATCCTTAGGCTTTGGTGTGAGCCTGAATCTGGCTGACAGCACTATATAGCCCTTTTCCGGGACTATACTGTGCCTGTAGGATAAGTCAAGCTCATCCCTTGTGACAGTCTTTAGCTCGCCCTCTGCTGTAAGCACTGTGGCATCGATTAGGACATCCTTTATCTCTCCACCGTAGGCTCCTGCGTTCATGACTACCGCTCCTCCAACACTTCCTGGGATGCCCGACGCAAACTCAAGACCTGAAAGCGATGCCTCCGCTGCCTTTGCCGCCACTGCTGCAAGGATAGCCCCGGCGCCCGCTGTGATGATATGACCGTTGTCTTGTGCTGTGCTTTGCTGCGCCACAGCTTCTGTCACCTCGATTTCGGACAGACCTTTTCCAATACCAATTACAAGGCCTCTGATGCCCTTATCTCCTACCAGCAGATTGCTTCCGTTTCCTATCACTGTAACCGGCATATCACATGCCTTAGCCATCTCTATAAGCTTTGAAATCCGGCTTATATCAGGCTCTGCATAGTAATCTGCCGAGCCTCCTATGCGGAAGGTCGTGTGTTTTTTCATCGGCTCATCCTGCAGGAGACCAAGCTTCGGCAATTGTTCTGTTACACTTTTTACAAATGTCTGATTCATCTTATATTCCTTTAGCCTATGCTTCCTTCAAAAATGCAATGTAGCCTCTGAATGCCTCATATAAATCGACCTTGCTGATGATTTCCCATGGCGCATGCATGTTGAGCACCGGCACACCGCTGTCAATAACATTCATGTCATAGTTTGCGAGGATATATGCGATTGTTCCGCCGCCTCCCTCGTCTACCTTTCCAAGCTCTGCTGTCTGGAATGAAACATCTGCTGTATCCATGATATTTCTAAGCCTTGCAACATACTCTGCGTTGGCATCGTTTGAGCCTGATTTACCTCTGGCGCCTGTATATTTGTTGAATACAAGGCCCTTTCCGAAGTATGCCGAGTTCTTCTTTTCCATAACCGATGGATAGTTCGGATCAAAGGCTGCTGATACGTCTGATGAGAGTACCTTTGAGTTTTTCATTGCACGTCTGACTGCAAGCTCGCTATAGTCTCCTGCCAGATTCATCACCTCTGCCACACAGTTTTCGAAAAAGCGTGACTGCATGCCGCTGGCTCCCACTGAGCCGATTTCCTCTTTGTCCACGAGCAGGCATACACTTGTATATTCCGGTGTGCCCTCTATCTCAAGCATAGCTCTGTATGAAGGATATGCACACACTCTGTCGTCGTGGCCGTAACCCATGATCATACTTCTGTCAAGTCCGTAGTCTCTTGCCTCTCCGGCAGGTACTACCTCTATCTCTGCTGAAAGGAAATCATCCTCGTCCACACCGTACTCCTGTGAAAGTATTGTGAGGATATTGGCCTTTACTCTCTCCTTGATATCCTTGTCGTCCTCGTCCTTTTCTGGTCCCGGTATGCTTCCAATGAGCACATCAAGGCTCTCGCCCTTTATGACCTCTGAGGCTTTCTTGCCCATCTGCTCGCCTGACAGGTGAATAAGCAGATCGCTCACGCCCACTACTGGATCATTTGGCTTGTCTCCGATATTGACTGTCACCGTGCTGCCATCCTTTTTGCAGATGACTCCGTGAAGTGCAAGCGGCAGTGTGACCCACTGGTATTTCTTGATGCCGCCATAGTAATGTGTGTCTAAAAGTGCCATGTCTGTGTCCTCGTATAAAGGCACCTGCTTTAAGTCCATTCTAGGTGAATCAATATGGGCTCCAAGGATATTCATACCCTTCTCAAGAGGCTTACTGCCCACGATAAACAGTGCCAGTCCCTTTCCCATATTGTTTGCTATGATTTTATCTCCTGCCTTTACGCTCTTTCCTGTCTCGATGAGCTCATCAAGGTCCACAAAGCCGTGTCCTGTGGCGTCAGCATAAACTGCTGCCGTGCACTCGCGCTCTGTCTTGCAGCCGGATATAAACCTTCTGTAATCCTCTGCAAATGCAAATAATTTTTCTCTTTCAGGTCCCTGGGGATATTTCTCCCAGGCGTTTTTCTTTTCTATTGCCATGATTTATTATTCCTCCGAATTTTTTGTAAGATTTGCCTGGACGCGGCGATACAGCTCCTGAGCTGCATTGTAGCCCATCTTCTTCTGTCTGTGATTGACTGCTGCTGTCTCTACGATGACCGCCAGATTACGTCCCGGTCTGATTGGCAGTGAATGACACACTACCTTGTTGCCGAGATACTCGGCATATTCTTCCTCGAGGCCGAGTCTGTCGTAATCTGCCTCCTTTTTCCAGTCCTCGAGCTTGATTACGAGGTCTATCTGCTGTTTTTCCTTTACACACTCTACTCCGTAAAGTGTCTTGACATCGATGATTCCGATGCCTCGAAGCTCTATAAAGTGTCTGGTAATCTCAGGCGATGTGCCCATGAGCGTATGCTCGTTGATCTTTCTGATTTCCACCACATCATCCGTCACGAGACGATGGCCTCGTCTGATGAGCTCGAGTGCGGCCTCACTCTTTCCGATACCGCTCTCACCTGTGATCATTACTCCCTCACCGTATACATCTACCAGCACTCCGTGCACTGTGATGCATGGTGCGAGCTGTTCGCCAAGACAATAGATGAGCTCAGCCATAAAGCTTGATGTGGAACGACCTGTTGACAGCACCGGTATGCTGTGCTCTCTGGCCTCTTCCATAAATATCTCATCCGGCTGTAAATCTCTGCAGAAGATGATACATGGTATATCAAACTCCATGAAGCGGCTATAGCGCTCTTTTTTCTCGCTGTCGCTCATCTTCTCTATATAAGTATACTCTACATTTCCGATAATCTGTATTCGTCTCTCCTCAAAATGATCAAAATATCCTGAGAGCTGAAGCGCCGGTCTGTTGACGTCCGAGCACTCTATCGCCCTCTCCTTTAGATTCATCTCTTTTGTGAGATTGTTGAGATCGAGCAATTCTGCTACCTTTGCAACTGATACTGAGTGTAATGCATTCATTCGCGGTCCCCCTTGATGTATATTTGTTTTTTAGTATACCACAGATTATCTTCAAAATCTACGTGGCAGAGTGGAAAAATGCATACACTGCCTGTGCTGCTTTTTCGTTCATGGTCTCTGTCTGCATAAGGTCTTCGACATCTGCTTCCTTTATCTTCTCTAGCGACTGGTAACGGCGCATGAGCGCCTTTCTGCGCGCCGGCCCTATGCCTTCAATATCATCAAGCACCGAATGTACCTGACTCTTTGAGCGCAGTGACCTATGAAACTCTATTGCAAAACGGTGTGCCTCATCCTGTATTCTCGTGATGAGCTTGAAGCCTTCGCCGTGGCGGTCGATAGGTATCTCCACATTGTTGTAATAAAGACCTCTTGTGCGGTGAAAATCATCCTTCACCATGCCACACACAGGTATGTCGAGTCCCAGCTCGGAAAGCACCTGAAGGCATATATTTACCTGACCTCTTCCACCATCCATCATTATAATATCCGGAAAACGGTTGAAGCTGCCTATTTCCTGTGGAGAGCCATCTTTTTCAAGCTGCTTCTGTTCTTCCATGCCATGTGTAAAGCGGCGTGTGAGCACCTCGTGCATTGACGCATAATCATCAGGTCCCGTAACTGTGCGAAGCTTAAACTTTCTGTAATCGCTCTTTTTAGGCTTGCCCTTTTCATACACTATCATGGAGCCGACTGTCTCAAAGCCGTTGATATTGGAAATATCATAGGCCTCCATACGGTTTAATCCATGTAAGCCCAAAAGTCCCTCGATTTCCTTTACAGCTCCTATTGTGCGCCCCTCTTCTCTCTTTATCCGCTCCTTATCCTGGCTGAGCACTAAGAGTGCGTTCTTGTAGGCAAGCTCAACAAGCTTTTCCTTCATGCCCTTCTGCGGCACTTTTATATTCACCCGCCTGCCTCGCTTTTCGCTGAGCCACTGCTCCAAAACAGCCATATCCTCTATCTCGCTCTGCAGCATGACCTCGCGCGGTATAAAAGGTGTTCCGGAATAAAACTGCTTCACAAAGTTATTTAACACATCATCCGCAGCCTCCTCGCTTCCGACCCTCACATGGAAATGATCTCTGCCTATCAGCTTTCCGTTTCTTATGAAAAATACCTGCACCACTGCATCAGTATCGTCATTTGCCAGTGCTATGATATCCTTATCCTCGCCGTCGGCATTTGTTATCTTCTGCTTCTGTGCTACCTGTTTCACACTGTTTATCAGATCCCTGTATTCAGCCGCCTTCTCAAACTCCATGCTCTCTGAGGCCTTTAGCATTTTATCGCTAAGAGCCTTTATTGTCTGCTCATAGTCGCCGTTTAAGAAATCTATCGCGCCCTTTACAGATACGGCATACTCTTCCTTCGTCACATACCCCTGGCATGGTGCACTGCACTGGTGTATATGATAGTTGAGGCACGGCCGGTCTGCTCCTATATCACGCGGCAGCCTGCGGTTGCAGGTGCGAAGCTTATAGATTTTGTTTATCAGATCTATCGAGCTTTTCACCGCAGAGGCACTCGTATACGGACCAAAGTAACGGGATTTGTCCTTTTTCATCTGACGCGAAAACAGCACCCTCGGATAGTCCTCTCCTAGTGTCACCTTGATGTACGGATATGTCTTGTCATCACGAAGCATAGTATTGTACTTTGGTGTATGCTCCTTTATCAGGTTACACTCCAAAACAAGGGCCTCAAGCTCAGAGTCGGTAACTATATACTCAAAATGATCTATATGCTCTACCATCTGTTTTTTCTTGATGCCCTCATTGTGGCTTGCCTGAAAGTACTGATGTACTCGCTTCGTCAGGCTTTTGGCTTTGCCGATATATATGATTATATCATCCTTGTCATGCATAATATAAACTCCCGGGGCATCCGGGAGTTTTTTTAATTCTTCTTTGATATCAAATGTTTTTTCCATATTCGCTCTTTGGGTTGGTTGTGGTGGAGTTTCGCACTTTTAGGTTGTGTGGTTGCCGGCATGGCACACAGTGTATTCCTCAGGAAAATATGAAGTCAGCCGCGGGTTTTCTCTCCGTTTGGTTTTCTTTGTTTGCAAGGTTTTTTCGTCCCTTTTCTTGCCCGGAAGCCCGCGGCAGTTCATATTTTCCTTCTGAACACACTATGCACCCTCCGGCTTTTTCAGTTTATGTGTGCGAAACTCTTTTCTACTGCGCTTTTTTGTGCGAAATTCTTTTTTCGCTCTTTCGCTACGCGAAAATTGCTTGGTTGCTCGTTGTGTCCGAAAATTAACCTATAAGGTACTAGTTATTCAATGTATTATCATCCGGCGCTGTATATTTGGAAGATTCATTTGTATCTGCAGGCTGCTCTGTGTTTGAATATACATTGTTAAATGTATCCGTATCTGCATTTATATGGTCTGTGGCGTTACGAAGGAGTGGATCTGTTGCCGATGTCACATCTTTCTGTGCATCTTTCTGTGCATTTTCCTGCTCTTTGCTCTCTTCACCATCTTTTTCCTCGTCCGGATCAGGGAGCCCCTTCATATCGCGGAACATCTTCATGAATTCCTTACCTGTGATTGTTTCCTTCTCGTAGAGATAATCTGATATACTATCGAGGATTTCTCTGTTTTCATCGAGGAGCTTCATGGCCTCTGCGTAGCTGCTGTTGATGATTGAGAGCACCTCATCATCTATCTGCGATGCTGTATTCTCTCCGCAAATTAATCCTGCTCCGCCCTCTAAGTACTGGTTTTGTACTGTTGCAAGGCACATCATGCCGAATTTATCTGACATTCCGTACATTGTTACCATGGCACGGGCTATCTTTGTGGCATTTTCTATATCATTTGCGGCTCCGCTTGTGACTGAGTTAAATACCAGCACCTCTGCTGCACGACCTGCCATATATGTTGTGATTTTGGCGAGAAGTTCATCCTTTGTCTCAAGGTATTTCTCCTCTTCAGGTGTCTGGAGTGTATATCCGAGTGCTCCCATGGTACGTGGTACGATTGTGATTTTCTGTACAGGCTCTGTATTTTTCTGCAGGGCTGATACAAGTGCGTGTCCAACCTCATGGTATGAGACGATTTTTCTCTCTTTATCGCTCATGACACGATCCTTCTTTTCCTTGCCACCGACTGCAACAAGCTCGAAGGCCTCAAAGAGATCTGACTGGTTTACAAGCTGTCTGCCGTTTTTGACTGCATTGATGGCAGCCTCATTAATCATGTTGGCAAGATCTGAGCCAACAAGTCCTGCTGTTGCAAGTGCCAGTGCATCGAGATCTACCGACTCATCCATCTTGACATCCTTTGAGTGTACCTTTAAGGTCTCCAGACGCCCCTTTAAGTCAGGCTTGTCAACAATGATTCTTCTGTCAAAACGTCCCGGACGAAGAAGTGCCTTATCAAGCACCTCAGGGCGGTTAGTTGCTGCTAATATAAGTAATCCCTTTGATGTATCAAAGCCATCCATCTCTGCAAGGAGCTGGTTTAGTGTCTGCTCACGCTCGTCATTGCCACCGCCGTATCTGCTGTCACGGCTCTTTCCTATTGCATCTATCTCATCGATAAAGATAATACATGGTGCCATCTTTTGTGCTTCCTTGAACAAATCACGCACTCTCGAAGCTCCGACTCCGACAAACATCTCCACAAAATCTGAACCTGCAAGTGAGAAAAACGGTACTCCTGCCTCTCCTGCTACTGCCTTGGCAAGGAGTGTCTTACCTGTTCCCGGAGGTCCCACAAGAAGCGCACCCTTAGGAAGCTTGGCTCCGATATCTGTATATCTCTTAGGATTGTGAAGGAAATCAACAACCTCCTGGAGAGATTCCTTGGCTTCATCCTGTCCCGCAACATCCTTGAAGTTGACGCCTGTGGACTTCTCCACATATACCTTGGCAGTCGATTTGCCGACTCCCATCCCCATGCTGCCGCCCATCTTCTTTGAAACAAATGCTAAAAGCACCCACAGTAAAATAAGCGGAACTATAAAACTTAATATATTAAAAATCCATGTAGATGTATTATCAGGTATCGCTGCCTTTATCTCAATAGACTTGCCCTCTGAGGTCTTTGCTTTTTTGAGTGTCGGCACAAGCTCATCATCAGCCACACGTCCTGTGTAATATGTGATGTCATAATCCTTGTGTCCGTCATCCACAAGCTTGTAGTCTATCTCGTAGGAATCAAACTCCACACTCTTGACATTACCCTTGTCGAGCTGTTTTATGAAATCACTGTATGACTTTTCCTGTGTGCTGGCATGCGATATGCTGTTTGATATAAGTGCATACACAAACAATGCCACGAGTGTCAGCAGGATAAATGCCATGATACTCTGTCCGCCACGGTTGTTTCTGCCACCGTTTCCACCAGGTCTGTTACCACCGTTATTTCCGTTTCCACCGGACCCATTATTGCCCGGGCCATTGTTGTAATTATAGTTATTAGGTCCCTGATTATCCATATTTTCTCCGTTCTTTTCTTAATTTATTACAAGCTTCAAGGCAATTTTGACCTGTAATTTTTATAGTCATTCCCATGAAACCCTATCCCCCGAAAAATATCATTACAGACTTCTTATTTTCCAAGGAATATATTGTATATGAAACCGTCTCCTCACAATATATAAAGTGTGAAGCTTCACTTTATTATAAGAAAAAGTGCGGTCAAAATCAACCGCACTTTCTAAATATTGTATTAAATATAACGAAAAATTATCTGCTCACCTTGTTTGCCGCCTCTATGAAGCCATGGAAAAGCGGATGTGGACGATTCGGACGTGACTTAAGCTCAGGATGTGCCTGTGTGGCAATAAACCACGGATGCTCCGGAATCTCAATCATCTCCACGATTCTGCCATCAGGTGATGTACCGCAAAGCTTCATGCCATGCTCTGTGAGAGCTGTTCTGTAGTCATTGTTGACCTCATAACGGTGACGATGACGCTCGCTTATATTCTCTGTGCCATATACCTGGTATGCCTTTGATGTCTTGTCGAGGACACATGGATAAGAGCCAAGTCTAAGTGTACCTCCGATATCCTCTATTCCGTTCTGGTCAGGCATAAGTGCGATAACCGGATGAGTAGTGTTCGGATCAAGCTCTATACTGTGTGCGTCATGGAACATACATACGTGGCGCGCATACTCGATGATTGCCACCTGCATTCCAAGGCAGAGTCCCAGATATGGGATATTGTTTTCCCTGGCATACTTAGCTGCTGCAATCATGCCCTCAACACCACGGTCTCCAAAGCCTCCCGGAACGATAATTCCCTGAATACCCTTGAATACCTCTGCTGCATTGTCATCATTAAGCTCCTCTGAGTCAACCCACTTTATATCAACTGTGGTATGCTCAGGAATACCGCCATGCTTCAGTGCCTCAACAACTGAAATGTATGCATCGTGAAGTGCTGTATATTTTCCGACAAGTGCAATCTTGACCTCTTTATCAGGATGACGGAGATCCTCAACCATCTGCTTCCAGTCTGCTAGATCCGGCTCAGGACAGTCGAGATTCAAGCACTCGCATGCCACCTTTGCAAGATTCTCCTGCTCCATGGCAAGTGGTGCCTCATAGAGATACTCCACATCAAGGTTCTGTAATACATGTGAATTCGGTACATTACAAAACAGCGCAATCTTATCCTTAAGCTTCTGATCAAGCTCATGCTCTGAACGGCATACAATGATATCCGGCTGGATTCCCATGCCCTGAAGCTCCTTTACGCTGGCCTGTGTAGGCTTTGTCTTGAGCTCTCCTGACGCCTTGATGTATGGAATCAGTGTCACATGACACAGGATGGCATTGTCGTGTCCCACCTCGTGCTGGAACTGTCTGATTGCTTCGAGGAACGGCTGACTCTCGATATCGCCGACTGTACCACCCACCTCGATGATTGCGATTGTGGTATCCTCAGATGTGAAATTCCTGTAGAATCTGCTCTTTATCTCATTGGTGATATGAGGGATAACCTGTACTGTTCCTCCACCGTAGTCACCACGACGTTCCTTCTGTAATACTGACCAGTATACCTTTCCTGTGGTGACGTTTGAGTTCTTTGTCAGGCTCTCATCAATAAAACGCTCATAGTGTCCCAGGTCAAGATCTGTCTCAGCTCCATCGTCTGTTACAAACACCTCTCCGTGCTGGATAGGGTTCATGGTACCCGGATCAATATTAATATATGGATCGAACTTCTGCATTGTCACCTTGTATCCACGAGCTTTTAAAAGACGTCCAAGAGACGCTGCGGTAATTCCTTTTCCAAGACCGGAAACAACTCCACCGGTGACGAACACGTATTTTACAGGCATAATTTTCCTCCTTATCAATATGCTTTGTATATTTGTAAATTCTTAATTTTTAAAATAACCAATTTATTATACAGCCTTAAATTGATTAATGCAATTTATTTTTTAATTATATTTATTATATTTTGTTATAATGCTTCACATCTGGTGACGGACAACCCTGTATTCATCGCCTGAGCGGTAAAACGGACAGCGCTTATAGCTGCTTTGGACAAATCTCGCCATATCATCCTCGTCCATATTTACCGAGCAATAATACTCCTCATCATCCTCATCATATTCATTGTATGCACAAAAATCGCAGCATGTCTCCATTATCTTATCCTTCCATCACTTTTAATATGTATGCTGAAAATCTACTTAAACTGATTGACAGTCTCGTCATATTTGTAATCAATCTGTGCAAGCTTGTCGCAAAGCTCTTTCTCATCAATATCATATGCTGCCGCAAGCTCCTTCAATCCTGAATAATTATCCCGAAGCTGTGTGTTTACAAAGCTAAGCAACATAACCGGATCCTTTGGTAATGCCATAATCTGCTCCTTATAATTCTATGTAATCTTATAATTCTATGTTATCTTATTATCATAATCATAGCAATTAATTTTCAAATACCTGCTTTATGCTGTCATAGTGCAGGAACACTCCCTGCGCAGCAAGCTCTTTTATTTCATCGAGTGTGGCAATTTTAAACCCAAGTGCCTCCTCTGTCTGAATCTGTACGTCAGACTCCTTGAAATCAAGCTCAAAGCGGTAAACATCCACGAAATAGTTGTCACCCTCGCCCGGATTCTCTCTGTGATAGGTATAGGCAAGCCCTCCCTGACACTGTGATACATCAAGGCCTACCTCCTCCTTCACCTCTCTGCAGACTGCGGTAAATGAGCTCTCACCTGCCTGTGCGGCTCCTCCTGAAACCTCCCACCAGCCCGGTGCCCATGCCTTTGTCATGACACGCTGTGTGATAAGAAATCTGCCATCTGGTCTGTGAATCACGCCAAGCACTGAAAGATGATACTCTCCATCCTTAAGTATCCAGTCGTTTTTTTTCATTGTACGGCCTGTCGGCTTTTTATCCTTATCGTATATATCCCAAAATTCCATTTGAAGCTTCCTTTCCCTAAGTGAGTCTTTAATAATATCATATCATATCCTGCGCAGAAAAGCCAGCTAGTTGTTTACGCAGCTTTTTGCTTTCCGGCAGATAATATTCCATCAGCGACCAGAACCTGGCATTATGGCTTGGCTCAAGCAGATGTGTAAGCTCGTGAACCACCACATACTCTGCGCACTCCGACGGCACCTTAGCCAGCAGAAGGTTGAAATTCAGATGATGTGACTTAACGTTGCATGATCCCCACCTTGTCTTCATCTTCTTTATCGTAAAGCCGGCTGACTTAACTCCCATAACAGGCTCCCATTTGTCTATAAGCCTCTGCAGCTGCATCTTAAGTTCCCTGCGCATCTCCCTCTCCATGAAGGGTACCATAACCGGCTCCTGCTCCTTAAGCTGCCTTGCGACAAGCATTTCCTGCATGGTCCGCTCAATCCAGTCTGATTTGCTCTCCACGAATTTCCTGATTTCCGTATCACTCATGCCATAAGAAGCACTCACTGATAGTGTGCCATCCGTATCCTTCACACGAAGATACATGTTTTTTATTCTTTTCCTAGTTACTTCTATTGCATATCTGTTGTTTATATATATGTTATTTGTACATTTTTTATTTGCATATGCGTTATTCATATTTTCCAGTTTCACACCGTTCCTCTCACGTAATCCGCTCCACGTAAATCCATTTTACAATCTCTGTGCATTTTTGTATACTATAAAATAAAGTTACTGAATAGTTACAAAACAAATATAAGGAGGCTCATATGACAAAAGAAAAATTAGCCATTGAAGTAATAAAAAGACTAAAAACCGCATATCCTCGCACCGATTGCACTCTTGAGTATGACGAGGCCTGGAAGCTCCTCGTATCAGTCAGGCTCGCAGCCCAGTGCACTGATGCCCGCGTAAATGTAGTCGTGGTGGATTTGTTCAAAAAATATCCTTCCATCGAGGCTCTCGCCGATGCTGATGTTTCCGACATAGAAGAAATTGTACGTCCATGCGGCCTGGGAAAGAGTAAGGCCCGTGATATAAGTGCCTGCATGAGGATGCTTCGCGACGATTTTGGAGGTCTTGTACCTGACAATATGACTGATCTGCTGAAGCTGCCGGGAGTCGGCAGAAAGAGTGCCAACCTGATTATGGGTGATGTGTACGGCAAGCCTGCCATCGTCACCGACACACACTGCATACGCCTTTGCAACCGTATAGGACTTGTAGATGGAATAAAGGATCCGAAAAAAGTGGAGATGGAGCTTTGGAAAATCATCCCACCCGAGGAAAGCAATGACTTCTGCCACAGGCTGGTTGATCATGGACGCGCCATATGCACTGCCCGAACCACACCGCACTGTGACATGTGTGTGCTGAACGATATATGTGGAAGCGTTGTGCATAGCTAAAACAGTAAGGCTGCGTCTCCGCAGCCTGCATGCAAAACGTGAGAAAGGACCGCGATGTTACACGCGGTAACAACGCGATCCTTTCTCGAGGAGTTTAGTTATGAAAATGTTTATTAATAAAAAGGGAATAATGTAAAAGGTTTTGTTCCTCTTACAGATATAAGTATATGTGGTAATTATGTCCTAACAATGTACATTTTAGAAATATTTTATTAAAAAGGTCGTGATTATTTTATACTTTTTTTAGATTTGTAATATTTTGTAAATATCAACTAAATTTTTTTGTCAAAAAGTGCCTTACAGAGCTGTATTTTATCCTCATGGCTCTGTCCGGTCAGGCTGTTTTGAAAATCCACAATACCTGCAGCGGTGCTGTCTGTCAGCAGACCTTTTTCTGCGAGACGTCTTTTCATCTCACGCGCTGTACCGTTTCCTCCATCGAACACACGCACCCTATCTCCAAGCACCTCCTGTATCATTTTTCTGACAAACGGATAATGTGTGCATCCCAGCACAACCGCATCTATCTCACCATGCGAATATGAATACAAAAGTTCCTCGAGATACTGTCTCACATCATCACCGTACAAGTCACCTCTCTCAACGAAATTCATAAGTCCCGGACAAGGCAATGGAATAATCTCACCCAAGTGTCTGTATCTGTCCATAAGCTTTTTAAGTTTTTCCTCCCTGATAGTCATAGGTGTAGCCATCACAAGCACTCTCGGATTTTCCATAAAAAGCATCGCAGGCTTGACTGCAGGCTCTATCCCTACGATAGGAACATCG
>ERZ780167.1068-NODE-1068-length-25625-cov-3.988111_pt1 | contig 25625 bp, 17 predicted proteins | sample MGYA00510982_ERZ780167 | MGnify/ENA primary metagenome ERZ780167 (study PRJEB29588, sample SAMEA2146107) | human gut metagenome | biome: human gut; feature: human-associated habitat; material: faeces | place: Denmark | collected 2008/2010 ... | reverse complement strand
CTATTTCTCTCATGTCTGCCACAAGCCGTTTAAAATTGGATTCGCTCTGTACCAAGTCTCAATTGAATAATTTTATCATATTTTCGTCTGATCGCATGGCGATATCGTCTTGCCACATCATCCGAAAACATATCTGTAATATCTTCTTTATTCAGAATCGCTCTGTCATATAACACTCTGTATTTGATATTCCAGTCATACATCAGACTTGTACAGTTATCGATACTTACCTTTATAAACGAGCCTTTCTTCTTTCCTGTTAATACTTTCAGATTTGCCTGCTTTCTGCCAACAGAATTCTTGACATCAAACAAAACCTCAGCCCCCGGAAACCGCTGCCATATAGCATCAAGAAACGCCTGTAGTTTCTTTGTTGTAAAATACTTCGTAACATCACAGCATACAAATAATATCGCTTCTCCCTGATTCTTCTTAACACTGTCAAGCCAAGTAAAATCCAAAATAGATTTTCCAATGTTCTGCTCCCTATCCTTGCTCTCCAGCATTCTGCGGCGAAGTTCCATTGTCTCAGGCATATCAACATTATACCATCGGATCCTTCCGTTATCCATCCGCGAAAACATGGTATCAAGTTCCGCCCCGACATTTACAATGATCCCATCTGCATACCTCATAATAAACTGTTTTACCCGTTTGTCAATCTCTACGATTCTTCCCATCTTAACCAGGCGGTCATATTCCGAATACATCGCATTCAGATCCTTATGGGAAACATTCAATTTAGTTGCAAGCTTAATAGATTCATCATCCTGATAAATCTTTGGATAGCGTTCCGCCACCATGGATCTTGCCCACACTGCCCGCTTGATCTCCGGGTTTACGAGTTTTGCTTCATCCTTAATACTGTCACTGATACGATTGATGATCATACGACACTCAGGAATATGAGGATGCTCGATATAATCATGAGGCATCCCGAAATATTCAAAATAATGGATTCGAATCTGCTGTTTCTTTAGTCGATCATACAGATATCTTGCATATCCGTTTAACAGATCATCTTCTACCGTAAAAATGGCAATCTCATCACAGATATCAGTCAGATCTGCGTATACCGGACAGGTATATTCATTTTGATGATACAAATCCCTAATCCAGTATTTTCTCAAAAATTCTTTTATTCCCGGACGATAATAATACTTCCGCATCTCCTTCTTTCGATCCATCATTAGGTTCGCCATATTACCATCCATAAATTCAGTATCCATCGCCGGAGATAACAGAATCAGTTTATCCGGTCTCCTGATACCTTCTTTCCATGAAAGAACTGCCAGTGATAACGCAAGTCCGCCACCGGTCGAATCTCCGACTACTACCAGTCGGTCGATTGACATTTTCTTTGTCAGATGACGATATGCTCCGATCAGCATATCAAATGTATCCTGTGCACAGAACTCCGGTGTCAATGGATAGATCGGAACAATCGCACCGTAACCATTTTTCTCGATGACGGATGCAACAAATTCCCACTGATTTCTATTGATCTCCATGCAATGCCCGCCGCCGTGAATATAGAAAAAGAAATTTCTAACCTCTTTTCCTTTTGGCTTCACATAATAACATACACCAAGCTTTTCTTCGACCTTTGTGATCTCAAACTCATCCTGCATCCACTTTGGAGGAGTGCTGCATTCGTATTTTCTGCCCTTCAAGACCTTTTTTGCAATGTCATCTGCTTTCATACGTTTATCATCGAGCATGATACCTTCTATTTTCTCTTTTATGATAACAAGACTGTTTTGTGTACTCATATACTTTCTTCCTTAATATACACGTAACCCATTTTTACCTGTTACCATTTTCACATAACCATGGGTGAATATCAAGTAAAATTTAATTCTCAGCTATAAATCCCCAGTCTTCATCTGCCGTAATATTAAGGCTCTCAGACAGTGGCACAGAATCTATGAGATCACCCGTTACGGCATCTAAAATTACCAGCTGAGACGTATATGGATCATCATGATCATTATCTGCTTCCTCATGCCTGCTGAATATCCATGCAGGCACAAAACAGTATGTATCCTGATCCTCAGTCTGCCTCAGACAATATCCAAGCTCCAGATGATCAAATATTACTTCTCTGTATCCGGTCTTATATTTCTTATAGAATTCAGGTATTGCTTTCTCTGCCTTCTGTATCATTTCATCAAATGAAAGTAATGTGACCGAGTCTGTCTGTCCTGTCGGTTCCAGATAATCTTTCCAGCCGGCATTGATAACTCCATTTCCATCTACATATATCGTGTAGGATTCATGCGGAAGATCAAGTTCTATATCACCATCTTCCCCTGACAGATAATCAGTATCATAATATGCATAATCAGCAACCATCTGTGTACCCGCTGCCCGTCCATACAGGAAAATATAACCATCCCATTCACTTGCACCGACAGGGTTGCCGCTGTCATCATAATATGCCCACATCAGATCACTGACACCTTTAACCTGAACATCACTGATTCCCAGATCCAAAAGAAAATCATCAGCGATCGTCTTTGCTTCATCGACTGAATAGATACACTTGTTATCATGCACCATGGCTTCCGTTTCTTCCTCTGTCGTTCCGTCCTGTCCATTTCCTTGTGATGATTCGGTTTCCGTTTCCATGGACGCCGACTGCTCCTTATATTCTTCTACAGACATCATCGGGAGCTGGATCATATCCACCTCGGAGGCTCCATCCTGCGGACGATACTGTATCAAACTCTGTGTCATCTTAAAATGCGCCATCGGATATTCTGCACATGGAAAACCAAGCTCGAATTCTATATCATTACAGATGCCCTTATACAGATCAGCGGAATAATCAATAGCTGCTGCTCCATCCTCCGATGCTGCATCAAGCATTTTTTCCAGTCTCTTTATCTCATCTGTATACTGCTCCTCAAAGATTGCTTCTCCGTTTTCTTTTCTTGCTTTTGCATCTTCGTATTCCTGTTTTGCCGCATCCAGTTCATTTTCTATATCAGCTTTTGTCTTTGCTTTCTCACCACTCAGCTGAATATCCCGGTCAAATACTGCATTTACCACCTTTTCTTTATATTCCGGCGTCCTCTTCCTCTTTTTCACATATTCACGGATCGTACCTGACGTATCAAATGTCTGAATCCGGTCTGCTGCGATCTCGATAGATTCCAGCTCACTGTCTGCCGGATCTATCATCTGATGACAGGATTCCGGTATATCATAACCGGCAGAAACCGTTCCACTGTCGCCATTTGCATCCAGCCCTGTCTGTGTCGTTTCCTCCTGCTGCACGGAATCATAATCGATATCCTTCTTCCCACAGCCGGAAGTTATGGCTGTAAACATTAATGTGCCTGCAAATAACAACGCCATTCCCTTTCTTTGTTTCATACCTGATTTTTTCATATTGATATTGATCTTCATCCTTTCCTGTCATAGAATTTCCCGTTTTCCCTCTTATTTCAGATAAAATTCTGATACTGTTTATTATTTGCTATTCTGATTCTACATTCATAGTTCGATATGTACCAAGTGCCTTTGATACTTCCACGATATCAATATAGGAACCGTCTGTTGCATCAAGCACCACCATCTGATCCGGATTTGATTCATCCTCAACATTTCCATTATCGTCTGTATATTCTTCAACCTGTGTAAATATCCATGCCGGTACATATTCAAATTCTCCCTCCTGCTCGCCCTGTCTCAGGCAATAGCAAAGCTGCAGGCGGTTATATTCAATCGTTTTATACTGTGTACTGTATTTGGCATAATATTCAGGGATTGAAGAATCTGCACGTTTCATCAATTCTTTAAACGAGAGCATCTCTGCCGCTTCCGGTTCTTCCTCAGAAGAAAGATTATTTGTCCAATCCGCTCCGATGACACCATTATCATCGACTACGATCGTGCAGGAATCCGTAGGAATGGTTACTTCAGCATGTATCTGTGTAAAATTATCAACATTCCACGCATATAGTCCCTCTCCGATCGACTGATCCTTTATCATATGGTTGAATGTAAAATAATATCCATCGACATTTATCTCTACCGTACTGTAAAAATCATTATAATCCCATGCAAGCGCTGATGTCGAACTAAGAGACATATCATTACATCCGACATTCTTTAGAAAAGCTTCTGCTATTTCAAGTGCCTCCTGTTCTGAATACTTACATTCATTTACCGCCTTCTGTGCTTCTTCTGCTCCTGCATTACCATTTTCTACGCTTCTGTTTAATTCTATATACTGTCCACTCCTTATCGAATCCATCGGTTCATCCGGTGACCGGTACGATATTATATCCTCTTTTAATTCAAGACTGTAATCTGTATCTTCATCATTTGGTGGTGTAAAAATAAACTCATGCTCTCCAATCGTTCCCAGATAACGAAGTGCAGAATAATCACCTGCCGCAGGATAAGTATCCGGTGCTTTCTCCAGTTTATCCTGAAGCTCTGCGATCGCATCATTTGCCTCCTTGATATGGTCTGCATCCGTTCCCAGATTCTTCTTATATGCCTCCCAGGAATCAATCTGAGCTTCTATATCTGCCTTTGTCATATTATCCTCATCATAAGCATAGATTCCTTTGCTTGTATCAAATATAGCCTCGGCTGCCTTTTTCCTGCCCTCCTGCCCTGTATCATTCCTGGATAATTTCTCTGTATACATTATGGCTGTGTCCGGTACTGAAATGTCACTGACCTTCACGGTGATATCATTAAGCCCTGAATCTCCGACCGCAATACTTCCATCATATGACTGCGGAATATCATATTTATCCTGAAGGCTTCCACTGTCCTTATTTCCGTTGCTGCCATCGATATCATAATCTACATTTTTCTTGCCACAGCCGGCAAGCATCGTTGATACCATCAGCGTACCAACCACCAGCCATGCTGTCTCTCTTTTAAATCTTTTGTTTTTCATAGCCTTTCACTCCTTCATTTCATCCATTTTATTCCCCACTATAAAAGCTTCCTGCCGCCTTTGATAATTCAAGCAGATCGATCACCGTGCCATCCGTGGCATCTTACGACTTTCTAATTAAAACACACTATGCAATCATTTTTGCATCATATCTGTACATTTCCTGAATAATCAAAAAGGCACACCCATCGCCTTCTCTATATAATTACACGACTTGTTGCGTTTCTATTCGACTTGCACGCTTGTGTGGAGCACTTATCGAAGGCGAGTCAACGACGATGCCTGAGTTTAGTGCGTACCATGTAAGTCCCCTTAGCGAAGACAAACCAAAGGTGCAGTCTGAGTTTAGTAGGACTTACTGATTTATCAGCAGTCGCCCAAACTCACCCTGACGGGTTCAAACATGGGCTTGGTGCTGACAGCTAGTGCAAGTCTCGTAACGAAACTACACAAATGTCGATGTTAATTATATAGAGAAGGCGATGAGTGTGCCTTTTTAATCTACAGTTTTAATTTATAGTTTTATTCCTCAGAAGTATCTTCTGCACTGTTGTCCTCAGCGGAAGTATCTTCTGTACTGTTATCCTCGGAGGAAGTATCATCAGTATCATCGATATCTTCTCCGTCTTCTGTCGGTGTGTCATCATATGTATAATATGTGCCAAGTGACTTGGACAGTTCCAGAAGATCGATCACTGATCCGTCTCTTGCATCTATAACTACCAGCTGTGTAGGATTGTCTTTTTCTGAATAATCCTGATATTCATCATACTGGGACAAAATCCATGCAGGTACATAATCGAACTCACCATCTTTCTCGCCTTTTTTCAGGTAGTATGTAAGTTCCATTCCGTTAAACTCAATCTTCTTATAATTAGATGGATATTTGCTGTAATACTCAGGAACCGTTTCATCCAGCTTTGCAAGCAGATCTTTATAGGAGAGAATCTCTGCTGCCTGTGGTTCTCCGTCTGCCTCCAGATATTCGCACCAATTTGCTCCATTGATACCATTGGAATCTATAGAAACCGAACATTCTTCCGTCGGAATATCAATAGAAGCATTATCCTGCTGAAGATTTTCAACATTCCATGCATTTACAGTAGCAGTTGGCTGATTGTTGATCGCCCTTGAATATGTAAATGTATAACCATCTACTTCAGTTTCTAAATTATTGCCATCATTATCATAATAAACCCAGCAAAGTGCTGATGTCTTCTTTAATGATGCATCTGTGCATCCAACCTTTGCCAGAAAATCATCTGCCATCTGTCTGGCTTCATCTTCTGAGAATGTACACTTATTCATGTCTGCATCTACAGCGCTTGCATCGTCACTTTCATACTGCATATAATCATCAAGAGTTGTGGAATAGCAGCCATTTGCTCCATCCTTTGGACGATAGGTCAAGGTATCTCCGGTAAAATATAATGAATATCCGGTAGAACCATTATCTTCATCCGGTGTTGAAATTGTAAATTTCTGATCTCCGATCGATCCGATAAATGCATCACCTGAATAATCGCCGGCTGCCGGATATTCATCCGGTGCAGTCTGCATTTCCGTCTTCAGATCCTCAATCCATGTATCATAGTATGATACCATATCTGTATCAGAACTATTTTTCTTCTTTTCATTCTCATACATGTCGATTTCTTCCTGAATATCTGATTTGGTACGTTTCTCATAATCATACTCATAGATACCCTTATCTTTATCAAATACAGCCTCCACTGTCTGCTTCTTATCATCATTTGTCGTGGTTTTCTTCTTGCAAGGTGCAACATACAGATCTCCTGTATCCGGTACGATCACCTCTTCTGCATCAATGGCAATCTTCTGAATACCGGAATCACCTGTTGCGATCTGTGTATCACAGCTCTCAGGAATACCATATTTACCCTGAAGACTTCCGCTGTCTGCGTTGCTTCCACTTCCAGATCCTCCATTTCCGTCTACATCATAATCCACATCTTTCTTTCCGCATCCGGTTGCTGCTGTGCTGACTGCCAGCATACCGACCAAGAGCATAGCTGCCATTTTCTTACGATATGTACGAAATCCCACTTTATTATTTTTTTTGTTCTGCATATAAGTACCTCCTCTTTTCTTCTCTCATTATTATAGCTTCTGGATCATATCCAGTAAATGATTAATTTATAAATGTATTTACCGAGTCATTTCATTACTTTTCAGCTGTGTCACCGGTTGTGTCATCGGTTGTGTCATCTGTTGTATCGGAAGAAGCATCTGTTGTATCCTCTGATGAATCAGTATCTCCGACAGAGGTTATCGATGAATCTCCTTCATCGGAGACATCTCTTGCAATCGTATCAGTATCATAATTCTGATATGTTCCAAGTGACTTAGACAGTTCCAGAAGGTCGATCACTGATCCGTCGGTAGCATCTAAAACCACCATCTGATCCGGATAGTCTGCATTATTTGATTCATCTGCCATATCTTCGTACTGGGTCAATATCCATGCCGGCACATATTTGAATACTCCGTCTTCATCAGTCTTTTCCAGATAATAAGCAAGCTTCATGTCATTGAATTCAACCTTCTTATATCTGGTTGGATAAGTTGTATAATACTCCGCAATATTTGTATTTGCTTTCTTTAGAAGCTCATCAAATGATAACAGATCCTTACTCTCCGTCTTATCTGTAATCTCAAAATAATTTACCCAGTTTGCAGATATAACACCATTTGAGTCAACGTATACTTCACACTTTTCTGATGGAATACTTACAGAGGCATCATCCTGCATAAGATTATCAACATTCCATACTTCGGCAGATGCTGTCGGCTGATTATTGATCGATCTTGTATAGGAAAATACATATCCATCGACCTCTACTGAATCTGTATTACCATCTGCTCCATAATAATACCAGTAAAGATCCTGTGCCTTATTCAGTGTTACATCTGCCATACCGATCTTATTTACAAATTCATCTGCGATCGACTGTGCTTCATCTTTTGAGAATGTACATACATTTGTGGATGACATATCAACATCCGTCAGATCATCACCGGTATCCGGTGTGGAAAAATATACACCGCTGGCACCATCCTTTGGACGGTAAGTGATCAGTTGATCTTTCAGACCCATGGAACCGCTTGCCCCTCCCTGATCATCTACATTAACTAGGAATTTTCTACCACCGATTTCTCCCAGAAATTCAGTACCGGAATAATCATCAGCTGCCGGATATTCATCCGGAGCCTTCTGAAGCTGATCTTTTAAACCATCGATCATGGAATCATACCAGGTTGAGCCGGAAGTATCTCCATTCGCTGCAGAATTCTTCTTCTCCTTTTCGTACTGATCGATCTGTTCCTGAATATCTGCTTTTGTCATATTATCATAATCAAATGCATAGATACCTTTATCTTTTTCAACAAGCGATTCTACAAGTTGCTTTTTTGCATCATTTGAAATTTCTTTTTTCTTTGCATATACGATTGGAAGATCCATTGTACTTGGAACTGATACCTCATCTGCTTCGATCGCAAGCTTGCTCAAGCCACTGTCGCCTGTCTCAAGTGTCATATCACAGGATTCCGGAATTCCGTATTTATCCTGAAGACTTCCACTGTCTGTGCTTCCTCCATTTCCTGATCCACCATCTACACTGTAATCTATATTCTTCTTTCCACAGCCTGTAAGTGTACTTCCTGCAACCAGAACTCCTGCTACGGCAAGTGCTGCCATCTTTTTATAATGCAGCTTTCTGTTTACCTGTGTTTTCTTAATACCTGCTGTGTCTTTTCTTATTTTTTTCAAAATAATTACCTCCTGCTGTGATCCTGCATTCTAACAAACAAAATTAATATATTTTTTCAGTGCTGTAAAAATATTAACACAAACCATCGATTTTGTTCATTAATACGGGTCTATTTTTTTATTAAACTTTCTTAAGCTTTCTTTTCATTTTTCCCGACATATTAAATGTACATGACCACTACATATTTTATGCAATATAGTTGCATCCTTTTTGCATCCTTTTTCTACAATTTCTTGTATTTCTATATTGCATTTTTTCTTTTTATGTTATAGTATGTGCGATGAGAAAGAATAAAGAGGTGTCATTCCAATGAATATTACCATGTTAAAAAGTAAGATCCACAGAGCAGTTGTTACACAGGCTGAACTGAATTATGTCGGCAGTATCACGGTAGACTCTGAGCTTTTGAAGGAAGCAGGAATTCTTGAATATGAAATGGTGCAGATTGTTGATATTGAAAATGGAAATCGTTTTGAGACATACACGATTGCCGGAGAACCGGGATCCGGTGTTATGTGTTTAAATGGTGCCGCTGCCAGACAGGTTCAGGTAGGCGACCATATCATTCTGATGTGTTATGCTTCTATGACACCTGAAGAAGCCAAAGAATACCGACCAACGGTGGTCTTTGTAAATGAAGACAATTCCATCTCCCGTATCACCAGCTATGAAAAGCATGGCGAGATAGGCTAGATAATAAAGCAAAAAGAAAGAGACAGTACCTATTATTACGCAAGACACTTTCGTTCTATCCTACTCTGTATAACTTTGAACTAAGCTCGGCAAAGCCTCGCTAAGGTCTCAGTTATCATGTAACGGTTCTAAGCTCACTGCTTTCAGCAGTTCAATAAGTACCGACATTCGGACAGGCTTGCTTCATAATAGTACTGTCTCTTTCTTTTTAATTTACGATATGAACAATCGCTTTTCTATTTTTCTTCTTTATTTACTATCCGCAGGACTCTGGCCGGGTTGCTGACTACGACTGCATTTGGTAGTACATTCTTGGTTACAACTCTTTCCCATTCCATTCCTGTTTCATCTCTTGAGAATCTGCTTTATCTGATGATATATCTTGACTATTAGCCTTCTGATCATATATCTTTGTATTTACGTCATAGGCATTCGATGCATAGCCCTGTTCATCCGCATTATAGCCATTCGAATAATAGTCCTGCCCATTTGCCTCGTAGCCATTCGGATAATAACCTTGCGTATTTGCTTCGTAACCGCTCGGATAATAGCCCTGCTCATTCGTTTCGTAGCCATTTGGGTAATAGCTTTGCGCATTTCCCACATAGACATCCGGGTAATAGTTTTGCGCATTTGCCGCATAGACATCCGGGTAATAGTTTTGCGCATTCGGATAATAGCCTTGTGTATATGGCTGCTGCATGTTCTGAGCATTTACAGGCTGTATATATTCTCCGCTTTCCGACTGCTGATTTTCTGATGTAGTTTTTTTCTGCTTCTTCTGTTCTCTGGCAATCTTCTTCTCATTTTTCTTCTCGGCTTTCTTCGCCAGACGTTCTTCTCTGTGTTTTACCCTGTATGCCCGAACGATCAGAATATATACGATCCATAAGATAAGCAGGGAAACGATCGCAATCCCGGCATATAACTGCCACCGATGATAGGATGTAGCATAACGGTAGCCAAGCTCACTGTCAAGCGTCAGCAGTTTATCTCCTGATACCTGTATTGTCAGATAGATGCTGTAACCGATCACACCTGCGCCTGCAAGAGTAAGAAGGATCTGAATAATAGTGTATATGATCATGACTGCTTCCTCCTTTTCCTGCCCTTTACGAATACAACAATATAAAGGAACAACAATACGAGAAACAAGCCGCCAAGTGCGATATATTCAAATATACGCTTCACCGTTTTTCCTGATTCATAGGTGACTGTTGCTGAATACACTGACTGATTTCCCACTGCATCTTCGGCAATTAATGTTATCGTATTCTCACCGCCTGACAGCGTTATCTTCTTGTTAAAATAGTTCTGTGTCAGTTCAACAGGTTCTCCGTTTAATGTAAGAACTGCACCGGCTTCCGTATATCCATTCAGATAGATGCTGCTTTCTGTTACTACTTTTCCATTTATATCTTCGGATACAGATAATTGCGGTGGTACAGTATCTACATAGATATCTTTTGAAAATTCGGCTGCATTTCCTGTTCCGTCTGTTACTACAAATGAAACTGTGTTATCACCATCTTCCAGATTCACACGATACATGCCGGATTCTTTTTCTCCCTCCAGAATTTTCTGTTCTCCCAGATATGCATCAAATGTGCTGTTAGTATCTAATGTCACCGTTGCATTTATGAAACTGTTTTTTGTCATATCCGAATCCGTATCAAAGGCTACATCTGCCGATACTTTTACTGCAGAATCTGCAGTGATCAGATCATACATACAGCTCTCATTTGCTCTCACAACTGCCAGATATACTTTGGATGCATCTTCTGCATAATCTCCATAATAAGCATCTGTCGCTCCAACAGCTTCTTCCTTTATCAGATTATGAGCCTCGTCCCATACAAGCACTGTATAAGCTTCATCCTCTGCTGCATTCCATGAAATGTAATAACCATCGTTATAGGTTCCGCCTTTTACACCGTCTACCTTCTGTGAATCATTCGGATTCTGATAGCTGACAAATCCGTCACTGTACGCCCGCTGATAGATTCCATCCACAGATACACGGATATAAAAATGATACTCACCACTTGAAAGGCTGTCCAGATCAAAGGAAACAGTACCCTTCTTATCCATATATTCACTGTAAACACAAGTTCCGTCAAATTCCTCAGAGTCTGTATCTGCAAATATTTCTACATAGATCTCATCCGGGCTGTCTGTGATCTTATAGTCTGCTGTTACACTTCCATCTGTATTCTGTGTTACCGCAAATTTGCTGATCACTAAAGAATTCGGAAGTTCACCAACTGTTACATCTACAGTTCCCATATTGTCACCTGCCACCTTAACTGTCCAGGTTCCTTCTTCTCCTTTTCCTACATTAACGATTGCTTCACCATTTGACTCGTATACCTGATCCGGTGTCTTATCCTTACTGTAGACTTTACCGGATGGTGACGTCAGCGTTACAGTTCCTGCCTGTTCATAATTTTCCCACGTCACATAAAAGACTGCTTCTGTATATTCATAATCCAGATTGATCGTTACCTCTGTCTCCGCTGCATGAACCGGAAGTATCAGACAGCCAACTGCAATAGTCACCATTAACAGCCATATACATATTTTACTTACTATTCTTGTCTCTCTTTTCATATGCTTCTGTTACCCCCTTAGTTGGATGATGCATGAACTTTATCCCACAGGAAGAGTTCTCCATTATCTTCATACCAGATAGATGCTTCTTTCTCTTTGCCGTTATTCCCACTGTAATTCAATGTTACCTTGGCTTTATTAAAATCCCAATCCCAGTCAACGGCAAGCTTCGATGCTCCCTTTGCATGAACATTAGCAGGTGCCATATCCACGTTACCATTTACACCAAGCTTGATATATCCACCGGTCAGATTGCCACCAAGATTTGCATCAGCACTTCCGTTTACCTCACAGCCAAAGCCTGAGATTCCAAGTTCTACAGAAGCAGATACATCCAGACCATCTTTATTTATCTTTGCTGCTGCCTTCGCCTTTTCTGATCCAAGCAGTGACAGATCAGCCGAGATTGTAAATTCTGGATCACTGAAATTAATCTCTACCTTACCATTTGCTTCACCGATCTCACCCCATGACTTGAACTTCTTCATCAGAGCATTATTGCCGTTAAACGAAGCAAACAGGTTGATATCTGCACCCGCAGTTCCTGCAAGTATAATGTCCTGCTTATTATATAAAGTATTATCAAGACCGGTACCGATAATATTATATGTTTTCTCCGGGATCACTGATTCGTACAGATTTAAGGCGATCGTACTCATACCCTGCAATTCTCCGCCAACCTGATTGATGTCAATGACTTTATAAACCGTTATTCCCGGATCTAATGCTGCTCCGATCGTAACTTTATCCGGCAGCCAGTAATAGGAAGAAAACGAACCATCAAATCCGGCAATCCGGCTGTCAAAAAATCCCGGTATGGATGTTGCCAGATCGATCTTTCCACCAATCTTCCAATACTCGTAATCAGGATCCAGGGAATTTAATTTTAGTGACAATTCATTGATCCCAAAGGTTCCAAAATTAATCTTATCATCTACAGATAATGTTACTTCTCCACCAAACTGAATGCCATCCGGTGTGATCGCCATTGATAAGGATCCATCTAAGCCTCCAAAGAATTCTTTTGCTCCAAACTGCTTTAAGCTGCTCCGTTTCGTGACAGGCTCCGACTCCTTATTCGCTCCGGTTTTATGTTGAAGTGATTTCTTTGTTGAATCAATAATTTCATCCAGCCGGAATGATGAAATATCTACCTGTAACCGGTTACTGTGCAGATTTACCTCTGCAACATCGATATCCATGATAAACGGCACGGAAAGATTCAGACTGGCAATCGTCTGATCAAATGATATATCAGATCCGCTGACCATTACATAATATCCATTTTGCCCAATTACATAATCTTTATTTCCCATAACAAGACCGGCGAAGCTGCCATTGGCCTGTTCCATCTCTGCGTAACTGACATAGAGTTTTCCATCTCCCTGAACCTTACCGGAATCACCGACCTTGATCGTCTTATTTGCCACAAGGGAAAGATCCGGATCCATGTCGTCCACAATGATCTCCATATCACCTGAGCTGTGAACAAATCCGTTAATCATGACATTTCCACTGGCCGCCAGGCGATCATCTGCTGTCTGACCAATGGCATCTGCCGTGATCGTCATATCACCAAGTCGGATCGAGGTTGTTGTTCCTGCTTTGAATACCTTAAACAGAGATTTTCCTACAACAAGACGACCATCTGTTGTCTTCACTTTGACATCATAGATACCGGCAGTCAGTTCGCCATTTAATTTGCCTGTAAGACTTGTTTTATCTGCTACCTGTATATCTGTTAATACCAGATTGCCAACCGTCACACTCGCAATATCAGAAAATCCTCCGCCATTTACAGTCAAGGTAATACCATTCTGTACATCCTTTACAGATACATTTCCCGGCGTTACCGAAGATACTCCGAGTGTATTCTCATCTACCTTCCGGATAAATCCTGCATCATCTGAATCCTCCGGTTTATTCTCTTCTTTCAAATAATAATTTTTTGTCGCTGTTGCATTATATTCTGCGATATCAACAGTAAGGAATCTAGGATCTACATCCGGATTCTTTGTTACCGTATATGATATGCTGTAATTATTTACGATATATTTCTGAAGATACAGATAGATATCCGATAGCTCCGTAGATGCAGATGCCTTTACGAATTTACCACCGGTTACTTCTGCGATTGCCTGCATATATGCGTCATCACATTCGCCAAATCCAACCGTATATACACTGATTCCAAGTTTTGCTGCTCGGTCAGTTGCAGCCTGCATATCTTCTTCCGAACCTCCGTCCTGTCCGTCAGACATCAGGATAACTGCTCTGCTGCCTTTTTCCGCTTCCAGATTATCAAGTGCAAGATTTAGACCGGCAGATATGTTGGTTCCACCACCATCTGAAATAGCTGCTATAGAGTTCTTCAGCGTTCCGCTTCTGGATGTCAACGATTGCTCCAGATATGCCTCATTATCATATGAAACAATCATCATTTTCTCTGAGGTTATATGCTCTACCGCTTCTGTTGCGGCCTGCTTTGCGTTTGCGATCGCCGCACCTTCCATACTGCCGCTCTTATCCATTACGATACCGATACTGACAGCTTCACTCTCTGCCCCGCTGTTCAGTGTAAAATCCGTGATCTCATACTGCGTATCGATCACCGTAAAATCTTCCTTTGTAAACTGATCTGCCAGTTCTTCTTTGGAGTCCTTTGTTCCATTGATATTAATGTATGCCTGAATGGATGGATATGCCGAAGTATCGATACGGCTGATGTGAATGTTGATCCTATCGTATTTTAATGTGGTTGCAACGTACGAATTAAATGAACCATTTATGGTTTCTTCCGATACAGGAACAACCTGACTGCTCTGTTTATCTACCATATCGTTAACGGCAGCATTCAGCTCAGCATTATAACTGTCATCGGAGATCTGATTGTACTGTGTCACAACTTCATCAATTGCATCTTTTAATAATGATGAATCACTGATCTTAGCACTGTTATCAATGACATTATGCAGATGCTCGTTTGCCGTATCTCTGTCATCCATTGCAAGATACAATTTGGACAACTGCAGTTCGTAAAATCCCGTATCGTCTCCACGATATGGCTCCTGTACAAGAACATAATTAACTGCACGCTTGATCGGTACATAACTTGCATCCTTATAATAGGAATCCGCTTCCTCCAGCAATTCATTTATCTCATCTGCATGTGCTCCGTCATAACCTTCATCATCGATCAGCTTCTGTGCCTTCTCTTTCGCGCGCTCCGCCTTCTTCACCAGGCTCTTGATCTCATCATCCTTCATATCGAATGAGTCTTCCGTATAGTTCTGATCTCTGGCATTTCGATATACTTCTTCGACAATTACATCCGTATATATAACCGTATTCTCCGGGCTTTTAAAATTCTTGTTCAGCTCGGAGGCTATATCCTTTGCCTTATCAAAATCATTCTGATATACATAATAACCGATCTCCCGCCGGAGTACTTCTTCTGTCTCACCATATGTATGCTTCAGATCCCTGATATCATCCTCTGTAAGATCAGCAACTGCCACGCCATGGATCTTATTGTCAAGCTCATACGCTTCTTCAAACTCCCGCTGTTCTTTTCTGGTAAAATCAAGATCTTCGATATAGGCAGTCAGTGAATCTGTCAGTGTTTCATTTGATGCATTACCCATGTCATCTGACTCCCCACTCCATGCAGTCTCCTGCACGCCATCTTCTTTTTCCAGATCAGACAGATAAGATTCATAATCTGTATATGCCTTTTCTCCTCCGGAGATCATTCCTAGTTTCCCGGAGCAATAGTCATCAAGAGCCGTCAGATATGCCTTTCCTGCCTTACTGATCCCGTTTTGTTCTGATAACTCCTGAAGTTTAAAATGGCCGTTAATATAAGCTCCGTTCATGACATCACATGCCACACTGAGCAGTTCTTTTTCTTCAAAAGAACCTGCAATGTCGTCAAGAAGGATTGCCGCCTGATCGATATTGCCCTCTTTCATATAACAATACGCCATATAGATATTCTGATCATTTGTATCTGCGTCCGTAAAATATGCCCGGACGCCAAGAAAGGTAGTCCCGGCAAAAGCCAGAACTACCCCTATCGTGAGCAGCCATTCCGGGACATTTCTCTTTGTCTTAAAGATGAAATGTCCGCATATATCAACGACTGTAAAAAACAGAAAGATAATTGCTATCTTCAGTAAAATATTTAATTCCAAATTTTGCCCTCCCTTAAATATCTGAATCTGATCTGTTTTAAATGAAGACCATTTTTACCGACATTCAGACGCATAACTGAAAATCTGGTATGCAGATCAAATTCTTTTTTGATAACCATGTCTTCCCCATTTGTTCCATGGAATGTGAAACTGAGGCTCGGTATATTGGTATAATACAACGTACATGGCATTTGGGCAAGTTCTGAGAGATCGGAACTTCCGATCAGTTCGATCTCATAAATTCCTTTTTTTTGTACATCAAACGGAAGTACATAATTTACACCGGCTTTCGACTCCTTGGTATCAAGTCGTAATTCATAGTCGCCATCTAATCTGACAAATTCAACCTCTGACAGATCAACATCATCCGGTTCCGCCGGACGATTGATGATCGATACCTCTGTCGGGCAGCCCATTGCTCTGCGCATTGCTTCTGTATCAAGTACAAAGCCACAGATGTTCGCTGCATTTCTCTGAAGCTCCGCGCGCTTCAGCCGTCCATCTACGAGTGCTGCGACTGTATTGTCTCCGCTGGCATTTGTTGATCCATCCGGACATACCATATAGATATCATTCTGCGCACGTGCCATTGCCGCAAAATTAATCTTATCCGGCTCCTGTCCACGCTCATTGATGGATGCCCACCAGTCAGTCATGACGATACCTTTAAATCCCCATTCTTCTCTGAGGATTGTCGTACAGAGATCATAATTTCCGGCTGTCCATACTCCGTTTACCGGTCCGTATGTCGTCATGATCGCATCGCAGACACCACTTTTTACGATCATCTCAAAGCCTTTCAGATAGATCTCCCGAAGTGCACGTTCTGATACAACAGGATCTGCAAAATGTCGTCTCATCTCCTGATTATTTGCACAGAAATGCTTCGCTGCCCCTGTTACACCTGCTGCATGCAGACCTTCTAACACCGCACCGGCAAAGCATCCTGTCACATATGGGTCTTCCGAGAAATATTCAAAGTTTCTTCCATTTAACGGATGACGGTGAATATTCATACCGGGTCCCAGTAAACAGTCAACCCTCTGTGAGATCATCTCATAACCGGTACAGGTGTAAAGCTCTTTTACAAGCTCTGTATTAAATGTACATCCGATGATCGTTCCGTTTGGCAGACTGAATGCTTTCACGCCACAGTCTAACCGCATACCGGACGGTCCATCACTGCAACATACCGAAGGGATTCCATGACGGTTGATCAGTGACTTGGATACACCGCCAAATGCTGCTGCCGTTCCCGGTGTTACAAGTGAACTTCCCATGCCTTCTCCTCGAATGATACAAGTAAGGTCATCGTCTGTCAATTCTGAAATAAATTTATCCATTCCGATCGAACCATCTGCCACATCGGATAATGTATGAGTACCCATCGTCTGACGGATCTCCTGTGGAAGATGATCCTGTCTTCTCTGCTTCTCGTTTGATGCATGCTGTGGTGCTGCTTCCATCATGACCTGATATCCGTTCTCTGTCTCTGCTGCCTTCATTCTGTCAAATGCTTCTACCGGAGCAAGTGCAGAGCAAAGCTGTTCGATCACAAGATCATCTGCAAGCTCAAACGCGCCTGCACATTCTGCACTTCTGACATTTTCGCCGGCAAATACATGATATGTGCCTGCTTCTAATACAAATGCATAAGCATGTCCTGTAATACCGGAGTCGTCATAGGAAGCAAAGCGGCTGTATGGAACGGTAATATCCAGTTCTTCTGATTCACCCGGTGCAAGCTCCTTCGTCTTTGCAAATCCGACAAGAACCTTATCTGCTTTTCCAAGCTTACCCTGCGGAGCTTCCACATAGACCTGAACAACATCTTTTCCTTTCTTTAAACCGACATTTGAAACAGTTACATGAAGTGTAAACTGCTGTTTCTCCGGCTCATTTGCAAATACAACGACTGCCTTTTCAAATGTTGTGTAGGACAGACCATATCCAAACGGATATCTGACGCTGTCCTTTGCGAAAGTCTCAAAATAACGATATCCGACATAGATATCTTCACTGTAATAATTCTTATCCGGATCACCAAAATATGGTGTAGAAGGATAATCAGCAACTTTATATGCGATCGTGTCTGTCAGATGACCGGATGGTGAAACAGCTCCTGTTAATACATCTGCCGTTCCAAGTCCGCCGACCATGCCGCCCTGCCATACATACATAACGGCTTCCGGCTGGTAACGGTCTGTAAAACTCATATCGAGCAGGCCGCCGACATTTAATAAAACTATCATCTTATCAAAGTTCTTTCTTACTTTTGTGAGCAGATCTTCTTCCACATCTGTAAGCTGATAAGAGCCCTTGGTATCACTTGCATCCTTATCCTCGCCTGCTGTACGTCCGATGATCACGATAGCTGTCTCTGATCGCTTGCCGGCTGCCTCCACAACCTCATCGGTCAGCTCCATTTCTTCCTGACACCACGGTTCATTTCCCCAGCCTTCGCCTTCATTAAATGGATGTGTCTTTTCCCAATCCTGATAGATCCTGATCAGCTCCTCATCCAGGATGACCTGACCACTCTCACGCAGACCATCTACGATTCCATAGACCTTTGATACATTTACCATTCCTCCTGAACCGGTTCCGCTCTTATAATAGTGGTTCTGGATTCTTCCAAATACTGCCACCTTCTCATCTTTTACAAGCGGAAGTGCCTGATCTTTATTCTCAAGCAGAACACAACCTTCTGCTACTGTCTGTTTTGCAAGTGCTACATACTGATCCCAATCCAATACTACCTGATTCTTCATATCCATCATACTCCTTTTCCTGATTTTATCCGTTTGTTTTATCTCATTTATATAGTTGCTTTTTCCGTCTCTCTGCATATAAATATTCTTCTTTTCTGCCTTTCGGCAAATTCTATTCTCGTTCTTTACTCTAAGTGTATGATAGTATGAATTTGATTTTTATAATATAATGAAAACGATATTTATATCATTTTTTCGACTATTTTAAAGTCAAAAAAACTGTTGTTTGAATTATTCAAACAACAGTCTTTTCCCATATTTTATTTGATTCATTCTTACAATATTAAATGATTTTATTAATCTGTTCTTTCAGCAGTTCAATATCATCGCAATATCCAATTATTTTCTTAAGAATCTCTACATCATTATTCTTCATAAAGAACCACCCCCTCATTTTGAATATTGTCTAAAAATATCTTGTCTTTTATACCCGTCGTAACGACATCAACATGACACTGTAATTCATCTTCTAAATTATACACGAACGCCATGTACTTTATTAAACTCGTCATCTTTCCTTTATCCACATAAAGATCTACATCACTGTCATCATTTGCTTCTCCTCTTGCATAAGAACCAAACAAACACATACGAGATATGCCATGTTTTTTTGCAATTGGTATTGTTTTATCTTTGATTTCTTCAATTGTATAACACATCATACATACCTCCCTCTCAAAATATGCAAGCAAGTAATTTTATGTTTATTATACCACAAGAATCCCGCCTAGCATACACCAAACGGGATTCTTATATTTTTCTGTATGACTGACACTTACTGTTTATTCTTTCTGCTCTTTGCGAACACACAGCCAGCTCCAACAAAGCATGCGCAGCTTGCAAGAACTGCTATATAAACGATCGGGGTTGTATCACCTGTTTTTACGAGCTTAGAATCTTTACCGGTCTTATCTTCGGTTGTACCTGTATCTTTAGTAGTCTCTGAAGATATTGTTGATTCTGTATCTTCCATCTCACCGGTATGTTTCTCGGTGGTATCTTCATCACTGTCTGAACCCGTATCCTCCGTGGTTGCTTTCTGAGTTGTCTCGGTTGTAGCATCCTCGGTCGTAACTTTTTCTGTCGTTTCTTCTTCAGTCGTCACATTCTCTGTTGTCGTCTCCTGTATAACCGGTATAGCGGCTGTCTCTACCTTTCCACAAACAGTACATTCATGCTTCTTTATTCCTGTAGCAGATGTTGTGGCTGCTGTTACAACCTGCCATGCGCCATACTGATGACCCTTTGCCGCAACTACTGTATCAAGAAGTGTGATTTCCTGTTCACCGTCTGCATCACGGAAATATTTGCCGCATTCATCGCAGTACCAGTATGCGATATTTCCTTCATCCAGACAGGTGGCTTCTCCGGCAGATACTGCCTTCATATTATGTACATGCTTCTTATTGATTGCAAATGAATCAACCACGCTCATATCACTGGTTCTATATGTTGTTACCTTAAACTGGCTGTCTGACACATCTACTCTTGAAATGTTTGGAACATTTTCCTGATTCATCACTCTGGAATATGGGAAGCTTGCATTCTTGATCGTGTAGAACTTGGAACCAGATGCAGAGTTTAATGTCACATATAAGATTCCTGTTGGATTTGTGATCGATGAATAATCGGCATCATTATAGATCGATGCATCTGTCATCGGATCAAGTCCATCCATCATATAGGTTCTGCAATATACATGGTCATGTCCCATAAGAACCACATCGATATCAAGATCCTTGAATACCGGAACCAGTTCCTCTCGTCTTGTCAATATGCCGCTCTCCAAAGAGTGGCTTGCTACGGAATAAATGGAGTGATGGAATACAACCACCTTCCATGTAATATCCTGACCTGCAGTTGCCTGCATTGCCTGTTCCATAAATGCCTTATGCTCGGCTGTCGATGTATTGTTACTGTTCAGTGCAAGGAACAGTACATGATTGTATACGAAATAATAGTCTCCGCCTGCTGCAGTCGTTCCATAGCTGCTTTCATTCGGATTGTTAAAATGCTGATCGTACGCCGCAGAACCGGAATCATGGTTACCTACCACTGTTGCGGTTGGAAGATCAAGTAAAGTATCATGCTCCAGATATCCGTCGTACTGATCTTCATTTGATGCTGTATTTACCTGATCACCTGCTGATAACAGGAAGTCCACACCGTCAAATACACTGTTGCCGGAAATCAGCTTCAGCGTCTTCTCCCATCCGTCTGTATCGTTTACAGAACTTCCGCTTGCACCGATCTGTGGATCACCTGCTGCTGCAAATGAGAATGCGCCTGTTCCACCGATTGTAAAGGAACGGATCTCTGACTTTGTCTCTCCATTTACCAACTGATAAGCATATGTCGTATCAGCTGACAGTCCGGTTGCTGTCGTCTGATAGTTGTAGTAACCGGATTTGTTGGATGCAGTTCCATTTGCCGTGAAGCTCTTTGCATCTGCCGGCATCTCGTTCCCACTGACTTCTGAATTCTTAGCAACCAGAAGTGTGCCTGTTCCATCAACATCTGCATACCAGGTTACATTGATCTCAGACGCATCCTTACCAACCGTCCATGAGATATTCTTCTGTGTATATACCGGTACGGATACTGTCGTCTCAAATGTAAGAGTCGGCATATCAAAATAAATATCCGAGCTGGATGAGCGTCCCTGATGAAGCTCTACTGCTATAACATTTTTTCCATCCTTCACTGCCGCAAGTGCTGCCGGATCACTGGTACTGATCGTTCCGGTCTTTGGATCGCCGGCATTGGAACCGCCATACTGAAGATTGCCTGTTATGCTGTCATCATCAAAGCCTGCAATCTTCACACCATTTACATATACGGTTGCTGCATCATCATAGATCACACTTCCTGATATCTTCGTTACCTTAGAAGCATCCGGTATCGTTACATCCGTACGGAAGAAAAACGCTTCAATATCGGTTGTTCCATCTGCCTTGTACTGTGTTAATAATGTCTTTGGTGTACATCCGCCACCCAGATCATTGATTTTTCCTTTCTTTGCTCCAAAAGGACCTGTCGCTGTCTTCCATGCAGATATGTCATAGTCATCCTTGGTCCAGCTTGTCCGGTCATAGCCTGCTGCTATGCTGTCGCCTGCCGGGTCGCTTCCATCATCCAGATAACTCCATGTTACATTTCCATCCATTGTTACATCATTCTCTGCTGCCCTTGTCTGAAAAAGGGGCTGTGCCATCGTTGCTACCAACAATAATGACAAAAGTGCAGAAAGTCTTCCTGTTGTCTTACGTCTGCGTTTTTTCATTCATTTTCCTCTTTTCATCTTTTCATTTTATCTATGTGAAATGCGCATTGCTGCGCAGATTCCTGTCGTTATCGGTACGGTAAGGATCACTCCGATCGTTGCACACAATCCCTGTGCAAGCTCGATCGCCAGGTAGTCCGATGATATGAACTGTGTCCGGCTCACTCCATAGGCGGTTAATACCAGCATCGTATTGAGTGCCGTTCCCGCAAATGCAAGGATCAGCGTATTGCTCATGGTTCCGATCATATCTTTTCCGATATTAAATCCCGACTTCATAACCTGTCGAGCGGTTACCGAAGGATCTACAGCGACCAGTTCCATAAGCGCTGCCGTAAGGGAAACTGCCACATCCATAACGGCTCCAAGGGAAGATACCAGAACGCCTGCGATCAGAAGTGATCGAACCGAAAGTCCTGTCGCTCCCTGAATGACCAGTAGTTCTTCCGCATTGTCACTGTTAAATCCTGTAAGATGTAAGGTTTTTGAACTTATGTAAAAAATAATTCCTGTTACTGCAACTCCAAGTACAGTAGCAAGTGCGGATACAGCCGTCCGTCTGCTGCAGCCATTTAACAACAACAGGCTGACTGCTGTTCCTGTTAATATGGTCAGGATTGAGACAATTACAGGAGGAAATCCGTGGTAGATCGCCTGAACCATAAACAGTACTACCAGAAGAAGTGTAAAAACGACACCGGCTAATGCCCGTAAGCCTTTTCCTTTTCCCACAAACAACATTACCGCGGCAAATACCACCACAAGGATGCCAAGTGGCAGGCACCTGTCATAATTGAATACTGTGTAGTAGGGAGCTACTTCCTCCGGCATATCTGCACATACGATTATTTTCTGATTAGCGTTTACATAGATGTTATGTGTCTGCGACAAATAATTATCAATCGATACTTTGTCGCCTTTCTGATCTCCTTCCAGAATCAGAACTGTAAGCTCCTGTTCCCCAAGATATCTGGAATGATCATATGGATCTGTCTCCAGCCGCTCATTATCGACAGATACTACCCGCCCTCTTACGAATGTCCTGCTGTCGTTGTTGTACATTGTATAGCTGTTGATCCGATCCCAATCAAATGAACCTGCCGCCAGAAGAAAGGCTGCTCCGATCAGGAAAACCGCGATATATACTGCATTTCTTCTCACAAATAAAACAAGATGCCCACCTGTTTTTTCATCCGTTTCCCTTATCGTTTTGTCTTTTTTCTCTGTCTCTTTCATTTCCGGCTGCCTGCTCCTTATACATATGAGGCGAACCTGCCTGCTCCTTGAGGTGGTCTCACTTCATTTCTGTATTTATTATAAATATGCCTGCATGTGCCTGCTATCACACTTCCGTAAAGATTGCAAGGGGCATATATTTCTTTTGTAAAATTCACGAAAAAACAGGCAGTCCCGTTATAAGACTGCCTGTTGGTTATATTTGTGTTGTCTTTGAAAAATAAAGGCAATTAAAAATAGATAACCATGTTCCAGGTTATCTACTCTTAATGTCTGATTTATTCATTTTTAGAATCTGTAATTGATCAAACATACAATTTCCAGTTTTTTAACTGTAACAAACTATCGTAATACATTCGATCTTGAATAAATGTAAAACAGCTCTTGTGTATATTTATAGCCTTCTTCCATCTGCTCAAAAGAACTATCAAATTCTTCAAAGCCACTCTCATCCATCTCATGTGCAGGGCTTTCAACATATTTCCACATTTTTCCCTCAAGAGCATCCTCGTCAAGAACTTTTACCATAAGAGCAACCGGGTATACATCTTTGTCTATACACACATTATATCGCTTACAATTTTTAAATCCATAACAAGCATAATTTTCTGGATTCCCCCAAATCGCTATCGTGTCAAAGCCCAGCTTTCTTGCTGCCTCCAATGAATGTTCAAGAAGCTTTCTTCCATAGCCCTTTCTTTGATAGTCGGGATGAATTGTAAATGGGCCGAAAGATAAGATTTCTTTTTCTGTTCCATCCATAGCAACCAGCTTTGCCTTCACATAAATAATAGAACCAATTATTTTCCCATCCTCTTCTAATACAAAATCTAATTCCGGAATAAAATCTTCACTATTTCGAACCAAATGGGCAAAATAATGTTCATTGCATCCCGGCACAGACAAGTTCCAAAATATCTCCTTTATCATTTCCTCTACAACTCTATAATCATCTGTTTTTTCATTTCTTATAATCATTTCACGTTCTCTCCTTATATTGCAATTTTCTCCAAACTCAAAAAGGCATCCGTTAACCAAATGACAGATGCCCATGTTTTAATTTAACTACTTAAGATATCCCTCTCCACCCATTAGCATTGTCATTTTCTCAATCCTTTCAAGCGGAAATGGTGGATGGCCAATAGGTTTCATTGCAATTGACATTAGCTTCATTGGATTATCATCTGCCGCAACTCTGTTAGAACTCAATGCTCCGCACATCTTACATCGGTGAATAATAGCCCATTCGCCCTTATTTTTTACCCATACTGATACTGGTTCCATATGACCACCGCAATCGGACTCTCGGTCTCCTGGTTCAACATCAACATGTAGACTGTACAGACAATTCGGGCAATGATTTCTATGGTCACTTCCTGCCCCTTCTGGAGCTACAGTTCTTCCACAATTTTTACAAACAAACGTTTCGTTACAGGGATGCGTCTTATAATATCCCTTTTCGTATTGCTTGCGCTTGTTTTCTCTATTCATTGTTGAATCCTCCATCTTGATTTTTTGAGGATTCATATTCACGTATTATTCCTTGAATTCTTTTTTCTGAAAGAAAAAACATTTTGCCAAGTTCTGCGATAGTTTCACCCGAATTGAATCTACTTACTATCTCCTTGTTTCGCTTTGCAAGCCTGTTTTTGGCACCGTTCTTTTCACCCCAGCCCATTGCTTTCTCACTCCTGCGCGGGATATATAAAACTTTGCCATCAACATATTTTTGAATTTCTCTAATCAAGTCTTCTGGCAAGACTTCATCTGCATTAACATAGCTCATATGCGTCCTCCTAATTGTCACCTTAGGATGCAATGGCTATAGCATTTAATTTTTTTTGCAATAGCCACTGCTATCGCACAATTACCTTATAATTCTTCATAAAACTCTCTTTGAACCTTTCTGGTTGTATTTTGTTCAGAATACCATACGCAAACTATAACAACAACCTCTAATTCGATTTAAATCGAAATCAATTTCTCAATATAACATGTTAATAAAATTCTAATGGAACAAAATTGCTGCACGACGGCCTGCCAAGGCTGTCTTTCTTATCATTTTTCTAAAACAAATCGTGCTACTTTAACATTTCCATCCATTTCCATAGACACTATATT
>ERZ780167.1066-NODE-1066-length-25651-cov-24.439287_pt1 | contig 25651 bp, 16 predicted proteins | sample MGYA00510982_ERZ780167 | MGnify/ENA primary metagenome ERZ780167 (study PRJEB29588, sample SAMEA2146107) | human gut metagenome | biome: human gut; feature: human-associated habitat; material: faeces | place: Denmark | collected 2008/2010 ... | reverse complement strand
GTCGGAAAACGAAAGTAGGAGAAAAACTACTTTGTTTTCCTCCTACTCGATTGGTTGTCGACGAGAGTTAGTCGTTCATTGTCAGGAGCAGCTCCTCGTTGCTGCGGGTTTTCTCCATACGGTCCTTGATAAACTCCATTGCCTCGATAGGAGTGCGGTCGGAGAGGAACCGGCGGAGAATCCACATGCGGTTGATGGTGTCCTGGCTGAGTAGCAGGTCGTCGCGTCGAGTGCTCGACGAGATGATGTCGACGGCAGGGAAGATGCGTTTGTTCGACAGCTTGCGGTCGAGCTGCAGCTCCATGTTGCCGGTGCCCTTGAACTCTTCGAAAATCACCTCGTCCATCTTCGAACCGGTCTCGATAAGTGCGGTTGCGATGATTGTGAGCGATCCGCCGTTTTCAATGTTTCGTGCGGCGCCGAAGAAGCGTTTTGGCTTTTGCAGCGCGTTGGCGTCGACACCACCGGTGAGGATTTTGCCCGATGCCGGCGACACGGTGTTGTAGGCGCGTGCCAGACGTGTGATTGAGTCGAGCAGGATTACTACGTCGTGTCCGCACTCAACCATGCGTTTCGCCTTTTCAAGCACCAGTCCGGCAATCTTTACGTGGCGTTCGGCTGGCTCGTCGAATGTGGATGCGATTACTTCCGCATTCACGCTTCGTGCCATGTCGGTCACCTCCTCCGGACGCTCGTCGATGAGCAGGATAATCATGTATGTTTCCGGATGGTTTTCCGAGATTGCGTTGGCAATGTCTTTAAGCAGGATTGTCTTACCGGTTTTCGGCGGTGCCACGATAAGTCCGCGCTGACCTTTGCCGATAGGAGAGAACATGTCGACGATGCGTGTCGAGATGTTGCAGGTGGTGCGTCCCGATGTCAGGTCAAACTTCTCGTCGGGGAACAATGGCACAAGGTGTTCGAAAGGCACGCGGTCGCGCACGAATTCTGTGGTGCGCCCGTTGATTGAGTCTACGCTGCAGAGAGGGAAGAATTTTTCACCTTCTTTCGGCGGACGGATGTTGCCTTCCACCACGTCGCCTGTCTTCAAGCCGTTTTGCTTGATTTGCGACTGCGACACGTAGATGTCGTCGGGCGACGACAGGTAGTTGTAGTCGGAGGAGCGGAGGAATCCGTAGCCGTCGGGCATCACTTCCAGCACGCCTGCGCCTTTCACGATGCCTTCAAAGTCGTAGAGCGGCTGTTGAGGCTGTTGGCGCTGCTGCTGTTTTGCCGCGCGCTGTTGTTGTTGCTGCTGGCGGCGGTTTGCCTTCTGGTTTTTCTGTTGCTGTTGTGGCTGTTGCTGTTTGGGTTCAGTCGGGAATGCCGCAACTTCGTCTTCGGCAGGCTGTTGTTGTTGCTGGTCTTGCTGCTGGCGTTGCGAACGGGGCACGAATTTCTGTCCGCCGCTGAACGGGAAGAACGAGCTGAATCCGATGTCGTTTTTCTTTTGCTGTTCGGCAGGTTTTTCTTCTACCGGTTTTTCTGCCGGTTCTGCCTGTTGTGGCGTTTCGGCTTCAGGAGCGGCGTTTTCCGTCTCTGCTGGTTCCTCTTCCTGTTTTACGGCTGTCTCCACGTTTTCAGCAGGGGCTTCGGCCTCGGCTGCTGGAGCCACGACAACCTCGGCAGCCGGAGCTGTCATGTCGGCGGCAGGCTCAGCCTCCTTTTTCTTGGATGTGCGCTTTGCCGTGGTTTTCTTTGCTGCCGGTTTCTCCTCTTTAGGTTCTTCCGTCTGAGCGGTCTCCGCGGCAGGCTCTGCCTCCTTCTTTTTGCTGTTTTTCTTAGGTTCAGCCTTTTTGGCGGCAGTCTTTACAGCCGTAGCCTCTGCGTTGTCATCGCTTTTTGGCTCGGCTGTTTTTTTCTTGGCTTTTGTTTTTGGTTTTTTAGCCTCCGATTTCGAAGCCGATTCTTTGGCGCGGTTTATCGCCTGCTCGTCGAGGATTGTGAAAATCAAGTCTTGCTGGGCCATTTTGTCGGCTTTCTTGATGTCGAATGTTTTGGCAATCTCGAGCAGTTCTTCTGGAGAGGCTGCATTTAAGTCCTGTAAGTTGTACATATATGTAAGATGTATTACATTTTGAATCTACGTCGCGCCGTTGTGCGCACGTGACTGTTCTGAAAATCTTTTTTTTTGAGAAAATTAAAGAGTGGATGACTGCGGGAAGCGCAGCGAGTAATGGTGATTGATTATGCTTCCCTCAATCACGATGCAAAGATACGTCTAATTTCTTTTACGGCAAACAGAAATACAGACAAAAAATGAAAAAAATTGAATGCTTACTCTCCGTATTCTTCGAGATAGGCCTCGCAGGCGGTGCGCAGCTCGTCGTACCATTCCTTGCCGAAGCGGCGCGTCAGCGGACCCTCAAGAAACTGATACAGCCGCACGTGGTTTTTTCTGCCCATCACTTCTGCGCATTTGCAGATTTTCCAACGATGGTAGTTGACGGCGGTGAAGTCGGGAAATTCCTGAAGGCGGGCAGGGTAGAGATGGCATGAGATTGGCTTGTAGAAGTCGATTTTTCCAGCACGGTATGCCTTCTCGATGGCGCAGAGACACATCCCGTTCTCGCCATAGCACGTAAACACACAGTTGCGCCCGTCGACAATCGATGTCACCAAGTCGCCTTCCTCGTCGACGTAGCCCACGCCCTGCTCCTCAATCACGCGTTTGGCAGCTGGCAGCAGGTTGTCCCACACCTCGGGCAGTATTTCCTTTATCTTGGCATATTCCTCTTTGGTGATAGGAGCGCCGGCATCGCCTTCGATACAGCATTCGCCGAGGCATTTGTCGAGATCGCAGCAGAAAAACTGTTCGATAAGGTCGAGGCTGACCAGTGCATTTCCGATTTGCAGCATAGTGACTTCTTCTTCTTTTTTCATTTCAGTGTGCGAAATTACTCGTTTTGTGCCGGATATGCAAGTGTGGCGGTGAAATGTGTTTTTAAACATAAAAAAGTATATACATAACGGAAAAATTTTCATAATTTTACGACCGCAAAAACTAAACTATTTTTTAAAGCCCTTTTTTGTAGATATTATGTTCTTAACAATTGTTATTGTTGCCGTATTTCTGATTGGTTACGGCTGTATCGCTCTTGAGAGCGGACTTAAAATCAACAAGACTGCGACCGCCTTGTTGATGTGTGCAATCTGCTGGTCGCTGTATATGATTGGCTGCCCTGATTATGTGGCTGAGTTTCATGCCGATGATTTTGCCCGGTTCTTCTCGGCGTTCCATCTTGACGACTCTGATGCCGCCGCGCGCCAGTTTGTGACGCAGAGCGTGCTGCTTGAGCATCTCGGCGATGCGTGTGAGATTCTGTTCTTCTTGATGGGAGCGATGACCATTGTCGAGACTGTCGACACCAACGGTGGCTTTGTTTTTGTGCGCGACCGTCTGCGCACCCGTAGCAAGCGTTCGCTGTTGTGGCGCATCGTGCTGATCACGTTTATTCTCTCTGCCGTGCTCGACAACCTGACCACGAGCATCGTGATGATTATGGTGCTCCGCAAGCTCGTGCAGGAACGCAACGACAGGCTTATCTATGCCTCGCTCATCATCCTTGCCGCCAACAGCGGCGGTGCGTTCTCTCCGATTGGCGACGTAACGACCATCATGCTCTGGATCAAGGGCAACATCACGTCGATAGGTGTGATTAAGGAAGTGTTACTGCCGTCGCTTGTCTCGATTGCCTTGCCTACGTTCCTGTTGCAGTTCAAGCTCAAGGGGCAGTTGGCTGTGGTGGAGGACAATGTAGATTTCACAAAATCGGCACTCAGCCATGGCGAACGGGTGGCGGTGTTTGTTGTCGGTGTGGGCGGCTTGATGTTTGTGCCGTTCTTCCGCTCCATCACTGGTTTGCCTCCGTTTATGGGCATCCTCTTCGTGCTTGGCTTGCTTTGGGCGATGACCGAGATATTCCTGCGTCACGAACACGAGTTGGAAGGCTCGTTCTCTGAGCGCGTGTCGACGATTCTTCATAAAATCGATTTGTCGACCATCCTGTTTTTCCTCGGCATTCTGATGGCTGTGGCTGTGCTGAGCGAAGTGGGTGTGCTTACAAGTTTCGGACAGTGGCTTGAACACGCCACCAACGGCAATGCTTATTTCGTGACAGGTGCCATTGGCGTGGTGTCGTCGATTGTCGACAATGTGCCGCTTGTGGCTGGATGTATGGGTATGTACAACGTTATCCCTGCCGCCGCCGTGACAAGTCCCGACATGATGATGTTTGTGCAGGACGGTCAGTTCTGGCAGTTGCTTGCTTACTGCGCCGGAGTGGGTGGCAGCATGCTCATTATCGGCAGTGCCGCCGGCGTTGTTGTGATGGGTCTTGAAAAAATCACATTCGGCTGGTATTTACGCCACATTTCGTTTGTGTGTCTGCTCGGTTATCTGGCAGGTATCCTGATCTACTGGCTTGAGCGGACGTTTATCTTCTGCTGATTTAAAGTTGATTGATATGTATGTACGGCGGCGGGACATCGGGAGATGTCTCGCCGTCTGTGCTTGATGGCGTTATATGTGTTGGCTCTATCGTAGCAGCGTTCCTCCGGCACGCATCCGCTTCGCTACGCGACTATTGCCTGCCAACGTTGCTGTTGTTTCATTGCACAAAGTCATAACTCAACGCGCTCAGTGGCAGACAGCGCTTCGGAGATGCGCTACAGCGAAAGCAACCGCGCCACCACAGTCGTTTGCTGCGGTGGCGCGGTGCGTGTTGTTATGTTTGATATTCTCTACGGTTCAGTCTATTTGAAGTTGAATGTAGGGAAGTGGGTAGCGTCGGTTACTACTGAGCCTGGCAATTTGTCGTAGCACATGCATGCGAATTGGTTGCGTGCGCCGGTGAACAGGTTCAATTCTGTTACCTTTGCGCCTTCAAATGTCACGTTGTCAACGTTTACTGTAAGGTTCTTAAACTGCATTGCGGTGTTGGCTTCATCTGCTGTCTTTGAAGTGTGGTCCTCGAACAGGAAGAAGCCAACCCATTGTCCCGCTGCGTCTGTAGGATAGGTGTAGGAGCAATCCTTTACGTTGACAGTGAATTTGGTGTTTGTCTTGTTGCTGATGCGCACAGCCTCGCTTGTTTTTCCCAGATCGAATGTGTTGTTCTCAATGTTCAGCACTCCGCCTTCAGCCATTCCGAACACCGTCATTGCGTTGTTTGTGAATTTGGCAAATTTGCAGTTCTTTACTGTTACGTTCTTTGAAACAACGTTGCGTAGGTTGATTTCAATAGGATTGTAGCCGTCGGTGGCGCCGGTGTAGTCGAGTCCGTCGACAACAACATCGCCTGCCGTTTCAACAATTACGCGGGCATTTGACGTAGCTTTTGGGAAAGATCCAGTCAACTTCACGTTTCTCAGCGTTACGCCCTCTTCTGCCTTTGCGCTCAGTTGGGAGGCGTCGACTGTTCCGTTTTCAACGGCAACGCTGTGGGCGTTGAGCGCGATGTTGCTGTCCATTGTCTCGCCGTTGAGGTCAACGATCACGTCTTTTTTGCTCAGGTCTGCGCCTGAAGCCAAAAGGTCTTTGAGTTGGCTTACGCCTTTTGCGTTGAGCACCTCATAGTTGTTGTCTGGGTCGTTGAATCCCGGGACGATTACAACGTTGAAGTTGGCAGTGTTGGTGAGCAACGAACCGTAGATGTTTGTGCGGTAGTTGCGTTGCACAGGCACGTTGGTGAACGTGCGGTTTGTCAGCGTGTAGTCAAACGCGATGTCGACAGTTTCTTTGTCCTTCGGCACGAGCACGTACGACATCGACAGATATTTGTAATCCTTGCTGTTTACTGAAAATTTGGAGTCCTCTGTAGGAATCGGTTTCTTTACGAATGTCGCAGTGACAGGGTCGCTGACCTCTTCTGAGAGAAGGTTGAGCGTCTTGTAGGTTGCCACTCCGATGGTCGACTCTGAAACGGTGTAGCCGGCAGCTGCCGCTGCGTCAAAGTCGTCTGTTCCGATGTTGATCTGTGCGAACGGACGGCGGAGTTCTTGCGAAATGCTCATGTTGCCGCTAACCTTCAGCGCTTTCTTCTGACCGAAGAATGCGTCAAGATTGTCGGTGTTGTTTTCGGCATTGGCGTAGTTGACGGTTACAGTCTGGTTTTCAGAGTTGAACGTGTAAACGTTGTCGCCAGGAGCGTCGGCCCAGAACACGAAGTCGTATTCCTTGCCTGTGGTCAGCTGCAAGGAGATGGTGGTTTGCAGACCTGTCATTGTGGCTGTACCCTCGAGTTGTCCCTTAGTGCCGTCGGCTTTTTTGCAGACTGCAAGTCTTGTCGTTGTGCCTTTCTCATAGACGGCATAGTGCAGCTCGGTGGCTTTTGTGCCGTCGGCAAATGCACGGGTGCCCATGTCGCCAGGCAGCTGGGCTGTGATTGTCACAGTGCTTTCAGCGCCGGCTTTCAAATCCGATGTCTGATCATCGGCGCATGATGTTGCCATCAGCATCAATGCCGACATGGCAACAGTTGAAAATAATATCCTTTTCATAGAGCACATAAATTATAATAATTGATATTAAATTGCTTGTTTCTTCTTTGTTTTTTATCTTGATTACAAGTCGCAGATTAATAAACCTGTGTTCCGTCAACAAACACTTGGCTATGTTTCTCTGTCTTGTCTTGCTTCACATTCCAGAGGCTATTGCCGCTCTTTGAGCCAGTGCCGAAGCCTGTCGCCGTGCAGTTGTTGATGTTAATAACATATGTGCCTGGAATAAGCGAGCTGTCAACTTCGATGGCTGCCTTGCCATCAACTGGCGCAGAAGCAATAAACTCGCAGTTGTTGAACGTAGCGTTCTGACCTATCACGGCACCTTCATTATAAATCAGAACACACCTGCCGGCGCTCTCAAACTTGCAGCTGTTGAAAGTGATATTCTTTGAGCCATAAGTCCAAATGTTGTAGAAGTCGCTTGATGTCTGCTTGAATGTACAACTGTTGTATACAGCCTCCTCAGCATAAGAGAATGGCGTGCCTTCGATCACGCAACCCGTATAGGTCACAGATTTAGCACTCTGAATGCCAGTATAGTTCGCGTTAGGCGATTTCACTGTCACGCCAGAGAAGCCGATTGTCTTGCCGGTGTAACCGATAGCTTGAGGAATGGAGATAACCGTTGTTTCGTCGCCCGAGAAAGTGACGCCTTCAGCAACGTCCGCAGGAAGCGTATAAGTGGTGTTCTCCTTCAATTTAATCACGGCGTTCGGAGTCTGAGCGGCTGTTGCCAATTCGGTCTGTGTTGAAGCCGTGATTACGTTGTTATTGTAGTCAGGGTCGCTGAATCCAGGAGCGATTACAACGTTGAAGTTGGCAGTGTTGGTGAGCAACGAACCGTAGATGTTTGTGCGGTAGTTGCGTTGCACAGGCACGTTGGTGAACGTGCGGTTTGTCAGCGTGTAGTCAAACGCGATGTCGACAGTTTCTTTGTCCTTCGGCACGAGCACGTACGACATCGACAGATATTTGTAATCCTTGCTGTTTACTGAAAATTTGGAGTCCTCTGTAGGAATCGGTTTCTTTACGAATGTCGCAGTGACAGGGTCGCTGACCTCTTCTGAGAGAAGGTTGAGCGTCTTGTAGGTTGCCACTCCGATGGTCGACTCTGAAACGGTGTAGCCGGCAGCTGCCGCTGCGTCAAAGTCGTCTGTTCCGATGTTGATCTGTGCGAACGGACGGCGGAGTTCTTGCGAAATGCTCATGTTGCCGCTAACCTTCAGCGCTTTCTTCTGACCGAAGAATGCGTCAAGATTGTCGGTGTTGTTTTCGGCATTGGCGTAGTTGACGGTTACAGTCTGGTTTTCAGAGTTGAACGTGTAAACGTTGTCGCCAGGAGCGTCGGCCCAGAACACGAAGTCGTATTCCTTGCCTGTGGTCAGCTGCAAGGAGATGGTGGTTTGCAGACCTGTCATTGTGGCTGTACCCTCGAGTTGTCCCTTAGTGCCGTCGGCTTTTTTGCAGACTGCAAGTCTTGTCGTTGTGCCTTTCTCATAGACGGCATAGTGCAGCTCGGTGGCTTTTGTGCCGTCGGCAAATGCACGGGTGCCCATGTCGCCAGGCAGCTGGGCTGTGATTGTCACAGTGCTTTCAGCGCCGGCTTTCAAATCCGATGTCTGATTATCGGCGCATGATGTTGCCATCAGCATCAATGCCGACATGGCAACGGTTGAAAATAATACCTTTTTCATAGAAAAATTATAAAGTTAATATTAAATTGTTTGTTTCTTTCTTTATCTGATTTCAAGATTGTATTCGCCGTCGAATTCCGTTCGGATGCTTACGCCTCCCGAAGCCTTCGACGAGAGGAAATTGCCGCGCACCACGGTGAGCTTGTTGCGCACCACTGGCACATCGATTGGCAGCGTGCTCGACAGCAGCGTTCCGTCGGTGTCGTAAACCTCCACCGAAACAGGCACCGTCGACTCTCCTCCGTTGACAAACACATAGTCGAATCCGAGTTCCACCTCCGTGTCGCTAAGCCGCTGCATCGTGCTGTCGAACGCGACGCCTGTCCAGGAGTCGGCTGGCTTGTTGGTAAACATATTGAATGAGCACGGCATGAAGCCTTGGTAGCGGAACACTACGCGGAAGTCGTTTGTGTTGATGTTCTTGATGTCGGCTTTGGGGTCGGCCTTTGGGTCGGCAGACTCTGGCGACACTCCTTGCTGTGCCTTCATTTCCGCTTCTTTTTGGCGGATGGCACGTTGCTGGAGCACGTAGCTGAGAAACTTGACTATGTCGTGGGAGATGAATTTGAACTTTGCCAACGGTCGCTCCATTTCAACCACTACGCGGTTTACGGCGGTCGACCGTGTGGAGTTTGATGTCAGCTCCGGGTTGTCGTACACTTCTGCTTCCTTCTCTCCGCGGAATGCGTCGCGGCGGTCGGTTGAGCCTGTATGGTTCTGACGGTCGGCGAGGATTATCTCCTCGAAGTTTGACGTGTTGTAATATAGGTCGGTTTTCGTGCCGTGGACCACGTAGTCTGCCCACACAAGAAAGCGGTATTTGCCTGGGCGAAGGTTGAGCCGCAGGGTGTGGTTCAGATTTTCAAGGTCGCTGTTGCAGACCACGACGGTGGTGTCCGACAGTCGGTTGCCATCGTTGCCGTCGATGCGGTAGGCGTTGACGGTGTAGCGTATGTCGTAGGTGATTTCTGTCTGTGTCTTCGTTCCCGACGGGCTGGCTTCGGTGGAGGCGCGCGAATAGTCGATGGTCTGATAGAAGCCCATGTCGATGGCGTTGGTGAAGTCGAGCACAAGTTCATACGGGCGTCGCTCCGGCATGTCGGGAAATTCGTGCACGTCGCATGCCGAGAAGCCCAAAATGGCGAACAGGCTCAAAATGCAATATGTCAGGGCTGATCGTTTCATCTTCTCTTGCGTTTAAGGTCGAAACGATAGATAAACGTCACTGCGGCATTGTCCACTCAGAAGAATGTGCGGCTTGTGGTGCTGACCATCGCACCGTTGGCTTCGTTGTGGAATGTGTCGTACTTCAGCCGGTAGCATCCGGCGCCGGCGGTGAGCTCCATCATCCAGTGCTTGCTCTTGCCGAGCGGTGTGCGCCAGCCGAAGCTCAGACCTCCGCCAAGTGCCGGGGTGTTGCCGTTATGGTCTTGATAGCGCCATTCCGACGATGATAGGGCATAGTTGTACTGTGCCACGCCGAAATGTGCGCCCACAAACCATTTGGGGGCAAACCACCAGCGCACTTCGGGCTGGAAGGCGAGTGTGCGCAGTTTGCGTGTGCGCGTAAAGTAGTTGAGTGCCGAGTAGTAGACGGGCAGCGTCACGCTCCAATATTTGTTAATCTCCACTTCCACGGCTATGTTGGAGATTAGCATAGCCCATCCTACGGCATTTGTTTTCAGGTATAGTCCGCGTGTCCATTCTCCGTTGTCTCCAGTCTCTGTGTCGGGGATGTCAACCGCCGGTACGCTGATTCTCGACAGGTCGTAGTCTGCCGTCGGCAATGCGATTTCTCCATCGGGTACAGATTCGGTTGTCGTAATCTGTGCCTTCGCGCTCCGCATCGATGGAAACACGTTGCGGTTCAGTGTCTTGTATGCCTTCTGCCGTTGAATCTCGAAAGCGCGGCGGTCTGCCCATCGTCCGGGAAGATACTCGATTACGGTGGAGTCGGAGTGCAGCACGCGGTCAATCTCGTTGTAGCCAGGCTCTTGCGATGTGCGGATTTCTGCTTTCAGCATGTCCCATGGAATCGTCGCCGGCAATCGCACCACCAGCGAGTCGGCAATGTCAATGCGCGAACGGATGTATTGCTCCAATGCGTTGGCGCGGGTTTCGCCAAGCTGCTTGTTTTTTATCGCAGGTCCTTCGGGCGAGGCATAGCCGCTGATTGTTAGCCTCTCAATGCGCACATTGGGATGGCTGTTTACGTATTGGATTGTTTTTTCGAGATTTGCGAGTTGACGGGCATTGTCGCTATACGCAGTGTCAACATTGCACTTCCCCACTTGGAAGTCAATGTCGATTTCTGTGATGTTGGTATGTGCGTTTGGGATTAAAAACATACCAAAGAGAAGCATCAATATGCCTACTCGCTTATTCATTTGGGTCGCTATTAGATTCTTGTCGCTATTAGATTTTTTGTAAATCGAGTGCTAAGATAGAATATTTGTTTTAAAAAAACAACAAGGCGTTATAATTTATAAGGTTAATATTTGTTAAATATAGCGGCTCGTTGTCAGCTTTAAGGTGTATGTTGTTTAAAATAAAAGGAATAATAAGCGACTTTGATTTTTGTCACTTATTATTTCTTTTATGTTTGTTAGTTCACGCGGTTTGCAACTGGCTCTCCCGCAATGAACTGGCGCACGTTTTCTGTGGCTGTGCTCATCAGGCGCGTGCGTGCCTCGAGGGTAGCCCATGCGATGTGGGGTGTCAGGAAGCAATTGCGCGCGGAGAGCAGAGGATTGTCGCCGCGGGGTGGCTCCTGCGACAGCACATCGGCGCCGAATGCCGCCAGACGCCCGCCGTTGAGCGCGTCAGCCACTGCCTGCTCGTCGACAAGCGGACCGCGTCCGGTGTTGATCAGAATAGCCGATGGTTTCATCTTGGCGATGGATGCGGCATTGATGAGATGACGTGTCGACGGCGTGAGTGGGCAGTGAAGGCTGACCACGTCGGCTGAGGCAAGCACATCGTCGAGCGGTGCCGGCGTGATTCCTTCGGGCAGCGTGTCGGCGCTTTTTGATGTCATAGCCACCACTTTCATACCCATTGCAACGGCTATGCGCGCTGTCGCCATTCCGGTGTTGCCGAGTCCGACAATACCCATTGTCTTGCCTGCCAGTTCTGTCAGCGCACTGTCCCAGAAGCAGAAGTCGGGGCAGTTTGTCCATTTGCCGTCGGCAACCTCGCGTGCGTATGAAGCCACGTGGTTTGTGATGTTGAGAATGTGGGCGAAGGCCATCTGTGCCACCGACATGGTGCTGTAGGCGGGGATGTTGGCAACCACCACGCCTTGGCGTGCTGCCGCCTCGGTGTCAATGATGTTGTAGCCTGTGGCGAGCACGCAGATGAAGCGAAGTCGTGGCAGTTGTCGCAGCGTGTCGGCGCTGAAAGGCACTTTGTTGGTCAGCACGATATCGGCGTCGGCTGCGCGCTCCACGATTTTGTCGGCTGGTGTGCGGTCGAAAAGCGTCACGTCGCCCAAACGCTCAACGGGCGACCAATCAAGGTCGCCCGGGTTGAGGGAATATCCGTCTAAAATGCAGATTTTCATTATCTCTTAGAATTTGTAAGAAGCGCAGAACGACAGATACGCATCGTCCCAATCGTCGACATATTGGTATTTGCCTTCAGCTCCGATAGCCCAGTGTGAATTGATGTCGTATGCGAATCCAAGACCGATGTCGACACCAAGCTTGTTGTAGTCGTCGGCGTGGAAGAACACTGGACCGAGGATTGGGTAGAGCGAGAAGTTGCGTGGCAGCTCGAAACGATAGCGGAAGTCGCCGTCGATGGTCAGCGTGTTGCTGTCGTTGAAATAATAGTTGAGCGACGGGGCGAACTCAAAGTTGCGCGGCAGCTGGAATGTCACTCCGATGCCAAGACCGAAATCGCTGCGGAGGTTTGCTTTCATATCGAGCGAACGTACTTGTGCTGATGCCGGAAGAACGGCAGCGACTGCAAGAATTGTAGCGATGAAAAACTTCTTCATAATGTTCAGGTTTTTGATGTAAGTTAGTATGATTTTATTGTATAAACAATGAATGTTGAGAAAAGTTTTGGGCAATTCTGCAAAATGTGTTGTCCAATCCGTGATTTTGGTAATAAATGTTTGCTGCACAAAGTGTAATTTTGCATACATGAAGACAAAAATAATTCTGGCGGCGCTGATGGTTGTCGGCGTGCTGTCGGGAAAAACAGAAAAGACGATGAACGAAACATTGAATCAAAAGCAACAGGCACTTGTTGCCGTCGCGGCATGCGAGGCAAAAGATGACCAAAAAACGTTGGAGAGAATTCTTGACGACGCTTTCGAAAGAGGTGTGCTGACCGTCAACGAGGCGAAAGAAACGTTGTCGCAGCTGTATGCTTATACGGGTTTCCCGCGCAGCCTTAATGCGCTTGCCTCGTTGCAGAAAGTAGTGGCTGAGCGCAGAAAAAAAAACAGGAGCGTGGAGGTGGGCTGCGACGCCTCGCCGTTGCCTGATGATTACGACGCTTTGAAACAAGGCGCCGTGGTGCAGACTCGGATGAGCGGAAAGCCGTTTGACTACGCTTTTGCTCCTGCTGTTGACTATTATCTTAAAGCGCATTTGTTTGGCGACATTTTCGCACGCGACGTGTTGACCTACTCCGAACGGGAGATTGTAACTGTTGCGGCTTTGTCGGCAATCGATGGCGTGGAGCCGCAGTTGAAGGCGCACGTGGCTGGCGCGCGACGGATGGGGGTTACTGACAGACAACTGCGTGCCATCCCGGAGGTGCTTGAGCAAAAAGTGGGACGTATGGAGGCTTTCCGTGCGGCGAAAGCTGTGGCGGAGGAGTTTGGTGAGGTGTTTGTTGAAGGCAGACCAATAGAGCATCAGGTGTTTCCGACAGGTGAGCCAAACACGGAATATGCAAAATATTTCATCGGCAACAGTTATATTGCGCCGCTTCTCAGTGAGGGACTGCCGATGAGCAACGTGACTTTCGAACCGCGTTGCCGAAACAATTGGCACGTGCATCATCGTGGTGCACAGGTGTTGATTTGTGTGGGCGGTGAAGGATGGTATCAAGAGTGGGGAAAGCCTGCGCGGCGCTTGCATCAGGGCGACGTGGTCAATATCCCTGCCGAGGTGAAGCATTGGCACGGTGCTGCAGCCGACTCGTGGTTTCAGCATATTGCAATCGCTGTCCCGGCTGACGGGGCTTCAAACGAATGGCTTGAACCAGTCACTGATGAGGAATACGATAAATTGAGATAAGGAATGAACCGATTTTTGACATACCACGATGTGGATTTCAGCGACTGACTGATGCTGAACGGCGTGTCGCAGGAGTATGTCGACAATTGGGTGAAAAAATAGGAAAAAGATAGAAAAGGCGGCTGTGAAGCCTCCGATATTAATCACGAATTTGGTAAGTAATCAGTCTGCTTAGAGTGCGGAAATTCCCTGCCGCACTCTCTTTTTATATTTTTGTGCTGATAATAATTGCCATTCTCGCAGAAAAATCCGAATTTTGCAAAATCGGAATCATACGACAATGGCAACAACAATAAAAAAAGACATCTATATGACTTCGCTCGGAGAGGTGGCGTATTTCACCATCTGCGATGACGAGTGCGGCTCGGTGGTGCTGTCGGCGCTGGGTGCCGGTGTTGTGGCTTTGTCGGTCCCTGACGGGAACGGCGAGTATAGGGATGTGGTCATCGGCTATCCGTCGGCTGAGGCATATTGCCACGACGATCCTAATGCCGGAAAGTTTATAGGGCGCTATGCCAACCGCATTGCCCGTGGGGTGTTTTCGATTGACGGCAATGAGTACCATCTTGAATGCAACTGCGGTCCGAACGCCTTGCACGGCGGACGTGAGGGCTTTGCCCACAGGATATGGAAGAGCCGCACGGTGGGCGATAATGCCGTGGAGTTTTCGCTCACGAGCGATGACGGCGACCAGGGCTATCCCGGAACGCTGACAGTCAAGGCGCTTTACACGTGGATGCCGTCGTGCGGGCTGTGTCTCGACATCGTTGCCACTACCGACCGCCCTACGGTGCTCAATCTGACAAACCACTGCTATTTCAATCTTGACGGACACAACAGCGGAAGCGTGTTGAGCCACAAGCTGCAGCTGAACGCGTCGCGCTATCTCGTGACCGACTCTTCGCTGGCGCCTACCGGCGAATTGGCCGAAGTGAAAGGCACTCCGATGGATTTCATTCAGCAGAAGACGCTCGGGCGCGACATCAATGCCGACTTCCAACCGCTTGCCTACGGCAAAGGCTACGACCATTGCTGGGCTGTTGACGGATGGCAGCCTGGAAAATTGTCGACGGTGGCAAGATTGGAATCGCCGATGGCTCGCGGACGTGTCCTCGAGGTGGAGTCGACGTTGCCGGCTGTGCAGGTCTACACCGGAAATTGGCTTACGTGCTCAAGTCCGGAAGGCAAAGACGGTGCCGCCTACAAGGATTACGATGCTGTGGCAATTGAGTGTCAGGGGTTTCCCGATGCGCCAAATCATCCTGGATTTCCGTCGCAACGGCTGAATCCGGGTGAAGAATACAGACAGACTATAAGATACATGTTTAAAAGTAAAGATTTAGAAAAATGAAACCAACACTTTTTGTTCTCGCTGCCGGAATGGGCAGCCGTTATGGAGGGTTGAAGCAATTGGACGGTCTTGGACCTCACGGGGAAACAATTATGGATTACTCCATCTATGATGCAATACGCAGTGGATTTGGTAAGGTTGTATTTGTGATTCGTAAAGATTTTGAAGACGATTTCCGCTCGAAAATACTTTCCAAATACGAGGGACACATACCTGTCGAGGTGGTGTTCCAGTCGACCGACGCTCTCCCTGAGGGATTCACTTGTCCGGAAGGACGCACAAAACCGTGGGGCACAAACCACGCTGTGCTGATGGGCAAGGATGCCATCAAGGAGCCGTTTGCTGTTATCAACGCCGATGATTTCTACGGCCGCAACACGTTTGAGGTGATGGCTGCCGAGCTATCTCGTCCGCGCGACCGCAAGGGCGACTATTGCATGGTGGCGTTCCAAGTGGGCAACACGATGTCGGAAGGCGGAACGGTGTCGCGTGGTGTGTGCCATGAGAAGAACGGATTCCTCGACACTGTCGTGGAGCGTACCGACATCGGATATGCTGCCGACGGAACTGTCGAGTTTACCGATGAGAACGGCAACAAGCAGAAACTCGCGCCTGAGACTCCGGTGTCGATGAACATGTGGGGATTCACGACCGACTACTTCGACTACAGCGAGAAGGCGTTTGTGGAATTTCTGAAGGAGAACATTGATAAGCCGAAGGCTGAATATTTTATCCCGTCGGTAGTAAACCAAATGATAAACAGTGGCTTGGCAACAGTGCGTGTGCTTAAAACCTCATCGAAATGGTTTGGTGTGACCTATGCCAACGACCGTCCGGTAGTGGTGGCTAAATTCGCCGAGTTGCACGCGTCGGGCGAATATCCTGAAAAAATGTTTTAGCCAGACTTGACAAACAACGGCGGCGGCAGAAGATACTCTGTCGCCGCTGTTGTTTTTTAATGTCTCTCCGGTGTCGTCGCTGACCACGGAATGAAAATGGATTTTATTCCAATTTCTTGAATTGATACGGGCAGTCTCTTAGGTACGGGAATCCGTTGTTGGTGCTTGTGGAAACGGCCCATACGGATTTGAAGTCGAAACCCTTGTAGGTTGACTCTTTCGACTTGTCGCTTTCCTTGAATTTGTCGGCACACCAGTATTTGCCCGAATCCTCGAGCACATACAGGTTGTGGTGGTAGAAGATGCTTCCTCCCTTGTGCGTGCCTATTATTCCATTGCCATGCGACACCTTCTTGGCGTTGTAGCAATTCTGCACCTCGCCCAGATGGTCGATGCAGCCCAGCACGCCGCCATTGTCGGAATCCTGGTTGGTTGGCACGATGCCCATGTTGTAGCAGTTGTGGAGCATATAGTGGGTCTCGTCATCCGGCGATCCTTGCTCCTGCCATCCAAGCAAACCGCCTACGTTGGCATTGCCGGTGTTGCTGCCCACCTCGCCGAAGTTGCACGAGTAGGACAGCTCCATATTGTTGGGCAATGCTGTTCCAGCCTCGTCGTTTGAGCCCATGCGTCCGGCGATGCCTCCCACCTTTACGTCGCTGCCGCTGCCGTAGACCTTGCCGTGGTTCGCGCTGTGGCTCACTACAGCTTTGCGAGCGTTGAAATATCCGATGATGCCGCCGACGTTGCCTCCGTTTGAGCCGTTGACTTCGCCATAGTTGGCGCAATATAGGATGTAGTGGATTGTCTCAATGCCAAGATTCAAAATGCCGCTGGCCCAATAGTGGCCCACGCAGCCTCCCACTTGGCCGGTTCCGGTGACTTTGCCCACGTTGACTGCATTTTTCAGATAGAAATTTTTAGCCTTTCCTTCTTCGTGGATATCGCCGATGATTCCGCCGGTGTAGTTGGCTCCCGAGATTTCGCCATAGTTGATGAGATTCTCGCAGGTGGCGCAGTCGAATTGGTTGAGGCGTCCGATGATGCCGCCTGTGCTGTCGGAAATCTTATTGTCGATTTTCGACGAATTGTTGACGCAGCCGCGCACATAACCTTTGTCTATGTTGTCGGCAAGACCGATGATGCCGCCCACGTTGTTGCAGCCTTCAACTGTACCTGCAAAGCATAAATTGGTGACAAAAGAGTTCTTTATGTAACCAACGATGCCGCCGACGTTTTTCGTGATGCCCGATGTGCCGGCAAATCCGGAGAATGTCGGCGTGAAGGTGCTTGCTTTCGGGATGGAAGTGTAGTTTGACAAAGTGCCGATGTTCAGACTGCCTGTCAGCGTTGAGTTGTCGGCGCTGCCAACCATGCCTCCGATGTTTTGCGGACCGGTGGCTTTTGCATATTTGGAGATGTTGAACAGACTCAGATTCACGGTGGCATTGGTCACATTGCCGATGGCGCAACCTGCATTGGTGTCGGTGGCGGATACCGGGGCGTTGATATAGATTCTTTTGCCTGCGAGTTTGGTGTCGTCGATGTGGCCGGCAAATCCTCCTACATTGAGTTTGCCGGAAATTTTGACCAATGAGTTGGCATCCTGCTTCACTGACGTTCCGTCGTCGGAACCTTCAACGGCAATGCTGTGGCTGTGGCCTCTGACGGTGCCGAAAAGTCCGCCGACACTGTTGTTGCCGCTTGCCACTGAAAAGAATCTGCAATTCTCAATCGACATGTCGCCGCCCATGCTGGTGTAGCCGGCAAGACCGCCTGTGGAGTCGCCTCCGTAGACAGGAAAATTGAGCGACACGTTTCTGAATTGGCACGACTTGAAGTTGAACAGTCCGCCGATGAGTCCGCCGGCGTTCTCGCCGACAACCGACACTGCCTTCAGATTGCCGTCTTCTGCCTGCACGGAGCGCACCATCGTCACGTCGGAGATGCTTATGTTGGTTGTAGAGCCGTCCACGCGACCAACCAGTCCGCCGGCATTGTTTGCCGATGCCGTGACGGAGAAAGGCATGTAGCTGCGGCTTTCATCGCCGCGCTTGTTTTTATCCACTTTGGCATTGTAGAATTTGCTGATTGTCAGCGACCCGTCCTTGAACAGTCCCACAGCGCCGCCAATGGCATCCTCTCCGGCTACAAATGCCATGATGCTCGAGTTGGAAATCGTAAGCTCGCCGGTGGCGTAGCCGATGATGCCGCCTATGTTGTAGCGGTTCTGGGCATTGATTGAGCCCTCGATGTTTACACTGTCAATCATCACCTTGCCCGACGATTTTCCGGCAAGTGCGCCGCCGTTTGAGTGCACACCCTGAATCATGGCGTTGATGGTGAGGTTGTGGATCACGGCGCCGCCAACGAGTTCCTTGAACAGACCAATCTCGCAGTCGTTAGGCTCGGATGTGCTTCCGGTGTAGGGCACGGTCAAAGTGAAGCCGTTGCCTTGATAGTTGCCGGCAAACGATTCGCAGGCATGATATGTGCCGGTGATAATCTGGCTGCGCGGCGGCACGTCGAACGAGGCGGTCTGCTCGAAAAACAGTCCGAAACCCTTTGAGTTGCCGTCTTCGCAAAGTCCGATCTCAAACTCGTTGAACGCTTCTTTGGAGCCGATTATGTAAGGTTTTTCCTGTGTGCCGTGGCCGGGCAGACGGAATTTTCCTTCGCGCGCCTGTATCTCTTCGACAATCTCCTTGATGATTTTGAACTTCATGCGCGGACAGATGGCTTTGCCGTTGCCGAGGAAGGCAAGTGCGTCATATTCGCCGTCGGGGATTGTCTGCTTTTCCGGGATGTGGATGGCGTAGACAGGTTTGCTTCCGCTGTTGTCGACGGTCATGCTGAATTCATACAACGCGTCGTCGGCGTTCGAATGGAATACGATGCGTATGTCGGCGCCGTTGTCAATAGCCCAGTTTAGGCGGTCGGTTGTGAATTTGCTTATACGGAAGCCTTCCACCTTTTCCAGTTTGGCATCGTTGACGCCAAGGTCGAGGTCATCGTTGCAGGCACACCACATTCCGGCGGTTGCTGCTATCACTATGCTGATAAGTATGCTCTTTATTCTCATGTTGTTATGATTTATGAAATGTTAGTTCATCGGGGTTTCCATCTCGGAATGGTATGGGATAGGGAACGAGCCCTGCTTGTCTGCCACCTGCCATAGCGGCATAGCGCCGTCTGTGTTCAGCAAGACTTTAAAAAATGCTTTGTTGTGAAGGTCGTCGAGCGTAGCGCCGGTTTCGTATCCTCCATAAATGTCGAACGAGCTGCCGATGTAGTAGATGTTGTCGTCGTGGGAGAATGACGATTTGCTACTTGCCACTATCGGGCTATGCCAATTGGTGCCTATCGACACATTCCGTTCTACCACCGACTCCGCGCTGGCGTAGCTTGTGATTCCGCCGGAGTGCTTTTTGTTGGTTGGACCGAACTTGCCGGCGTTCAGACAGTCGGTGGCCATGCAGTATTGCTGCATATAGCCGATGATGCCGGCGGGGTAGTCTGCCGATGGTGCATTCACCGTTCCGACGTTGGTGCATTGCTTGACGACGATGGCATTCACCGTAAAGTTGGTGGCGCATTCAAAGATGGCGTTCGCTCCGCCGATAACGGTGGCTACCGGACCGATAATGCCGGCGGCAATTGCAAGCGTGCTGCCTCCGGTGGCGAATGCAGACACAACGGCTGCAACTGTTCCCACAGCGATGCAGGCTCCCGCTATCGATTTGGTGATAATCTCCGTTACCTCACGCTGTGATTCGATATGCTCTACGCGATCCTCGCGTGTGCGGTTCATATTGTAGTAGACGGTGGAGTTGTTGTTGTCCGACGCCTCAAAAAATTTCATCACAGTGTTGTGGTTGTTGATGTAGCTGCTTATTGTCGAGCCGTCGATGCCAGGGGGAAGGCTTGAGGCGTCGACCGTGTATCCTGCTTGGATTGCTTGTATCCGCGACTTCACTTCGCTGCTGATTCCGCCTGCCGTAGCCTCAAGATTGGTCTGCATCTCGTCGAGCTCTTTCTCGGTTATGATTCCGTAGATGCCGATTCCGTAGACGATTTGGTCGTAGGCCAGCAATGACCAGTCGATGGTGGCTTCTCCGATATGGAGCACGTGCAGGAATTCTTCGAAAGCCTTTGAGCCTTTCATCACACCGTCGGTCAATGTTTTGCCGATTACTGAAATTGCTGGACCCGCTATTCCCATTACTATTTCTGCCGCGCCGACAACACATCCGGCAATGTCCATTCCTGTCCATTCGCGGGCGTCGCCTGCCTCGCCGATGATTCCACCGGTGGAGCGGTTGCCTGAATCGTTGATTGTTCCGCCGTTGAAGCAGTAGTTGGCCACGGTGTAGTTGCCTACCCAGCCGGCAATGCCGCCGGTGTAGGTCGACGTAACATTGAGTGTGCCGAAGTTCTGGCATCCGAACAGTGCGCCGAAGCTCGTCTTTCCAACAATGCCGCCTGCCGACTCGGCTTTGGCGGCTGTCACGGTGCCTTGGTTGACAACGTTGTAGATTACGGCTATCGACGTGTTGCCGACGATGCCGCCAAGTGTCGACTGGTTGTCGGTGGCGCTGACGGCTCCCGTGTTGACCACTTCGTAACCGCCGAATTGCGCCTCTCCGCAGATGCCGCCTACCGACGTGCGTCCGCTGACTGCGGCAACGTTGCCGCAATCCTTGGCAAGAACGTTGTTGTAGAGCAGTTCACCTCCCAGATTGCCACCGGCTTTGCCGATGCGGGTGCTGCCGATGATGCCGCCCACGCCTATGGCTCCCTCGATTTTACCTTCGTTGAATGATGAGTAGATGAAAGCCACACCTGTGCCTCCGGCGATGCCTCCGGCGCCGATTCCTCCGTTGTCGGTCGTGCCGCTCATCACCGCCGTGCCGCCAGTGATGGCTGACATGTTGCGGCAGCCTGAAACGAACAGCGAGTCAACAGAGCCGACGATGCCTCCAGCACCGCTATAGCGCGCCGTGATGCGGCCGTGGTTGTTGCAGGCAAGAGCGTTGATGGTGGAGTAGAGGGTGCCGGCGCCTACAAGTCCGCCCACGGCATAGTCGCCGCTGACGCGCGTATTGTTGTTATAGCAGCTGTCGACCGACAGAAAGCCTTTGCGGTCGACCACGCCGATAAGTCCGCCCACTGCCACGCTGCCTGTCGGCGCGCTGACAGAGCCACCTTCCACTGTGCATCCGTGAAGCGCCGAGCTGCCTCGCTTGTCGCCGGGTGCCGATGTGCCGCCCACGAGTGCGCCTACGGCATAGTTGCCTTCAATGTCGGGGTTCTGTACGGTGAGGTTGCTTATCTTTGCCTGGTCGATAAATCCGAACAGACCGATGCCGGGGGAGTTGGGTCTGTGAATCCACAATCCTGTGATTTTGTAGCCGTTGCCGTCATAGATGCCGCGGAACGGATTCTCCGGGATTGAGCCTATCGGAAGCCAGCCGAATTTGCGGTCGCTCGACGTGCAGATGTCGCGCATGCGCAAGTCGCATTCCTGACGAAAATGGGTTTTTCCAGTCAGTTTGGTGTTGTTTTCGTCGCTGTTGGTGAAGTCGCGCAGACGCCACAGGTGCTCGGCGCTTGAAATGATGAAAGGATCGGTTTCCGAGCCGTCGCCAACAAGTTCAAATTCCGAATTGAACGTGTCGAGCACTGTGGCGGAATGGTTTTCGGCGGAAATGCGCACGCGGCATCCGAGTCCGTAGTCGGTCCATACGGTGTCGGTGCCGTTTTCGATTGTAGGCACTTCAAGTGCGAGCAGGCGGTAGGTGCCTGTGCGCAGTCCGGTGTCGAGCGTGAGCAGCGATGTGTTTCCAGAACGCATGTGATTGCCACGGCGGCGGAATATTGTGCCGTCCTCGGCTTTGATTACGCATTCAAAGTCGGTTCCTGAGAATTTGTCCATTTCCGAGCTGAGCGTTATCAGACGTTGTGAGCCCACAAATGCGTCGTTGTCATCTGGCTCGATGTCGTTATTGTCTTTGCAGGCAAATAATATGCAGGCAAGAGTAATAATCAGAAAATGTAGGTTGCTTGTTCTCATTTTTTTAAATGAAGAGTTTGGTTGGATTGATTTTTTTGATGACAAAATTACCATTCCGGCAGTGTTGGTGCGGTTTTATAAATGTTAAAAAATATGAATGTGCAAAAATGGTAAGATGTTGGCTTCTATTGGTTTGTGCTGAAGATTGCGTCAAAGGAACATTTTTTTGAGTTGAAATCGCGTCAGAGGAACATCCGGAGAAAAGAAAAGCGCATCGCTTTTGCGGTGCGCCTTGTGTCGTAGTGTTGTTGCTAAGCCTATCGAGGCAGGGTTTCGATGGTCAGGGCATCGTATGCACGATCGGCTTTTTTGCGAGCCTCCTCGACGGTGTCGGCTGTGGCGAGGATCACAGCCATGCGGCGGTGGCCCACAACCTCCGGCTTGCCGAAAATGCGGATTTGAACTCCAGGCTCGGCGAGTGCCTTCTCAAGGTTCCCGAACACCACTTTGTCGGTGTCGCCTTCAACCACGACGGCTCTCGACGCCGATGGACCATAGAAGCGAATTTCAGGTACCGGAAGTCCGAGCAATGCGCGTGCGTGAAGGGCAAACTCACTCATGTCTTGCGAAATCATTGTCACCATACCGGTGTCGTGCGGACGAGGTGACACCTCACTGAAAATCACATCGTCGCCTTGGATAAACATCTCTACACCAAAGATGCCGTAGCCGCCAAGCGCGTCGGTGACTTTCTTGGCTATCTCCTGGGCTTTTGCAAGTGCTGCTGGAGCCATTGCTTGTGGCTGCCATGAATAGCGGTAGTCGCCATTCTCCTGTATGTGGCCTATCGGTTGGCAGAATGTGGTGCCGCAGCAGCTGCGCACGGTGAGCAGCGTTATCTCATAGTCAAACTTCACGAAGCCTTCCACAATCACGCGTCCAGCGCCGGCGCGTCCGCCTTCCTGGGCTATTGTCCACGCTTCTTCTGTCTGTGCGGCATTTTTTATTGTGCTTTGTCCGTGTCCTGAAGAGCTCATCACGGGCTTCACTACGCAAGGGATGCCCACTTCCTCGACAGCCTTGAGAAATTCTTCTTTTGTAGAGGCAAAGCGGTAGGGCGACGTTTTGACGCCAAGCTCTTCGGCGGCAAGGCGGCGGATGCCCTCGCGGTTCATTGTGAGCCATGCGGCGCGGGCGGTCGGGGTGACGTGGAAGCCGTCTTTTTCCAATTCAAGCAGTTTGGGTGTTGCTATCGCCTCGATTTCGGGGATGATATGGTCGGGCTTCTCCTCGCGGACCACTTTCTCAAGAGTCTCTGCGTCGAGCATGCTGAACACGTGTGAGCGGTGGGCCACCTGCATTGCCGGTGCGTTGGCATATTTGTCGCATGCCACTACTTCCACACCGTAGCGTTGAAGTTCGATTGCCACTTCTTTTCCGAGTTCGCCGCTTCCGAGCAGCAGGGCTTTTTTGCCCACGGGAGTCATTACAGATCCAATTTTTGTCATATTTGTAGATTTTAGTTAGGGATGGTGCAAAGTTACGATTTTTGCCTAAATAAAACAAAAGGAAGGACTGCCCGAATAAGACCGGACCGACCTTCCTTCTTTTATTGTTCTGACAGCGTCAGTACGAACCGTAGATTACTTGTTGAGCGCAACAACAATTTCGCCTTCAACCTCAGTAATGTTCAATTTCCCTTCGCGACCCAACCAGCCAAAGGCTGCGTAAAGTTCTTTCTCTTTAAGTTTTGTCGCTTTTTTCAATTGCTTGATGTTCAACGACTCGGCATCGTTGAGTGCGTTCCACACCAAACCTGCCCATGAGCCAATAGTTTCAATGTTCATAATAATAAGAATTAATAGTCTTTTGGGACACGGCAATTCGGGCAAGACATCTCTTGCGGAGGCTATGCTGTACACGGCCGGCTCTATAGAGAGAATGGGCAGAACTCAGGACGGGAACACCGTAATGGATTTTGACCCGGAGGAAATAAAGCGCAAGTTTTCGATAAGCACTGCGGTTGCTACCTGCGACTGGAGCGGAACGAAATTTAACATCATTGACACGCCGGGATATTTTGATTTTGTCGGCGAGGTTCAGGAGGGCGTGCGCGTTGCTGACGCGGCTCTGATAGTGCTGAGCGGTAAATCCGGTCTTACGGTCGGCGCGGAGAAGGCATGGAAATATGCCGAGGACGCGGGTATACCCAAGATGATTTTTATAAATAAGGTTGACGATGAGCGCGTGAATTACTACGGCGTGCTTGAACAGCTCCGCGAAAAGTACGGCAAGCGGATTGCGCCGTTCCAGGTGCCTATAAGAGAGGGCGATACCATAACCGGCTTTGTGAACGTGGTTGAAGGCGAGGCGCGCAAGTTTGACGGAAACCGCACAATTACCGCGGCTATGCCGGAGGGCATGGACGAGGAAATCGCGCCCGTACGCGAGATGATTAACGAAGCGGTGGCGGAAAGCTCCGAGGAGCTTATGGAGAAATATTTTGCGGGCGAGCCGTTCACGCCGGAGGAAACCTACGCGGCTCTGCGCGCGGGCGTTGCGGCGGGCGACATCGTTCCCGTACTCTGCGGCAGCGCGTACAACAAGCTGGGTATCTCGTCACTGATGAACGCGATAGGCGCGTACTTCCCCGCGTCCGATGCGTCGGAGGAATTCTTTATCGCAAAGAAGGCTGACGGCAGCGACGCACGGCGCAAGGTATCAGTAAACGACCCGCTTGCGGCATTGGTTTTCAAGACCGTAGCCGACCCGTATGTCGGCAGACTGTCGTATTTTAAGGTTTATTCTGGAATAATGACTCCCGACACAACCGTTTACAACTCCGTCACAGAGAGCAATGAGCGTATCGGAAAAATCTATGCTCTTGTCGGCAAAAAGCAGGTCGAAGTAGAAAAGCTGAACGCTGGCGACATCGGTGCGGTTACAAAGCTCGCAAACACCGGCACGGGCGACACGCTTTGCAGCATTACCGACCGCGTTGTGATTGACGGAATAGATTTTGCAAAACCGAACACCGCGCTTGCGGCAGTGCCGAAGGCGAAAGGCGACGAGGACAAAATAAGTCAGGGTCTTTCCAAGCTGACAGACGAGGACAAAACCTTTGAGATAGAGAACAACTCCGAAACGCACCAGACGCTTATCCGCGGCATGGGCGAGCAGCATATCGACATTCTTGTCAGCAAGCTGAAAAACAAATTCGGCGTTGAGGTCAGCCTGACCGAGCCTAAGGTTGCGTACCGCGAAACGATACGCGGCAAGGTTAAGGTTGAGGGCAAACACAAAAAGCAGTCCGGCGGTCACGGTCAGTACGGACACGTCTGGATTGAGTTTGAGCCGTGCGACAGCGACAGCCTTGTATTTGAGGAAAAGGTTTTCGGCGGCGCGGTACCCAAGAACTTCTTCCCCGCGGTCGAAAAGGGCTTACAGGAGAGCATGAAGCACGGCGTTATCGCGGGTTACCCGGTTGTGGGGGTCAAAGCTACACTCCTTGACGGCTCGTATCATCCGAAATGGCGTTCAAGACCGCGGCGTCACTTGCGTTTAAGGCGGGAATGGAGCAGGCGAAGCCCATACTTCTTGAGCCTATCGGACATCTGAACGTATATGTTCCCGACAGCTACACGGGCGATATAATCGGCGACATCAACAAGCGGCGCGGTCAGATGCTCGGCATGACTCCGCAGGGTGACGGCATAACGCTGATTGAGGGCGAGGTGCCGATGTCGGAGATGACCTCGCGGACGACCTTCTGGAAGTCCACATAGCAGTTGGTGGTGATCTCGCCCATGATGTGCACAAGGCCGGTGGATGCGCAGGTCTCGCAGGCCACGCGGGCATTGGGGTCGTGGGTCAGGATCTCGTCGAGGATGGCGTCGGAGATCTGGTCGCAGATCTTGTCGGGATGCCCCTCGGTG
>ERZ780167.1065-NODE-1065-length-25656-cov-3.462326_pt1 | contig 25656 bp, 18 predicted proteins | sample MGYA00510982_ERZ780167 | MGnify/ENA primary metagenome ERZ780167 (study PRJEB29588, sample SAMEA2146107) | human gut metagenome | biome: human gut; feature: human-associated habitat; material: faeces | place: Denmark | collected 2008/2010 ... | reverse complement strand
GAGCCTGCGGCGGCGGAATAGGGCATCGGAGAGAACGAAAAGGCCGGGGCGCAAAACGCGGCCGAAGCGCCCGCAAGGGGGCTTGGGGCGGCCGAAGGCCGGCGGAGGGCGCAGCCCGGCCGCGGGGTCCGCGCGCCCGCCGCAGCCGGAGAAGAAGCCGGGAAACCGGGAAAACAAAAAATAGAAAAGCAAAAACAAAAAAGCGAAGAAACAGATAATGCACAGCCGACAAAAACGGTTGACAAACATAACGCGCGGTGTTAAAATCAGAATAAATCAGCGGTTCGTCAGGGTCATATGCCGTAAATGCAGAGTCATATGCCGTAAGTGCCGCCGATGACAGCGCAAAGCTTCGTAAAAGTTAATAAATCACAACAAATGCGATAATGAAAGACGGTACCGCTTAAAGGGGTGCTTTCAGAGAGCCGGAGCACGGTGTGAGCCCGGCAGCGCCTGAAACGAGGATCCATCACTTTCACAGCATATCCGCCCAAAGCAGCGCCGTAAGCGGATACGGAGGACTCCGTTACGGGTCAGGGCTTGTCAGAGCCCGGAGAGAGGACCGTTTTACGGTCAATTTGAGTGGTACCGCGGGAATATGCCCCGTCTCAAGCGAGACGGAGCTTTTTTGTTTTTATCGCCCCTTGCTTAAGGTGATAAATTTAAGGCCTGCGGGCGTACAAAACACGGGCGCGGTAAAACAGATGCACGCAAAACAGGGCGCAAACAGAAGCACACAAATAAAAAGCGCGCAAAGCGGAAGCGCACAAACCGGAAACATGCAAAAACAGTATGTTAAATATAACAGCAGCACAAAGCGCGGCCGGAGCCTGCGCGGAAAGGGAGAAAATATGAATGAAGAGACCAGGCTTATTGCACTGCGAATAAGCGACATGCGGGAGATCAGAGGCATATCGCAGGAGGAAATGGCACGGAAAATGGGCATGAGCAGGGAGGAATATATCTCCTACGAGAACGGCGAGCAGGACTTTTCCTTTTCGTTTCTCTACAAGGCAAGCGGAATACTGGGTGTAGAGATGGCGGAGCTGCTTACCGGGGATATGCCCAAGCTGGATTTTGCCGCCGTGGTGCGCGCGGGCAAGGGCTTGCGGTATGAACGGCGCAAGGACTATGAGCATTCCCATCTTGCCTTTAATTTCAAGGGCAGAAAGGCAGACCCGTTTTTTGTGACGGTACGCAGCGACTGCAAGCCGGGGCAGCGAATTCCCAACAGCCATGAAAGTCAGGAATTCATGTATATCGTATCGGGCACGCTGCTGTTCAGGCTTGGCGATTTTACCACGGTGCTGCACGAGGGCGATTCGGTGTATTACGACTGCACGCGCCCGCATGACATGTACGCGGTGGAGTGCGACGAGTGCAAATTCATAACGGTGATTATAAAATAGCGAATAAAACGGCAAATAAAACAACGAATAAAACAGCGAAGCATCGGCTTATGTATTTTACGGTTTATTATTAAGCTGTTTATATTAAAAGCTGCTTATATTAAGTTGAGTTGTTTGCGGAATCGCTAATATTGCAAAGCATATAAAACAAAAAAACGGAAACACGGGGCAGAAGGCCCGGAAAGGACGCGCCGCTATGGCACTTTACGAAAGATATTGTTCCTCCTTTGAGAAATTCTCCTCCTATGAGGATTTCAAGGCGAATTTCAAAATGCATCCCACCGAGGATTTTAATTTTGCATATGACTGCATGGATGTTCTTGCGCAGGAAAAGCCGGACAAGGTGGCTATGCGATGGGTAAACACCGTGGGGGAAAAGCACGATTTTACCTTTAAGCAGCTTAAGTATTACTCCGATAAGACGGCGAATTTTCTGGCGTCAAAGGGCATAGGCAAGGGCGACACGGTTATGCTGATATTAAAGCGGCATTATGAATACTGGTGGACGATACTTGCCCTGCACAAGCTGGGGGCGGTGGCGATACCGGCCAGCAATCTCCTTACGCCCAAGGACATTGTGTACCGCTGCAACCGGGCGTCGGTGAAGGCCGTTGTGTGCACGGCGGACGGCGATATATCCAAGCGTGTGGACGAGGCGGCGCCTGCCTGCCCTACGCTTAAGCTGCTTATAACCACGGATGTTGCGCGCAAGCCGGGCTGGGTGGATTTCCACAAGGGTGTGGAGGAGGCAAGCGAGCATTTTACCCGCGTGCCCACCCGCGCCGATGAAACCATGCTTATATATTTTACCTCCGGCACGACGGGCATGCCCAAGATGGTGGCGCACGATTATCTCTATGCGCTCAGCCATGTGGTAACGGCGGCGTTCTGGCACCGGGTGGATCCCGACGGGCTGCACCTTACGGTGTCCGACACCGGCTGGGGCAAGGCGGCATGGGGAAAGCTGTACGGTCAGTGGATGGCGGAGACCTGCATAATGGTATATGATTTTGATAAATTCGTGCCGTGCGATCTGCTTAAGATAATGCAGGATTATCATGTTACCACCTTCTGCGCGCCGCCCACGATATACCGCTTCCTTGTAAAGGAGGATATGGCGTCGTATGATCTGTCCTCTCTGAAGCAGTGCACAAATGCGGGTGAGCCGCTGAATCCGGAGATAATGGAGCAGTTCCGCGCGGTAACGGGCATAATACTGCGTGAGGGCTACGGGCAGACCGAGACCACGCTTACCCTTGCCACCTTCCCGTGGATGGAGGTGCGTCACGGCTCCATGGGACGGCCGTCGCCGGGGTACGATGTGGTGCTGCTTGATGAAAACGGGCAGCCGGCGGAACGGGGCGCTGTGGGCGAGATATGCATCCGCGCACAGCGGGATAACAAGCCCGTGGGCATGTTCAAGGGCTATTACAGGGACGAGGAGCTTACGCAGGCGGCGTGGCACGACGGATATTATCACACCGGGGATACGGCGTGGGAGGACGAGCACGGGTATTTCTGGTTTGTGGGCAGAACGGACGATGTTATAAAAAGCTCCGGCTACCGCATAGGGCCCTTTGAGGTGGAAAGCGCGCTTATTGAGCATCCGGCGGTGCTGGAGTGCGCCATAACCGGCGTGCCGGATCCCGTGCGCGGGCAGGTGGTAAAGGCTACCGTTATACTGGCAAAGGGATATGAGCCCTCCGAGGAGCTGAAGAAGGAGCTTCAGGATCATGTGAAGCATACCACGGCGCCGTATAAATATCCGCGCATAGTGGAATTTGTGGAGGAGCTGCCCAAGACCATAAGCGGAAAGATCCGCAGGGTGGAAATAAGGGAAAACGACAAATAAATAAAGCGGACAAACGGCGCATAAAAGCGTTGCGGGGCGCGCCGGCCGGCGTTATCGGGGCGGTTGTGATTTGCGGGCTTTGGTGGTATAATTAAAGCATCAAAGCAAAGAGATGAGGATAGATATGTTCAAAAAGGTGATAAAATTTGCCGCCTATATGCTGGCGGGGCTGAATCTGGGCGTGGCAAGCGGGCTTTGCCCCATGCTGCTGGCGGTGCTGTTTGCAATAGGCGGGAATATACGGGCGGCGTTTGCCGTAAATGCCGGTGTATGCGCACTTATTGCAACGGCGGTTTTTCTGGTGCATTGCCGGCACCGCAGCGCGGAGAAGCAAAAGCCGGACTATCGGGCAAGCGGGGCCTTTGCCGGGTTTGCACTGGGGGCGGCTGCGGCAATAATTATCGTTATAAGCTCGGCGGCTTCATCGGGCACGGGTATTATCACCGGAATATGATAAAAATCACCGGAATATAAAAGGCAAGGGACGTTAAAAAGGCGCTTCCCTGCCGGAAAAGGCGCGAAGCAAATATAATCGCAAAAACACACAATTAAAAACCCGGCGGCTTTTCAAAAATGTCTGCGGGTGTCTGTCTGCGGGCGTCTGTCTGCGGGCGTCTGTCTGCGGGCGCGGGCAAGGCAAAACGGGAGCCGGGGGAGGAATTTTCGCTTAAGGAGCATACTATGGAACCGGAATTCATTCATAAAACACTGGGGCAGGTATTGGAGCAGCTGGCGCAGGATTATCCCCAGCGCAACGCCGTTACCTATACCGACCGCGATTATAAGCGTTCCTGGAAGGAATTCAATGAGGAATGCGATGTTATTGCCAAGGCGTTTTTGGCTTTGGGGATAAAAAAGGGCGATCATATTGCCATATGGGCGACAAATGTGCCGCAATGGCTGCTGACATTTTTTGCGGCGGCCAAAATGGGCGGGGTGCTGGTTACGGTAAACACCAATTACAAGGTGTTTGAGCTGGAATACCTGCTGCGCCAGAGCGACACTAACCTGCTGGTTATGATAGACGGCACAAAGAACAACGACTATGTGGAATCCATAAACAAGCTGTGCCCCACGCTTAAAACAAGTCGGCCCGGCGAGCTTAATAACCCCATGCTGCCCTGCCTTAAAACAGTGGTATACGCAGGAAAGGGCGAATGCCCTGCGGGCATGGTGAACTGGAACAACCTCTATTCCCTTTCCGAAAGCTATCCCGACGCCGCCTACCGTGAGCTTACGGCGGGGCTTGACTGCCAGGATGTTGTGAACATGCAGTATACAAGCGGCACTACGGGCTTCCCCAAGGGAGTCATGCTTACGCATTTCAACATTCTCAATAACGGCAAGGCTATCGGCGACGGCATGAATTTCTCCAAGGAGGACAGGCTGTGCATAACGGTGCCCTTCTTCCACTGCTTCGGCATGGTGCTTGGGCTTATGGCGTGCATAACACATGCTGCCTCAGTGGTGCCGGTGGAGGTGTATTCCCCCACAAAGGTGATGAACGCCATAATGACGGAAAACTGCACTGCGGTACACGGAGTGCCCACGATGTTCATAGCGATGCTGGAGCATCCTGATTTTGATAAATACAGCTTTGCGCGCCTGCGCACCGGAATAATGGCGGGTTCGCCCTGCCCGGTGAAGGTGATGCAGGATGTTATAGACAAAATGGGCATGAAGGAAATAATTATCGTGTTCGGGCAGACGGAGGCCAGCCCCGGCTGCACCCTTACCAGCACCACGGATACCGTGGAGCGGCGCGTGAACACGGTGGGGCGCGCATTCCCGGGCGTGGAGTGCAAGATTGTGGACCCTGCCACCGGCGAAACGGTGGGCCCGGGCGTTGTGGGCGAGTTCTGCGCACGGGGCTATAATATAATGAAGGGCTACTACAAGATGCCGGAGGCCACCGCCATGGCTATCGACAAGGACGGCTGGCTGCACTTGGGCGACCTTGCGGTGGCGGACGAGCAGGGCTATTACAAGATAACCGGGCGCATGAAGGATATGATAATCCGCGGCGGGGAAAATATATATCCCAAGGAGCTGGAGGATTTCCTTTATACAAACCCCAAGGTGAAGGATGTGCAGGTTATAGGCGTGCCCAGCAAGCAGTACGGCGAGGAGGTAATGGCCTGCGTTATACTCAAGGACGGTCAGAGCATGACGGAGGAAGAGGTAAAGGATTATTTCCGCGCCAGCATGTCGCGCCACAAGGTGCCGCGCTATGTACGCTTTATGGAGGCCTTCCCCATGACGGCAAGCGGCAAGATACAGAAGTTCGTGCTGAGGGATCAGGCGGTGGAGCTGCTGTCGCTGCAGGAGGACGCCGCCATAGTTACGGCATAAGCGTAAATGTGAGCCTAAAGAATTAAATAACGCCTTAACAGAAAGGAGGCTTCCTTATAAGGGAGCCGGGGTGATGAATATGAAACTGTCTTTTTCAACTCTTGCCTGCCCGCGCTGGTCGTTTGAGGAGATGCTGGCAATAGCCAAGGATCTGCACATGAACGGCATAGAGATACGCGGCATGGGCGATACCATGTATGCTCCGGATATGGAGATATTTTCTTCGGCTAATCTGCCCAAAACGCTTAAGCGGCTGAAGGAAACGGGGCTGAGCATACCGATACTTACCTCCGGGGCGTATTTTGCGTCGGCGCAGCAGCCGGGGGACCCGGTGGGCGAGGCCTGCGCTTATATTGACCTTGCGGAAAGGCTGGGGGTGCCGTATGTCCGTGTGATGGCGGAGCCTACGCCGCAGCCGGAGGACGGAGATCTTGACCTTGCGGCAAAAAAATATGCGCAGGTGTGTGCTTATGCAAAGGGCAGCGGCGTTACGCCGCTTATAGAAACAAACGGGCATTTGGCCTCCTCCGATGCAATGCTGCGCTTTTTGGAGGCGGCGGGGAAGGACAATGCGGCGGTGCTGTGGGATATACATCACACGGTGCGCTATTTTGCCGAAAAGCCGGAGGACACGGTTAAAAAGCTGGGCGGGCTTATAAAGCATGTGCATGTAAAGGATTCCGTAATGAAAAACGGCGTTGTGGAATACCGCATGATGGGCTATGGCGATATTCCCGTGCAGGATGCGCTGACGGCGCTGGAGAAAACGGGCTACGACGGCTTTATTTCCCTTGAGTGGGTAAAGCGCTGGAACCCCGAGCTTGAGGAGCCGGGCATTGCCTTTGCATGCTTTTGCAGCTATATGAACTATCTGCTTGCGGCGCACCGCAAGTGATGCTTTCGGGCTTGTCGGAAAATATGCATATAATATGATGAAAAGATACCGCGCTTTCTTTTTCGGGGAAGGCGCGGTTTTTGGTATGCGGAGGTAAATGCGGCAATAAAAACGGGTTTTCGGACGGCTTTTGCATTAAAACAGTAAAAAGACTTGTTTGCGGGGCGTTGGCGTGATAAAATTATATACGGAACCGTGCTTTTAACTGCGGGCACAGGGAAAATGCGCTGCGGGAGCGTAGCTGCTATCAAACAGGCGGTGGGATAATGTCGAATATTTCACACAAAAAAAGAAAAGAAATGCTTCTGTTTTTGGAGGAGCTTCAGGCAAGGTTTGCAGGCACCGAGTATGAAAAGCACGCGCGGGAGCTTGTGCGGGAGCTGCAAAGAACCAAGTACGGCCTTGTGTGGGACGAGCATACCGAGGAGGCGGACGGTAAACAGCCCCTTTACAGGGAGGAGAAAGACCTTGCAACGGACGGCCCCGGAGAGGATAATTACATTCTGGAGGGGGATAATCTGCTTTCTCTGCGGCTGCTGGAGCAGAATTTTACTGAAGGAATAGACTGCATATATATCGATCCCCCGTACAACACCGGCAATCATGATTTTATATTCAATGACGATATGGCGGCGCGGGAGGACGGCTTTCGGCACAGCAAATGGCTTTCCTTTATGTACAGGCGCATGGAAACAGCGCACCGCCTGCTTAAGGACAGCGGGGTAATATTTATAAGCATTGACGACAACGAGCAGGCCAACCTGCGCCTTATGTGCGATGCGATATTCGGTGAGCATAATTTTGTGGGTATGCTGCCCCGCATTACAAAGCGTTCGGGTAAGGATCATTCGTTGGGCATTGCGCGCAACCACGACTATGTGCTGATATATGCAAAGCAGCGCTCCTTGCTGCGGCTTTCCGGCAGGCAGGTGGATGAGGCGGAATATCCGTTAAGGGACGAATATTATGAAACAAGGGGCGGCTATAAGCTGAACCAGACCCTTGATTACGATTCACTTTGGTACAATAAGTCCATGGATTTCCCCATAACGATAAACGGAAGGGAGTATTATCCGGGCGGAAGCCGCGAAAAGCAGGAAAAAAGGCTTAGCGGGGAGCACTCCGCAAAGGATTGGGTATGGCGCTGGAGCCGGGAGAAGCTGGAATTCGGCCTTGCAAACGGCTTTGTGGTGATAAAGCCCGGCAGGGACAGGGAGCGCATATATACAAAAACCTATGCAAAAGCGGGCATATCCTCCGCGCGGCCGTACCGTGTGGAGAGCATGGAGCGGAAAACGCCGCTTTCCTCTTTGACCTTTACCGATAAATGCTATTCAAATGACAATGCAAAAAAGGAGATAACAAGGCTGGGGCTTACGGATTTCGGCTTTCCCAAGCCGTCGGCGCTTATAGAGCGGCTGGTGGGTATGACGCAGGCCGGAATTGTGCTGGATTTTTTTGCAGGCTCGGGTACAACGGCGCAGGCGGTGCTGGAGCTTAACCGCAGGGACGGGGGCAGCCGGCGGTTTATTCTGTGCACAAACAATGAAAACGGGATATGCAGGGATATAACCTATCAGCGCGTGCGCACGGTGATAACCGGCAAAAGGGCGGACGGCAGCGTATATTCGCAGGGAATACCGGCAAAGGTGAGATATTTTACGGTGTTTTCAAAAAAGGAGAAATAAGGGCGATATAAAAAGCCCATAAGAAAAAACGGACGCCGCAAGGGGGTCACCATTAGGGAAACAGGCGTAGTAAAAAGCTTACGCCTGTTTCCTTGTCTGTTACGGCAAATCTATTTCACCTATGTGAGTCAGAAGTATTGTTTAGTTATTGTTTCTTCTTTAATCGTAAAACTCTAATAAGAATTATTCAACTTGCTCGTAATAATAAGAGTAGTCGATTCCCCTCATAAAGATTTCGCGGTTATTTATATCATCGGTCAATGCGCCTTTTATAAGTTCGTAAATATAAGAGGAATCCACGGGGCTTTCCTGCATAGTCGTAAGATATTCCTTCTTATCGATTTTGCTCCAATCGGTGCATTTTTTAAGATTCTTTTTCAAAATCAAATCCAGCCAGATACGAGTGCTTCGACCGTTTCCTTCCATAAACGGATGAGCGACATTCATTTCAACATACTTTTTTACTATGTTTTCAAGCGTATCTTCGGGCATTTTTTCGATCAAATGCAAATTATCTTGCAAATACATAGCGGGAGCGAATGCAAAGCCGCCTTTTGCAATATTAAGCGTGCGGATTTGCCCGGCAAAATCATATAATCCGCCGAATAAATACGCGTGGATTTGTTGTAAGCCTTTGACCGTTCCGACTTCGATGGCGTCTATAAAAGAACTATCGAACAAAGCGTATGCCTTTTGCTTGCTTTTGCCGTCAATAGTATCGTCCGACCGCGTAAACCAACCGATAAACTCTGCGCCGACCTTGCTCGGAAACTCCGCGGCAAGTTTAATAACGCCGTCGGAATCCAGTGCGTCCGACATATACTTTTTCCCGTCGGCAGCGGTTAATTTCAGTTGGGTAGTGTCACTAACCAACTCACTGTTTTCTTTTTTCAGTTTGGCTTTCAGGTATTTCCAATAGTTACGGCATTTTTCGTAATTATCTTCCTTTCTGATTGCCCCGATAATATCAAGAACACTGAAATACCACTTGTTGTTTTCCTCGTTCCAAACGGCGCGTACTTCTTTATCGTTAAAAAATCTGATTGATATTTTCATACAATCCCCTTATTTTTACATCGACTATAAAGACACAAGCAACAGTTTTTTATTTATAAGCAATTATTTTTCGTTTTGCTTTTCGAATGTGATTCCTTAAATAATAGCCGTTTTTGAAATATGCCGTGAAAAGTCCTTGCAAGCAAACTTTTTCATTCATATTATAACATATTTTGGCAGCGAAATCAACAACAAAAGTCGGTTGGCTGCCGACTTTTGTTACAATAATAATTCATTGCGAAATACTGTAATATGTGCGTATTATCCTGAATTACAAGCAACGGTATTTTTTCTATATGATTTGATATACTATTCGCATATTAACATTCGCTTTTACTAATCTTTTATAATCCCTAATGGGAACACGCCGCAGCCACCCGTTTTTTGTTATGGCAAGGGTAGGCAATACAGCCGGGCAGAGAGGCTTTACTGTTTTGCATGCACAAGCTTCAGGCGGCATATTCCGCCCGTAAGCTCGACATTGAAGGTAAGCTCCCAGCCGTCGCCGCTTGCGTGACACTGGCGGAAATCGCTGCCCTCAAGGCGTTGGTCAAGGGCTTCCCAGCCGCCGCCGCGGTTTACAAGCAGCGTAAAGCCGTAGGGGACGGAAAGACACGTAAAGGTGACGGGGGCATAGGACAGACCGCCGGAGAGGGTAAGCTCTGCGGTATCGCCAAGGCACTGCACCGTAAGAGGGTGGCTGCACAGCAGTTTGCCCGATGTTATGCGGGCGGATATCTGTCCGGAGAGGGCGTAGGCGTGCGCAAGGCGCCAGGAATCAAAGAATTTTTCGTCAAAGGAGCGCATGACGGCGCTGGGGCCGTAGTAGTATTCCTTTTTTACGGGAAGGTTAAGATACTCCGCCGTCCCGCTTATGCGGCTGCCCGCCCGTACGCGCGTTATGCCCTTGGGCAGACAAAGCTCGCAGGCAAGGCAGCTCACTCCGAAATCCACGGTGCGGTACAGGCTTACGCCGGGCTTTGCAAAATGCCGGCCGTTTATATCGGCGTCAAAGGAGCGCAGTATCAGGGTGCGGTTTGCTACGGGGCCGAATTTGCAGTCATTGGTGTTGGTCATGCGTGCGCCCAGGCAGGCTATGAACAGCCCCTCGCCCGGGATAGCTATGCTTTGCTGGCTGCCGCCGGGATAGCCGGGGGTATCGGAAAGGGGCGGGGCAAATTCGCCGTCATAGTGAACGCCGCAAAGCTCAAAGGCGGCCGGGCCGTCGTTATTGCCGATGCATATGCGGGGATAGTCGTTATCGTTATAATGGTCGGCGCCCAGCTGATACAGCACAAAACGGGAAAAATCCGTATCCTTATTAAAGGTATAGCTGAAGCTGTGCAGCGCACGGGAGCAATCGTCGGTGCGGGGCAGGTTTGCCCGGAAGGTGCAGCTTACGGCGCCGTCCGCCGTTTCGCCGCAATAGATAACATCGGTGAGGTTGGGGCCTTGGCTGCGGAACCACACCCGGATATTCACAAGGGGTATCTGTTTTCCGTCCGGCCCGAAATACATAAGGAAGTTTCCGCCGCCGTTGCAGCCCGTCCACTGGTACTGCTTTTGGGTGACATCATTTTTTGTGTACACCGTAAGAGGGCGGATATCGTCGATAAAGGCGCGCCCGTGCGAGGTTTCGGCATCGTAGCAGAAGGCCTCGCCGAAGGAGCCGATGGCGCTGGATTCCCAAAGCTGATAGGCTCCGCCCCAGCCCGCAAGGCAGAGCTGGGAATGGCTGGCCGACCAGACGGTGCCCCACGAGGCGAAAAGGCAGTTGTATTCAAGGGTGAGCTTCTGCCCCGGCGCAAGGGGAATGCCGCACCAGGCGTGCAGCCACGGGCCTTCAAGGTGGCGCTTGGGGTCATGCAGGGGGGCATAGAACAGGCTGGAGGGATCGGTGTGCAGGCGGTGCCAGTTTTTGCTCAGCTGCACCTGAAGCCCGCAGGGCTCGCCGTCGGGCAGGCGCAGAAGCGGACAAAGACCGCTTGTGGGAAAGCTGAGATCGTTTTTATAAAAGCAAACGGGCAGCAGCACCGGAGTGTCGGTGGGGTTTTCCAGAGTAAAATGTATTTTTTCGTAATAGCTGCGGTTTTCGGGAACAGAAAAATCAAGGTTCGGGGTAAGGGGCGAGGTGTCGGCTATGCGTGCGCCGTCGGGCAGGCTTAAGGTGGGCACGGCTTCCCCGGTGCGGGCGTTTACCGCGCTTATGCTTATGCGCTCAAGGGCGTCAAGCTCCCCGCGCGCGGTGGTGGAGGGCACAAGTATTACGGAAAAACCGCCGTTGAAGCTGTTTGCTTCAAGGGTGCGGGGGGCTCCCGAAAGGAATATGCCTCCGTTTTCCTTGCGCGCCGTGCAGCCCTTAAGCAGCAGAAGCGTGCCGTCGCCCATTTGCACGCAGTTTTCCTCCAAAATGCGTGCGCCGCAGGTAAAATCAAGGCTGATGCCCATGGAAAAATCCTTTATTGCATCGGGGGAAAAGGCGTTTACCGAAAGACGCGCGTAGCGTGCAAAGGCGGCAAGCTCCAGCCGGCCTTTTACCTCCTTCAGGGAGTCAAAGAGGTAATACATGGAGTCTATGCTGGCAGTGCAGTGCCCCATTTCTATAATACGGCTGTGTACGCCGTAGATGTCTATGTTTTCCATGGCGCAGGAAGGCTCAAGGCGGCCGCATGTTCCCGCAAACATGCGGCAAGAGAAGGAGGTGAGGGCGTCAATATCGCCGTTTGGGCTGCGCTGCGCCTCGCTTTCCGTAAGGGGAGAAACCGCGCCGAAGCGGCAGAGGCTGCCGGAGGCGTAATCGTAGGCCATGCCGTAGCGGCCGGTGCGGAAGAAAAAGCGGCGGCTGCCTTTATTGAAGCCGTCTCTCCACCAGGCAAAAACATAGTCCTTTTCCGCCTCGGCGGGGGAGAAAACGGGGGCCGGTGCATAAGCGGAAGCCTCCGTGCCGCAGGAAGCGCCGTTTATATGGGAGGAATGCATTATTTTTTACCGTCCTTTTTGCTGAAATGCGCATGGACAGAGGGACTGTCCCTTGTTCCTTTGTGCGGATATGATAACGCAAACGGACGGCAAAGTAAAAGCACTATCCTAACAGTATAGCGCACAATAGTAACCTGTTTTTCGGGCGGGGGAGAGTTACAGCGTGCGCAGCAGACGCTCGCGCTCTTTGCGGTCGGGCAGGTATTGCTCCAAAAGGGAATAGAAGGCGCGGGAATGGTTTTTGTGCACGGTGTGGCACAGCTCGTGGATTATCACATAGTCTATGCACTCATCGGGATACAGGGCAAGAAAGCAGGAAAAATTTATGCTGTTGCTTTGGGAGCAGCTGCCGAAGCGGGTGCGGGCGGCGGTAACGCCGAAGCGGGCGTCCGTGCCGATATTAAGGCTCAGGGCAAGGCTGCGGGCACGGGGCAGGATATATGCGCGGGCGCGGGCTTTAAGGCTTTGCAGCTCCTCCGGCGCGAGCTCCTGCTCTATCAGCCTCGGCGGGGCGGAGGCGCGGCTTATAATCCAGTCCTTATGGGAAAGGATAAAACGGGAAACGGTGCTTTGCGGGCATTTTTTCGGGGCGCGCAGAACAAGAGCGCCGTTTTTCAGCTCCATTGACAGAGTTTTGCGGTCGGAATATATAACGGTGTATTCCGGCAGCGATGCGTCGGGCGGAGGGCATTGCTGCGCTTTTTTGCCGCTAATGCCGCAGGGAAAGCGCATATACGCAGCGGAGGGCTTCAGAGTGTTCATGCTTTTTATCCTTATTGTCCCGGGCGCGGCAAACCGCGGTGCCGGGTCGGTGCTTTTTGTATATTTTAATGATTTTTATACATTATACAGCATAAGCGCGGCAAAGTACAGAAAAGTTGTGCGAGGCTGCAAAGAAGGCGTAATTTTTCGTACAACGGCGCAACAAAACAACGCCTGAACCGTCCTTTTGTTGCCGATTGCGTCCAAAACGCGGGCAGGGTGTTGACAGGGGCAAAATAAGGATATAAACTAAGCCTGTACAGGAAAAAGACGGATATTAAAAGCCTCCGGCAAGCCGCACGGGAGGCGCACGGCGAGATGCCGTAATACGGCAAAAAAGAAAGGAATGAAATTATGTTCAGACAAACTCCCCCCATGGGCTGGAACTCATGGAACACCTTCGGCGCAAATATAAACGAGCAGCTTATAAAGGAAATGACGGACGCGCTTGTAAGCACGGGTCTGCGCGATGCGGGATATGAATATGTTATAATAGACGATGCATGGCAGGAGCCCCGTCGCGAAAACGGACACCTTGTGCCCGACCGCAATAAATTCCCAAGCGGTATGAAGGCGCTGGGCGATTACATCCATTCAAAGGGCATGAAGTTCGGCATGTATTCAAGCACGGGGCACCTTACCTGCCTCGGGCTGCCGGCAAGCTATGAGCATGAGTTTATTGACGCTGCGGATTTTGCATCCTGGGGCGTGGATTATCTTAAGTACGATTACTGCAACCGTCCCTTCAGAATACCCAGCGAGATGCTTTACCGCAGGATGGGGCTGGCACTTGCGGGCTGCGGACGGGATATTTTCTTTGCCGCCTGCTCATGGGGCAAGGACGGCACTCCGGAATGGATACGCGGCACGGGCGCGAGCTCATGGCGCTCCACGGGGGATATAAGCGACAGCTGGTCCGCCGTGCGGGATCTTGCCTGCGCTCAGCATGACAAGCTGCTCTCCGGGGCGATAAACTGCTTTAACGATATGGATATGCTCATCGTTGGCATGCGCGGCAAGGGCAATGTGGCTGTTACGGGCTGCACCGACGATGAATACCGCACGCATTTTGCGCTGTGGTCCTTTATGGCTTCCCCCCTTATTATAGGCTGCGATGTGCGCAATATTGACGAAGAATCCCTGAAAATACTGAAAAACAAGGATATTATCAGAATAAATCAGGACCCGGACGGACGGCTTCCGCTGAGCCTCGGCGGCCCCGCACCCTTTGCCTTTATAGGGAAGAACGGCTATTCGCTCTCCAGGCTTTTAAGCGACGGCAGCGTTGCCGTAGGCATGTTCAATATGGACGACGATACCGAAATATCCTTCCAGTTTTCTCTGTACGATGTGGGGCTTGATAAAGAGCATTGGGGAAGAACCGTGCTTAAGGAGCTGTATACCGGTGAGGAGATACGCCCCGAATGCGGTTTTGTGTATGCGGGAGTAAAGCCGCACTGCTGCAAGATATGGCGCCTTACCGTAGAGTAGGCAGCCGGAGAAAAAATAAAACCTTTGGTATAAGTTTACGGAATTATGAAATGTATGAAATGCGGCCGCGGGCTTACGGCGGACGAGGTGGGGCTGCACAAAAAGCTTATGGGGCGGGGAAGTCGGGAATTCCTGTGTATCGATTGCCTTGCCGCCTATATCGGCTGCCCGACGGAGGTGCTTAAGAAAAAGACAGAGGAGTTCCGCGCGATGGGCTGCATGCTTTTCCCGCCGGGGAAATAAACATTCACAAAAAGCGTATTCAGGCCGGTATTTTTTACAAAATGCCGGTCTATTTTTAATACGGTGTGCAGGCGGACCTTTATAAAGCAAAACATCCGCCTTGGTGTTGACAGCCGGACAGGCTTTGGTTATAATTAAAAGGCATTTTTGCGTTTTCGCGCGCAAGGTAAATTCATCGTCAGGAGGGGCTGCAATAATGAAAAGCAAAAAAGAAAAATACGGGCTTAAGGCCTTCGGCATAGTGGTTATGGATGTGCTGCTGCTGGGCGTAAGCCTGGTTGTATTTGCATATTTTCACCATGTAAGGCCGGAGGAGGGCGGCTCCGGCACGGCAATCACCCGCCCCACTATGACGCCGGCACCGGTTATAACCCCCGATACCACGCAGGGCGGCACGGAACCCGATACCACGCAGGACAACCGCGACTGGGGTGCATGGGGACGGAAATTTGAGGATAAGTTTGATTGGACGGGCAATGTAAGCGTTACGGACAGCAGCTATAAAAGCCGGAACCTGAATGTTGAATTAAGACGCGTGGCAAAGCCGCAGGAGGATATCGTCTACTATGTGTGCGATGTGTACATTCGGGATATTGATTATATAAAAAGCAAGCTGGCAAAGGATAAATACGGCAGGAGCATAATTGAGCCTCAGTCAAATATGGCGCAGGGCACGGTTTTGGCAGTGAACGGGGATTATTACGGCAGCCGCGACCGAGGAGTGGTCATCCGCAACGGAGTGATATACAGGGACAAGCCCTACAAGGATGTGTGCGTGCTGTATTATGACGGCCGCATGGAAACCTACACAAAGGACGGCTTTGATTCGCAAAAGGCGGTAAACGACGGAGCGTATCAGGCATGGAGCTTCGGCCCTGCGCTGCTGGACGAAAACGGGCGGGCAAAGCCTGATTTTGACTATTCCATAAAGCCGAACAATCCGCGTTCGGTCATAGGCTACTATGAGCCGGGGCATTACTGCATTGTAACCGTTGCCGGACGGCGCACCGACAGGGCGACAGGGCAGACGGAGGGGGAGGGACGCGGAATGACGCTGGCGGAGCTTGCTTCCCTTATGCAGGAGCTTGGGTGCAGCCGTGCATACAATCTGGACGGCGGAGCCACCAGCATGCTGTTTTTCAACGGTCAGCGTGCAAATGTTCCCGCGGGGGACGGCAAACGCCAGTGCAGCGACATGATAGTGTTCGGAGAATTCAAATAAAGCGCTTAAGCGGCATAAAGCCAAGGAAACCATATAAGGAAAGAAAAACCCGGCGGTTTGGTATTGAACTGCCGGGTTTTGGACATTTTACGGGCATTGTGCGGCGGATACGCTTTGACTTGACTTACGCAATGCGCCTTGGAGCCGGGAATATCAGCCGTTGGGGAAGAGCCTGTCGCATTCCTGCTGTGACACGGAGAGGAATTTGATAAGCTGATTTTTGGCGATGTTGCGGCGCTTGCCTATTATTCCGTTAAGGCTGACTACCTGAGCCTGCCAAGTGCTGTAATCCGGGCGGTTCCAGCGCTGGCCGTGCAGCTTCATTTCGGAATCTATGCGGTCGGTCATGGTTTTAAGCACGGCCTTCATGTTTTCCGGCATGAATACGGTATTGAGCAGCTCGGCATAGCGGGTAAGGAATTTATTGCGGAACTCGGAATTCTTTATAAGGTTGGTCTGAAGGCAGGTGGTAAAGCCGTTGTTGCTGCCGTGACCGCCGGGGTTGAACAGCATTTCTATGGTATTGAAGCGATCGCCCCATGTGGTTTCGGAGCGCATGGCCATGTCAAAATCAAACATTACCCAACGCCATTTGCCGTTCTTGGCCTTATAGCATTTTTTGTTGCCGGTGTCGCCGTTTCCGAAAAATATTTCGGTTATAAGATAGTCGATGAAATTATCCACATCCATAACGCTGCATACATATTCATAATTTGCACTTTGGGAAAGGTCGTGGCTTTTTACATAGGCGTAAAGCGCCTTTATTTCGGTGTTTGTGCCGGTTATGGCGCGGGAATCCCCCTTGATTATCGTCATTCCGTCGATGTCCAGACCCTCGTGGGAGGCAAAATAATCCTCGTTAATTTTTTCACGCAGATCGTAAAAGCCCCAGTACTGACCGTTGATATAAAGGGCTACGGGTGTCCAGTCCATAATGGCAAGGGTGGTGTGGCCTTTCATTACCTGGGCGCAGAAGGCGTCGCGTATGCGGGTTTGCTTCTGATCCTGCCCGCCGGCGCGCAGCACAAGGTGGGAAAGCGTGGTGACGTCGTTATCCTTAAAGAAGGGATAGGTGATCTCGTTTTTGCCGTATTTGTCCCGCAGATGTATGGCCAAGCTTTTCTGGTCGTAGGCACGGGAATACTGACCGAAAACCTTCACTCCCGCGTCAAAGCAAAGCGCCTGGGCGCCTGAGGCGGTGTAGTATTCAAAGGTGCATTTACGCTCCCAGTCCTTCCAGAAGTTTGCGCCGGGGTACGGGAAATTGCCGCCGTAGCCCGGCCCGTTGGCAAGAATTCCGCGGGCATCGCTGAAAAGATCGTCGGGGTCGGCCGTCAGGGATACAAAATCGATATCGTGAGAGCCCACAACATAGGTGGCTGTTACCGTTTCGCTGGGCAGCAGGCCGTCGCTGAAGGCCTTCAGCTTTATAACGGTGGTGTTTTTAATGCTGAAATCACTGAAAATCGGGGAGGATGAGGTAGGCTCGCTGCCGTTGGTGGTGTAGCGCAGGGTCTGCCCCTCAAGGCCGGAGGCGGTTATGCGGTCGCCTATGGAAACATAGCCGCCGGGGGTAAGCGAGGGAGCGGCGGCATAGCCGGGATAGCCCTTGCCGTTCTGTGCGCCCGGGGTAGGTGTCTGGAAGAACAGCCGGGCGGTATCGTCCCCCGAGCGCCCGCTGGTATAGCCCATGCACAGCCGCCCGGTGGAGAAATAATCCGCAACATTGCCCTGATCATCGCTTAAAAACAGATCCGTGCCGGAATTCTGTATTTTGAAGGGCAGATACACTCTGCCGCTTACGGGCTTTTTCGGCGTTTCGCCTGCGGCAAAGAGCAGCAGGTATTCCCCGGCCTTTACGGTTATTCCGTCAAGGGCGTAGCCCGAAAGGGAGGCGTCGTTTGAAATATGCCAGCCGTTAAGGGATATATCGGCGCCGGAGCCGTTATAAAGCTCTATCCAGTCGTAGCTGTTTTCTGCGGTGGGAACGGAGGAAACCTCGTTTATCCACACGCCGCGGGCGGACAGACGGCAGGCCTGCTCAAGGGTGGAGAAGCCGCCGGCGTTTTCCTTTCCCGGAGTGGGCTTGTTGTAATAAAGCCATTCGGGGTTTGTCTGGGTGCCGTTTGTTCCTTTGGATATATTGCGGGGAAGGCTTTCCAGCTCGGTGCTCATAAGCACGCTTTTGGAATCCGCAACGGTAAGCACGGTGTCCTTTGAGCTTAGGGTAAAGGAGGCATGCAGAACGCCGTCCTTATATTCATCGCGCCCGGAGCACCATATAACAACGCGCTCGCCGGGCTGAAGGGTGATATTGCCCGGAATTGCCCATTTCTGCGGCTGATCGGCATTGTCGGAAAGATACAGCCCGGAAAGGGAGCAGGGCTCCTCGGACTTGTTCACAAGCTCCGCAAAGGAGGAAAATTCGCCGTAGTTATCCTTTACCGCACAGTAGTTGTTGTTCATATACTCGCTTAAGCCAAGCTGACTTTTGCCGCCCGCTATTGCATTAAGCTCTGCGGAATGGGCGGAGGTGTTGAGTTTGCCCGGCATGCCCTGCGCAAAATAGCAGTATTTTCCTTCGTCCTCGCCCTGCTGAACAAGGCCGTAGGCTACATCGGCGGGCAGAGCGGGAATATCAAGGGTCTGCGCCGCCCTGCCCCGGGAATCTACAAGGTAAAGGGTCTCGCCGTCCGCCTTGAGGGAAAAATTCGCGTGATATTCGCCGTTCTCGGGGTCGCGACGGTCCTTGCCGGAGGCAAAAATCACAAGATATTCCCCCGCCTCCAGATATACCGAGGGCAAATACCACTTGCGGGGCTTGGTCACATTGTCCGTAAGGCTCCAGCCCGTCAGGTTTTTGCGCTCGCCGGCGGCGTTGTAGAGCACTATGTAATCGGGGTAGTCGCCGTCCCGGTCGGCCACGGCGGAGGCGTTGCTGCTCATTACCTCGCTTATAACAAGGGAAGTATCCGCCTGACCGCCGGTTTCGCCCGTGCCGCAGCCTGTAAGCACGCTGCACAGCAGCAGGATAACGGACATTATAACGCAAGCGGTGACATTCGGTTTTTTCATAATATATCTCCATGTGTTTTTCCTAATTCAGATAGTTGCCGCATTTTAAGCAGTACGGCTTATATGCGCCGATATGCTTTGCCCCTGCCGGGAGATTTTATCCTTCCGGGCAGACGAAGGGTAAATACAAAAGATATTTTATCATAATTTTTTTGTTTGTACAACGGTCTTAAAGAAATGTTTACTGTTAATACGAATTGTTTACAATTCGGCGCCTCCGGGTTTTTATACGATCCGCAAGGGCAAATGCGGCGCAAAGGAGGGTTATTGCGCCAAAAACGGCGAAAAAAAGCACGGGGGTGAGCACTTTAAGAAAAAGCGCCGTAAGCGAAAAACCTACCGCTGCAAGCCCCGGAATAACGGCAAAATAATACGCTGCAAGCAGCCGCCGTGTCCTGCACGGCGACGGAGAAGCGCGCAGCAGCCATGCCGTCAGTCTGCGCGCCGGGGCGGAGGAGCCTGCAACGGAGGCGCGGTAAGCAAGCACATTGCTTTGTGTAACTCCGGCGGAGGCATACACTTTTTTAAGTATATACCGGCCGGTAAGCTGACCGATGATAAGCAGAAATGCGGACAGGGCGATATATAAAAGCGCGTCGCGGTTCATAATTTCACCTCATTTTGAAAAGCAGCGGAGCAGCTCATTTTGAAAAGCGGCGGTGGCCAAGCGCATAATGCCGCCGCTTTGCGTGCCGCCGTCATGCGGGGGAATATATAAGCATACAGAAATTATAGCAAATAAAAGGCGGCTTTGCAAGCCGGCAGAAGCAGCGGAGCATTCGGCCTCTGCGTGCGGTACAGGCGATAAATGCGCGAAAAGACGCGCAGGAAACAAAAAAGCGGCGCGAAAAACGCGCCGCAGGCTTTTTGTTAAATATCGCTTACTTGAAGTATCTGTTAAGCAGCCCGATGAAGGCCTTGCCATGCCGGGCTTCGTCACGCGCCATCTCGTGAACGGAATCGTGAATGGCGTCCAGACCCTGAGCCTTTGCCAGCTTTGCAAGCTCCACCTTGCCGGCGGTTGCGCCGTTTTCCGCGTCGGCACGCAGAGTCAGGTTCTTCTTGGTGTCGGCGTACACCACCTCGCCCAGCATCTCGGCAAACTTGGCGGCATGCTCCGCTTCCTCAAAGGCAATGCGCTTGTAGGCCTCGGCTACCTCGGGATAGCCCTCGCGGTCCGCCTGACGGCTCATTGCAAGATACATACCCACTTCGGTGCATTCACCCATGTAATTTTCACGCAGTCCCTGAACGATGGCGGGGTCTACGCCCTGAGCCACGCCCACCACATGCTCGGCGGCCCATACGGTCTGGCCGCTTTCCACCTTGTTGAACTTGGAGGCGGGAGCGCCGCACTGAGGACATTTATCCGGAGCGGAAGGACCCTCCACCGTGTAACCGCAAACTGAGCATACCCATTTGATCATAATAATTACCTCCGTATTTGTTTTTTTATATTGTTTATGTGCTTTAAGCTTTCTTGCTTGTTCATTACGCCGTAATTATATCACATGCGTTTGCGTTTGTGAATACCCTAAAGTTATTGTTCACAAAAAATTAATAAGTTTTCAGAAAAATCAGAAAACTAAAGAATCCACATGCTCATCGGTCGGTATTTTAAGAAGCAGGCATAAAAATGAGGGCGGTGCGGGCGTTAAAGCAAAATAAATATCCCAAAAGCAATAAATATGCGATATTTTGCTGGTCAAAAACGGATATATGATATATAATGAAAAAAATCAAATATCGCCTTATCAAGAGCAGCAGAGGGACAGGCCCTGTGAAGCTGCAGCAGCGGTGCCGCGCACTGTGCTAAATCCTGCGGAGCGATCCGGCAGATGAGGTTTCAAAAACACCCGTCTGCCTCTGCGCAGGCGGTTTTGTTTTTATTAAACCAATCCATTACGCAAAAGGAGTTATAGTTATTTATGCGTTTGTTCTCAAGTGAATCGGTAACGGAAGGGCATCCGGACAAGGTATGCGACATAATCAGCGACAGCATATTGGATGCCATAATTGCACAGGACCCCATGGGGCGCGTGGCCTGCGAAACCTTTGCCACCACCGGCCTTATTACGGTCATGGGCGAGATGAGCTTCAACGGCAATGTGGATTATTCCCGCATTGTGCGCAAGGCGGTAAAGGATATCGGCTACGACAGCCGGGAGGCGGGCTTTGACGGCGACAGCTGCGGCGTACTGCTGAGCATTGACGAGCAGTCCCCCGATATTGCCATGGGTGTGAACGCCGCCCTTGAAAAAAGGGACGGCGCAACCGACGAGCTTGCCTCCACCGGTGCGGGCGACCAGGGCATGATGTTCGGGTACGCCTGCAATGAAACGGACAGCCTTATGCCTGCGCCCATCGAATATGCGCACAGGCTCACGCGCCGTCTTGCGGCTCTGCGCAAGGACGGAACGCTGCCCTTTCTGCGCCCGGACGGCAAGAGCATGGTAACGGTGGAGTATGACGACAGGGGGAATATCGTGTCCATCCCCACCGTGGTGCTCTCCACTCAGCACAGCCCGGAGATATCCCTTAAGGAGCTTACCCAGGCAGTGGTGGAGCAGGTCATAAAGCCGGTTCTGCCAGGGGAGCTTATAAAACACACCCGGTATCTTGTAAACCCCACCGGACGCTTTGTTGTGGGCGGCCCGCACGGCGATACGGGGCTTACCGGCAGGAAGATAATCGTGGATACCTACGGCGGATATGCGCGTCACGGCGGCGGAGCCTTTTCCGGCAAGGATCCCACAAAGGTGGACCGTTCGGCGGCATATATGGCGCGCTATATGGCAAAGAATATAGTGGCATCCGGGCTTGCGGAGCGCTGTGAGATAGAGCTTGCCTACGCAATAGGCGTGGCGGAGCCGGTAAGCGTGCTGTGCGAGACCTTCGGAACGGGCAAGACGGATAATGAACGCCTTGCGCAGGCCGTCCGCAGGGCCTTTGATATGCGCCCCGAGGCGATTATCCGCAGGCTGGATCTGCGCCGTCCCATATATACCCCCACGGCGGCGTACGGGCATTTCGGCAGAACCGATGTCGATCTGCCTTGGGAGCGTACCGATATGACGGAAGCGCTTAAGGCGCTTGTATAACGGTGCGGGCATCAGCCGAAATACGGGTCTGACCGTTAAAACAATATTTCTCTGCCGCGGCATTCTGATAAGGTGCCGCGGTTTTTGTGTTTTCGGGGCATTATAACGGGTTTTATATCCAACGCGCACGCTGTATGCAGCTCTTGAGGCATTGATTATAAAAGAAAAATGTGGTATCATATATTTCGGTTTAATAAATACGGGGCGGAGGCTCAGGCAGGCGGCATAATCGGGGAGCGCTATGGTTTTAAGAGGCAGCATATACAACATAATATACCGTAATGAGCAAAACGGCTACACCGTCTTTGAGCTTGCCGGAAACGACGAGCTTACCACGGTGTGCGGCAGCTTTGCCGCAATAAACGAAGGGGAATATGTTGAGGTGGAGGGCGACTGGCAGCAGCACAGTCAGTACGGTCTTCGCTTTAATGCCTCCGGCATGCGCCCGGTGCGCCCCGAGGGGCTGGCGGATATAGAGGAATATCTTGCCTCCGGGCTTATACGCGGCATAGGCCCCAGCACGGCGCGGGCGATAGTGGATACCTTCGGGCCGGAAACGCTGGATATAATGGACTGCGCTCCGGGGCGTCTGCGCGAGGTTCCGGGCATAGGCAAAACCAAGGCGGATATGATAGCCCGCAGCTACGCGGAGGTGGCGGCGCTGCGTCAGGACGCCATGTTTTTGCAGTCCCTCGGCTTCGGCAGCGCCATGCAGAGCCGCATCCTGAAGGAGTATGGCTTCGGCGTGCAGCAGCAGCTGAGAAGCAACCCGTACAGCCTTGTGGAACGGGTGGAGGGCATAGGCTTCCGCAGCGCCGACGCTGCGGCGCGAAGGCTGGGCATAGGCGCGCAGGACCCGTTTCGGATAGACGGCGGGCTTATGCATGTGCTCAAGGAGGCACAGGGCGAGGGGCATGTCTTTTTGCCCGAAAGGGAGCTGCTGCGCAGGGCGGCGGAGCTGCTGGGCGTGCCGGAACACATTGCACAGGAGGTGCTGGAGCAGGATTGCGCGCAGAAGCGGCTTATATGCGCCCCCGTAAACGGCGAAAAAGCGATCTATCTGCCCCCGGCCTATTACTGCGAGCAGAAATGCGCCCTTGCCGTCGCTGCCCTTGCCGGGGAAACGGACAGCCTTTTTTCCGAAAAAGAGCTGGAGCAGGTGCAGCAGGAGGCGAACATAAAGCTGGCGCCTGCCCAGTGCAGCGCCGTGCGCACGGCGCTGCAAAGCGGTGTATGCGTAATAACGGGGGGCCCCGGCACCGGCAAAACCACCGTTATCCGCTGCATATTGGGGCTTTTGTACCGTCACGGTCAGCGCGTGATGCTGTGCGCGCCCACAGGAAGGGCGGCCAAGCGCATGTCCCAGGCAACGGGTGCGGAGGCGGGAACGATACACCGCATGTTGGACTATTCGCCAGAGGGCGGCTTTTCGCATGATGAGGATAACCCGCTGGAGGCGGATGTGATCATTGCCGATGAGGCCTCCATGATAGACCTTTGGCTTATGTATGCGCTGCTTCAGGCTCTTCCGCACCCCTGCCGCCTTATAATGGTGGGGGATGCGGATCAGCTGCCCAGCGTCGGGGCGGGAAATGTGCTGCGGGATATAATAGCCTCCGGCTGCGTGCCTACGGTGCGGCTTACGGATATATACCGCCAGGACGAGCACAGCATGATAGTGCTTAACGCCCATCGTATAAACAACGGGCAAATGCCCGTTCTTGACAATAAAAGTACGGATTTCTTTTTTGAAAGCAGGGCCACGCAGGAGGATGCCGCCGCATCGGTGCTTGCCCTGTGCACGCGCCGCCTGCCCGCATATTTCGGAGCGGACCCCGTGCGGGACGTACAGGTGCTCTGCCCGCAGAAAAAGGGCGGGTGCGGCGTAATACAGATGAACCGCCTGCTTCAGCAGGCGCTTAACCCGCCGGAACGCCTTAAGCCGGAGCTTAAGCAGGGCGATAATATCCTGCGTTTGGGCGATAAGGTCATGCAGACGCGCAATAATTATACCGTAAAGTGGCGCAGAGCCCTGCCCAATGGTGCGCTTGAGGACGGAGAGGGCGTTTTTAACGGCGATATCGGATATATAAGCGAGGTGCTCAAGGGCGAGGCGGCGGTGCTCTTTGAGGACGGCAAGGAGGCGCGCTACGATTCCGCCTCCCTTGAAGATCTTATGCCGGCCTATGCCATAAGCGTACATAAAAGCCAGGGCTGCGAGTTCAAAATAGTGGTTATGCCCCTTGTAAGCGGTCCGCCCATGCTGTATGTGCGCAATTTGCTCTATACCGGCGTCACGCGGGCAAAAAATGCCGTGGTGCTTGTGGGAAAAAGGGAAACCGTTGCAAACATGATAAACAATAATGTAATAAGCGCACGGTACAGCAATCTCTCCGGGCTAATTAAAAAAGCGGTGTCGGAACGGAAGGCGGAAGAAACTAGCTGAAGCAAAGCTGCGCCTGCGGCGTAAAAAGCGCCGGAGGACGGCGGATAATGGCATATCAGAGCGTATCAGAGCGCATCAGGGCGTATTTGGGCGTATCATGCAGAGTAAAACGGCAAATATCCGTATAAATTTCAGCATAAAGGAGGCGGGAGCATGAGCAAAAACGAAGGGAATGCTTCGGATAAAGCAGCTGCGGGCGGTGTGCAAGCCGGAAACACGGCAGTGCCGGCGGCGAAAAAGGGGCGCATGGCGCGTATACTTGATACAATAGCCAAATATACTTTTTTCCCGGAGGATTTTCCCTGTCTCGGCTGCGGCAGCGAGCTGGAGCTGGACCGTCATCATCTGTGCCGGGAGTGTGCCCGCACCCTGCGCCCCGTGGAGCATTGTTGTCATATATGCGGCAGGGCGGGAAAGGAAGATATATGCAGCGATTGCCGCAGCGGACGCAGCTTTTGCCGTGCGGTTGCGGCATATAACTATACGGGCAGCTGCAAAAAGCTGGTGTATGCCTTCAAATTCCGCGATGCAATTTACGCAGCCGATGCCATGGCGCAGGATATTGCCTCGGTGTGCGATTTTGCTTCCCGCGTGGATGTAGTAACAAGCGTGCCCTCAAGGCGGGAGGCCATGATACTGAGAGGATACAACCAAAGCCGAGAGCTTGCGCTGCGCGTCGGAGCAATACTCGGGCTTCCCTATGATGAATTTCTCCGGCAGAAAAAGGGCGCAAAGCCGCAGCATGAGCTGTCGGCAGAGCAGCGGCGCAGAAATTATGCCGACAGCCTTATGTGCATAAAGCCGCCTGAGGGTAAGACCGTACTGATAATTGACGATGTGCTTACTACCGGCTCGACCTTGGATGCCTGTGCACAGCTGCTTACGGAAAACGGCGCGCATCGGGTTTATGCGGCGGTTTTTGCCTCCGTTCCCGCCTTTGATTCGCAGCAGGGTGAAGGCTGAAGCGGCCATTGCTTATGTTTTCGGGCGGCGGTGTCGCTTTTGGCGAGCTCCTCGTGCACGTCAATCGTGTTGAGCGAGAAGACCTTGGCCGGGCAGAGGCTGGCGAGCTCGCGCATGTCCTC
>ERZ780167.1056-NODE-1056-length-25797-cov-15.359607_pt1 | contig 25797 bp, 18 predicted proteins | sample MGYA00510982_ERZ780167 | MGnify/ENA primary metagenome ERZ780167 (study PRJEB29588, sample SAMEA2146107) | human gut metagenome | biome: human gut; feature: human-associated habitat; material: faeces | place: Denmark | collected 2008/2010 ... | reverse complement strand
CTACGGCTCCACCGGGTCCCCCATCTCAGATGGGGGCTTAATATACGAATACAGTTAGAAGTGTGAAGTGCGGGAAGGGGGCACACAATTCATATAGTGCCCCAATACCCCTCATTATATAAAACAATTTGCTTGTTATTTACATAAAACTCCTCGGCGCTTCCTAATTTTATGCGCCGTACCTTCACTCCTCACTCCTAACTCCTCACTCCTAACTTTAATCAGTGTTTCTTTACATTTCCCCTTTTCTTGCCATCTGGAGGCAGAGTGCAAGATCAGCAGGGATCGGCGCTTCGAAGTGCAGAGCCTTACCCGTCACAGGGTGGCGAATGTCGAGTGTCCACGAATGGAGTGCCTGCCCTTCGATGGGGAAATGGTCTTTCTTCCAGCCATAGAGCGGATCATTCACGACGGGATGGCGGATGTGTGCCATGTGGACGCGGATCTGGTGGGTACGTCCGGTTTCCAGCTTGCACTCGATCCAGGAGTAATGCGGCATGAATTCAAGTACACGGAAATGGGTGACGGCATGCTTGCCGGTCTTAGGCTGTACGTCCCATTTCATGCGATCCTTCGTACTGCGCCCCAGGGGGAAACGGATAACGCCCGTATTTCCTTCCATCTGCCCATGGACGAGGGCGACGTAGTGACGCTCCGCTTCATGCGTCGCGATCTCTTCCTTCAGCACAGGAAAGGCTTCCTTCGACTTCGCGACGACCATGACGCCCGAGGTATCCTTGTCAAGGCGGTGTACAATGCCCGGACGTATGGGATCCTCGCAGGCCTCAAAAAGCGAAGGGCCGACATGGAAGAGGAGTGCATTCACCAGTGTGCCATCCGGATTGCCCGAGCCGGGATGCACGACCATGCCGCGCGCTTTATTGATGACCAGCATGTGTTCATCTTCGTAGAGGATATCAAGCGGTATATCCTGCGGAATGAGCGTGAGCTCCTTCTTCTCTTCCCATGAGAAGGAGATCTGATCGCCTGTCTGCACATGGTAGTTCGGGCGGATCATCTTGCCATCGGCGAGCAGCGCACGGCCGTCTTTGATCCATTTCTGCACTTCAGAACGGGTGAGCCCGGAGGCCTCTTTCAGGAACTGGTCAAGACGCTGTCCTGCTTCTTGCTCGGTCACAACGTAAATTTTCTCACTCATGCTTCATGTCTCCAAAAATAAAATACGATCAGTGCCACACCGACACAGATGAAAATGTCTGCCACATTGAAGATCGGCCAGATGCGGAAGTCGAAGAAGTCCACGACGCCGCTGATACGCACGCGGTCGATGGCATTTCCCAAAGCCCCTCCGAGCAGCATACCGATCGCGGCGGAAAAATAGCGGGGCTCTTCGGGGATGCGCTTCCGGAAAAAGAAGAACGCACCAAAGAGCAGGATGACGATCGCAAGGAAAAACCATCTTTGATACGCCAGAATGCCGAAGGCCGCACCTGGATTGATGATGTAGGTCAGATGAAATACCCCGGAAATGAGCGGGATCGATTCTCCCCAGACCATGTGCTGCTGGACGATCCATTTCACCAGCTGGTCAAACACGGTCACGAATAAGGCTATATAAACTGTCAGCATAGTATCCTCCTATATATTGCTTTATTATAGCATGAGAGAGAGGGTGCGCGCAGTAGGGAGTTTTTTGTGGGAACGGGACGGGTCGCCCCTTGATTGCGGATGGAAGCTCCGCTCGAATGAGGAATGAAGGTGGCGGCTTCGCCGCAATTTTTAGACTATGATGTTCTCGTATCGTCATCCCGAGCGTAGCCGAGGGATCTTTCTTGCACTGCGGTCACTGTCACATTGGCACTGCCTGGGAAACGACGCCTTGGTGCTTCGTATTTCTGCTTTCTCACATCCTTCATTTATCGCTCTGCAAAGAAGATTTCTCGCTTCGCCCGAAATGACGATACGGGAGTCTGATGTCTCCCAGTCTCCTAGTCACCAGTCACTAATCCCTAGCCACTCATCCCCACTTTCAAGCCTGTAGCAGCGGCTTCGCCGCAACATATAAAAGGCGATGCCCGAAGGTCACTGAAATACTACCTTCGGGCATCGCCCCATTTATACATCGCGGCGCTTCTATATTTTTATGCGCCGCACCACACCCCTGAACCTTGAACCCTGAACCTCGAACCCTTAATAATTGACAAATACCTCGATATTCTGTCTGCCAAAGTTATAGCAGTCCTCGAAAGACTCCATGCAGAGGTCGATGCGGTTACCAACGATCGCACCGCCGGTATCTGCTGCGACAGCATGGCCATAGTTCGGGATGAATACATTCGTACCGAGGGGGATGACGGAAGGATCGACCGCCACCGTGCCGTGACCGGCCTGTGTACCGGTCGCAGTGATCCCGCTGCCGCCTCCATCGCTCGGATGATATGCGCTCGCATGCATATTGGCGACCCAGCCCATCGTCCCTTCTGCTTTACCGGTCTTCATGATGCCCGGCGTGCCATCAGAGAGAACCTTGGCATGAGCGATGACCGTCTTCACGACCTTGCCGCCGGAGATGAATTCATCGATCTCCACTTCTCGTTCGCCGGGGATCCCCTCTTGTACGACGACCTCCTGATCTTCTCTGAGGCTGCCATCGTACCACTTATTATAGTGGATCGGCATCGCCTCCTTGCGGAAGACCTTCCGCGCGGTATACGGGACGACGTGGATCTGCATGCCTTCCTTCACCTGCATCAGACCATCTTCGATCGGCATCATCTTCTTCCAGTCGAAGCCCGCGTCATTCACCACGCCCTGCACGGTCTGCTGCGTCGTATAGACGACCTTTTTCTTGCCATTCGCGATGATGGAAACAGGCACTGCCCGCTCCACCACAATGACCGCGCCGTCCGAGACCTCCTTCGTGCTTGTCCAGAATGTGTCATACGCCTTCAGTGATACATTGAGGTCGCTTAATACATTCTTGAAATTGGAGGCTGCTGTAGAAATGACCTGCTTGTGAGCCCCATCATATACGGTAACAGTCTTCGCAGGACTTGCGCCCAGAAAATCCAAAGATGCTGCCGCAAGATTCACCTGGCTTCCCAAGGCAGCCGCCGCCAATATACATGCTAATACTTTTTTCGCTTTATTCATCGTTGAAGGTTTCATAAATGCATCTCCTATGGCCGTTATTCTACCATAGAGAGACTTTTTGTCAATTTTTCCAATGTTGACAATAATAGCAGTTCGCATTTATTCCGTATCTATCGAATATTTCCTGCATGTCCTCCAGTATACATCGCGCACTATCCTTTGACGCGCTTTTTGTTATATCACTATTTTTATCCGATACTATCGAGTATTATTCATTGAATCAATTGTCAATCTTGTATCCCTCCAATAGACATTTGAAGATTATTAACAAATTATGAATCGCTCTATCTCCCATGTTATCGTTTCTTTCGCATTTTATGCATTTTGCTTTCCGCCTGATTGTCAACTTCAAGCCGCCCCCATTTCTCATCCGAGATAGCCCAACTTTGTCCCATCTTTGACGTTTCGTCTTTCTCATTTTCATTCAAAGTGGGAAATCCGCCCATCAAAATCCTTGAATTTGGTAAGTCTTTCCCAAAAAGAGAAGATGGCAGAAGAAAAAGTGGATAATAGAGAATCAAAGCTCATGGAACGTGCCATTCCTTGATCGCTTGCGAATGACAAAGATTTCTCGCTTCGCTCGAAATGACAATACGAGAGAGTCTGCCGTCTCTTAGGCTCTTAGCCTTTAGCTGCTAGTCACTAGCCACCAGTCACCAGTCACGCAAAAAGCCGAAGCATTCGCTTCGGCTTTTCCTTAGCATGATTTACTTTTCTTTTTTCCCGAAGACAGGCATGTAGGGCTCCATTTTCTGCGCGAGGGTCATTTCATCTTCACGGTCACGCTTCTCCGCGATACGCTGGAATTCGGCTTGTGCGCCCACTTTATCAACAGGCGCGATCTCCTTTTTCCACATGCCATCAGACTGCATGATGTGCGCTTTCTGATTGTCCGCGAGCTCCATATTGACCATGGTCTTCAGACGATAGCAGAGGTCGGCATCACGCACAGGGATCATGAGCTCGACACGGTCATTGAGGTTTCTTGGCATCCAGTCCGCACTGCCGATATACAGCTCTTCACGACCGCCATTGGCGAACCAGAAGACACGGCTGTGCTCCAGGAAGCGGCCGACAAGGCTTCTGACGGTGATGTTGTCGCTGACGCCGGGGATGCCCGGGATGAGTACGCAGATGCCGCGGATGATGAGCTCGATCCTGACGCCTGCCTGAGAAGCTTCGTAGAGCTTATCTATGATCTCCTTATCGAGGAGGGAATTCATCTTAGCGACCATGTGTGCCTGCTCGCCCTGCTTGGCGAAGGCGATCTCGCGGTCGATGAGCTCCATGCAGCGCTGGCGGAGATTGATCGGCGCGACGATGAAGGAGTCCCACAGCGGCGGGTCAGAGTAGCCGGAGAGGAGATTGAAGAAGGCAGAAGCATCGCTGCCGAACTGGTCATTGCAGGTGAATACGCCGAGATCCGTATAGAGCTTGGCTGTGGATGCATTGTAATTGCCGGTCGCGACATGGACATAGCGGCGGATACCGTCCTTTTCGCGGCGAATGACGAGCGTACACTTCGAGTGCGTCTTGAGCCCGACAAGGCCATAGATGACATGTGCGCCTGCTTTTTCAAGGCGGCGAGCCATCAGGATGTTATTCGCTTCATCGAAGCGTGCCTTGACTTCCATGAGGACAGTGACCTGCTTGCCGTTCTGTGCTGCTTTTTCGAGCGCCTGTATGATCGGCGAGGAGGAAGCCACGCGGTACAGGGTCTGCTTGATGGCAAGGACATCGGGGTCAGCTGCTGCTGAAGCGACGAAATTGACGACAGAGTCTTCAAAGGATTCATAAGGCAGATGCACGAGGAGATCTTTCTCACGGATCATCTCGAAAATATTCTTTCGACCATCCTTTTCAAGCTGGATCATGGACCATGGGCGATGCGGATGCGCTTCCGGATAGCGGAGACGGTCGTAGCCCTTGATGCCGCAGAAGGAAAAGAACATCGTCATATCGAGCGGTCCGTCGATCTCATATAGATCCTCCTTCGCGAGGTGCATCTCCTGCGTCATGAAGCGCTGCATGAAGCGGCTGGTGCCTGCTTCGAATTCGATACGCACGGCCTCCCCGCGCTGGCGTTTTTTCAGCTGGCGCTCCACCTCGACGACGAGATCCTGTGCATCTTCTTCGTCGATGGCAAGATCCGCGTCACGTGTGATGCGGAAAGGATGTGCCTCCAGAAGGTCGTAGCCGATAAAGAAACGGGAAGCAAAGTGACGAATGACCTGCTCCAAGAGGACGAAGTCGTGGCGTCCCTTCTTTTCCGGATCATCCGGCAGGCGGACGATACGAGGGAGCACCGATGGCACCGGCACGATCGCCGTCTTCACATCGATATCATTTTCCTCATCCAGCGAAAGGTCACGCTCATTCCTTTCGAGCAGCATCGCGATATTGAGGCTCTTCGAAGCGAGGAACGGGAACGGATGCGAGGAATCGACGGCCATCGGTGTGACGACTGGGAAGACCTGCCGCTCGAAATAGTCCTCCATCCATTTCTTCTGCGCTTCTGTCGCATCTTCCGGATGGATGAAATAGAGCCCTTCCGTGCGAAGCTCGGACAGGAGCATATGAAGGAAACGGTACTGGCGCGCGACGAGCTTCTGGCAGATGTCTGATATCTGCTCAAGCTGCTCCTCCGGCGTCATATGGGCGATGTCACGGCGCTTCACGCCATTTTCCTTCTGGTGCTTCAGCCCCGCCACGCGGATCATGAAGAATTCATCCAGATTCGAACTCGTGATCGCCAGGAATTTCAATTTTTCCAGCAGGGGATTGTTCGGATCCACCGCCTCCTGCAGTACGCGGCGATTGAACTGCAGCCACGACAGCTCGCGGTTCAGATAATAATGCTGATGTCTATCCTGCACGTCCATAGTTACCTCCGCTCCAATTTGGCTTCCATGCCAAATACCGTTTCAAACATTGTCTTTTCTTTATTGAACAGCCATGTCTCCAGGGCCGTATCCTCACTCGATTCATACTCGATGACAAGCGCGTCCCCCGAGATATGGGCCGAAAGATCTTTCAGCTTCTGCTTTCTCGACATATCCATCGCACGGACCAGACGGAAGATGGCTATCAGCTTCAGCGCCGTCATCTTCGACTCATCCGACAGGATACGGAATGGCTCATCGTCATCATTCGGGATCCCCTTGTGATCATAGTAGACGATGCACGCCACGATATCCTTCTCGCGGTCGGAGATCCCGAAAATATCCGTCCCGCGGACCATATTCCACGCCTGCATGGACGAGCCCAGCAGATTCACATACTTTCCGATCTGGTAGAGGATGATCGCCATGCGAAGCAGGAATTCATCACGGTCATTGAGCCCATTTCCGCGGTCAAAGGCCTGAACGATCACTTTGCTGTAGAGCTCCATCGCCTTCGCATGCACCGGTTCATAGTAATAGTCTGCCGCGATCGAGCGCGTCAGCTCCAGATTCTGCGCGCGCATGTACGCAAGCGCTGGATCATTCGTCTTCTGCGCCCCATAGAAGAGCGATGCCGAGCGCACGAAGGTCATCCCCATCATGACTACATGCTTCACAGGGATCGCATTCAGGATCTCCTGATAAATATGCAGCGTCGGCGAGACAGTGAGCGCCCATGTCTCACTGATGTGATACTTCTGCATGATCATCGAAGTGGAGAATTTCCCCACCTCATCATACACCTTGCCGAATTCCTGAGGCTTCACCTCGGCGATATCCCTCTGATCAAGGTCATGGTGCAAGAGCATCGCGACGATCCTCGCCTCACGGCCCGAGAGAACGACCGTATCGATGTCATACTTCCTGATCGATACCCAGAGCGGCTCCATGATCGCATGGATGTACTCCGCCAGCGCTTCCGGGAAATAGCGCGACTCGCGCTGGTTCGTCGTGAACGTCTCCAAAAGACGCAGCGTCCCGATGTGTACATTGTGCTGGTAGCAGAGCGAGCCCTTCTCCCACACCGTCAGCCCCACGCAGCCCGACGTGATGTCGACGAAGAGAAAATTCTTCCCCAGACGCTCATTCGCCGCCCGGTTATACTGCTTCAGCTGGTAGGAAAGGCCGAAATGCTTGAAATAGATCTCCTGCGGCATGTCCACGACCTGCACATTGAATCCCGTCTTGACACGGATCAGATCCAGGATCGAGCGGCAGTTATCCGCCTCACGGAAAACCGCCGTCGCATACGCCGCATATACCTTCACCTGATAATCCGACAGCAGCTGCTTCAAGCCATTCAGCATGCGGCAGAGCTTCCGGATCGAAGCGAAAGACAGATTCTTATGATTGAATACCTCTTCCCCAAAGTTCGTATCCTTCCTCACGGACTCGATGACACGGACTTCATTGACATTCTTGTACTCCACGATGCGAAGAGACAGATTCGACGAGCCGATGTGAATGATACCGTAAATGAGCGGCTTTTGTTCCGACATAAGTGGCCCTCCTTTTATAAACAGCGGGTATCTTGTAATCCCATATATCCGTAAAAATGAAACGTAAAAGTTAGGAGTGAGGAGTGGTGGTGCGGCGCAGAAAATAATGAAGCGCCGCGGAGTTTTGATAGCACTTCGCGCCGCCGTCATCTCGAGCGTAGCCGAGAAATCTTCCTTGCAGAACGATCAGTGTACCAATTGCGCTATTTCAATCACCGCTTGCTCCTAATCCCCAACCCCTAATCCCTAGCCGCCACCTTCATTTCTCATTTAAGCGAAGCGTCAGCGTTAGCCCGCGGGGCGTACCGGGCTGGTGCGCGATGAAACAGGTCACACGCAGAAGCATACCTTTTAATGATAGCCCACTCCCGTAAAAAGCACGTAAACAGCGGGCAAAGTTTCTCTTTATAATTATACCATGACTTATATGCATAGCGGAGCACAGGGAGCCCTTCCCGTTAAAGGAAATTCTGATAGTATGGTATGGAAAAAACGTAGAATCACGAAATTATATATAAAAGTGTGATTTCTATCACACTTTTATATATAATTTCGTGATGCATAGCAAATAGCACGCAAAAAGAGGGAAACCTGTCAAGGCTTCCCTCTTTTTTATGCACTACCCTAAATAGAGATTTCAATCCCAGAATAGTCCTTATCTTCATTAGAATGAAGTTTTACTTGCTTCACACCGCCGCTGCCAGTCGTTCCACTTGAGCCAGAGTCACCACTCTCTCCATTATCCCCAAACTGAAATGGATTCCAGTAAAATGAGCAATTCCACACATCTGAATAGATATGTTTGGCTACAATACTTCCTTCAAAAGCCACTTTATGATAGTAGCGAACATACCCGTTCGGCGCATATATGATCGCTTTGAATCGATCATTCATTTCATTTGCATTGACAGTGACATTCCCATGAAGTGAAATGATCGTCATATTAGTCCAACTCGTATTACAATTCCCTTGCTTCACAGTGATATCACCATCGGTAATAATAATCTTGTACTGTTTATAGTTTTCCACACTAAAACCACGCCCTGAACCCGCAGAATCGTAGTGACCATCTGTATCTAGATATATGCTTTCTTCTCCAGATTTACATGATGACTCATCCTTTCGATACAATCCGCCAGTTGGAGAAAATTCATTTCTATATTTTTCCACATACTGATAGACTTTCTCTACGGATGAATTGTCCTTTTCCATTGCAATATTGATCTTATCCACGTATGTATTCGAGGCCAAAACGTCTTGTCCCTGACTAGTTCCATCATCATAACCAAAACGATTAAAATGAGCCCACGATCCAGGATCTTGATGTCCTGGTGGGCGTAACATTGTATCATTATTATAAAATCCATTATCCTTTGGTCCAGTATTATCTTCATGCTCCCGGTCAACGATTCTGCGATGTGACCATAGTTCTAAGTCCGTTTTGGCGGAAGAGCTAAATGCCCCTTTCTCAATGAAAACAGAACGCTTATCCCCACTATTATTATTATCAATACTAATCGGTCCATTACTATGTATCTTGCCATGAATATACACATTATCGCTATTGATATAAATAGCATTCTTATTCAAATCCCAAAAGTTCTCAACAGGTCCGCTATATCCAGCCACCATAGTAAATCCGAAAACCCCTGGATCACCTGTAATCGGACTATCAGGCACAAGACGCGCTGTCGCCTCTACACTAACTGGAATCTTCTGCAATCCCAAAATTCTCATAAACGTCGTATCTACATTCTGTGATACATAGAGAGAAAGGAGAACCCCCTTCGTCTCATCAGTTCCATCGCCATACACGCGCTTGGTAATCTTATCAATTTTATAGTTATCCCTCATAGCAGTGTCGGCATATAAATTCGCCTCTAGGTACGTATGCGCCACCTTCTTGAGGTCAGTCACATCATCCTTGTCATACACATACGCCGCCGCAAGCACCGCCGCGTCCGCCGCCTTCTGCAGGCGCGCGTGACGGGCAAAGCCATTCCCGAGGTCCACCGCGAGCCCTGCACAGCCGAAAAGGATCGGGATCAATATGGCGAAAAATACCATGTACGCCCCGCGCTCATTCTTGATGCGGGAAAGCAGTCGATTCAAAAAAGTCATAGTATCACCTCATGTGAGTTAGGAGTGAGGAGTGGAGGAAGGGGCGCACAATTCATATAGCGCCCCAATACCTCTCATTTTATAAAACAGTCTATTCATGATTTATATAAAACTCCGCGCCGCTTCCATATTTTATGCGCTGAGCCTTCACCTCAAACTTCTCACTTGATTGGATGGTCAATTTAACTAACAGTTATTTATGAAACGCAATTCCCATCACCAGCCACGAAAACCATATTCGCATTTAGTATACCATAGTCTCCGTAAAGATTTGAAATAAAAAATACACGCAAAAAACGCCCGCCGTACGGCGGACGTTTTCATTGATCAGAGGAAATGGTGACCGGTGACTAAGGATAGCGACCAGCGCGCGGAATGCGGGCATCGCCGTTTACAAAAATCGACGCGGAGCGTCGCTCCGCCTAAGCCTTCCCCGCATGGGGAAGGCTTAGGCGGCGGCTTCGCCGCAAATATTTATGAGGCGATGCCCGAAGGTCTGTTGATCGCAGGTTTTCCTCGTATCGTCAGCCTTCCCCTCGAGGGGAAGGTGCCCCAAAGGGGCGGATAGGGTACAGGCGGTATGAAAGAGGATGGAGAAATGCGTCTCAAGTCGACGATTTACGAAAGCACCCTATCCACCGCTGACGCGGTCCCCCTTCCCCAATGGGGAAGGCGATTCCTGCTCAGCGGCGAAGCGCCACCTTCATGCTTAATTCCTAATTCCTCATTTAATTCCCTTCCAGTCTCGCTACGCCGAGCGGCGGGCTTTCCAGGAAGGTGACTTTCGGATTTCTCTGAGCGAGCCAGCCAGCCTGCCATGCATTCGGCAGAAGGTAGACAGGACGCTCGCGGCGGTCATAGACGACCATCGCATTGTCGATGCCAATAAGCTCTTCCGGCGGGACATCCCCTTCTGTCCAGCGGGCTGCAGTGTAGGAGAGCGGCTCCAGATTCACATGGACATTATATTCATTTTCCAAACGGTACTTCATGACTTCGAACTGCAGCTGGCCGACAGCACCGATGATGAAAGACTCCATGACATAAGGCTGCTTGTAGACCTGAATCGCCCCTTCCTGCGCGAGCTGGGAGACACCATTCAGGAACTGCTTTCTCTTCATGCTGCTTTCCGGAGACAGACGGGCAAAAAGCTCCGGCGGGAAGACCGGGAAATCAATGAAGGTGACCGGATGCTTCTTCTCGCAGACGGTATCGCCGACACCGAGCTCACCGGTATCAAAAAGACCGATAATGTCGCCCGGGTAGGCTTTCTCGACCGTCTGTCTTTCCGTCGCGAGGAACTGCTGCGGCTGGGAGAGACGGAGCATCTTGCCGCTCTGGCGATGCAGGACGGTGATGCCTTTCTCGAAGACACCCGAGCAGATACGCATGAAAGCGACACGGTCATGATGCTTCGGGTCCATATTTGCCTGGATCTTGAAAATGAAGCCGGAGAACGCCGGATCTTCCGGCTCGATGGTGCCTTCCAGCGTCTTTCTCGCTTCCGGCGGCGGCGCAAGCTCGAGGTATTTCTCCAGAAATGGCTGTACGCCGAAATTCGTCATAGCCGATCCGAAGAACATCGGTGTCAGCTCCCCTTTGGCGACTTTTTCCGCATCGAAGGGATCGCCCGCTTCATCAAGAAGCTCCAGGTCATCACGGAGCGCATCCAGTACTTCCTGCCCGACCTGAGAAACGATGGCTTCGTCATCGATCTTGCCGGAGATCACTTCCAGCTTCTTCACGCCATGTGCATTGTCCTTGATGAAGATATGGCACATCTCCGTCTCACGGTCATAGATGCCCGTGTAGTCACCGTTCACACCGATCGGCCAGTTCATCGGACAGGAACGGATGCCAAGCACATCTTCAATGTCCGCCATCAGATCGAACGGATTCTTACCGAAATGGTCGATCTTATTCACGAAGGTGAAGATCGGGATCCCACGATCCGAGCAGACCTTGAAGAGCTTCTTCGTCTGCGCTTCGACGCCCTTCGCCACATCGATGACCATGACCGCCGAGTCGACAGCCATCAGTGTGCGGTAGGTATCCTCCGAAAAGTCCGCATGCCCCGGGGTATCCAGGATATTGATGCGGCAGCCCTGGTAATCGAACTGCAGCACCGAGCTCGTGACAGAGATCCCGCGCTGTTTTTCGATTTCCATCCAGTCAGACACCGCATAGCGCGCCGTCTTCCTCGCCTTGACAGAGCCTGCGAGATGGATCGCACCCCCGTAAAGCAGTAATTTTTCCGTCAATGTCGTCTTGCCGGCATCCGGGTGGGAAATGATCGCAAACGTCCGGCGGCGTTTGATTTCTTCTAAGTCAGTCATATTGCACCTCAATCAAAAATATACATCGCTTCATTATAGCATATTTATATGACAGTTCGTAGAAGAAAAGGAAAGCGAAAGCGGCATTCCTACACAAAAACGCACAGGCGGAAAAGCCTGTGCGTTTCTCTCTGTACTTCTCATTTCAGATCACGAAGGACACGATACGTAGATCCATCCGTTCGTTTCTTCTCTGCCACCTGCATCCAGACATTCTTCTTCAGAGGCTGTATCGCATTCGTAGCATTCGTAGCAGGATCAGGATCCACCCGATACACATCCGTCCTGACCTTCGTCCCCACCGACTGATCAGTCAATTTCGTCCCACCATTATTATCCGGGCTGTAAATGGCGACCGCATAGTACAGCTTTCCATTTTCCTTATAACCGACCATCGCCCAGCTGTCACTTTCGAGCGCACGGGAATCGATCCGGCTCACAAATGGCGACAGACTATCACTATCGATCAGCCCATTCGCATTCTCTTTCGTCGTCGTAACGTCTGGGCCTTTTCTTTTATCGAAATAGCTTCCATTCGTTCCACCCATATAGCTAGCAAATGACTGGAACCCAGCCTCCGTATTTTTAAGCGTATCCTGCAGCCACTTCATGTGACGGTCATAGACCTTATCACTTTTGCTCCCCGCTTGAAGAAGCTCTGCGGCGGAGCCAAAGATCCCGGGGATCCCGTCTCCGTAAGACCCCAAAACACCCCATCCGATCCCGACCACCAGACCCAGCATGAGGGCATACTCCACAAAGTTGTTCCCCTTCTGTCCCATATCTCTTACCAGTCCTCTTTCTCGTATAATAAGTTCCAGGGTTTCATTTTACCATCTTTTCAAGAGAGCTACAAGGAGATAATAAGAGGCGGAGACTCCCCCGACGCAAAGTTTGAAAGCAGGGATGACTGGCGAGGGGCTAGGAGCGACTGGTGACTCTCTCCGACCGTCATTTCGAACGCAAGCGAGAAATCTTTGTCATTCGCGGTCAAACGACCGATGTCAGGAAATGCTCAAACGGGAAGCCTGTGATCTCCGACCTTCGGGCATCGCCCTATTTATACTCCGCGGCGCTTAGGGAAACACTGATTAAATCGTTGTCCGACTTGGCTCTTGTGTTTTCATGCAAGGCGAGGAATAAGCCGCCGCGAATAGCGAGCTATGTAAGGCGGGTTATGACGAAGCATTGGATGAAAATACATGCCAAGTCGGGCTCTGCGATTGAATCAGCGTTTCCCTAACATACGACATTTTCCTCCGCTCAGGATGACGAAAAGCACCGTACCAATCCCTTTGAACCTTCTGAACCCATAGAACCTGCTCCCCCTCTTTCGCAAACAAGTAAGGGACGACACATCCCAGAGGCTCCCCCACAAAGCAAGAAGCGGACTTTTCACATCCTACATCATGACAAAAAGTGCAATCATCAGGATCGCCACAAAGAGACAATAGAAGAACTTCCCCCAAAACGCCTGCCGATTCTTCTTTGTCGAGACCTCGAAGCCGCAATGCGGGCAATACTTCAGCCCAGCGACATCCGGCACCGGACCACGACAATGCGGACACACCTCGCAGTGCCCCGCCGCATACTGCGCGCGCTCCTCCGCCGTCAACTCCGGCAGGATCTCCACCGGCGTATCCAACAGCCGGCACCCGCACGCCGGGCAGAAACGGAGCATATTTCCCTCATACACCCGCCCGCACCCTCGGCAGCGCACCGCATCCTCCGGCAGCGGCTGCTCCAGCACCTGATGACACGCCGGACATCGATCCCAACGCTTCCGCATCCCATGCCCGCAGTACGGACACTTCGAGAGATGCGGCCACGACGCCTCCCGGCTCCCCGCCTCCGGCGCATGCGAAGGCTTTGAAAGCGACGTATAAGAGATCCCCGTCCCCGGGATCCCCACCGTCGTCCGGACACCATTCTGTCCGAACGTGATATGCGCCCCGCGCCGCCCGATCGACGTCGAGACCCCGCGCTTCCCGACATTCAGCGTCACTCCCGGCATGATCTTGATCCGCCGCTGAAAACGAAAACCCATTTCTTCCGCCTTCTTTCTCCTGTTGTCTCATATATATGATAAAAACCGTGCTGTTTTGTCTCATTCATAAGACAATATAGCACGGTTTCTGTCTCATCGACAAGACGGTTTTATAAACTCATTCTAACGAAACAGCCAGCCTTCGTCATTCTGCCAGTTTTTCTTTCAGCGCCATGAGGCTGGCGTCTGCATGCTCAAGATCTATGAAATCTACTTTTCCTCTACGTTCATGCGATACAGGCGGTCCAGCTCATTCATCAAGCGATCCTGCAGCGTCGTGTTATCACCATCTGCATCCGCGACCATCTGCCTAAGCTTTTCAAAGCCTGCTTCCGAACACTGCTCTGCATAGTCTATACACTTGTCAAAGTCGGTAAAATCATTGATATTTTCTTCATTCACATCCTCTGCCCCCAGACGCAGCGCCTGGATCAGAGCCTGGTCCCTGGTATCAAATGTCTTAAAGAGAATCCAGCCCGTCTTTTTGGTTGGCAGCTTTTTCGGCTCGTCCATGCCAAGTGCCATGGTGAGAAAAAAGATTTCCTTATTCGGCGTCGCTTCGAGATCGAGGATATTCCCATGGGTATTGATGTAGTCCCTATTTTCGTCCGCAATATACGCTCTATCTGCCATTATCGATCCACTCCTTCTACTACACTTTCATCTTTAGACAGGTTCAGATGCCGCACGGTTGCTTTCTTATCATACATTTCTGCCACTGCGGGAGAATATTCATCTGGCGTAAAGAGCATGATGATCTGCTTCTCTTTCGCGATATTCAGGAGCGCTTTAGCCATGCGTACTCTGTTTTCATCCGATACGCGGCCTAAGGGAGAGTCGATAACGAGCGGACAGTTCTTCCCAGAAACCTGATGTACGGAAAGCGTGAAAGCGTATGCCAGTGCCATGGCTTCTGTAGCACCAGTTGAATTCGTCATGATATGCCCCTGCATGTTATAAACTTCGACATTATATTGATCATCGATGGAGATGCTTCCGAAAGTATTCTCTTTCCAGATCATAGAGCGGAATGTCTTCCACGTCTGTTCCTGCATTTCCTTCTTGGTTTCATTGACGATCGCATCTCTGACCCTTGTGAAACCATCGCCAATTTTCTTTAATACATTCAGTTCTTCTCTCTGCTTTTCCTGAATCGCTGATTGCTTCTCATACACAGACAGCTCCTTATCCAGTTTGGCGATTTCTGCACTTTTGACTGCGATCATCGCTTTATGGCCTGCGATTTCTTTATTATAGTTGTTGATTTCCCCCTTTGCCTGGTCACGTTCTTTATTCCACAAAGCTACGTTCGCCGTTCCCGCATCGCCACCATAAGCGTCCAGTTTGCGGTTATTCTCTTCCAGCTGCGCCTTATTTTCTGCCTTCCGCTTTTGGGTAGCAATGACCCTGTTGCGCCAGGCATCACGCTGAGTCATATACTCCCGTGCTCTAGCGAGATAGACCTCCAGCGGCGATATCATGCAGCTTAAAAAATTGGAGGTGGCGGAGGAAATTTTATTTTCCTTCAAAATTTCTTCCAAATGAAGAATGGCTTCTTCCGTCAGATGACTATGGCAAAGCGGGCAGGGCTGCTCTTTATGGTGCAGCAATTCCAAAATCTGATTTCTATCAATGCTTGGCGGCAGTTTTCCCGCTTCTTTTTTAGCAGAGATGTAGCGATAGATTCTCTTCAGTCTGGGGTACATCGTGAGCAATACCAGGTATTCTTTGATAATGGTCGTTTGTTCTGCTTTGTTCTTAGCGTCTTCCTGTTCCAGCGCCTTTTCTTCTCTCTCCAGACGCTTCTTTTCCCTCTGTAATGGCTCTACTTCACGAAATCCCATCAGCTTATTATCATAGGAATTTTCTCGCTGCTTGGCTTCTTCCAGTTTTCTATTTGCTCGTTCGATTTCTTTCGTCGTGGCAGCGATCCAATCTTCCTTCTCTGTTTTCTCCGAAAAAAGATTGGCGTAGTCCGGTAATTTCTTGCCAATCGCTCGATTCAACGCCACCTTTTTATTGTTCGTCGCATTGATCGTATTTTCCAAAAGATTGACCTGTGCAATATTATAAATCGACTCTTTCAGCGGCGTAGCGAAGAAATCCTTCAATTTTTCCCCATCAAAGAAGTAGAAATTATAAATGGCTTCATCGAAGTACTGTTTCACCAGAATGCCTGCATTTTCTTCGCTAAGCGTTTTGGTATTGGAATTATCATGCGGAGTGACCGTCGCCATGAAAGAAGGAGCACTGCCAGTAACAGCACCATTGCTGTGCTTCATGAAAAATGCTTTTCTGGTAAGTTCAATGACATCTTGGGACTCATTGATAAAGCGGAACGACACGGAAACCGGTACGCGTTCTTCCACCTTCGCCTTGTCTAGGACTGAGCTGTTCACAAGCGGCAGGCTCCGTGCTTCCGTTTTTGCATTCGATTCACGCGGATTCTCTTTCCCATAGAGGCACCAGGTGATTGCCTTCAACACCGTCGTCTTCCCTGTACCATTCTGCGCAATGATGGCAAAGAGCTGGGTATCAGCCTTCTCCGATTTTTTGAAATTGATTTCACACGTCCCATACTGGCGATAATTCACAAATGACAGCCGATCGATTTGAATGCCCATCACGCCTCTCCTCCTTTTTTATTCTGCTTATCCAGATACTCCTGAATCTTTTTATCATAAGCTTTTTTGCTTCCACGGCTCTGCACTTCCAGGATATCCAGCATCAGATCTTTCATATTCCGATTCACATCGAGCGCTTCGATCTGGTCTTTAATTCTCTTGCTGATACTCATTTAAATCCACACCTTTTCCCTTGAACAACTGGTATACATCCATATAGTTATCGGCATTCTGCGCAATCAGCGCGACGCGCTTTTCTTCATTCTTTAAGAGCGGAAGATCCTGATCGCCCAAAACGATGAAATCATAGATTTCCGACATCTGTTTCCCCGGTGCCGGTCGAATGACACGTCCGACACGCTGGATGTACTCTCTAGGATTCGTACTGCTTGCTAGGATGATCGCCACGCGGGCAGTCGTGATATCGATGCCTTCATCCATACACTTGATGCCGAGGACGACCTGCAGGCTGTGAGTGGCAAACCCTTTCAGAATTTCCTGCCGTTCTGTCAGGCCCGTCTCTCTATCCGTCTTGCTGGCGGAGATCTCTTCCGTGATTTTTGCCCGCGTGATTTTCTTCTCGGCCAGCATCTGCATGCAACCATCCATCTGCACATTCGATGTGAAGAGAAGCGTATCCTGGATCGAGTCTGGATCCATACTGTCCAGCAGTCCATCCAGCACCGCCATCTTTTCTTCTGCATTTTTGACGATATCGGCACGTTTTTCATACAGATTGTCTAGTACCTTTTTCTCTTTCTGGTACGATTTATGTTGTTTTTTCAGCTTCTCGATCGTAAAGACAAGCGGCCTAATTTTTCGCTGCAGCTTTTCCCACTTCTGCTTTTCTTCCTCAGACAAATGGACAAAGAGCGGGTGATAGACGTAAGGATTCAGGAATGGCTTCTGTGTGATTTCATTTTTCGTGTGCAGGGCATCCCAAAGGCCAAATTCGAATGACTGATTGCCAAAATAGTCCCGAATGAGCTGCGTACCTTCTTCATCAAAGAGACGTTCCGGCGTCGCTGAAAGACCGATGCGCTGCTCATAGCAGGGAAGAAGCGCCTTCTGCTGCTTATCCGAGCCGATCCCATGGACTTCATCACAGATGAAAAGAATCGGAGTAGCCCCTTTATACTTTGTAATGAGCTCTATAAATTTATCAGAGGAAGCCGTGGCATGTGTGGTGTACACGATGGCATTCGTGTATTTCCAGAATGTCAAGAGCATGCTCTCGAGTTCTTTCTTCCACTTCGGGTTCGTCCCATCCGCGATAAGACTGTAGTCAAAGGAGACGCCCACCTTTTCCATATCCGCCTGCCATTGGCGCGAGAGGGTATTCTGCGGTGTCGCGACAATTGTAAGAAAAGGCTTTTTCTCTTTCATTTTTTCATAGATGCAGCCGATGGCCGTCCGCGTCTTTCCTGTCCCTGTCGCCATTTCCATAAGGAGCCGGCCATGATTCTTTTTCCATTTCTGCACGGCTTCTCGCTGGTGCTGGAAGAGTCCGATCGGGTCTTTTTCACCCGGTTTCTTGTATCGCTTCATACAGCCAAGATCGAAGGGATCTTTCGGCTTGATCTTGACGATCTTTTCTCGGACGGCCTCCGGGATATCGTAAACCGTCGCGATGGACGCCTTGCGATTGCTCCAGTAGTCCTCGAATTTCTTTTTATCTGCATCCACATAGACCTGCTGACCCAGCTCCCAGGAGCGGAAGACTTTGAATTCTTCGATATTTTCCAGCCATGCCTGCGCCGTTTCATTGATGGAGCCGGAGAAGGAAATCATATCTCCCCTCTCATCGATCATGATGCCGACTTTCTGATGAAAGAGGCTGGTCGGTGAATTATTGCATACGACGATCTTGATTTCCAGAAATCCCTGATCCAGCAGGTAGGCAAGGAGCTTCAGATGATCATCGGCCGCCTCATCGAGCTTCAGCTCCTGAAACAGATCCGCGTGCTCATCAAGCGGCTGGTGCTTCTGAATGATTTCGAAGTCCTTGCGAGAAAGCTGCGGAGAGACGAGAAGGTACATATGCCCGTAGTTCTGGCAGAGCCCCTCAATACCTTCCGCGGCTACTGTCAAAGCAGTCGAGCTGAAAAAGCCCGCAATGCGGTAGTACCGCTTCGTCGCTTTCAAGACCGGAATATAGAATTTTTCCAGCAGATGTTCCTTGCTGCTTTCTGTCTCATAGCAGGACTCCAGATATAAATCTCTCAGCCCCATGGCTACACCTCCCAATCGATATGCTGCAAAAGCTGTTCTTTCTTCGTACCTTTCAAAACAAATTCCATCAGTTCCCGCACATTGCCACGCCTCCTCACAGCTGTGCTTTGGGAAACGCAGGCGACCGTATCCGCATACCGCACCTTGCCTTTCGCGGCCTTGTGAATGAGGCAGTGCAGATAAGCATTACGAAGCAGCAGTTTTCTTAAAATCTCCGATTTTTCCGGAAAAGGTATCGGTATCAGGTACTTTCCCAAAGACGTCAGATGCACCATCTTAGACCGCGTATCCGTGATGGATACAAGGCTAAAAAGTGCGGCCGTTTTTGACTGGTTCTCCCCATATTTCTTCTTGGCTATCTGCGTGGCACACTGCATCAGCTGATAGCCGAGAGCATCAAAAGAGAGCCCATCGTCTGCAAATTCCAACAACTCGGGGACGCGAATGATGGAGCGCTCGAGACTGCTGAACATGGGAATATCCGTCACACTAAATTCCTTTTTCGGAGACAGACGGCAAATGCAGTCCACCAGTCTTTCGATAGACACTTTGGACAGCACGCGGCATGCTTTCTCTTCCTCTGGCCCTGTGCCGGACAGGAAAACCTGATTCACATATTCTTTCTCAGACAGAAACGCATACAGGTACTTAGCGTTCTCCAGATTCCTTCCCCACTCCATGAAAAAATCCATAGGAATCAGCTCCCTCAGTCAGAATAGTCGGAGTACTTCATATCAAAAAATTCTTCTGCCAGCGTCGGATGTCTCATTTCGAAATCCTTCAGTGCCTGCATGGCCGAGCAATAGCCTAGCGTCTTCTTCATCGCCTGATTGGCCTTGCAAAATTCTCTGAAACTCATCTTTTTGAAAATATTCGGTTGGTTACACCAACGGGCAATCGCCACATACATCGCATGGAGCGGCGAAGCCTTCCAAGGCGCTTCATTCTTATTCTGATAGCGCATGATATAGGGCAGGCAGTGATACTGCATCAGAAGCTCAATACGCCGGAAGGTATCTCGGATATCCTTCCAATCGGTGGATGCAAATCCCACCAGCACGTAGAATTTCACGCTCCGTCCCTTCTTGTACGGCTTCATGATTTCCAGCTTTGCATGAATCAGGTCATAGTCGCTGATGTTATCAAAGGCAAACGTAAAATCCCCATCATAGTTCGATGTGAAAAGTGCCTTCGCTATGTCTGGCGTCAGAAGACGTTCATCCATTCCCTGCTTGAACTTGAATCGTTTCCTTGTTGCGACCAATTCTCCCAGAAGCGGCCGCCAGTCAAGATATCCAAAGAAATTATCATCCAGAAGGCAGATCTTCTTGCGATCCCGATCTAAAAATTCCGTCAAATGGCTATGACGGAATACCCTGTTATATTTTTGATTCACGCAGAAGCCGCAGTGCCGGAAGCACCCACGGGTCAAGTACCCTATGCTGTACTCCAGGTACTCCTTGAACTGCACCAGAAACCGGCTGCGATGAAATTCACGGCCTTCACTTTCTGCCTTTTTCTTCGCCTGCTCTACCTTCTCCTCGATCCAGTTGTCGTAAAGATGGTAGTCAGGCATGCAATGCTCGATGACATCAGGCAGATTGGGAGCACGATCAAAAAAGAAACCTGTGCCGCCTACGTTGACAGGTATCTTTCCATTAATTTTATATCCCACAGTTTTCTCCAGCCACTTCTCGACAGGCAGCGCTCCGGCGTCTGGCCGCCCCACACGAATCAGAAGCTCTTTCGGCTGCGACACATGTTGCAGCCATTCCGGAACGGGGGTATCTGTGAAGACTTTGGCGATAAACACACGGTCAAATTCTTCCAGATGTTCATAGTCCGTTTTTAAAACAACATTTCCCGGCGGCAATTTCACCACCTGCTTGTAGTAGCCGGAAATCTTTTCGCAGACCAGATTCGGAAAGCGGTGTCTTCGCCGCCCGAGGAGATCTGCATCTATCACTGCTATTTTCATTTCTTTCTCACGCTTTAATACAATACTTTCTCGCAGAATGTATCATCATTCGATTCTACGATTTCCTTCACTTTGAATGGAGAGAATTCGATCCCATAGGTATCCTCGATGATGCCGGAAATTTCTGAAGTCGTCAGCAAATTCTCCGAACCATTGACGATTTCCTCGACGAGATCCGCCATGCTGAGTTTCCGCTGCATCTGTCTCTTGCGCAGCAAATGTCCCGAGCCATACTTCTGGCTATTGAAGCTCTCATAGTCAGCTGCCAAAAGTGATCCATAGAACCAGTCACCCCATCCCTCTTCCTGCCACGGAAGATCAAAACCTGCTGCTCGCAAGGATCTGATACTGAAGCATTTCCCATTTTCTATAAAGTGATACACCTTCTCACAGAATTCATGGATAGCTTCTTGCGTAATTCCATGTTTTTCTAAATACCGGCTATTGCAGAATACCCCCGGCTCAGTCTCTACGACCTTAAAATCTTTAGCAAGACCTAGCCAGACTGCTGAAAACATGGAAGATACCGCATATTCAGGATGATCTCGAAGATCCAGTATTTCATTTTCTACAAACAGCTTTTTGAAGAAATCTTTTACACTGCTATAGGTATCACGGATCACATATTTCCGATGCGAGATGAAACCCATCTGCCTTACAGCCGCCGGATCGATATCCCATACATTTCCCTCTGGGTATTCTTCCAAGTACGTATCGAGGATATCCTGCATCAGATAAAAATCCTCCGGCAGGCGTTTCTTCATGCGCTCCACCTTATCCTCAGGAAGAAATGTCTCCGGGATATGAAACATCCCCGTACCAGGGTCAAAATACTCTTTGCAGGTTTCGCCCCAGCCATTCGCCATTGCAGCATTTTGAGGAATACCATACGCTTCTTCTATCGCGCATCCCAGATCCATGTAAGAAATATAACCATGTTCCTGAATGATATCCACGACCTGTTTTTTACGATCTGTATGACCAATCTTCAGCGTTGGCATTCTGCCAAAAGTCATTCGATGTGCATCATCCAGATAGTCATTGTAATGACCATGCGCCCAGAGCTTTTTCAAAAGATTGTGCAGTTCATACTCGTCTCTGATATCATACCGCTCCATGATTTCTGGGTAGTCACGGAAAAACTTGCGGCTGGATATTTCAACATTGCTATATGCGGTCAGCTGCAGCGTATCCAGCAAATCCTGATAGTCCATCGATAGAATGTCATAATAGCGAACCTGTCGATGGCAGCTCACCAATACCGTCATTTCCGAGAAATAATGTTCTATGTATCTCACATTCAGGGAAAAGCGCTGATTCTCACGCGAAACGGAAAGACTATCCAAAAGCCGCAGGTAATCTTCAAGTAACGTACCCGAAGGTTTTGCATCCTGGCAATATCTTTTGATGGCAAAGCGGATGAGGGATTGGCGATTCTTCATCACATGCTTTCCATCGATGAGAAAATACGGATCGATCGCTTTCAGCCGCGCGTCCGCCCTTTCCCGTATTTTCGCATCCAGTATCTGATCATGCATCACGGCACGCAAAGCCTGCAGACGCTGTCCCGCATCCACATCTTTTTCCTTCACCCGCTGCTCATCCAAGTAAAGCGAGATAAAATGGCACGTCTCTTCTGTAAGCTGGAAAATGTATTGAAAATCGTCATCCGTCAGTCCGACATATTTCTGCTTGTAGAAAGCGAAGTATCCTTCCCGTACGGGCGGGAGCTTCGAGAAAATCTTCTTCTGGATCTGGCGCACGCGTTCGCGTGTCACCCCCACTTGCCCTGCCACCTCTTCCAGCAACAGTCCCGACAAACGAAGTTTCAACACCTTGGCATTCCGCTCCCGGCAAACCGAGGGGAGTACCGTTTCCAGTGAAGGATAGACACAGTAGTAGCGCTTGCCTTGCTTCCAGATGAGCTGCTGCTTTTCCATGGAGTCCAAAAGCGCCACAAAAGCAGTTTCATCAAAAATCCTATGTGGAAAATCTGCCGAAAGCGTCTCAAAAGACGCGCCTTCATATTTTTCGTGGACAAGAAGACGAAGCACATAGTTTTGTGCCGCTTTCCGTATCGTCTCATCCTGCCAGATGCCTTCCGCTAAGGGGATATCCTGCGCCTCTGCCTGCTTTGCAACCCTCATCATATGCTCATAGGTGACCATGAGCATATCCGCGAAGTCTTCCATCGCCTCCGCTTCCTCACGCAACTGGTCTTTCGAGATGTCACTGTTCCTTTTCTCACGTTCTGCTTTCGCCGTCGCTCTTGCCGCCTGACGGTACACTTCGATTTCCTTCACAAGATGTGCGAGACTGTTCGTCCCCAGTGCAGACATCTCCGCCCACTTTTCCTTCGGATAATGTAGCACTTCCCCCAGCGTCTGAAAGCCGGCACTCGCAAGTACCCTATCCACACGCGTACCAAAATGTGCCCGCCCGATAGGCATATCGTATGAAATCGCCTCATCTGCCAGCTCTATAGCAGATTTCGGCCCCTGCGACGGTTTTTGATTCAGATCGATCCTGCTATATCGTCTCAATATATCCCGCAGCTCGCATAGCGATTTGGCTCCCATCCCTTTCACGAGCTCCCACTCCGTGGTCGGATACGAAAGCATATCGCGAATGGTCTTCACATGGTGGCGAATGAGTAGATTCTCCAAGCGAGTCGATACATGCAAGTTTAAAATAGAATCATCTAATGCAAGCAGCGGCGCACTTTCTGCGCTCTCGTAAGGAATCATTTTCTTCTTTGCCGCCACTGTCTTCGGCTCTTCCATCGCAGGAGCTTCCACCTTCGCAGCGACTTCCACCTTTGCTGGCTTTACGGACTCCTCCTTTTTAGCAGCCGATCCCTCGATCTCCTTCAGGGGAATGGCTTTCCCCCGCCCCCGTCTTCCTCCTTGCTCCATTTCCAGATTTCTCAGTTCATCTACTGTGATATTTTGATGGGCAGCACGCAGATAGCGATCATAGTCCGTGGGCTGGGACTGATACATTTTTACGGCTTTCATGATCGCTTGCGGCAATGCCCCAGGCAGGCCTCGTCTTCCTGCCGTCATCTGGCTCTCGACCTTCCCTAGCTGGTAGTTGATATCCGCGACAGAGCCAAATACGCCGTGATAGGGCTTTCCCTGCCCTGCGCGCTTCCGTAGCAGCTGAGACAACTGAATGATTTCTGCACTTCTCTTTTGCGGGTGCTTTCGCGCACACTCATACGTTTCCATGAGAAGAACAGCCGAATAAATATTCCACGTATTATATTTCATACCAAACACCTAAAAAAGAGGAAACGAAAGCCATGTCCCCATAGCTTCTCGTTTCCTCTGATTTTGCACGACAAAAATATTGTTTACCTTTACAAAAGAGGTTGGTTTACCCCCCCCCAATAAAAAAATGCCCCAAAAAGAGTGTGCCTTCACAACGTTTACTTTCTTTCATCACGACACACCTCCTTGCGTTTAGGGAAACACTGATTCAATCGTTATCATATTTAATCAGCGTTTCTTTAGATCATCATATCATAAAAAGAATGACAGATCATAACAGAAATGAAGTTCTCTATATGAAAATTGATTCCAAAACAAACCCACTCCGAAAAAATCCGGAGTGGGTTTGAAATTCGCCGCTCAACGCAGTCGCCATGCGACCTCGATCGGCTTATTGATATAATTTCTCGTATCCATCAGCACGCCATCCACCACCGCACTCGCCCAGCCTTTGCCGAGCTGGAGCACCCAGGCACCGGACGAATGAGAGGCGAGAAATTCTTTTACCGGCGTCTTTCCACGCGTGAAATACTGGCAAGTCCCCACGGCATAGCGACTGAGGTAGGATGCCGCGACGGACGTAGACTGCGGATTATCACACTGAGAGAGGGCCTGGCGGCAGATATCCTGATAAGCCTCTTCCCATGTCCTGCCTTCGGCGAGGGCGATGGCACGGACGAAGCTGTCCTGACTCCCGCGGTTTACGGGACTTGGATTTCTAAAAAGAAATGTCTGGCCCGCGGCGACGTCGATGTCTTCCAAAGGAGCGAGGCGGCGCTCGCTTCTTTCGTAGAGCCATGGGGCGGAGGGGCGCGGCGCGGACGCGATGTCCGGCGGGATCTCCCACGCTTCGAGCAGTTTTTCGCTGCTCGCGTCCCATGTGTCATAGAGGAAACCATCCCGCGTGCAGGTGACGTGCCACCAAAGGCGGAGGACGTAGTTTCCTTTCGGATGCTGCCGGATAAATTCTTCCGCGGTCATGTCTGCCGTGCTGGCTTCGTCCTCGGTATGGGCGTGCGCTTGGGCGGACTTATACACGTAGCGGGCTCCGATTTCCTTCAGATATTTACGAAAGACGATCGGATAGTCCGGCATGGCATGCAGGGAAAGACCGGTCTGGCACAGTCCAACGAAGGTGTCTTTCCATGAAATCCCCGTGCCTCCGGCAATGTCCCGAAAGACGCAGTCATCGCAGTCTTTCCCCTGCGGATTCAAATTCTACATTTTCCAATTCTTTTTTTCTTTTCTCATTCGATACATCAAGATCCCTCCCTTGTCTATAGTATAGCACGCGGGTTAGACATGAAATGTCAATTTATGAAATGATGGGGTAAAAAGATTCACGGGCCATTATGAGAAATGCGAAAATGCCCTTTGTGTACGAAGGGCATTGCATCACAAAGGCGCAACAAGCATTCGTAAGTATCCATGGAAGCATTCCCTGCAATCTGGCACCAGCGCATTTCACGGTTCATGTCGTACAGGTACGACTAAACTTCGCTCTAGGGAAACACTGATTAAATCATTATCGGATTTCATTCTTGGATTTTTATACAGAGCTAGGAGACATTCGACGTGAATAGCGAGCTATTTAAGGAGAATGTCGACGACACTATGTATAAAAATCCATAT
>ERZ780167.1022-NODE-1022-length-26567-cov-9.921205_pt1 | contig 26567 bp, 18 predicted proteins | sample MGYA00510982_ERZ780167 | MGnify/ENA primary metagenome ERZ780167 (study PRJEB29588, sample SAMEA2146107) | human gut metagenome | biome: human gut; feature: human-associated habitat; material: faeces | place: Denmark | collected 2008/2010 ... | reverse complement strand
CTGTGACCTTTTATTTTATTAAATAATATTTTTCATATAGGAATCATAAACCTCATCTGCTTCCATATACATCAAATTTGTTTTCCCCACCTTCTGAGGATTATAATCTAATTGTTTTATCCAACCAGTATATTTCATTATATTCAAATTATCTACTGCAAAATTATCTGAATTTAAATCCAAACTCCAACGAATAATATTTTCAGCTTTATCGTGCTGAATAAATTTGACAACACCACTTACAAGTGGATATATGTATCCGTCTGGATACATATATTCACACATTTCTGTCGTTGTACCAAATCGTGTCTTACTTTTCTTATTTTTAACTTCAACAATCCGACCAAAACTACCATTGTTTTTATTGTATAATTTTGGAAAATTAATATACAATTGATCAAACAACTTCATTATGTCCTCTGTCATATTCAAAGCTGATTTTATCAAAGGACTGTTAATGATAAATTTACCCTTTTCTTCAGTGGAAAAAGATTTATGTTTTATTACTTCATTAAAAAAAGAAATACATTGCCCCTTTTGAGAATACAGACACACCCGATTGAATTTTTTTATATCATCTGGCAACAATCCATTCTCTTGCAAAAAATACAATGGAATATCTGCCATAGCGATTACATCCTCAGATTTAATCAAGCCACTTTCACCTGTTTTCCATATTATCGGATAATTCTGCAGACAATGTTTCAAATAATCATAACAACCAAGTTGATTTCCTCTTGCCGTCTCCTTTAATTGTATATTATTATTCCTTGCTGAGCATATTTCTGCAATTGCATCATAATAATCTTCTAGAGCCCCAGCTTCTTCACTTGGGAAAATAATCTCTACAGGAATTGAGAATTGAAACATTGGATCAGTCTCAACCTTTTTAAATTCATCAAGCAAATCATCGTAGTTTTCTTCCCAATACTCTTTACACTCACTCCATTTTTTAAATTTAATCCCTTTAAGTTTTTCCGCAATAAAGCGTGCAATAGCAAAAGTATTATGACCTCCATCCATAATTCCTTCATACAAAGGTTGATCAAATGTAACTCTAATTCTATTGCGATCCAACAAATGACACTCTTTTGTGGCAATTAAAATTCCTTTCGTTTTATACCAAAATAATTCAGGAGATGTTTTCAATGTTTCATCAATACTTTTTGTTACCGCATTTACAGAAGCCGTTCTTGGATTAATTTTATTATCCGCGTATTTAACCAACCTTATTAAAGACAAAGGCGAAATGCTTGAAACAATTTTACAGATCTTTTTGTTTTCCTTTGATAAAAGAGGAACGTTTGAATGTTCCAATTTAAGAATTATTCCATTATTCATAATTAATAAGATGAGGACGTATTGTTTACTATTACATACAAGCTATCATGAAAAAAGGAAAATAGTACATCCTCATATATTTAAACCTATAACCTAAATGTCATAACAACCTCGCATCTATCCAGACGCTTATCCTGTAAATCCATACAGCACTACTATCCAATAGCGCTACAAAAATACAAATAATCTTTCTAATCAAAAAATTAATAACATTATTTTTCTTAATTTTCATTGTATCTTTACCGTGTATTATTTATGCAAAATAGTTTATGAATATACGACATGTAATTTGTCAGCCCGAAATCAAGGTCACTTTTTACAACTGTAAAATACTTTTCCGTGCGTCTGCAGTTTTTGAAAATATATGTGTAAACCGCTGATTAGTAAAAGGAAACATGCATAATTAGACTTCAAAGACATCGTACGACATTATGAAACAGGCGTTCCTACCCCATGAATAAAGCCATTTCACACGCCGACACAACTTATTCCTGACCCGCGATACAAATCAGCATAAATTCTGCTGGCGTTGATTTCAAAATAGAGACTTAGGCTTAAAGCCCAAACAAGCAATGTTTTCTTCTTCTGAAATGAAGACAATATGGGCAACTTTCAATTTGTAAGCAGATTTTGATTTTTCCGTCATAGTTTCCTGTTCTACCCCGAAAAATAAGCGAATATTTGCGGATAGGCTCTCCATCGGACGCAAATACGCGAATTATGAGAGATTCACATAAGTCATTGTATAACAATAGATTATGTTTAAAGGACATTTTTTCATCTTGCAATAAGCACCATTTCAGCATGCGATATTGCCCATATCAGGGGCTGAAATGCACCATATCACACCCCAATACGGGCTTAATCGGACCACGAAACGGGCATTATCAGAACGCAATATGAATCTTTTCTGATCATGCTATAGGGTATATCAAAAGACGGCACTGTCCGAAATGCCCTTTATTACACAGAATATAACATTTCCTCACGCCTATTTTCCGAATTTATTTTGTCAAAAAAAAGTCAAGAAAAACCGTAAGTTGGTCCCGTGGGTTTTCTTTAAAAATGCTGATATCAGACAAGAGGTAAAGCCCGGAAAATGTTTATTTCTCTTGCAGTAATGATTTATCTGGCTGGCCGATATAAATGTATCATTCTTCCTTTTTATATTGACCATAATTTATACTTGATCTTTCTTTTCCGGAATATTTATCGGATAAACCTCTGTCTTTACAACAATCACATCAAAAACTTGCAAAAACACGTGTCTGTCATACAAAATAATTTTTGAAAAGGATTTTCGCTATAACAGAAAAATTACACTGTTGACCTGAACATGTATGGTACTATCAGAAATACTCTATAACCAAAAAGCATGACACGATAGCAGCAATGAGTCTGTATACCGTGTCATACCAACTTAAATTTTTATTTTTTTCGGAAATATATTTCCGCGCAATAGTCAGTCAAAAGAGTTTATTCACCTACGATGCTGCCAAGATATTCGGCGCACATGTCGGCACATCGCTCGCCGTCAACTCCGGCCGACACGATGCCTCCGGCATATCCCGCGCCCTCACCGCAGGGGAAAAGACCTTTCAGTCTGACATGCTGCAGAGTGTCGGCAGCACGAAGTATGCGAACAGGTGACGAGGTTCGGGTTTCCATGGCAATGAGCACCGCCTCGTTGGTGAGAAATCCGTGGCTCGTCTGTCCGAATTTTCTGAATCCGTCCTGCAGGCGTTTGCCCACATGAGGCGGCAACCAGAAATGAAGCGGCGAAGATATCAGGCCCGGCGCGTAGCTGCTCTTTGGCAGATCGTACGACAGACGGTTGTTTACAAAATCGGCCATGCGCTGCGACGGAGCAGTCTGACGCATGTTGCCCTGTTGCCAGCACATGCGCTCCAGTTCCTCCTGGAAGTGCATCATCTTCAGCCGGCCTTCGCCTTCAATGTCTTCCGGACGTGTCTCCACCACCATTCCGCTGTTCGACCACTGTGTACCGCGGTTGCTCGGACTCATGCCGTTAACAACAATCTGCTGCGGACCTGTGGCTGCAGGAATGACAAATCCACCGGGACACATGCAGAATGAATATACACCACGGCCGTCAACCTGTGTGACGAAACTGTATTCGGCAGCTGGCAGAAACTTGCCGCGACCGTTCTTGTTGTGATACTGTATACGGTCTATCAGTGCCGCCGGATGCTCCAAACGTACACCTACAGCAATGCCCTTCGGCTCTATCTCTATTCCGGACTTGTCAAGATAGCGATAGACATCGCGGGCCGAGTGGCCCGTGGCAAGAATCACCGGTCCGTGAAACGTGAGTTCGCGGCCCGTTTCCAGATCTACAGCCTCGACGCCGGTCACAGTATCGCCGCTGACAATGAGTCCCGTCATCTTGGTGCGGAAGTGTACTTCGCCACCGCACTCAAGTATTGTGTTCCGCATATTCTCTATCACACGCGGCAGTTTGTCGGTACCAATGTGCGGATGGGCATCGGCAAGTATTGACGTTGAGGCACCGTGCTGACAGAACACGTTGAGTATTTTCTCCGTGTTGCCGCGCTTCTTCGAGCGCGTGTACAGTTTACCGTCAGAGTAGGCTCCCGCCCCGCCCTCACCGAAACAGTAGTTGCTCTCCTCGTCCACCTTCTGCGTCTTGGTGATAAGCGACAGGTCCATTTTGCGTTCACGCACGTTCTTTCCACGTTCCAACACTACAGGGCGCAATCCCAACTCTATCAGTCTGAGCGAAGCGAACAGTCCGCCGGGTCCCTCGCCCACCACAATCACCTGACGACCGTCTGAAACGTCGTGATAGTCGGTATGGCGATAAGCGTCGTCCTGTGGCATCTCATTGACATACACGCGCACCGTCAGATTGACAAACACCGTACGCTGACGCGCGTCGATGCTGCGGCGCAATACCCGCACTCCATATATGGTGCGTATGTCTATGCCGCGGTCGTGGGCAATGTAGTCCTTTATAGTCTGTTCGGATGCAGCCTGCGAGGGCAGCACACGTATCTGGAATTCATGTATCATATAGCGTTCGTATAATGTTACGTTTCAAATCTACAGTGTCATTATTTCTGCAAAAATAATCAATTATTGTCTAATTTCGTTGGTGATATTTATAATTATTTTTAACTTTGCCCACATTGTGTGACATAATCACATTTCGGAAAAGACAGGCCGGACGAAAAATCCGCAGACCGAATCTCCTTTGTATCGAGAGCAAGGACACGGGTGACGTAAGGCATGTTCTGCATCCTTAACCAAATTATTCACGAACCCCACTTTTGTTTAGTGGCATAAAATTTATCAAAGAAAAAATGAAAGTATTAAAGTTTGGCGGAACATCTGTAGGTTCCGTAAAAAGTATTCTGAGCCTTAAACGCATCGTAGAGAAAGAAGCCGAAAGCCAGCCCATAATTGTTGTCGTGAGCGCTCTCGGCGGAATAACGGACAAACTGATAACTACGGCACACCTTGCCCTGAAAGGCGACGAGGGATGGCGGAATGAGTTTGAGGCAATGGTGGACCGCCACCACAAGATGATAGACACAATCATCACCGACACAAAAAAACGCGAGAACTTATTCAACACCGTGGACGGCATGTTCGAACAGCTGCGCAGCATCTACTACGGAGTGTTCCTCATTCACGACCTGAGCGAGAAAACTCTTGATGCCATCGTGAGCTACGGCGAACGTCTGAGCTCCAACATCGTGGCTACGCTGATAAGCAGAGCCAGATGGTTCGACGCAAGAGACTTCATCATGACCGAACGCAAGAACGGCAAGCACACTCTGGACAGCGAAATGACAGCAAGACTTGTGCGCAAGGCGTTTCATGATCTGCCACGCATATCGCTCGTACCGGGATTCATCAGCCGCGACAAGTCGTCGGGCGAGACTACCAATCTCGGACGTGGCGGAAGCGACTACACGGCAGCCATCATCGCAGCGGCACTCGACGCGTCGATTCTGGAGATATGGACCGACGTGGACGGATTCATGACCGCCGACCCACGGGTGATAAAGACAGCATACACCATAAACGAGCTGAGCTACATAGAAGCAATGGAGCTCTGTAACTTCGGCGCAAAGGTGATATATCCACCGACGATATATCCCGTATGCGTGAGAAACATTCCGATAAAAGTAAAAAACACATTCAACCCTTCAAGTGAAGGAACGACAATAAAGAACAAGATTGCCAACGACAGCAAGCCCATCAAAGGTATATCGAGCATCAGCGGCACAACACTCATCACCGTGACCGGATTGTCAATGGTGGGCGTCATCGGTGTGAATCGACGAATATTCACTGCACTTGCCAACAACGGCATAAGTGTGTTCATGGTGTCGCAGGCCTCATCAGAAAACTCTACTTCCATCGGTGTGCGCGACGAGGATGCACGCTCGGCAGTAAGCGTACTCGACAAAGAATTTGCCAAGGAAATAGAAACCGGAGCAATGTTCCCGATGCATGCCGAGAGCGGACTTGCCACCATAGCCGTTGTGGGTGAGAACATGAAACACACGCCGGGTATCGCCGGTAAACTGTTCGGCACACTCGGACGAAGTGGTATCAGCGTAATAGCCTGCGCACAGGGTGCGTCAGAGACAAACATATCATTCGTGGTTGACGGACGATTCCTGCGCAAGGCTCTAAACGTAATACACGACTCTTTCTTCCTTTCCGAATACAAAGTACTCAACCTTTTCATCTGCGGTGTGGGCACCGTAGGCGGCAAACTGATAGAACAGATAAGAGACCAGTACGAAAAACTGAAGGTCGACCGCGGATTGAAACTGAACGTAGTGGGTATAGCAAGTTCGAAAAAAGCTATATTCAACCGCGACGGAATCAATCTTGAGACTTACCGCGAAGAACTGAATCAGGCAAAAGACAGCAACAACTCACAATTGCTGAAGGAAGTGATAGGCATGAACATATTCAACAGTGTGTTTGTGGACTGCACCGCAAGCAAAGAGGTTGCATCGTTCTACCAGCTGTTGCTAGAGCATAACGTCTCGGTTGTAGCTGCCAACAAGATTGCAGCCTCATCCGACTACCAGAGCTATCTGAAACTGAAACGCACAGCACTGGCACGCGGAGTGAAATTCCTTTTCGAAACAAACGTGGGAGCAGGACTGCCTATCATCGGAACAATAAACGACCTTATAAACTCAGGCGACAAGATATTGAAGATTGAGGCTGTGCTGAGTGGCACACTCAACTTCATATTCAACGAAATTGCATCCGACGTGCCTTTCTCAGAAACAGTGCGCCGTGCCAAAGAGCAAGGCTACAGCGAGCCGGATCCGCGAATCGACCTGAGCGGTACAGACGTGATAAGGAAGCTTGTGATTCTTGCACGCGAGGCCGGATATAAAGTGGAACAGGACGACGTTGTAAAGAACCTGTTCATACCTTCATCTTACTTCAACGGCTCCGTAGAAGACTTTTGGGAAAAGCTGCCCATGCTCGACGCAGAATTCGAAGAGCGTCGAAAGAAACTTGAAGCGGATGGTAAACACTGGCGATTTGTGGCAACGATGGATCACGGAAATACGAACGTCAGTCTGAAAGAAGTCGACCGCAACCATCCGTTCTATAATCTTGAGGGAAGCAACAATATCGTTCTGCTCACAACAGAACGCTACAAGGAATATCCTATGCTTATCCAGGGCTACGGAGCAGGAGCAAGCGTTACAGCCGCAGGAGTGTTTGCCAACATCATGTCCATAGCTAACATCTGACGTCCAATGAAACATATTATTATATTAGGTGACGGCATGGCCGATCACCCGGTTGAGCGTTTGGGTGGACAAACGCTGTTGCAGTATGCCCGCACTCCATATATGGACATGCTGGCAAAGAACGGACGCACAGGCCGTCTGATAACAATACCAGAAGGTTTCCAACCCGGCAGTGAAGTAGCGAACACAGCCATTCTCGGCTATGACCTCAACAAGGTGTACGAAGGGCGTGGCCCTCTCGAGGCGGCGTCGATAGGTTACGACATGACACCGGATGACATGGCCATGCGATGCAATATCATTACTCTGGCCGACGGAAAGATTAAAAATCATCATGGTGGGCACCTCACTACGGAAGAAAGCGACGTTCTGATAAAATATCTTGACGAAAAGCTTGGCAATAAGGATATAAAGTTCATCACAGGCATACAATACCGACATCTTTTAATCATCCGAAACGGAAACAAGCACATTGTATGCGCACCGCCACACGATCATCCAGAAGAAGATTGGAGACCGTTACTTGTAAAACCGGAACCGGGTTGGGAGAACCGGCACGACGGCAACAGGATGACTGCACAACAGACAGCTGATCTCATTAACAGCCTGATTCTGAAATCGCAGGAGCTTCTGGAGCAGCACCCTTTCAACAAGACACGGACCGAACAGTCGAAAGACATGGCCAACAGTATATGGCCTTGGAGCGGCGGATACCGCCCCAAAATGAATACACTGCAACAGATGTATCCGCAGATAAAGGAGGGTGACGTCATCTCAGCGGTTGATCTTATAAGAGGAATAGGTAAATATGCAGGCCTCAACCGCGTGATGGTAGAAGGCATGACAGGCCTTGCCGACACTAATTATGAGAACAAAGCGCAGGCAGCTATCGACATGTTGCGCAAGCACGACTTCGTTTATCTGCACATAGAAGCGAGCGACGAAGCCGGACACGACGGTGACCTCGCACTGAAACTGAAAACAATAGAAAACCTCGACAGCCGCATTGTGCGACCAATTTATGAGGAAGTGAGTACATGGAAGGACGAACCTGTATGCATCGCCATACTCCCCGACCACCCAACACCGGTGGAACTGCGTACTCATGTTGACGAACCCGTACCTTTTATTATATGGTATCCGGGCATAACACCAGACAGTGTGGAGACCTATGACGAAGTAAGTTGCGTAAGCGGCAGCTACGGTATGCTGCGGCTCGAAGAGTTTATGAATAAATTTATGGAATTATGATGTACTACAGCACAAACAGAAAAGCACCGCTAGCAACACTTGAGGAAGCGGTAGTTAAAGGATTGGCTGGAGACCGCGGTCTTTATATGCCGGAAAAGATAAAGCATCTTCCGCATGAGTTTTACGACAACATAGCGGACATGTCGTTTCATGAAATAGCAATAAAGGTGGCAGACGCTTTCTTCGGAGAGGACATTGAACACACTGCTCTTGAGAATATTGTATGCGACACTTTGGCTTTTGACTGCCCAGTAGTGAAAGTTACGGAAAGTATATACTCTCTCGAGCTCTTCCACGGCCCCACTCTTGCATTCAAAGATGTGGGTGCAAGATTCATGGCGCGTCTTCTGCAATATTTCATAAAGAAAGAAAACAAAAGCGAGGTAAACGTAATTGTAGCGACAAGCGGTGACACCGGCTCTGCTGTTGCAAACGGTTTTCTGGGCGTAGAGGGCATACACGTTTATGTGCTCTATCCGAAAGGTAAGGTCAGCAAGATTCAGGAAAGCCAGTTCACAACGCTCGGAAGCAACATCACGGCAATAGAAGTGGACGGAGTTTTTGACGATTGTCAAAGGTTGGTGAAGTCTGCATTCATGGACGAAGAGCTCAACCGGCACATGAATCTCACCTCGGCAAATTCGATAAACGTAGCAAGATTTCTGCCACAATCGTTCTACTATTTCAATGCATACGCAAGAATGAAAAAACTGGGACTGGCAGACAATCTAGTAATATGCGTGCCAAGCGGAAACTTCGGTAATATCACAGCTGCCCTATTCGGACATGAGATGGGACTACCCGTGCGAAGATTCATTGCCGCCAACAACGCAAACGACATTTTCTTCAAATATCTGCATACCGGAGAGTACAAACCGATGCCGAGCATACAGACCATAGCAAACGCCATGGATGTGGGCGATCCGAGCAACTTCGCACGCATATACGATCTTTATAACGGTTCATACGAAAAGATAAAATCTATGATCAGCGGTGCGACTTACAACGACTCACAGATAAGAGAAATCATGAAACAATGCTACGATAAAAACGGATACGTGCTCGATCCACACGGAGCGTGCGGCTATCAGGCCCTGAAAGATCTGCTCAAAGAAGGAGAGACTGGAGTATTCTGCGAAACCGCGCATCCGGCAAAATTCAAAGAGACCGTCGAAAATGCCATAAACGCAAAAATTGAGATACCTTCAAGACTCGCTGAATTCATGAAAGGAACTAAAAAAAGTGTGAATATGACAAGTAGTTTTTCTGATTTCAAAGCATTCCTGATGGAGAAATGAGACACCATAAATATAATAGAAAAGCAATAATCCGGATATACAAAATATTCCGGATTATTTGTTTTATTACATAAATATTTATTATATTTGCAACAATATAATAATGACCGATATGGTATATTTAAACATACCAGAAGATAAGAATCGATTACTAACTTTCTATCTTGCCGCTGAAGAGTATGTCGCGAACAACTTCGACAAGAAAGAATATTTTTTTATGTGGCAGGGGAATCCCACTGTCATATTCGGACGCAACCAGCTTATTGAAAACGAAGTGAACCTAGAGTACTGCAGAGATCACAACATCAGAACGTTCAGAAGAAAGAGCGGTGGCGGATGCGTATACGCAGACATGAGCAACATCATGCTCTCATACATAACAGACGAGGATAATGTGAACTTCACGTTCAACAAATATATAAATATGATTGTGTTCATGCTCCACAAACTCGGAGTGGATGCCGTTGCAAGCGGAAGAAATGACATAATGATAGACGGACGTAAAGTATCAGGAAATGCATTCTATCATACTCCAAGGCGTAACATCGTGCACGGCACAATGCTTTATGACACAGACATGCAGAACATGGTAGGCAGCATAACACCCTCAGACGCAAAACTTGTAAGCAAAGGAATACAGAGTGTAAGACAGCATATAACACTGCTGAAAAACTACATAAGCCTGTCTCTTGAAGAATTCAAGGATTTCATGAAACAGCAACTGTGTGATGAGGAAATTACTCTGACTGAAACAGACATCGAACAGATCCGAATCTTGGAAAAGGAATATCTTTCACAGGAATTCATTTACGGAAACAATCCCAAATACAATATCATCAGCAAACGGCGTATCAACAATGTTGGGGACATGGAAATACGCATCGAAATAAAAAACGACATCATAAAATCAATAAACGTCATGGGCGATTTTTTCATTGCCGGAGATATTGATGCTAAAATCCTTAAACCACTGAGAAATATACCGCTTGAAAGAAGCAGAATATCTGAAGCACTGCCCGAAACGCTGAATGACGTCATTCCTAATCTTGACAGAGAGGACTTCATAAATCTGATATTGCAGTCTAAAGAAAGAAACTTAAACTCATAAAATAATATATTCATGGAAAATAAAAAGACTTGTCTGTATGACAAACACGTGGCAATGGGCGCACTGATGCAACCATTCGGCGGATTTGAAATGCCAATACAATATTCCACTATCATTGATGAACATAACGCAGTACGCAATCATTGCGGTGTGTTCGACGTATCCCACATGGGAGAAGTTACTGTGAAAGGACCTGATGCGGAAAAATATGTCAATCACATTTTCACAAATGACATCACCAATGCCCCAAAAGGACAGATATACTATGGCATGATGCTTTATGAAAACGGCGGTACTGTAGACGATCTGCTCGTATACAAAATGGGCGAAAATGACTTCTTCCTTGTGATAAATGCCGCAAATATAGACAAGGATTTCGAATGGATGACTAAAAATGCAGAAGGTTTTGATATCGAGCTGAAGAACGTATCCGATTATTACGGACAGCTTGCTGTTCAGGGGCCGGAAGCTGAAGACGTAGTTGAAACTGTACTTGGCATACCATGCAAAGAACTTGTTTTCTATACCACTAAAACTGTTGAGAAAGACGGCGAGACTATTATTGTCAGCCGCACAGGATATACCGGTGAGGACGGATTCGAAATCTATGGAAGTCATGACTTCATCCGCCGCCAATGGGACGCACTCATGGAAAGCGGCAAATGCAAGCCATGCGGACTCGGATGCCGCGACACACTGCGCTTTGAAGTTGGCCTGCCACTCTATGGCGACGAACTTTCAGAAAACATTTCTCCGATAATGGCTGGTCTGAGTATGTTCTGCAAACTCGACAAACCGGAATTCATCGGCAAAGAAGCAATTGCCAAACAAAAGGCAGAAGGCGTGAAACAGAAACTGGTAGGCATCGAACTGAGCGACCGTGCCATTCCACGTCATGGCTATACAGTGCTTCACGACGGCAAGGAAATAGGTGTTGTGACAACCGGTTACCACACAATCTCCACAGACAAGAGCGTATGCATGGCTCTGATTGACACAGAATACTCAAAACTTGACACAGAAGTTTCTGTACAAATACGCAAAAGGACATTTGCCGGAAAAGTAGTCAAGAAGAGATTCTACGACAAACATTACAAAAAATAATAATACGTCAAAAAGCGTCACAAAGCATTTAGTATAGCGCATAACAATGTAAATTGAATTCAAAAAATAAAAATCACAAATTAAAAAACTGAAAATAATATGTCAAAAGTTATTGAAGGACTTTATTACGCAGAGTCACACGAGTACGTAAAAGTAGAAGGCGATTACGGCTATATCGGTATAACAGACTATGCACAGAACGCACTGGGCAACATTGTTTACGTTGATATGCCTGAAGTTGATGACGAAGTAGAAGCTGGCGAAGATTTCGGCGCAGTAGAAAGTGTAAAAGCTGCCAGCGACCTCATCTCTCCGGTATCAGGTACAGTTGTCGAAGTCAACGAGGCATTGGAAGATGCTCCTGAACTTATAAACAAAGATGCGTTCGGCAACTGGATCATCAAGGTAAGCCTGTCTGACAAGAGCGAGCTTGACAACCTGATGGACGCAGCGGCTTACAGCGCATTATGCGACAAACAGGATTAATCAAACCGAAATGCACTGTAAATCATATTTCCAGTGCATTTCTTTTTTTCACACATCCATAATCTCTGAAAATATGGCATACAAATATTTTCCACATACAGAAAAAGATATCGCCACAATGTTGGAGAAAATCGGAATAAGCTCACTGAAAGAGCTTTATGCCGATGTTCCGGACAGCATTCTGTTCAAAGGCGAATACAATCTTGATGAGGCGAAAAGCGAAACCGAAATCAGAAAATATTTCGAACAGCTATGCAATAAGAATATGTTGCTTACCGTTTTCGCCGGTGCCGGTTCATACGACCATTACACTCCAGCCGTAGTACCAAGTATTATCAGCCGTTCCGAATTTCTGACAAGCTATACTCCCTATCAGGCCGAGGTATCACAAGGAACACTACATTACATATTCGAATACCAGAGCATGATGGCAGAGCTCACAGGAATGGACATCTCAAATGCATCAATGTATGACGGCAGTACAGCCACTGCAGAAGCTGTCATAATGGCAAAAGCCGCCACGAAAAAGACAGACAAGGTACTCGTATCCTCCACTATCGATCCTAAAATACTCAACGTGGTTCGCACATACGCCCACTTCCATGGAATCGAAATCAAGATGATAGACCAGAAAAACGGCGTCACCGACAAAGCCGATATGGATGCCAAACTGGCAGAAGGTGGCGTAGCAGGTGTTGTTGTGCAGCAGCCCAATTACTATGGAATAATAGAAGACTATAACGGATATGCGGAGTCATGCCATAACAGCAAGGCTCTTCTTATAATGAACAGTGTTGCTGCCGACCTCGCCCTGCTTAAAACTCCGGGCGAATGGGGAGCCGACATAGCAGTTGGCGATGGTCAGTCACTCGGCATTCCGATGAGTTTCGGTGGTCCGTCAGTAGGTTACATGTGCTGCACCGAAAAACTCATGCGCAAGATGCCGGGACGTATTGTCGGAAAAACAGTTGACAGTAACGGACAGCGTGCGTTTGTCCTGACTCTTCAGGCACGCGAACAGCACATCCGTCGTCAGAAAGCCACGTCAAACATCTGCTCAAACGAGAGTCTGATGGCACTGTTCGTAACCATTTACATGTCACTTATGGGCAAGAACGGAGTGAAGGAAGCAGCACAGCTTTCATACGCCGGTGCACATTATCTCTGCGACGAACTCGTTGCTACAGGGCACTTCTCACTTGCTTACGACCAGCCGTTCTTCAATGAGTTCTGCGTGAAGTACGACGGCGACATAGACAAACTGCAAAAGCACTTCATCCAAAACGGATTCCTCGGAGGCGTGAAAGTCAGCGACGACACCCTGATGTTTGCCGTCACCGAGAAACGTACGAAAGAAGAAATCGACTCACTCGTTAAAACTGTAAAGGAGGCAACATTATGAACAACAAATTATACGGAAACATGATTTTTGAGTTGTCACACGAAGGACGCAAGGGTTACTCGCTGCCTCAGAATAAATTCGGCAATTACGAACTGCCGGAATGTGCACGCAGAAAGACCGATGCCGAACTGCCGGAATGTGACGAGCTCACTGTAGTACGCCACTACACAAACCACAGTGAAAACAACTTCGGAGTAAACAACGGATTCTATCCGCTGGGCAGCTGCACAATGAAATACAACCCGATAATCAATGAAGAGATTGCATCAATGGCCGGATTTGCCGGACTGCACCCTCTTCAACCGGCAGAAACATGTCAGGGCGCACTCGAAACATACTACAAAATGCAGAAAGCTCTGTCAGACATAACCGGTCTGAGCGAGTTCACACTCAATCCATTTGCCGGAGCCCACGGCGAGCTTACCGGTCTTATGATTATCCGTGCATACCATCAGCATAACAAAGACTATAAACGTACCAAAGTTCTCGTGCCAGATTCAGCCCACGGCACCAACCCTGCATCGGCTGCTGTTTGTGGTCTGGAGGTTGTTGAAGTGAAAAGTACGGCAGACGGACTTGTTGATGTGGAAGATCTGAAGACCCATCTCGACGATACCATTGCCGGCATGATGATGACCAATCCTAACACTCTCGGACTGTTCGAAAGCGAAATTCCCGAAATAGCACGTCTCGTGCATGATTGTGGAGCGCTCATGTATTACGATGGAGCAAACCTCAACCCAATGCTCGGAGCATGCCGTCCGGGCGATATGGGCTTTGACGTCATGCACATAAACCTCCACAAGACATTCTCAACTCCACACGGAGGAGGCGGTCCCGGTTCCGGTCCAGTAGGTGTGGGCAAAGGTCTTGAACAGTTCCTTCCACACCCAAGAGTTGTCAAAGAAGGCACAGAATATAAACTCGACACCGAATTCACCGGTATCAGCGTAGGCGAATTCCTCGGCAATTTCGCAGTGATGCTGCGCGCATATACATATATCCTGTCACTCGGCAAGGAGAATCTGCCGATGGTAGGACCGCTAGCAACACTCAACGCCAACTACATCAAAGAATCTCTCAAGGATGCTTACGAACTTCCTATAGCCGGAGTATGCAAACACGAATTCGTGTTCAACGGCCTCAAAGACAAGAGCACTGGTGTCACCACAATGGATGTCGCCAAACGCCTGCTTGACTACGGCTACCATGCACCAACCATCTACTTCCCACTTCTGTTCCATGAGGCAATGATGATAGAGCCCACAGAGAACGAAAGCATCGAGACACTCGACAGCTTCATCGACGTAATGCACCGCATAGCAAAGGAAGCCATCGAAAATCCGGAGATTGTAAAAACAGCTCCACACAATACTCCAATAGGCCGTGTTGACGATGTTCTTGCAGCCAAGCATCCGGTTCTGACATACAAACAGATGATATCAGACGAACAGAACAATGGTTAAAAGCGATCTTATAATCATAGGCAGCGGGCCGGGCGGATATCGTTCGGCCTGCTATGCTGCTGCCCACGGACTGACAGTCACCATATTCGAATCGGCACAGGCCGGCGGAACGTGTCTCAACTGTGGGTGCATCCCCACAAAATCACTGTGCCGCAACGCTGAGATACTCGACACTCTGCGCTACGCTGATACATTCGGACTTGACTCGCTGAGCTTCAGCCTCAACTTTGAGAAGATAATGGAGCGCAAGAACTCAGTCGTCGCCCAACTGCGCGGCGGTGTGGAAGCACTCATGAAATCGCCGGGCATAACATTCATACAAAAGAAAGCCACACTGACTGCCAGTCACACGGTTGTAACGGATGATGAGGAATATGCTGCCGACAACATAATCATTGCCACCGGCTCACGTGCCAAGATTCCGCCAATCAACGGCACACAACTCCCGGGAGTAATCACTTCTACTGAGATGTTAGATGTAAAAGCTGCTCCGAAACGTCTGTGCATTGTCGGTGCAGGAGTCATAGGTATGGAGTTTGCTTCAGCATTCAGCAGTTTCGGAAGCGAGGTAACAGTCGTGGAATTCATGAAAGAAGCCCTGCCTACACTCGACAGCGACATAGCCAAGCGTCTGCGCCAGACCATCAGCAAGCGCCGAGTGACATTCCACATGCAGGCTGCCGTGAAAGAGATAGAAGAGAAAACCGGTGAAAACGGAGAGCGTACACTCAACGTGATAATAGAAAAGAAAGGCAAGCCTCTCAATGTTGAGGCCGACACTATACTCATTGCCACCGGCCGCGCAGCAAATACCGAAGGCATAGGACTTGAGGAGGCAGGCGTCGAATTCGACAGGAAAGGCATACATACCGACGACCACTTCGCCACCAACGTGCCTGGCATATATGCCATAGGCGACGTGAACGGCAAGTGCATGCTTGCACATGCCGCCACATTCCAAGGCCTGCACGTAGTGAACCACATACTCGGACAGACTGACAACATATGTCCCGACATCATGCCTTCAGCCATATTCACCAATCCCGAAGCCGCATCCGTTGGTCTGAGTGAGGACCGCAGCAAGGAGCTCGGTCTGGAATACACATGCAAGAAGGGTTTCTTCCGTGCCAACGGCAAGGCTCTCGCCATGAACGAGACCGACGGAATGGTAAAACTCATCTGCGATTCCAACAATAAGATAATAGGCTGTCACATCTTCGGAGCGCACGCTTCCGACATGGTACAGGAGATAACGGCTCTGATGAACACCGGTGCCACAACGCGCCAGCTTGCAGACATCATCCATATCCACCCCACCCTTTCGGAAACACTCTGCGACATGTGCCTCGACTAATCCTACTATTCAAAGGGTCCGGCAACAGTCATCACGTCTACAAACGGACGGACATGCCTGTCGCCGAACATTTTCTTTTTCTATACATTATTTATATTACCGACACCGGACACACATTCTTATCGTCAGCCGTCACCATACTCACAATAAGCCGGAGAAACAATCTGATACCATTTGGCACACTATTTGCATAACACATGATAGACGAAAACAATTAAAAAACATATTCATATTATGCAAAAAGGAAATATCGGGGTTACAACAGAGAACATCTTCCCCGTGATTAAAAAGTTTCTCTATTCCGATCATGAAATATTTCTGCGCGAGATGGTGTCAAACGCTGTCGATGCAACACAGAAAATAAAGACTCTGGCAGAGCGCGGCGACTTCAAAGGCGAATTGGGAGATTTGACCGTACGCATCAGTCTTGATGCCGACAAAGGCACGCTGACTTTCAGCGACCACGGTATTGGTATGACAGAAGAGGAAATAGACAAATACATCAATCAGATAGCATTCTCCGGCGTAAACGACTTCCTTGACAAATACAAGGACAACGCCAACGCCATCATAGGCCACTTCGGTCTTGGTTTCTACTCATCGTTCATGGTGAGCAAGAAGGTTGAAATCGTGACCAAGAGCTACAAGGAAGGTTCCAAGGCTGTGAAATGGAGCTGCGACGGAAGTCCTGAGTTCGAAATCACCGACGCCGAAAGAGAAAACCGCGGTACTGACATCATCCTCTACATTGACGACGACTGCAAGGAATTCCTCGACAAATACAAAATACAGGAACTGCTCAACAAGTACTGCAAATTCATGGCCGTACCGGTAGCCTTCGGCAAAAAGACCGAATGGAAAGACGGAAAGCAGGTGGATACAGCCGAGGACAACATCATCAACAGCGTTGAACCACTGTGGACCAAAGCACCGAGCACGCTGAAGGACGAGGATTACAAGTCGTTCTACCGCACGCTTTATCCTATGCAGGACGAGCCGTTGTTCTGGATTCACCTCAATGTTGACTATCCGTTCAACCTCACCGGAATACTCTATTTCCCACGCATACACTCCAACCTCGAGCTGCAGCGCAACAAGATACAGCTCTACTGCAACCAGGTGTTCGTCACCGACCAGGTTGAAGGCATAGTACCTGAGTTCCTCACACTGCTCCACGGTGTTATCGACTCACCTGACATACCTCTGAACGTAAGCCGTTCTTACCTGCAGAGCGATGCAAATGTGAAGAAGATTTCAACCTATATCACAAAGAAGGTTGCCGACCGTCTGAACAGCATTTTCCAGGAAAACCGCAAGGAATATGAGGAGAAATGGGATGCACTGAAGATATTCATCAACTACGGTATGCTGTCCAAGGACGACTTCTACGACCGTGCAAAAGACTTCGCTCTGTTCAAGGACACAGAGGGCAAGTACTTTACATACGACGAATACAAAACCCTCATCAAGGACAACCAGACCGACAAGGACGGACAGCTGGTATATCTGTATGCCAACGATAAGGAAGGCCAGTACACCTACATCGAAGCCGCAAAGGCCAAAGGCTACAGCGTACTGTTGCTCGACGGACAGCTCGACGTTCCGATGATCTCAATGCTGGAACAGAAATTCGAGAAGAGCCGCTTCACACGTGTAGATAGTGACACCATCGACCGTCTGATAATAAAAGAGGAAAATAAAGAAAACGCCCTCGACTCTGCCAGCAGCGACAATCTGTCACAGGTATTCCGCACACAGATGCCTACAATCGAAAAGACAGAATTCAATGTTGAGGTACAGTCACTCGGCGAGAACGCTATGCCTGTGCTCATAACCCAGAGCGAATACATGAGACGTATGAAGGACATCAGCCACTATCAGACCGGTATGGCCTTCTATGCTCAGATGCCAGACTCATACACCATCGTGCTCAACAGCGACCACAAGCTCATCAAGAGCATCCTTGAGGACGAGAACGCTAAATGCGCTGAACAGCTCAAGCCTATCGAAGGTGAGATAAAGGGTCTCGAGGCTCGTCTCGCAGCACTGCGTCAGACTCAGAACAGCAAGAAGCCGGAGGAAGTGACACAGGAAGAAAAGGACGACATGAGCAATACATTGAAGTCTGTCAACGAACAGCGCGACAAGAAGAAACAGATTATTTCCGACTACGCAAAGGACAACAAGATTGTTCATCAGCTCATCGATCTGGCACTGCTGCAGAACGGCATGCTCAAAGGCGCTGCGCTCAACTCGTTCCTGAAACGTTCAGTTGATTTGATAGGATAATTTTTCATACAGCAATATTATAGAGTGCCTGCCTTCAAAACACAGGCACGGTTCAACCGAAAGCCCGGACCGTCTTCGCGAAATGATGGTTCGGGCTTTTTTGTATATATAGCGACACATTGTCAGCCGACACAACCATGAAACGGACTGATTATAAATTCCGTGAGGCCTGTTTTTTATTCTTGAAATACCATAGAATGAACGAAAATTTTTCACCACACGAGGATATATAAACCATGACAGACATTTGTTCACATGATAATAAAGTCACGCTGCCGCAAGCCATAAACCATACACGCAAGAGAGACAAATACTTCCGGTGCTTTCCTTCACGTCTGATACCGGTGTTTTTAAGGAAAACTCGCGGACACAACTTACAGATTTTCTTGACATTATTTTGACAAATCAAAATCGGGAAAGAGGTTTTAATGAATGTTAAATCATACATAATAAAGGATATTTCGGACAATACCGTATTATGATATACCCCATAACGTAGTCCGGAAAAGTTCGTTCTGCTTTCTGACAAAGCCCATTTCATGGTCCGATTAAGCCCATATTAGTACGCGATATGGTGCTTTTCAGCTCCTGAAATAGGCCATTTCGCATGCCGAAATGGTGCTTTTCGCAATACGGGGAAATATCGTTCATACATAAATTATTGGTATTCAATGTTTTACATTATCATATCATAATTCTCGTATTTGCGCCCGAGGAAGAGTCGGTCCGCAAATACGCGCTTATTTTTTATGGTAGAATCGGAAACTGAGTCAGAAAAATCAAAATTTGCTTACAATCTGAAAGTTGTCCGTATTGTCATCATTTCAGCAGAAGAAAACAATGCTTCTCCGTACTTAAAACCGTAGTTTTATATTGAGATAAATCCACATCTATTTACATACACATATTTATATAATACCATTCCTGCCATGTGTGTCCATACGGTTTAAACACTCCTCACACTGATATTATTCATCTTTTTCATAAAAACAGAAAATATGAACATACCGTCAGAAAATATCATAACGGCAATATCGTCTCTAACACCTAACTTTGCAGCGGATAAATGAAGTAAAAGATATGAAGAGACTATTATTCACATTTGCCTTTACCTGTTCGCTTTTTCCTCTTAAAGCGCAGGAAACTCTCACTCTGGAGCAGTGCATCAGGATGGGCATTGAGAACAATCTGTCGTTGCAGACAAAGCGCAACGACATAGTAAAAGGTGAACACAGCATCAGCGAGAACCGCGCAAAACTGCTGCCGCAGATCAACGCCGTAGTGGCCATGAACGATAATTTCAATCCGCCGGTATCTGTCACCGACGGCTCGGCATACGGCAATCCGTACAACGTCACGAAGACTCTGCAATATAACGCCTCGGCGGGACTGCAGTTGCAGATGCCTCTCTACAACCAGACACTGCTGACGGCGCTTGACATAACAAAGATGATGGACCGCATCAACCGTCTGTCATACGACAAAGCGCGCAACGACCTCATCGAACAGATAAGCAGTATGTACTATCTCGCACAGAGCACTGTCGAGCAGATTGACATTGTGAAAGCCAACATAACCCGCTTGGAAGAGCTGAAAAACATAACCGAAGCATTCTTCGACAATGGAATGGCGATGGAGGTGGACGTGAAACGTGTGAACATAAACCTCGAGAATCTTCAGGTACAGCACGACAACGCGAAGGCAATGCTCACCCAACAGCTCAACATGCTGAAGTATGTCATCGACTATCCGGCTGACAGCGACATTCGGCTGACAGCCGTAAACACAGAGGCCATCGAACAGGTGGAACTGAACGGCCTCAACGAGTCGCTGCCCGAACTGCGTCTGTTGCAGGGACAGAGCGAACTGGCAGAACGCCAGCAAAAGATGATACGCCAGGGCTACCTGCCTTCGCTCACGCTTACCGGCAATTTCTCCTACTCCGCCTATACCGACAAATTCAGCAACTGGTTCCACTCCGGACCGTCAAACCACTGGTACAACTCGTCGGGACTGGGCATCACTCTGCGCATACCGGTGTTCGACGGACTGGAGAAACGCTCGAAGATACGCAAGGCGAAGCTCGACACGGAGAACGCCCGACTGGCTTACGACGATGCTCTCAAGGCATTACGCACACAGTATCTCAACGCTACAAACGAGCTGATGAACAGCCGCCGCAACTTCACCAAGCAACGCGACAACTATCGTCTGGCAGAAGATGTGTACACCGTGACAACCGACCGCTACCGCGAAGGCATTGCCTCCATGACCGAAGTGTTGCAGGACGAGATGCGTATGAGCGAGGCACAGAACAACTACGTGACGGCCCACTACAACTACCGCATCACAAATCTGTCGCTGCTGAAACTCACAGGCCAACTCGACTCGCTGCTGAAATAAACCGACCGCAGCAGCGACATCTCACAACCCACAATAACACAATATACAAACAACCAAAAAACATACTGAAATGGAAACCAAGAACAATAACATAAAGCAGACAAACACCCTGAAACAGAAGGCCGAGAAACTGAGAAAACAGCGCATGCGCCAGCGCGTGGCAAGTCTCTTCGGAATAATAATCCTTGTGTGCGGAATAGTAAAAATCGCAACGATTTTCCTCGACTACAAGAACACGGAGACGAGTAATGACGCCCAGATAGAACAATACATATCGCCCGTAAACCTGCGCGCATCTGGATATATAAAGAAGGTGTGCTTCACCGAGCACCAGAATGTGAAGAAAGGCGACACGCTACTGATTCTCGACGACCGCGAATATCGCATACGCGTCATGGAAGCCGAGGCTGCGCTGAAGGACGCTACGGCAGGTGCATCGGTCATAGGACAGTCGCTGCAGACATCGCAGGCTTCGGCTTCGGTGTATGAATCGTCTATCGCCGAGGTGAAGATACGCCTGGCAAAACTCGAGAAAGACCGTACACGCTATCAGAACCTGCTTGAGCGCAACGCCGCCACCCCGATACAACTGGAACAGATAGAAACAGAATATGAGGCTACGAAGAAAAAGCTCGACGGGCTCGTCAGACAGCAGAAGGCTGCCATGTCGGGCGTAAGCGAGGTGTCTGTACGCCGCCAGAGCTCCGAAGCCGCCATTGAACGTGCACGCGCCGCTCTCGAGATGGCACGCCTCAACCTCTCTTACACCGTGGTGACTGCTCCCTGCAACGGTAAGCTCGGACGTCGCGCTGTGGAGGACGGACAGTATGTATCGGCAGGACAGACTCTGACATACATCATGCCCAACACTCAGAAATGGGTGATAGCAAACTATAAGGAGACACAGGTAGAAGATCTGCACGTGGGCCAGGAAGTGGCTCTCACGGTAGATGCTCTGGACAGGCGCGAGTTTAAGGGACGCATAACAGCCATATCCGGCGCGACTGGTTCAAAATACTCACTTGTGCCTACGGACAATTCGGCAGGCAATTTCGTAAAGATACGCCAGCGTGTGCCTGTAAGAATAGACTTCGACGGACTGTCTGCCGAAGACAACGCACGCCTCGCTGCCGGAATGATGGTGGTGGTGAAAGCCAGGATAAAATGACCGTCTCGCATATAGGAAATAATGTATGTGCACATGGAAATCTATCAACTAAAAAAGAATGAGTCATGGGACAAAGTGCTATAAGCGTGAACTGCGGAGCTAAATATAAGAATTATCCGTTCTACGACTGGATGCCAAAACCGCTCGGCATCATTCTACTGATACTTCTGTTCATACCAATTCTCACCGTTGGCGGTGTTTACACTGCCAACAGCGGCGAGATGATGAGCGGACTGGGCATACAATCGGAACACATACAGTTCGTCGGTTTCGTCACATCGATAGGCATGGCAGCCTTCTCACCTTTCTTCTATCAACTGGTGTGCATACGCCGAGAGAAGATAATGTGCGTCATCGGATTCTCCGTGATGTATATTCTCAGCTACGTATGCGCCGTGACCGACAGCATATTCGTGCTGGCCCTGTGCAGCCTTGTGATGGGTTTTCTACGCATGGTGCTCATGATGGTGAATCTGTTCACGCTCATACGCTACGGTTTCGGAATGGAGGCCACGCAGAACATAACGCCCGGCAACGAGCCGACAGATGAAGAAGGATGGGACCGTCTGGACTCTGAGAAGAGCAAGAGCATGCCAATAATATATCTGTTCTTCATGATTCTGGGACAGCTGGGCACATCGCTCACTGCCTGGCTGGCATACGAATATCAGTGGCAGGACGTATATTACTACATGATGGGCATGACGCTTGTGGCCATTCTCATAGTAATGGTGACGATGCCTTACCATGCTTACAGCAACAGGCGTTTCCCGATAACGCTCCGCAAGTTCGGCAATGTGGCTGTGTTCAGCTCGATGATGACATGCGGAATATACGTTCTTGTATATGGAAAGACGTTCGACTGGTTTGCCGACCCGACAATAGTGCGCTCTACAATACTTACGGTGGTGTTTGCCATAGTGTTTGTCTATATGGAATGGTCGCACCGCTCACCTTATTTCCTTATGGAAGTGTTCCGCCTGCGGACCATCAACATGGGCATCGTGCTGTTTCTGCTGCTCATGGTGCTGAACACAAGCTCAATGTTCGTAAACGTGTTCACCGGTGTGGGAATGGAGATTGACAACTGGCAGAACGCCGCACTGGGCAACTGGAGCATGGCAGGCTATTTCATAGGAGCAGTAATAGCCATAGTGATCGGATCGAAGAACGTGAAGCTGAAATATCTCTTCGGACTTGGATTTCTGCTTATCGGAGCATCTGCTTTGTTCATGTATTTCGAGGTACAGACCGCTGGTCTTTATGAAAGAATGAAATATCCGGTCATCATCCGTTCCACTGGTATGATGCTTATATATTCGCTCACGGCCGTATATGCCAACCAGCGAATGCCCTATAAGTATTTATCCACATGGATATGTATAATGCTCAGCGTACGCATGGTCATCGGTCCTGGCATTGGTTCGGCACTCTACTCCAACGTGTTGCAGCACCGTCAGCAACACTACGTAACGATGTTCGCACAGAACATTGACCGCACAGACACACAGTCGGCATCATCCTACGACCAGACCGCGCAGGGAATGCGCTGGCAGGGACGCAGCGAGACCGAGGCCGAGAACATGGCAGCCATGTCGGCAAAAGGCAAGGTGCAGGTACAGGCCACGCTGTCTGCAGTGAAGGAAATGTCGGGATGGACATTCTACGGCTGCATGATTTCAATGCTCTTCGTACTCATTTATCCATACAGGAAGAGAAATTTATCTGCTTGGCGCGACTGACAGTCCGCCAAGTCAGATAAATTTATTATCTTAGCAGATGTAAAAACATCATGCCGCAATGAACAACACATCTGACACAACGGCCGACATGCGACTGGCACGACTGCAGGAAGACATGTACAAAAGGGCCGACGTATGCTCGTCGGGAGGAATAATATATGACTTTCCGCAACGCATGTACGAAGGTTTCATCAACTTCGGCATCGGACTTATAGTCTGCCATGAAGGTAATTTTGACTTCGTTTTGTCGGACAACACATACACTGCCAGGCAAGGCGAGACCATATTTATAACCGAAAACACCAGTTTCCGCATCGTACGTCGGGCACAACAACTGCGATTAAGCATAATAATCTATAAAACGGAACCCATACGCTATGTTATAGGTACAATGGTTCAGTCGGTGCAAATATATGCAAAAATGTCGCCGGAACTGCCTTGCGTGTGGACCACAGGATGCGAGAACGACATTTCTGAATACATATCTCTGATAGGCAGCGAGATGCCTCAGCCGGACAATCTGTTTGCCGTAAGCGAACATAAAATGCTGCTGATGTCGCTCACCTATCGTCTGTGCACGATCTTCAGCAATAAGTTTTTCGCTGATGCTTCGCATAATGCACGCCGCACAGAGGTCTTTCTCAAACTGATTCAGCTCATCGGCCGCCACTATATGACAGAACGCGGAGTGACGTTCTATGCCGACAAACTGTTTCTTTCGCCAAAATACCTGTCCGAACTGTCAAAGTCGATGTGTGGATACACCGTCCAGGAACTTGTGTTCAAAGCAATAACACGCAAAGCAATGTCTCTGCTCGACAGCACAAACAAGACCGTTGCAGAAATAGCCAATGATTTCCACTTCCCCAACCCATCGAGTTTCGGCACATTCTTCAGGAAACAGACAGGTATGTCGCCGCAGAAATACAGGGAGCGGTTATAGAATGCTTAATCAAACATCTTGTATGTCATAAACATATGCCATACTTATTTCTTTTATGATATTAATTAACATGAGTTCGATGAACTTATTTAATTAGATCAAAATCTGCACTGAATTACCACAATTGCGTGCAATATCTATTAAATTCTTAGAAAATTCACAATTAGTGTCATTTATTTTTATATATAATGTATCTATAGCTCTTGTAAATGCAATATTACACCACAATAATGCATAATTACGCTTCAACACTTCTTTATCCATAAACATGTTTGCTTGTTCTATAGAATACCGTTCTGCATCATTACTCATATATTTTGTTTTAAAAAAACATCTATGTTTAAGCAAACAACTGACCATGCTTCTAAACCTCGACAAGATTCATAATATATACATCTTACTTGTTCTTGATTAGGTAAATTTAATTTACTTTTTGTTTCAATAGTACCATTCCAAATATTTACATTAGGAATATCTGGAATTAATAATTTACGCTGTGACGAAACATATGTTTGTTTTACATTATCAGCATCATCTATGACTATCTCTTCATACATCAATTTGTCTGTGAATCCAGAAGATGGAACAAGTAACATTAATCCCTCGTATGGGGAACAACCCATAACTTTAGATTGTGATAAAAAATTTTCAATCATATCTACGGGTACATAATTGGAAGCTCTTTTTTTTAAATCAATTATCACATTTCCCTTGTTATTTAATTCTCCAATAACATTAATAGAATCTGTTAATGAGTAATATGAATTAAATTCATTGACAAAACGAACAATATTACCTTTTAGTCTATAACATGTACGACCTAATTTTATTTCTTTATATGGTATTGGGGTCCCAGCTGCTACACGCCAATCTATTTCTTGAAATTTTCTAATTAGCTGATCTTTTCCACCTGAAGCCACTATAAGATTTTCACTACCTCTTAGCTTCATTGTAATAAGTTTTTCATATATATTACAATCTTGTCCTTCATCTATAATAATGGAACGTGACCATTTAGATGCTCTACTACTTTTTTTAATAAAGTTGTCAAGATTTTCTATCATATACTCATCATCATTTATATCTTCTTTATTCCCCGATTCTTTTATCATTGATAGAAATACACGTCTGTCTTTAATATTGAATTTTTTTACAAATTCTTTTGTATTATCTAACATCAGATATATTGTTTCTAAAATTTTGTTATAATCATTAATGAATACACTATGACCTAATTCCTCTAGTAACTCATTTTTTTTAAATTCAACGTAATTTTTTTTGTTTTCCTCAAAATTAATATCGGAATGTTCTAATATATATTTTATATAATTCTCAACTTCATACCTATCTAATGCTTCTACATTATAACTTTTAAAAACATTTTCAATGAATCTATCTTTGGTCTCTCCTGTTCCAAAATATGGTAACTCTC
>ERZ780167.1018-NODE-1018-length-26650-cov-5.147509_pt1 | contig 26650 bp, 26 predicted proteins | sample MGYA00510982_ERZ780167 | MGnify/ENA primary metagenome ERZ780167 (study PRJEB29588, sample SAMEA2146107) | human gut metagenome | biome: human gut; feature: human-associated habitat; material: faeces | place: Denmark | collected 2008/2010 ... | reverse complement strand
CACTGCTGTGCCCGGCATCGTGGCGCAGCTCATCCTCATTCCGCTGATCGTGGCTGCACTGCAGAAAGCAAAGCTGACGGCTTAAAATCCCTGCGCTGACCAAACCCACACAGCAAAAAAGCCCGGAACCGTACCTGCTATGGCGGCAGGTGGTTCCGGGCTTTTCAGTTCATATTACAGTGTGGCAGCAGCTGTAACAAAAAAGAAGGAGAATCTTCAACCGGCAAATTGGAAAAGATCAGCCGGCAAAGCTTGCATTGACAGCGCGGCGGTTGCTCTGGTTGACAAAGTTCTTCTTTGCGCTCTCGAGCAGGCTTGCAAAAGCCAGGCCAATGCCGCAGTTATCGGACACGCCCTCGGTGACAGTCAGGTAAGCGTCCATCATAGTGTTGTCCAGAATAGCAGTGTTCTTGTTCATCATAATAAATATCCTCCGTATATCGGTAAATGTCATTGTGTTTTTTGGCAGGGCCTCTATCTCCCTGCATCCTCAAAGCGGAACCGTTCAGAACCCTTCGTTCTTTTGTTCCCCTCTCTGAGGATGGCCATATTATGCCACTCAATTATGAAATCGTTTTATAAATTCTATGAACAAACTATGAATTTAGTGATACATTTTTAACGTTCTTTCGTTCTTTGCGCAACTAGCACAAAACGTTTTTTATGAAAAATAAAGTTCTTGTATACATGGACGATTGAAACCTTGTTTGGAAAGTTTTTTCAGATTTTCTCTCCGTTTTGCCCAGAATTTCTTCTGTAAAAGCGGATACTCTCATGCAAAATCCGTCAGAATCCGTCAATTTCAAACAGGACGAGGGCTTTCCTGTGCAAAATGCCCAGAAAAAAGTTCCAAACAAAAAGGCTGCCGTGCCAGCAGCACAGCAGCCTTTGAAAAGCCGTTTCAGTTTTGCATCACTTGCACAGGAACGCCGGCAGGGGCTTGCCCTCCTTGCGCCACTGGTGATATTCCGCAGTGGCGGCAAATTCCACGTCACCGGCGGAGTTCAGGGCAGTTTCCACGGAATCCTGCACCACGCCGATGATAAAGCCGACACCGACCACCTGCATGGCGATATCATTGGAGATGCCAAACAGGGAGCAGGCCATGGGGATCAGCAGCAGGGAGCCGCCAGCCACGCCGGAAGCACCGCAGGCACCCAGAGCGCTCATCACCGAAAGAAGGATGGCGGCGGGCAGGGACACCTGAATGCCCAGCGTATTGGCCGCAGCCAGCGTCATAATGGTAATGGTGATGGCGGCACCATCCATATTGATGGTAGCGCCCAGCGGGATGGAGACGGAATACATATCCTTATCCAGCCCCAGCTTTTCGCACAGATCCATATTGACCGGGATGTTGGCGGCAGAGCTGCGGGTGAAGAAGGCGGTCAGGCCGGATTCACGCAGGCAGCGGAACACCAGCGGATACGGGTTGCAGTGCAGATACACAAAGATGATAAAGGGCGAGACGACCAGTGCCATAAAGAGCATGGTGCCCACCAGCAGGAGCAGCAGTCTGCCGTACTGGGTAAAGATGGACAGGCCGTTGCTGGACACGTTGGTGTACACAAGGCCCATGATGCCGAAGGGTGCCAGATTGATGATCCAGCGGACGATCTGGGAGACTGCATCCGCTGTGTTCGCCAGGAACAGCTTGGTGCTGTCCGCGCCGTACTTCTTCATGGCCAGACCGAACAGGCAGGCCCAGAACAGGATGCCGATGTAATTGCCGTTCAGCAGGGCACTGACGGGGTTTGCCACAAAGTTGGTGAGCAGGGTGTTCATCACCTCGCCCAGACCCTGGGGCACCACCTCGGATTCTGCCGCCTCAGCCAGAACGATGGTCTGAGGGAACAGGAAGCTGGTCGCCACCGCAATGGCGGCGGCCAGGAAGGTGGTGAGCATGTACAGCCAGATGACCGTGCCAAAGCGCCGGTCCAGCCTGGACGTGCCCTGCGCCAGCGCACTGGCCACGATAACGAACACCAGCACCGGGGCAATGCCCTTCAGGGCACCCACGAACAGGCTGCCGAACTCTTCCACCCAGCCCGCACCGGGCACCGCCAGTGCCAGCACCGCACCGACCACAAGGCCGATGACGATGCGCAGGATCAGGCTGGTGGCATTGTACCTTGCCGCAACCGCTTTCAACGTTTTCATAACTTTTCTACTCCCCTATCCAGATTGTGCGTCCATTGCGCACAGTTTTCCCATTCCTCTACACGGAACAAGTACGATTATACGCCTTGCAGGCCAAAAAGTCAAAGATTTTACCCGCTTTTTTTGTTTTTCATTTCAGCATATACAGACACGAGCTTTTTTCACTGTCCGTATATAAAATACAGATTCACAAAAAGAGACCGCACCCCGTGTGTTTCGGGATGCGGTCTGTTCCTGTTTTAGTCGAGATAGGACACCTTGCCGGGCACAAAGCCCTGAATGCCCATGCCGGGCGCGTCGGAGACGGTGATGTTCTTTTCGTTGAACACGGCACCGCCGAGGATGTGGTCCTCGCTGCAGAGCACCGGGCCGTCGAGGTCGATCTTGGTGATGATCTTCTTGGCGCAGGCCAGCTCCACAGCGGCGTTGACCGAGATCTTTGCTTCCAGCATACAGCCGATCATGCACTCCACGCCGTACACCTCAGCGGCGGCGGCAATGCGCAGGGCATTGGTAATGCCGCCGCACTTCATCAGCTTGATGTTCACAAGGTCGGCCGCGCCGGTCTGCATGATCCGCAGGGCATCTGCCGGGCTGAACACGCTCTCGTCGGCCAGCACGGGCACATCGGCATGGCGGGTGACATACTGCATCCCCTCCAGGTCTGCGGCGGGCACGGGCTGCTCCACGAACTCAATGTCCAGCCCCTTCTCCTGCATCTGGTTCAGGATGCGGACCGCCTGCTTGGCGTTCCAGGCCTGATTGGCATCGATGCGGAGCTTGATGTCCCGGCCCACGGCCTGCCGCACCGCGGCAAGGCGGGCCACATCCAGCTCCGGGTCAATGCCTACCTTGACCTTCAGGCAGTCGTAGCCGCGCTGGACGGCGGTGCGGGCATCCCGGGCCATCTCCTCCGGCGGGTTGACACTGATGGTGATATCGGTCACGATGTTTTTGCGGGCACCGCCCAGCATCCGGTAAACAGGGGCGCTGTACTTCTGGCCCAGCAGATCCCACAGGGCCATGTCCACAGCGGCCTTGGCGCTGGTGTTGTGGACAAGCGCCTTCTGCACAGCGGCGGTCAGATCCTCAAATTCATCGAGGTCGCGGCCCAGCAGGGCAGGGGCGATATGATCCTGAATGGCACCGAGGATGGCCCCGGTGGTGTCGCCGGTGATGACACCGGTCGGGGGTGCTTCGCCGTAGCCCACCGCACCGGTATCGGTGTGGAGCTCCACGATAACATCCTCAACGCTGTTCACAGTGCGCAGTGCTGTTTTGAACGGCACCCGCAGCGGGGTGGAAATGCGGCCCAGCCGCACCTGTGTGATCTTCATAGTCCCGTCCTCCTTCTTATTCCAGCGGCAGGTTTGCCAGCTTGACAATGGCGTTTGCAATGATCTGGGCGTTCTGCACCAGACGTTCCAGATCGATGCATTCATCGGGCTGATGCTCTGTGACCGGGTCACCCGCGAACAGGGGGCCAAAAGCCACTACATTGGGCAGCATCTTGGCGTAGGTGCCGCCGCCGATGCACTTGGGCGGGGCATTGTCGCCGGTGGCATCCCGGTAAACCTCCAGCAGGGCGCTGACCAGCGGGGTCTCGGCAGGGTAGTAGAGCTTTTCCTTGTGCACCTGCCCATCCAGCGCCCAGCCTGCGGCCTCAAAGGCGGCCTGCACAGCGGGCTGGCAGTCTGCCCGTTCCATGGTCACAGGATAGCGGTAGTTCAGCTTGACCCACAGATGCTGCGCGTCGCCCTCGATCAGCCCCCAGTTGCAGCTCATGGAGCCGGAGAGCGCATCCTCCAGCCGGCGGCCCAGCAGGCGCTCGCCGTAGGGGTCGGTGCCCAGCTTCTCGGCCAGAAAGTGCACGGCCTGCTTGGCATCCCCCTCCAGCGGCAGCCGGTCGAGGTAGCACACCAGCCGCCCAATGGCGTTTTCGCCCTGCTCCGGGTGGCTGCCGTGGGCCGAAACGCCCACCGCTTCCACCTGATAGCCGCCGGGGATGGCTGTCACGGTGATGTGCTCCGCATCTGGCAGGGCGGCCCCCGCCGGGGCGGTCAGCACAGCGCAGGCGTAGTCCGGCACCACATTGCCGGCCACGCCGCCCTGCACCCTGCTCAGCTGCCAGGCACCGGTCTGGTGCAGCTGCACAGCATAGCTCTCGTTCAGGATGCCTTTTTCGCCGTTGATGAGCGGATACTCGCCGTCCGGGGTGAAGCCCAGCACCGGGATCTCCCCGCCGTGGGCCTTGTAGTACAGCACGTCCCGGTCATTGGTCTCCTCGTTCAGGCCGAACAGCAGCCGGACACGGCGGTTGAGCGGAATGCCCAGATCCCGGATGGCCTTCAGCGCGAACAGGCTGGCCACCACCGGGCCCTTGTCGTCAATGGAACCCCGGCCATACAGCCTGCCGTCCTCGATCTCGGCGGCGTAGGGCGGGTGATGCCAGCCCTCGCCCTCGGGCACCACGTCCAGATGCCCCAGCACCGCCACCATCTCGTCCCCGGTGCCGATCTCGCACCAGCCGATGTACCGATCCATGTCGGTGGTCTCAAAGCCCAGCTCATGGCAGAGGGCCAGCGCCTCGGCAAAGCAGGCATCCACCTCCTCGCCAAAGGGCTTGCCCGGCAGCGGATCGGCCTCCACACTGCGCCTGCGCACCAGCCGCTGGAGCGCCGCCACCATCTGGGGCCGCAGCGCCGCCACGGCCTCGTTCAGTTTTTTGTCCATACGTTCCACCCCTTTTGTGATTCATTTCACAGCTTGTATTATAGAACGATTGCCCCCGCTCCACAAGCCCCCAGTTCCACGAAAAAACGCCCCCGCATACTTCATCAGAAGTATCCGGGAGCGCTCGGTTTCAATTGAAAATTGTCAAATCCTATGATATACTGTTTTTAATGCTGGTAACAGCAGGAAAAAAGGTGCTGTCTGCAATGCAGGTGGTCATGCTTCTCGCTCCTGGTGTGCTTACAACGCCGCGCAAGCGGCAACGTTGCTCCGGGAAACGGAACTTTTTTGATTTTGTACCCTTTCCCGGAGCCTTTCAGGCGAAGGGAGGGATGTCGAATGTCTCTGACAGAAGTTTGTGCTCTGTTGACGGTAGTGATCAGTTTGCTGGCGTTGCTTGTCACCGTTGCGAAAGCCGCATTTGATGCTGGCTGGAAGATTTCTCACGAGAAGAGCGATAAAAACAAAGAAGATTGACCGCCTCTGTTTCCCCAAACCGAACGGTCAATCTTTTTTGATCCACTAGAAACGGGAAGCTGACCAAACATTGCTCGTCAGCACCTTTTCTATTTGTAGTATAGTCAATTTTAAACGATTTGTCAAGGGATTATCCACCACTGTCAAACTGCCGTTTTTTCGCTCCACAAGCCCCCAGTTCAGTGGAAAAGGCTTGACCTCTAGCAGTAGGTACGTTATCATGTATATTAAGAGGTGATGCACGATGACGACCACCAAGGATGGCAACGCTGTCCTGCTTCCCGAGGAAGATTACAGCGGCATTGTGGAAACGCTTTATCTCGTCTCCGTGCCGGGAATGCGGGAAAAGCTCATGGCGGCCAAGGCCGAACCACTGGAAGATTGTGTTGACGAATCGGCTGTGGAATGGCAGCCATCAAGATTTTAAGCCTTTTTTTAAATTTTTTTGAAAAAGGGTGAAAGGATTTCGCGCGGCGTGTATTTAAGGAAGTAAGAGCATCCATTTTTGCCGGAGCTTCACTTCCGGCCCAAAGAAAGTGAGGGACCCCCTATGAAGAAACGACTTATCAGCCTTCTGGTGGCGCTGTGCATGGCGGTAACGCTCCTGCCTGTGTCGGCAATCACAGCGTGGGCGGAGGGAGGCGGCCAATTAAAAATTGTACAGGGCGGCTACCCAGAAGGCTCTAATAGCGGTAGTCAGTCCTGCTCCGGAACAGACTGGAGCTATGATAAGGACACCCAAACTTTGACATTAAGCCCCAGCACGCCGACAAGTTATGATTTTTCCGGTGCGGAAAACGCACTGCGCCCCCTGAACCCGGCTGTCCAGTTGGTGGTTGAATCCGGTGCCAAGCTGACCGGCGGCGCGTTCAAAAACGAGCCCACCGTTAAAGGTGCAGGCACTGATCCATTCAAAACAGTCACCCTGAACGGAACCGGTTCTATTACAGCAGTCAATGGTCTTGCGTCCGGCGACTGGGGCAACAAACTTTATGCAGTCAAGACCGGGTATAATACCATTACCGCCAGCGTGCCCATCCTTGATATCAACCGCATTTTATTGGAAAACGATGATCCTATATATCCTCCGAATTCTTCCAACAAAAAAACCGTGTGCATCAATATACAACAATTTCTTAATTCTGTGAGTGCTCTTGATCCGGAAGCGGATATCATACTGAACCAGGCTTCCCATGGTTTGTCTCTTATCATGGACAGTGATGGCACACCGGTTATAGGCAATGCTCCTTTTAAGCCCAATGGCAATCTTTATAATTATTGTGGCAACGGTTGGCATTACCAGGCGTTAAGCGTCGACCCCGGCACCGTATATCTGGAAAGCGGCAACTATAATTTCCTCTACACTGACCCTGTTAACATGAAAGGCGAAAATTTGCGTTCCGTAAATTGCGGCATTGTTAACGAAGGCAGCACCATCGAGGACGGTGTTTTCAACACTCTGGCAGCAAATGGTTTGCCCTACAGCACTTCGAGCAAGACCCCTACAATCAAAGGCGGCACATTTGCGGCTGGTCTGCTTTACAACGACGGCGTGATAACCGGCGGTGCATTCAACGGAAAGGATAGTGTGCTCAACAAACTCTCAGGGAGCACCGTAGTAAGCGATACTGCGCTCAGTGGCGATTATCGCTCTGTTACCGTGAATGGTGGAGCCATCGTGAAGGTAAACGACACGCTTCCTCTCGTCCCCGATAAAACCGGCCTTGATTTGGTGCAGAGTTCCGCATGGGATCTGTATTCTTATGCAGGCACCGTCCTCACCGTAGAATCCAATGTAGATATTACGAATATCAACGGTCAAAAAATCGGCAAGGCATTCAGCAGCTACTACCTGAACGGTGAAACCGACAAGACCGTGGTGTGCTTTGTGATGCCCGACAGCGATGTGGAGTTGAACTCGACCAAAATCGTTGTTCCCGACCCGAAGCCCGAACCCAAGCCCGAACCCAAACCCGAGCCCGAACCCGAAGCCCCCACCTACACCCTGACGGTGAAGGGCGGCACGTTCACCTACAACGGCAGCGAAGCCATGACCAGCGCCAGCGTGCCGGTGGATGCCGAGGTCAAGGTGACGCTGAACCAGAGCGCCGTGCCCGAGGGCATGGTGTTCGACCTGTGGGCCATGGATGAAGCCAGCCTGCTGGGCAACCCGGCGGTCGCCTACAACGAGGAGAGCTTTACCATCCCGGCGGGCAGCGTGGCCAAGGGCAGCACCGTGACCGTGGAAGCCCAGTACCGGGATGCCACCATCGAGAGCGAGCCCAGCGTTCTGGGCACTGCCGCCATCATCGGCGTGGCCGGTGCAGGCACGGCGGTCATCGTGTGGCAGGGCTACCGCATCGGCATGGAGCTGTACGAGAAGTATTTCCAGCCCACGCCGGAAGAGGCTACGGTGGTCGAACCCACGCTTGAAGGTCAGATGACAGATCCGATTTCCTGAAAGCGGGCTCACCCTCTCAGTCTCGCTTTGCTCGACAGCTCTCCCAAAGGGAGAGCTCTTGACAAACCGATATAAAAACAGCGCCGCTCCATCGTTTGGTGGGGCGGCGCATTTTTGCGGTTCAATCCCGGCGCAAAGGCAGGGTAAGGGACATTTTCTGGTAGGCAATGCGGGGCGTGCCATCCTCCACATGGATGATGCCGCACTTGGTAAAGCCGTTTTCTTCCAGCAGGTGCTGCATGATCTTGTTGTCGGCGTGGGTGTCGGCCCGCAGGCTCTCGCAGTGCTCCAGACACCAGGTGATCACAGCGGCGGCAACGCCGGGGTGCCTGCCCGCCGAAGCCAGCCGGTGGATGGTGCCGTAGGGCAGGGTATCGTTCAGCCACTTGCCATCCTCGATCCGGGCATAGGTGGGGTCCGGGCCAAGGATAAAGGCAAACACGCCCTCCAGCTCGCCGTTGACAAGGTAGAGGAACAGCCGGTTGGAATCAATGTCCTCTTCCAGCAGCTCCTGCGGCGGGAAATGATCTCCCCACTGGGTGGGGTTGCCGGAATCCGCCATCGCCTGCCGGGCGCGGGCATAAATTTTCAGGATCGCATCCAGATCTGCACGTCTTGCTCCACGAAACATCTTCATCCAACCTCTCTTCCGGCAGGCCGCTGCCCGCCCTGATCGTTCTGCTTTAATATAACACAAAACGGCCCTCTCCGTCAAAGCCTGCTGCAAAGGCGGAGAGGGTTGTTCACTGATGCACTTATGTGCGCTGGCTGCGTGCCCGGCGGTACTCCCGGGGGCTCTGGCCATACCGCTCATGGAACAGGCGGTAGAAGTAGCTGGTGTTCTCGTAGCCCACCTGGGTGATGATCTGCTGGATGTTCAGGTCGCTGCGGCGCAGCAGGCGGGCGGCGGTCTCCATCCGGTGCTTCTGCAGCAGCTCCTTATAGGTCTTTCCGGTCTGGGCCCGGACGCATTCGCTGACATACGCCAGCGAAACGCCGTAGCTGCGGGCCACATTGGAAAGGCTTGCTTCGCGGTAATTCTGGGTGATCTCCTGTAATGCCGCCTGGACCAGCGCTTCGCGGCTGACCGCCTCGCCGCGCGTTTCCAGCGGGAAATTCTTGGTCTGTACCATAGCGTAAAACCCTCCGTTGCGGCAGCGGCGGGCGGGGACAGGGGGATGCCGGACACCCGCCGCAGCCAGTTCATCAGGCTTTCTGGGGAAGCCTTTCTGCCTATAATACGGGCGGGTCACAGAAATAATTGCAGAAAGCTCAAATTTTTACAGAAACAAGAGATCAGAACATATTTTCGTTATGATAACGCCCGCTGCGGACGAACTCCACCCACTCGGCCAGGTTCACGGCGTGGTCGCCGATGCGCTCCAGGTACTTGATGACCATGAGCAGATCCAGGGCGGCATCCACCTTGCCGGGGTCGGCGGCGATCTCCTGCGCCAGCGTATGCTTGATGGCGTTGAAATCGTAATCCACTTCATCGTCGGCGGCAATGACCCTGAGGGCGGCCTGCTCGTCCTCAGAGGTCAGGGCATTCAGGGCATCCAGGATCATCTTGTGCGCCTTCTGGCCCATCTTGATGGCCTGGCTCACAGCAGGGTCGCCCTCCTTGCGGACAGTAACCAGATGGGGGATGATCTCCGCGATATCGGAGGCATGGTCGCCGATGCGCTCCACATCCGTGACCACCTTCATGGTGGTGGAGATGCGGCGCAGGTCGCCTGCCACCGGCTGCTGGCGGAGCAGCAGGGTCATGCAGCGGTGCTCAATGTCCCGCTCCATGTTGTTGATGCGGCCATCGCCCTGCGCCACAGCGGCGGCAGCCTCGGCATCGGCGGTGCAGAGGGCTTCCATTGCAGCTTCCACGGCATCGGCAGCGCTCTGACCCATCTCGGTCAGGGCCGTTTTCAGGGCGGCAAGGTCATTTTCGTATTGTGTACGGTTGCTCATTGCGTTTTTCTCCTTAGCCGAACCGGCCCGAAATGTAATCCTCGGTGCGCTTATCCTGCGGGGTGCTGAAGATCTGCGCCGTGGGGCCGGCTTCCACCAGCTCGCCCAGCAGGAAGAAGGCGGTGCGGTCGCTGATACGGGCTGCCTGCTGCATGTTATGGGTCACGATGACCACAGTGTAGTTCTTTTTCAGCTCGCTCATCAGCTCTTCCACCTTCATGGTGGAGCCGGGGTCCAGGGCGCTGGTGGGCTCATCCATCAGCAGGACTTCGGGCTTGACAGCCAGGGCGCGGGCAATGCACAGGCGCTGCTGCTGGCCGCCGGAAAGGCCCAGAGCGCTCTTTTTCAGGCGGTCCTTGACCTCGTTCCAGAGGGCGGCACCCTTCAGGGAGCTTTCCACCAGCTCGTCCAGCTCTGCCTTGTTGTGCACACCGTGCAGCCTGGGGCCGTAGGTGATGTTATCGTAGATGCTCATGGGGAAGGGGTTGGCCTTCTGGAACACCATGCCCACCCGGCGGCGCAGCTCGGTGGGCTGCATCTCGCGGGCAAAGATATCCTGCCCTTTCAGGCGGACATCCCCCTCGATGCGGATCCCGGGCACAAGGTCGTTCATCCGGTTCAGGGTCTTCAGGAAGGTGGACTTGCCGCAGCCGGAGGGGCCGATAAGGGCCGTGATCTCCCGCTCGCCCATGTCCAGCGAAATATCTTTCAGCGCCTTGAAATCCCCGTACCAGAGGTTCAGGTTTTTGGCTGTGATAATGGGTGATACGTTTTCCATAGTTTTCCTCTTGTATTGACTCCCTCAGTCGCGGCTATGCCGCGCCAGCTCCCTCTGAGAGGGAGCCTTTTGCGTTGCGGGCAGGATAAGCCTCCCTCCGTGAGGGAGGTGGCATCGCGCAGCGATGACGGAGGGAGTTATCTACTGCTTCTGTTTCAGTTTGGTTTTGGCCAGCCGGGCTGCCAGATTGATGGCAAGCACCAGCACCAGCAGCACTGCACCAATGGCCCAGGCGGAGTCGAAATCGCCGTCCTCAAAGGCACGGAGGTAGAGCAGCACCGACAGGGTGGCACCGTTGGAGGTGTAGGCCTTGAGCACGCCGTTGGCAATGACCTCGGCGGCACCGGCGGTGAAGAGCAGCGCGGCGCTTTCGCCCACGATGCGGCCCACGGCCAGGATGCAGCCGGTGACGATGCCGTCGATGCTGCAGGGCAGCACGATGGTGCGGATGATGTGCCACTTGCCCGCGCCCAGACCCAGCGCACCCTCACGGTAGCCCTGGGGCACCGTTTTCAGGGATTCCTGGGTGGTGCGGATGATGGTGGGCAGGTTCATGATCACCAGCGTCAGGCTGCCGGAGAGCAGGCAGGTCTGGAAGCCCAGTGTCTGGGCGAACACCAGCATCCCCACCAGACCGTAAATGATACTGGGGATGCCCGCCAGCGTCTCGTTGGTGAACTCGATCACCGAGATGACCTTGCGGTTCTGGGCGTACTCGGTCAGGTAAACGGCCGCGCCCACACCCAGCGGCAGTACGATCAAAAGCGTCAGCAGGATGACATACAGCGTGTTGAGGATCGCAGGCAGGATGCCGTCCGTGCCCTTCAGCACACTGGCGGTGGTGGTCAGGAATTTCCAGCTGATGTGCGGGATGCCGCGCACCAGCACCATGCCCAGAATGCCCGCCACCAGTACGATGACCAGCACAGCCGAGGCCCAGACCAGCGCGTTCATCACGCGGTTCCAGGTGCGGCGGGAGGCAGAAGCACTGTTATTCATCGCGCTTTCCTCCCTTCAGCACCACATTGAGCAGGATATTGATGCCCATGATAAAGACGAACAGCACCAGCGCAATGCTGAACAGCGCCTGTTTCTGCAGGCCGCTGGCGTAGCTCATCTCCTTGGCAATGGCGGTGGTCAGGAAGGTGACGCTGCGGAACAGGCTGTCCGGCATGTTGGGGCTGTTGCCAGCCACCATCATCACGGCCATGGCCTCGCCGATGGCGCGGCCGATGCCCAGCACGATACCGGCGGCAATGCCGCTCCTGGCAGCGGGGACGCTGACCTTGAACCAGGTCTCGGCATCCGTTGCGCCCAGAGCCAGGCTGCCTTGCTCATACTCCGGCGGCACAGCGTTGAGCGCTGTGACCGACACCGACACGATGCTGGGCAGGATCATCACCGCCAGCACCACGATGGCGCTCAGCAGGCAGGCACCGGAGGCCTTGCCAAAGGTCCTGGCCACGGCGGGCACCAGCACCTGCATGCCCAGCAGGCCGAACACCACGCTGGGGATGCCGCTCAGCAGCTCAATGGCGGTCACGACCACGGTGCGCACCTTCGGGCCTGCGGCCTTGGAGAGGAACACCGCCGTCAGCAGGCCGATAGGCACACCGATCACGGTGGCACCCAGCGTGCCGTAAACGCTGGACAGGATGAAGGGCAGGATGCCGTAGGCCGGGTCGGCAGCGGTGGAAGCCCACCGGGTGCCGAACAGGAACCGGAACAGCCCGATCTTCTGGATGGCAGGCACACCGGAGAGGACCATGTACACCGAGATCAGGAGCACACAGCCCACCGCCAGGATGCCGCAGAGGAAGAAGATGAAGTTCATCACCGCTTCCAGCCACTCAGCAGGGGTTCTGGGGAGAGAAATCTTTTTGTTGTTCATAGCATCATTGCTTTCCGCAATTACTCATTCACAGGAACAGCACCGGCAGTGCGGATCAGGTCAGCAGCATCGGCACTGGTGGCAAAGTCGAAGAAAGCCTGTGCCTGCTCAGACAGGGTGACAGACTTGTTGGTGACGAACACGAAGGGACGCTGCACCTCGTAGCTGCCGTCCTTGACGGTCTCCTCGCTGCACTCCACACCGCCAACGGTGACCATCTTCACGGTGTCGCCCACAGCGGACAGGGAAGCGTAGCCGATGGCCAGAGGGTTGGCCTCCACAGCGCTGATGACAGCGCCGGTAGCGGTCAGCTCCTGTGCGTACTTGCAGCTGTCCTTCACGTCCACGATGCTCTCAAAGCCATCGCGGGTGCCGGAACCGGCCTCACGGCCCACCAGAACGATCTCGCCGTCGTCGCCGCCGACCTCAGACCAGTTGGTGATCTCGCCGGTAAACATCTGCTTGAGCTGGTCAACGGTCAGATCCTCGACCTTGCTTGCATTGTTGACGATGATGGCAATGCCGTCCAGAGCGATGGTGGTGCCCTCCACGTCAGCCTTCTCGTCGTCCTTCAGGGCACGAGAGGACAGGCCGATGTCCAGGGTCTTATCGGTAGCACCGGTGATGCCTGCGCCGGAACCGGTGGGGTCGTAGCTGACAGTGACACCCGGCTCAACCTCAGCAAAGCCTTCGGTCAGGGCAGCGATAACGTTCTTCATGGAGGTGGAACCACCGGTAGCAACGTTGCCGGACAGGGCAGCAGCGGTGGAAGAAGCAGTGGAGCCTGCAGCGGCAGAGGTAGAAGAAGCTGCAGCAGAGGAAGCAGAACCGCCGCAGGCGGTCAGAGCAGCAGCGGCAGCAACTGCACCGCAGACAGTGAGAAACGAACGACGCGTGATCTTTTTCATAATATTTGTCCTCCAAACATCCGGGCTTTCCGTTCCCGGCTCTTGTTTTCGTGTTTTCCTTGGGTACGGCACTATTGTATCCCAGTCGGTAAGCCGCTTCGACCACAAGCGGGAAAAATCGAGGTAAATTGTTTGGACATGTTTTTGCCCCAATGTAAAATTTGGGCACAAAAAAGCCCGGGGTGCGGGTGCACCTCGGGCTTTTGGGGGATATTAGACTTTATCGACAGCGGAGACTGTCACTTTGCCGTCACTCGTCAGAGCAAACTCAGCATTCTTGCCCTGCAAGGTCACATACAGCTTGAACGGCGTGCCCTTCTTAAAGGTCTCGTAGTCGCTGACCGATGCCTTGAACTGCGGCACGACGGTTTTGCTGAACGCACCGGCGGTTTTCACCAGAACGTCTGCCTTGTTCTGGAGCTCCAGCTCGTTCTTGTCGATCTTGGCGTGGAACACTTTTATGAACGCATCTCCTACAAGGCCGCTGCCATTGTACTTGATGCGCACATTGGGTTTGCAGAGATAACTTTTGGCGTTTTCATCGCCAACCACTTCATCGCCGGTCAACACCATATCCGTGACTACCGTCACTTCAAACTCACCCAGCCCGATGGTCGCGGACGGGATCTCGCTGCCGCCCCCATCGCAGCCGGTGAGGACACCAGCGGCAGAAGCGGCCAGCACAGCGGCGGCAGATGCTTTCAGAAAATCACGGCGGGAAAAAACATTGCGCATCAGAAATTCCTCCCATTTCAGATCTGGTTTGTTCCTATCACCATAGTACCATATTTACCCAGACTGTCAAGGGACAGAATTCAACCTCTCAGAACTGCACCTCCACGCCATCGGGGCGGTAGAAGGTGACGTTCCTGCGCCACTGGGGCTCGCCCATGGTGCGGCGGTAGCAATCTGCCAGCTGCCGCACGGCTTCCTCGGGGCTGCGCACCTTTCCGCCGCAGCAGGGGAGCACCAGCACCCGGAACCAGGCATCAAAGAGATGCTCTGTCCAGCCGGTGTCCTTGGCCCCGCACCGGGCGTAAAAGCCCAGGCGGCGCACGGCCATGGCCTCGTCCTCGGCTTTTTCAGGGCACTCCGCTTCAATGAGGATAGCCTGCGCGCCCTTCTCGTGGTCAGGCAGGGCGGCCAGCAGAGCGGCTCCGATGCCGCCGGCCCGATACTGGGGCAGAACGGCAAAGTAGTCCAGCTGGCTCACCTCACAGCCCACGGGCCGCACCATCAACAGATACGCCACCAGCGCGTCGTCCTCGTACACGCCCCAGGTGTGGGCGGTACCGGCGGCCTCGCTGTTCAGGATCATGCTCAGGGGCTTCAGCTCTCCGGCAGGAAAATCCCGGCGCATCTCGTTCAGGTAAACGTTCGTCAGCTCTTCGGCGGTCAGCAGCCGCCAGGTCAGGCTCTCGGGGTTCATACGATACGGGTTCCTTTCTGGTAGACAGCCTGAATATTCAGTTCCTTGTCTGCCAGGATCACATTGCCGTAGCGGCCTGCAGCCAGACTGCCGTAATCATTGTCGATGCCAATGCTCTTGGCGGGGTTTTCGCTGGCGGCGCGGACAGCGCTTTCCAGCGGGACGTTCATCTCCAGCACGGCACGCTTCATGCAGTCGTACAGGCAGGTGGCACTGCCCGCAATGGTGCCGGGGTGCTCGGTCAGGGTGGCGCGGGGGCCGCTGACCGTGACCGCCTGACCGCCCAGGCTGTACTGGCCATCGGGCAGGCCGCAGGCCATCATGCTGTCGGCGATCAGGATGACATGGTCATCCCCGAAGGTGTTGAAGGTGAACCGCACCATGGCCGGGTGGATGTGAACGTTGTCGGTGATGAGCTCCACCTCCGCGCCCCGTTCCAGCGCCGCAATGATGGGGCCGGGCTCCCGGTGGGTGATGCCGGGCATGGCGTTGTACAGGTGGGTCATGTGGGTCGCGCCTGCGTCAAAGGCGGCGTTGGCGGTGTCGTAACTGGTGCAGGTGTGGGCAATGGAGATGCGCACCTCGTCATGGCAGGCGGCAATGAACTCCAGCGCACCCGGCTCCTCCGGGGCGATATCCACCAGCTTGATCAGGCCGTTTGCCCGCTTCTGCAGGCGGCGGAACATTGCAACATCCGCCTTGTGGAGATACTCCGGGTTCTGGGCACCCACCTTGTTGGGGCTGATGAAGGGACCCTCCATGTTGATGCCCACAAGGTCTGCGCCTCTGCCGTTTTGATGGGCGGCGGCAGCATCCATCACGCCGTTCAGGATCTCTTCCGAAAAGGTCATGGTGGCAGGGCAGATGGCCAGCACGCCCTTACCGGCCTCAAAATCGGCCAGGGTCTGGATGGCTTCTTCATTGCCGTCACAGAAATCCTTGCCCATAGCACCGTGGAAGTGGATATCCACCAGGCCCGGCAGAGCGTAAGCGCCCTTGGCATCCACGATCTCTTCGCCTTCCTCCGGCTGTGCAAAGGGCACGATGCGCCCCTCCCGGATGGTCAGGCTCCCCTCCTCAAAGGTGTGGCGGGGGGTATAAATCAGAGCATTTTTGATGATCATAGTATCGGTCTCCTAACCTCTCAGGCGCTTCGCGCCAGCTCCCCTGATAGGGGAGCCAAGTTCATGCTGTTACTTTCTTGCCTCTCCTACCAGGAGAGGTGGCATCGCGTCAGCGATGACGGAGAGGTTTCGTCTTACAGCAGGCTCAGTGCTTCCTCATCGGCCACAAGGATGCAGTCGGGGTGCATCTGCAGGATGGAGCCCGGGCACTCGGGGGTCACAGGGCCGGAGACGACCGCCTTGACTGCCTTGGCCTTTGCCAGACCGTTGGCCACCACCAGAACCTTGCGGGCCTGCATGATGGTCTTGATGCCCATGGTGTAGGCCTGCTTGGGCACCAGATCCTCGTTGCCGTCAAAGAAGCGCTTGTTGGCCTCGATGGTGGCAGGGGTCAGATCCACGCAGTGGGTCTCCAGCTCAAAGGCCTCGCCCGGCTCGTTGAAGCCGATGTGGCCGTTGGGGCCAAGGCCCAGCAGCTGCAGGTCGATGCCGCCCACGCTGTGGATGATCTCGTTGTACTTTTTGCAGGCATCCGCAGCATCGGGGTTGGTGCCGTCGGGCAGATGGATGGCCTCGGGGCGGATGTTGACCTTGTCAAACAGGTTCTTGTGCATAAAGCTCCAATAGCTTTCGGGGTGCTCCTTGGGCAGGCCGCGGTACTCGTCCAGATTGACGGTGGTGACCTCAGAGAAATCCAGGTCGCCCTTGTTGTACCAGTCCACCAGCTGAGCGTATGCGCCAACAGGGGTGCCGCCGGTCGCCAGACCCAGCACGCAGTTGGGCTTCATAATGACCTGTGCGGAGATGATGTTGGCAGCCTTGCGGGACATGTCCTTGTAATCCTTTGCACGAATGATCTTCATAATGGGGAACCTCCTGTTATTTTGCTTTGTTGTTTTCAGTATAGCATATTTTCCAGCCAAAAGGGTAGCCGGTTTGTGAACAAAACAAAATGCCGCCGAAAGCGGGGCGTAAACGCCCGCCCTCAGCGGCATTTTTACAGTTTGGGAATGGATGCGGAAGCAACCAGCCTTCCGCACGGAAACGTGCTCAGAAGGATGCTTACAGCATCTTCTTCAGCTCATCATACACGAACTGCACCTTGGTGCCGATGATGACCTGGCAGGTGGTCTTGTCGGGGCGGATGACACCGGCAGCACCGGCAGCCTTCACAGCCTTCTCATCCACAGCGGTGTAGTCCTTAATGGTGAAGCGCAGGCGGGTAGCGCAGTAGTCCACGCTGGAGACGTTCTCCTTGCCGCCGATGGCCTTCAGCACGCCAGCAGCAACCTCAGTGTAGTTGTTGTTGGCCAGAACGACCTTCTTCTCAGCCTCTTCGGCATCCTCGTCCTCGCGGCCGGGGGTCTTCAGGTCGAACTTGGTGATGGCGAAGTAGAACACGAAGTAGAACACCACGAATGCAGCGATGCCCAGAGGAATGATCATCCAGGTCTTAGCAGCTGCAGGCAGAGAAGCGGAGAACACCAGGTCGGTAGCACCTGCGGAGAAGCAGAAGCCAGCACGGAAACCGGAGTAGTAGGTGATGATGGTGAAGATGCCGTACAGAGCGGAGTACACAACGTACAGCGGGAAGCACAGGAACATGAAGCCGAACTCGAAGGGCTCGGTAACGCCGCAGACGAAGGCGCAGATGGCAGCGGACAGAACCAGACCGATGGCAGCCTTCTTGTTCTTGGCGGTACGGACCATAGCCAGTGCAGCACCGGCGATACCGAACATCATGCAGGGGAAGAAGCCGGACATGTACATACCCAGGCTCCAGCCCACATCAGCAGAGGTCTCGCCTGCCCAGAAGTGGGACAGGTCGCCCAGGCCGATGGTGTCGAACCAGAACACGTTGTTCAGAGCGTGGTGCAGGCCGGTGGGGATCAGCAGACGGTTCAGGAAGGCGTAGATGCCAGCGCCGATGCCGTCCATGCCAGCGATGCCGTTGCCAATGGCGACCAGTGCATCGAAGATGACGGGCCAGACGAACAGCAGAACGACAGAAACAACGATGGAGATCAGGCCGGTGGCGATTGCAACGAAGCGCTTGCCGGAGAAGAATGCCAGCCAGTCAGGCATCTGGGTGTTCTTGAACTTGTTGTAGCAGGCTGCACCCACCACAGCGGCCAGGATGCCGATGAAAGAGTTGCCGGCCACCTTCTGGAAAGCGATGTAGGTAGCGGTGCCCTCTTCCAGGGTGCGCACCATGCTGACCACGCCGGGGCTCAGCAGCTGCTGCATCATCAGGTAGCTGACCAGGCCAGCCAGACCAGCGGTACCGTCGTTGTCGGCCAGGCCCACAGCGGCACCAATGGCAAACAGCCATGCCATGTTATCGATCAGAGCGCCGCCTGCCTTGACCAGCAGGAAGCCAACGGTGTAAGCTGCACCGGAAGTTGCAGCACCGGGGACACCCATGACACCCGGGGCCAGAGCATAGCCGAGACCCATCAGGATGCCGCAGATCGGCAGCACAGCGACGGGAAGCATCAGAGCTTTGCCCAGTTTCTGGAGATACTTCATCATAAGACACATTCCTCCTTAAAGAATGTTGTTGTTATGGATGCCTCTGGTTGCAGGCTGTCCATAATTGCGTAACAATATTTTAACACATCCTCCGAAAAAAAGAAATAGGGTTCACGCCCGTTTTCGCAATTTTGCACCAAAAATCCTTGAATTTGCATCTTTCGTGAAAAACTTTTTGGAATTATTGCGCATTTCAGAGCAGGATTTTGAAAAAACTTTTCTTTTGCTCTTTCTCCCCAAACCGCTTGCATCCCGCGCCGGAATCGGGTACTATACTTATAAATAGAAAACACAAGACCCAGGGAGGTTCTTTTATGGAATGGACTGATATCCGCCTGACCGTGGCCAAGGCCGATGCCGACAACGCCGAGGCCGTTGCCACCATGATCGCCGAAGGCGGCATCTATATCGAGGATTACAGCGACATCGAGCAGCAGGTGGCCGAGATCGCCCATGTGGATCTGATCGAGCAGGAGCTGCTGGACAAGCCCCGCGACACTGTGATCATCCACATGTATCTGGAGCCGGGCGCTTCTCCCGTGGAGACGCTGGCCCTCATTCAGGCCCGGATGGAAGCGGCAGGCATCGCCTACACCGTGGAGACCGAGGGCGTGGAGCAGGAGGACTGGCAGAACGGCTGGCGCAAATACTACCACCCCATGGACATTGGCAAACGGCTGGCCATCGTGCCCTCCTGGCAGGAGTACGACACCGACCGCGTCAAGCTGATCCTTGACCCCGGCCTTGCCTTTGGCACCGGCGGCCACGAGACCACCAGCCTCTGCCTGGAAGCGCTGGACGAGCGGGTCAGGGGCGGTGAGCGGGTGCTGGACATCGGCACCGGCAGCGGCATCCTTGCCATTGCCGCCCTCAAGCTGGGCGCAGGCAGTGCCGAGGGCGTGGACATCGACCCCGTGGCCGTGCGCACCGCAGGCGAGAATGCCGCCCTGAACGGCGTGGCCGACAAGCTGACCGTTCTGGTGGGTGACCTGTCCGACAAGGCCAGCGGCAGGTACGATATCATCACCGCCAACATCGTGGCAAACGCCATCATCAGCCTTGCCCCCGCCGTGCCCGGCCTGATGGCCGAAAATGCCACCTTTATTGCCAGCGGCATCATCGACAGCCGCAAGGACGAGGTGATTGCCGCTCTGGAAGCCGCCGGCCTGACCGTGCAGGAAGTGAAGGAGAAGCGAGGCTGGGAGTGTATCGTCTGCAAAAAAGCGTAATTGCAGAAGCTTTCATGATTTCTTTCAGCTGGCTTGCCCTCTCCGTCACCTTCGGTGCCACCTCTCCCAAAGGGAGAGGCCTTGGCAAAAAGATGAAGTTTGCGTGGACTGCCAAAGGCTCCCACTTTGGGGGAGCTGGATTTGCGAAGCAAAGACTGAGAGGGCGAGGACGTTTAAGGAGAACCACTATGCCTCACCGTTATTTTACAACCGAAATCTCCAATGGCACCGCCACCCTGCGGGGGGCCGATGCCCATCATCTTTCCCGCGTGATGCGGGGCAGGCTGGGGGACACTGTCATCTTATGTGACGGCAACGCCGTGGAATACACCGCCACCATCACCGGCTTCGGGCCGGAGACGGTGGAGTTCAGCGTGGAGCCGGGCTATCCCAGCGCCGCCGAACCCAGCGTGGAAGTGACCCTGTTCGTGGGTTACCCCAAGCAGGACAAGCTGGAACAGGTCATCCGCCACGGCGTGGAGCTGGGCTGCACCCACTTTGTGCCCTTCTTCAGCCGGTACTGCGTGGCCGCCCCCAAAAAGGAGGAGCAGAAAAACGAGCGCTACAACCGCATCGCTTTTGAAGCCGCCAAGCAGTGCGGCCGGGGCGTGCTGCCGGATGTCGCCCTGCCCCTGCCCAACTTCGGGGCCCTCTGCCGCAGCCTGGAAGGGTACGATCTCGTGCTCTTCTGCTACGAGCTGGGCGGCGCGCCCCTGCGCCAGCTGCTGGCAGACGCACAGCCTGCCAACGGCCAGCGGCTGAAGATCGCCCTCATCACCGGTGCCGAGGGCGGCTTTGCCGTGGAAGAGGCCGAAATGGCCGCCAATGCCGGTGTGAAAACGGTCGGCCTCGGCCCCCGCATCCTCCGGTGCGAGACCGCCCCGCTGGCGGTGCTCTCCGCCGTGATGACCCTGACGGGCAACTTGGAGTAATTTTTATTTCCACAGATACAAAAAGGACGGCGCATGCCGTCCTTTTTGTTTACTTTATTTTCGCGTTCATCAGCGCTTTTTTCACCTCAATGAGGTTTTGCGGGCTGACCGAGAAGCTCCGCAGGCCCAGCTGCAGATATTGCAGGGTGTTGGCCGGATTGCCCACCGCGCTGCCGCAGATGGTCACGGGGATCCCGCCCTCCCGGGCAGCCTCCACCACCATGCGGATGAGCTTTTTCATCGCGTGGCTGGCCGGGCGGTAGTAGCGCTCGGCAATGGAGATATCCCGATCCACCGCGTGGGTGTACTGGGTCAGATCGTTTGTCTCGATGACAAAGAAATTGCACCCATGCTCCACGAATTCCTCTGCCGTCAGGCAGGCCGAGGGCACCCCGAACATCACGCCAAAGGGCGTATCCGGGTCAAACTCCTCTCCGCGCTCCCGCAGCAGCTGGCGGCAGTGCGCTACCAGCCGCATGGCTTCGTCCCAATCCTCGAGGTTGGTCACCATGGGGAACATGACCCGCAGAGGGCCGTGGGCCGCCGCCCGGAGCAGGGCGCAGATCTGCGTTTCAAACTGGTGGGTCTGGCGCAGGCTGCTGCGGATGCCCCGCAGGCCCAGCTTGGAGGATTCCAGCCCCCTATGGATATCGGCCATGGCGCGGTCCACACCAAAATCAAAGGTGCGCACTGTTACCACACCGCCCTTTGCGGCGGCAATGCAGGATTGATAGAACACGAACTGCTCCTGCTCGTCCACCGGGCGGCCCGGCAGCATCATATAGCCGCTGCGCAGCAGGCCCACGCCGGAAGCGCCTGCCTGCAGCGCCGATTCAATATCCTCCTGCCCGTAGCAGTTGGCCAGGAGCTCAAACGGCACATCATCCTTTGTCCGGTTGGGCAGGGCGCTGATGCGGGCGGCTTCCTCGCTCTCCCACTGCAGCTCGCAGATGCGGCTGACCGCCTGCTGGCGGGTGTTGGCATCCGGGTCCAGGATGCACTCGCCGTTGTTGGCATCCAGCACCACAGTACGGCCATCACAGTCGTTCAGGAACGCCTGCCCCACCTGCACCACGCAGGGAATGTGCATGGCCCGCGCAATGATCGCCGCGTGGCTCTGCTTATTGCCCTCCGAAGTGATAATGCCCAGGATCATCCCCGCCGGAACGCTGAACAGATCGCTGGGCATCAGCATCTCTGCCGCCAGGATCACCGGGTGATCCAGTGCCAGCCAGACCCGGGGACGGTTGGTCAGCACGTTCACCACGCGGCGGGCGGCATCCAGAATATCTGCACTGCGCAGCTGCATGTAGGCGTTGTCCTCCATGGCCGCAAGCTGCTCCGCATAGCGGTTGCCCGCACGGTACATGGCTTCGGCAGCGCTGATGCCCGCCTTGATCTGGAATTTGACCTCGTTCATAAAGCCTTCATCTTCCAGCATCATGCTCTGGAACAGGAAGATGGCCTGCTCCGTGGGGCCGCTGCGGTCTGCCATGCCGTCCAGCTCACGCTGGGCTGTCCGGACAGCGTTTTCCAGCAGGCGCTGTTCCCGTTCCGCGTTGAACGGCCCGGCAGAAAAATTTTCGTGCCAGCGCTCCAGCCGGCTCACCTTTCCCATCACAAGGCCCGGCGAGGCGCTGTGTCCCTGATAGACCTTCATTCCTCGATCACCTCCGGCAGTACCGGCCCGGTAAGGGCACGGCAGACCAATGCCTGCAAGAACGTATTGGGCAGCAGAGCGGCCCGTGCGGCCTGTGCCGCATTGCCGCTGCCCTCAAACAGGGGCGCAAAGCTCTCGATGCGCTCCCGGTCGCATTTTTCCAAAAAGGCTTCCGCCAATGTCCGGGTGGTATAGAACACGGTGGGGTCCACTCCTGCATCCTCGGCGGCCGCTTCCCGCCGGGCCAGCTGGGCATCCTTCATGTTGGCCAGCAGCAGGGCCGCATCCGCTGTCAGGGTCACAGGGTATTTTTCCCGCACCGCCTTCTGCACCTGCTGGAATTTCCACGCAAAAGCGGCGGCATCCTCACAGCTCTCGGCGCTGGTGGAAACGGCATAGGCGCAGCCCCGCAGGTATCCCATGGCGCGGCGGGTATCGTAGTAGCCCAGCTCCATGTTCCGTCTGGCGGTATCGGGGTCAAAGTGGAGGATGTCCCCCAGCTCCCAGTAGCTGCGGATCATGGTGGTGGGCAGGCCGGTGCGGTTGGGCAGGGTGATGCCCACCCCTTCCAGATCAACACAGACCAGTTCCTCCGCGCCCATCTTCTGGGCCAGCGCGGTGGGCATATTGTCCCGGTAGCCGCCATCCAGAAACTGCACCCCGTCGATCTGCTTTGCCCGCAGGGCGGGGAAACAGGCGGCCGAGGCCAGCAGGTAATCCTTTCCCTTGCCTGCCGGGATATCCTCCAGCGTCAGCTCCCGGGGCTTCAGCCCCCGCTTTTCCACGGTGACAAGGCCGAACCGGATGGGCGAAGCCCGCAGGGCATCCTCATCCAGCACCCGCTCCACGATCTCTTCCAGCGGGGTCACGTCCATGCCGCCGTCCCGCACCACTTCCCGCAGGAAGGCGTGCAGTTCAGAGAGATCGGCGTTTTCCTCCGGCAGCTCCATCACGTCCTGGCTGCGGATGCTCATCCACATATCCCGGGCCGTTTCGTACAGGTCCAACGCAAACATGGCACCGTTCAGGCTGCCCACACTGGTGCCGGTGATGATCTGGGGCCGCCAGCCCAGCTCGGTCAGGGCACGCCACACACCCACCTGATAGCTGCCGCGCGCACCGCCGCCTGCCAGCACCAGTGCCTTGACCGGGGTATCATTCTGTGCCATCTGGAACGCCTCCTAGTCATTCTTTGGAAATCTGTCAAAAGTATACCATATTTTCCGGAAAAATTCTCCCTGTTTTTGGAACAAAATCCATGGTATAATTTTGTTAACTTGTGTGAAACGATGGTGGAGGTAAAACAATGCACTGCAACAACTGGATCTTTGACATGGACGGCACCCTGACCGACAGCATGACCGTGGTATGGGAGGGCGCGCCCGATGCCCTGCTGGCCCGCTATGGCCGCACCCCAAAATCTGACCTCCACAAAACGCTCCTGACCATGGGCATGGCCGATGGCGCGGCCTACCTCATCCGGGAGTATGACCTGCCCCTGAAAATGGAGGACTACAACGACGTGATGTGGGATGTTATCACCAAGCTCTACGAGACCGTGGAGCTCAAGCCCGGCGTGCGGGAGCTGCTGGCCCGCCTGAAGGCCGAGGGTGCCCGCATGTGCATCTGCTCCAACACCTGGAGCGCCCAGTGCCGCACCGTGCTCACCCGTTTGGGCATCGATGAATATTTCGACTTCTATGTGGAGGCACAGGGGGCGCTCCACAAGAGCAGGCCGGATGTATTTTTCCAGACCCTTGCACGCCTGGGCGGCACTGACCCCGACCGGTGCGTTGTCTGTGAGGATTCCCTCTACGCCGCCCGCACCGCCCACGATGCAGGCTTCCACGTCATCGGCATCGCCGATGCCGCCAGCAAGTCCGATGAGCCCGCCCTGCGGGAGGTTAGCGACCAGTTTCTGACCGACTGGACGGAGCTGGACTGGAATAAAGTATGACCCCTGCACCATGCAGAAAGCGGCCCGCAGAAGCAGGCCGCTTTCTTTTTGTATGATAGACCTATCCTTCCAGAAACGCCCGGAACGCCGCCCTTACAGCGGGCTCACGCCCCCGGGGGATGGGCACCCGTGCCCCGCTGCGCATCCAGAGCTCCCCGGCGGAGAGCTGGGCGGCGGCGGCAAGGTTGACCACATAGGAGCGGTGGGGCTGCAGAAAACGGGCATCGGCCAGCAGGGGCTTTGCCACCTCGGAAAAAGGCACCCGCAAGGAGAGGGAGGCCACGTCCTCGCCGCTGGCAAGGTGGTAGTGCACCACATGGTGGGTACACTCCAGATACTCGATGTCCGCAAAGGGCAGGGCCCGCAGGCCCATGGCCGTGGCAACCGGGATGACCGGGCCGTATTCCGGCTCGGTGGCCCGGTCCAGCAGGGCCGTCAGCTGCTCCGGACGGAACGGGATATGCAGGTACTGCATCGCGTCCACCCGGAACGCTTCGTAGGCATAGGCCGTGGTATGGGCCAGAAAGGCCAGCGGGGCCCGCACACCCCGGCGGCGCAGCTCTGCAGCCGCCTGCAGGCCGCTGCACGGGTTGGTGGCAGGCAGCTCAATGAGGTAGAGCTCGTACCGGGAGCCTGCTTTCTCCTGCTGCAGCAGGGCCGCTGTGCTTTCCAGCTGCTCCACGATGCAGGCATCGGCCCGGCGGGCATAATATTCCATGCAGTGGCGCTGCACCCGGCCCCGCAGCACAGGGTCCGGGCTGCACACCGCAATGTGAAAGATCATATCCGCTCCTCCTTTCCCTCTGCACAGCGCTTGATTTTTGCGCCATGAGGGAGTATTATGGACGAAAAAAGAAATGGGGGACACCGCCATGGATCAGCCGCTCGTCAGCATCATCCTGCCCGTATACAACGCTCAGAATCATCTGGCCCGCTGCATCGGCAGCATCCTGAACCAGACCTATAAAAACATTGAACTCATCATCCTGAACGATGGCTCCAAGGATCACAGCCTGCCCGTGTGTGAGGAGTTCCGCGCCAAGGACAGCCGCATCGTGCTGGTGGACAAGGAGAACTCCGGCGTGTCCGACACCCGCAACCTGGGCCTGAAGCTGGCCGGGGGCGAGTATGTCCAGTTCGTGGACAGCGATGACTACATCGACCCGGATTTCACCCAGCATCTGGTGGAAGCCGCCGAGGCGCACCACGCAGACCTTGTGATTGCGCCCTACAAGATGGTGATCCCCGCCGGGGCCACAAAGCCCGAGCAGGTGCTGGAAAAGCTGGAGGACAATCTGGGCGTGATGAGTGTTGCCCGGCCCCCTGAGGTGCGGGAATACGGTTTCCTGCCCGCCGGGGTCTACGACAAGGACACCTTTGCCCTGCGGCTGATGGACAAGCCCGCCTCCTACTTTTACAGTGTGCTCTGGAACAAGCTCTACCGCCGCATCCTGCTCACCGGCAATGACATCCAGTTCACCAGCGAGCTGAAATGGGCCGAGGATCTGGTGTTCAACATGCAGTATATCCAGTATGCCGAGACGTTTGTTTCCATTGACAAAGCCGGTTACTACTACGTCCAGAATCCCCAGAGCATCTGCCACACCCAGATCAACCCGGCCTCCATCGTGCAGAACAAGATCCAGACGTTCCGGTATTATAAAGACCTCTACACCCGCCTTGGGATGTACGAGGAGGTGCGGCCCCAGCTGTATAAGTTCCTGGTGGATATCGCCGAGAGCACCTACCCCTCCGGCCCCTTCAAAAAGATCATTGAGGAAGCCAAGGAATATTGGAAAAACCGGAAAGAATAAACCAAAATCGGGAGACCCCCTGCGGGGTCTCCCTTTTTTGTGGTTATGCTCCGATGGCAGCGCACTTCTTTGCCAGCCAATCCCGCTCTTCTTCATTCAGGCGGGGAGCCAGCTTCTCAAACACTTCGCGGTGGTAGGCGTTCAGCCAGTCCAGCTCGTCCCGGGTCAGGACACCGGGCACCACAGGAGAGGTGGCAATGGGCACAAAGGTCAGCGGACGGAAAGCCAGGAAGGTGCCGTACTGGTTGTCGGCCTTGTGGTAGCACTCCAGCTCGTTCTCAATGCGGATGCCCACCTGACCGGCCTCGTACACGCCCGGCTCATCGGTGATGATCATGCCCGGCTGGAACACCGTGGTGTTGCGGCCGTTCAGGGCGTGGGGGCCTTCGTGGACGTTGCCCACAAAGCTGACGCTGTGGCCGGTGCCGCAGCGGTAGTTGATGAGGTGCCGCCACAGCGGTTCCCGGGCAATGGTGTCGATCATCTTACACTCGCAGTAATCCAGCCAGACGGCTCTGGCAAGGTCGATGTGGCTCTGCAGAGTCCATGTGTAGAAGCGCTTTTCGTCCTCGGTCAGCTCACCCAGCGGGTAGGTGCGGG
>ERZ780167.1015-NODE-1015-length-26664-cov-8.475140_pt1 | contig 26664 bp, 24 predicted proteins | sample MGYA00510982_ERZ780167 | MGnify/ENA primary metagenome ERZ780167 (study PRJEB29588, sample SAMEA2146107) | human gut metagenome | biome: human gut; feature: human-associated habitat; material: faeces | place: Denmark | collected 2008/2010 ... | reverse complement strand
CCAAAATATCCGCACGAGGACTTCATTGTGACGGACTATCCAAGGCCACAGTTTTACGGCGGCGGCAAGGTCATCGGCGAGTTTACCTGTGAAAGAATCGCCCTTATTGCATACGATGGCGGCGAGTTAAGTAGTACAACAAATGCCGCCTTTTCCCCCGCGACGTGCTTAACTCCGTCAGAAATTATAGCTTATATCGGCGATAAGGGGCGTTGTTACGGCTGGAATATGTCCAACTTGCGCATTTATGATACGCCGCGCGAACTGAGCGAGTTTCGCCGCGCGTGCCCAAACAGTTGGTATTGTGAAAGCTGCGCCATGTACTGGGAAAACAACGGCACTTGCGGAAACGAGAGATTGCAGCTTAAGCGCCCGCCGCAGAGCTGGTGCTATGTGGAGGAGATGAAGAATGTTTGAGTTAAAATCCTGCCCGTTTTGCGGAGCCAAGGGCGTTATGCAGAGAAACGGTCACTGCTTTCGGGCATGCTGCCCAAATAGAGACTGTCCAATCGAACCGAGAACACATTGGTACCTGAATCATCTATTAGCAATCGAAGCATGGAACAGGAGGGTAGACAATGGTTGAATACATTGAGCGAGAAGCGGCGATTGCAATAATTGAAGAAAAGCAAAAAGAACTATGCCCCGTCGGACGATACGGAAGAGGTTATGTTTATGGCTCCGACAGGGAGAAGTATGACGCTTGGGATGCGATTATTGATGCTCTAGAAAATATACCAAGCGCTGACGTTGCGCCAGTGGTGCACGCACAGTGGATTGAAGATGAGAGTGGAATTATTATCTGCCCAGAGTGCAAACGGGGATATAACCTGATCGCTAAATTTACCAACTACTGTCCTGCATGCGGCGCGAAGATGGACGGCAAGGAGGTCGCAAATGCTGACGATCACGATTAAAGCCAACGTCCCCGCCGCTGACGCGCAGGGCATCAAGGAGCGCATCGCCATGGATATCGAGCGATATGGAGACTGTAAGGTCGTGAGCATCGTAAGCGACCGGGGGCGAGAAGAACAGCTACGAATGAAAGGAGCCAAATTATGAGCATCAACGTAAAGAAGTACACCAAAGACCAGATGGCAAAGATGGTGGAGGACGCGCAGGCGGAAGTGCAGGAGTTAAAGCGGGTAAACGCCGCACTGACCGAGCGTATTGACCAAATGAACGGAGAGGCCATCACCCGCGAGAACGTGATCGCAAACCTGAAAGCGGACGCGGATGCGCTGCGGAACAAGCTCGCTGATACTGAGGCGGCGCTTGGGCGGGCGAACGCGTGCATTGCTACCATGAAGGTGGAAAGAGACCAGCAAACGAAAGACCTTTTCCAATGGCGGAGTAGCGCGAAAGCATTGCATGATGACCTTTTGGATGCTCGAGATCGCGCCAATTACGCAGAAGCCCACCCGTGGCGAAACTTGTGGAAGTGGATCGAAAAACAGCTCAAAATGGCATAAGAAGAGGCAGGGCTTTCGCCCTGCCTCTTTGCGTCAATATGGATTCTTCCAGTTCTGCCCGCCCTTGTAGGCGTCGAACAGCTCGCGCCACCGCTCTTTCGGGAAATGCGCTTCGATGTAGTCCGTCAGCTCGGCTTTCTTCACGCTGCCGTTTTTGTCGGTGTCCACGCTCCCGCGCATCTTTGCCCAGTCATCGAGCGAAAGTCCGGCATCGAGCATCCGCTTTGTCTTTTCAAAGCCCGTGCCGCTCATCACGTCGGAACCGTATTTTTCAAGGCTCGCGAGATAGTCCGCCGTGCTCATGCCGAGCTCGCTCTTGGCGTTCCTTGCGTGCAGCACCCACTTGTCGACCGCCTCGTCGCCCAGCACTTCCGCCTTGGCGGCTTCATAGCTGTACTTGTAGCAGCGGTCGAGCAATTCCGCCTTGGTCGTGTCGCCCGCCGCCTTGTAGATGCTGGTTTTCATCATGGCGGCGGTATAGGCCATCTGTCCGGTCGCGCACGCCGCCTGAAACGCCTGCTTCTGGTCATAGTCGAGCACGACGGTGTGCTCCTTGCCGTCGGGATCCTTGTAACTCAGCGAATCTGGCTTGCGCGTCGTGGGGTAGAAACTCGTCTCACCCGTCGCGCCGCGCACGTGCTCCATCTCCTGCGATACCTCACTCTGCGTGTACTTGTTCGTGCCGATGGGGTTAATAAGGGCATTCGTCAGCCGTTTGGAAAGGCTTCCGGGGTTGTCCTTTTCCTCGCCCAGCGTGTTCACCGTGGTCGGCAGCGTTTCGCGCACCTTCGGGATGCGACTTTTCAGCGTGTCGATGAGAACGTCCTTCGTTCCGTCGCCCGCGTATACATTGCGCTGCTTGTCGTCAATGCCTTTGGCGATGGCCGCCAGCACGTTCGGCGTGATGGACGAAATCACGGTCTTACCCAGCGATTCCGCCGCCGCCTGCTCGACCGGTGTGCCGTAGACCATGACGTCCTTTGCAAAGCCGCCAACAGTCTGAAGCACGGGCAGATCGCCCGCCGCGGAAAGAATGCTATCCTTCGTCGCCACGAACGGGGAGAGAATCGAGCCGCTTTCATCCTGGGCCATGTCCGCGCCGAGGCTGACCATGAAGTTCAGCGGTTCAAGGTTGCTCAAATCGACGAGCGTGTCGCCGTCCCGCCACGTACCGGTTTCGTCACCATCCATCCAGCGCTTGGCAGCCGTGATATTGATCTGCGCGCCGGTCAGGCCCTCGCTCTTGTTCAGCGCGGCAACGTCCTTGTCGTCCTCGTCGTCTGCGCGCTTCAAAAGCCCCATCTTCGCCAGCTGCATAAATCCATAGGCAATGGCCGTGCCGGTTATGCCGCGCGCGAAGTCGCTCACGGCCTTTGCCTGCTTTGTGGGGTTTGCGCCGTTTCTCGCCGCATCGGCGACCGCTTTCACGATCTCGACCGTGCCCTTTACCGCGTTCACGGGGCTGTAGTCAAGGCCGACGCCTGCAAGGTTTCCGGCAACGCGCGTAAACGGCGCGACAAGGTCTCCCGCGCCGAAGCTGTGCACGGTCTTCCCCTTGATCGTCTTTCCGCTGTCGCCCACGCCGAGCGCCATGTTGAGTACATCATGTACCGTCTGGATGGCGGTCGCCGTCTTGCTGTCATTCTGGAATGTGCGGTATTTCGCCAGCGCGTCCGCCTGCTCAGCGGCGTAGCCCTTGGGCGCATTATGAATTTTCCCGCTTTCGATGAGTTCCTGCGTGCCGCGCTGCGTGCTGCGCGCAGCACCCTTGTATGCCTCGTCCGAGGTTGTCAGCAGATACCCCATGTTCCGCTCACAGGCGGACAGCACGCGGTCGATGATGTTGCCGCTCGCCTTGAACGTGCGGTTGCCGGTCTGCTCATAGCGTCCGCTCGCGCCCATGTCCACGTCAAGCGTGACCTCCGCCGCCGACATGCGGATCGCCTTCATAATGGCGGCGCGGCTTTCGCTGCTCATGGCCGACTTTTCAAAGGCGACGCTGCGCGTGCCCGTCAGCTTGGAAAGCGCCATATCGAGCACCGCCGCCCCGCGCATGCTCATCGCATCGAGCGCGTAGAACGTCGTGTTGCCCACGATATTCTTTGCCGCCGTTTTGGGGTTCGACAGCATGTTGAGCACCTGCACCGTCTTGAGCTTCTGGCCCATGTTGGCGCTCTGCGCGTCGGTCGACAGCGCCGCACTGGATTCATAGGCAAACTGCTTGAGCTGCCCAAAGTCCATGCTGCCAAGCGCCGATTTCGCCGCCTTGCGCAGCATCGCGCTCTGCCGTCCGGTGATGCCGTTCAGCGTTCCGCGTTCCTCTGCGATATTGAGGATGATGTCGCGCATCGCCTCGGGAGTCTCCGCCTGCTCGATGCTCTTGTCGTACATAAGGATGCTGCGGAACCGTTCGGCGCGGTCTGCGTCGGAAAGGTCGCTCTTTTGCAGATTCTCCCACGCCGACAGCTCGCTCGACTGTCCGCCCTCGTTGCCTTCCCGGCTGTATTTGGCCCATGCCTGCGTGCCGCGTCCGGTCTCCGTCGCGTGCTCGCGCATGATATCCAGCCAGCGGGTATACTCGTCTTCGGTGATCTCCATCGCGATACTGCGGCCTTGCAGTTCGTTCTTAATCTGCATCGCTGCGTCGACCATCTGCGCGTTCCACGCGGGGGCGTATTCAAGATACTGCGTCAGCTCTTCATAGGCGGCGGGGTCCGCGTCCTTTAAGAACTGCCGCTTGCCGTCCCGCTCAATGTACACAAGGTCATCCGCCTTGGCAAGGCTTTCCGCCTCGCTCTGCGCGCGGTAGCGGAACAGTGCGTCGTAGTCTTCGCGGCTGCGCGCCGTTGCATCGCCCTCCGCCTGCGTGTAGCGCGCCGCGCTTTCGGCAAGGCGGCTCGTGCGCTCCACAGGCTCCACGTCCGGGGCCTGATAGCCTGCCCGTGCTGCGCCGATGCTGCCGGGAAGATCGTCCGGCACATCCATATCCCAAATGGGCAGTTCTTCGGCCTGCCGCGCCTGTACCGGCTGCGCACCGTCGATTTGCGCCTTGGCGGCAAGATACGCCGCGTTCGGGCCGACCTGTTCACCAGCCACGTTGGTATAGCCGTTCGTCAGCATGTCATCAAGGATGAGTTCAAGGGTCTTTGCCGCTTTTACATTCTCCTGCCCGTGATCCTTGATGAGCCGGTCAGCGGCGTCAATGATCTGGCTGCGAGACAATCCCTCGTTCATTGCCGCGCGCAGGGCAGGGGTCTCATAGATGTTGCTCGCGCGCTGATAGCCGTTCACGCTGCGCGGCGCGACGCTTTCCGCCGTGCGGTTGTCGATGTGGTTTTCCGGCGCATAATTCCCGCCGCGCTGCATATCCTCTCCCTTGACACCGCCGTTTCCCTGTGTTACAGTGGGGTCAAGCGATACCGGTGCTTGCACCCCAGCGCCGCCGTCGGCGGCAAGGCTGGTTTGATTGGTGCGCGGCGCTGTATCCGTTGAAGCGTCTCCGCTTGCTACGTGGTCGAGGTCACCCGAAAGGGCAGAAGTCCCGTCTGATGCAGGCGAGGGCGCTTCTTTGCTTTCAAAGAGCACATTCCCGTTCGCGTCCACGACCTCATGCACATAATACCGGTTGCTCGCGCTGTCCTTCGTCACGATCACGCCAAGATAGTCCGTCGCGCCCTTGTAGTCAATGGGCGCGGCGAAAATATAGGTGTCGTAGTTGCGCCCCTTCCAGTTGGTTTCATGCGCGATCTCCTGACCGCTTCGGATGACGTCGGGGACGGCGGCAAAGGCGTCGATTTTCGCCTGACCAATGCCGTGACCGATCATGCTGTTTTTGATGCGGCTCTTGGAAAAGAGCACGTCGCCAAAGCCCGGACGGTTGACCTTGTTGCCGAACGAGTTGGCAAAGGCCTGTAAGCGCTCGACGATCTTGCCACCGACGGGGATCTCCGCTCCCGTGATCCGCGCGACCGGCTGCTCGTCACGCAGCACCGAGAGAGAATTGCGCATCGTGCCGACGAGCCCGTTTCCCTGACCATCCACCGCAGACGCGCCCTGCGCGCCCTCTGCGGCGTTTTTCTGCGCGGGTGTGAAATTACCCTCCGCCTCCGCTTGACGCGCTCCTGCGTCAATGTCCGGCGTTTCTGCACCCTTGCCGCGCCCGTTCATGGCGTTCAGCATCGCATTGACGCCGATCTGACCGCCGCCGAGCGCACCGCCGACGACCGCGCCGCCCGCAAATTCCTCTGCCGCCGTCCGCGGGTTTAGAATGGCGTCGCCGTCCGAAAGGGAAGCGAGCTTGTTGCCCTTGTGGTACACACCGTTCTGCAAGGCACGTTCAATGACGCCCTGCACCGCTTCTTCCTTGCCCTCGGCCACGGCGGAATCGACCCATGCTTTCCATGCGTTCGCACCATGTTTCAGCTCTTCCGGCAGCTTTTGAATACCGCCGCCGACCTCGACCGCCGCATTTAAAAGGCCGTTGCCCATCGCATAGAGCGCCGCCTTCGTGCGGGCTTTGTTGTTCTCCGTGCCGGTCTTAGCCATGTCATCCATTGCCTCGTCATAGCTCTGTCCAACGACCTGAGAAAACGCCGTCCAGTAGTTCGGGTCCTTCGCCATCGCTGCCACGCCGCGCCGGATCGTGCCCGCCATGCTCGGGGTCATTTCCGCCGCTGCCTGTGCGCCGAGCCCCGCCGTGCTTGCGCCCGCAGACGCCCCCGCCGTCAGGTAGGCCATGACCGCCTGCGGAACTGCTGCAACCGTCGCAGCGCCGTACTTGTCCAGCAGTTCCGCCGCCTTGCCGCCCTTTGCGACGTTGTCGGCGTATTTCTTCTGTGTTTCCTGCCCCTCGTTCTTGATGCGCTGCGACAGCTTATTGAGCGGGGAAGTGTCGGACAGCTCTCCGAGCTTCTGCCCGGAAAGCAGCTCGAACGGTGACAGCAGCACGTCCTCAGCCATCGCCAGTGTGCTGGCAACGCCCTGTGCTGCCTGATTGACACCCTTTGCCACCGCGCCCGCAACGCCCTTGCCGAGAGAGTATTTGTTTGCTCTCTCGGCATTGTTTTTCTTAATCTGGTTCGCCACAACCTGCGCCTGTGCGCGCCGCTGCTGGTTGGCGCGGTTGGTGTAGTACTTGCTGCCGCGCTCGGCGGTGTTGGTTTTCTTCTGCGCGGCCTTCTGATTCGTCGAAATGATGGCAGAGGTCAGCGCGTCAGTCTTCTTCGTTCCGGACGTCGTTTTCTGCTGATTGCTCAGCGAACGACGCATAGGCGTGGACTGGGCGGCGGATTTCGCCGCCGTCATCTTTGTCTGCGTGCCGCTCTGCGCGTTCTTCGTGGCCTTACCATCTGCGACCAGCTGCCGCAATACGGGGTTTACCGCCATGCGCCGTCACCTCACGTTCTTTCCTGCTTGTTGACCAGCCCGCTATTTTTCTGCTGCTGGTTCAGCCATGCATAATAATAGTCCTTTGCTGTCGCGCCGCCGGCCGCCGCCTTGGTCGCAGGCCCCCAATAGCCGTCCACAGCGATCTTCTGCCCTGTGGGCAGATACTTGTTCATATCCCGCTGTAACTGCTTGATCTGTGCGCTCGTCAGACCGCCGTTGTCATAGCTGACCTTGCCGGTGGTGGTCGTCTTACTGGGCGTCGTAGTCGTCTTCCCGGTCTTTCCGGGCCTTCCGGACGTGCCGCCGCTATATGTACCGCCAGATGCGCCGGACGTACCGCCGGAGCGGCCGGAAGAGCTGCCGCCGATGCCGTAGTAATACTGCATTGCCGTCATGACCTCATCCGTGCGGATGCCGTTTTTATAGGCCGTGTACGCCTGCGACGCCGTCAGACTGGGCTTTGCCGTCGTCTGCGAAGCCGCGGCGTTGTCCGCCTCCATCTGCTTGAGCGCGAGATCATACTCCATCTTCGCCTGCGCCTGCTTGAGCGCGTTTTCGCTCTCGCGGATCTGGTCTTCTCGCTCAAGGCCCTGCACGCGCACCAGCTCGTTATAGAGCGCCTTGGCAAGCTCTGCCTGCCCGTTCGCTCTCGCCTGCGTGATGGCGTTCGTGTACTCAATGGTCAGGTTCTTCTTGCGCAGCGATACGTCGGCGCGGGCATTGGCTTCTTCCTCGCCGATGCTTGCAAGGTCGCGCTGCATCGTGCTCGAGCGGGCAAGCTCTGCCTGACCGTTTGCGCCGGAAGATAGACCGTTTGCCACCGCACGCTCGTCCCACACGCGCTTTGCAAGAGCGTTCTGTGCGGCGATGCGGTTGCGCTGCGGATCATAAATGCCGCTCAGCCGCGCTTCCTCATCCTCAAGCCCCGCGTTGTTCTTCTCATAGGCGTCTTTCAGCCCCGCAAGCTCGCCCTCGAGCGCGCTTGCGTACTGCTTCTTGAGCCATTCACTCAGGTCGTACCCGCTGCCGCCGCCGCTCGTGCCGCCGCTCGTGCCGCCGGTCGAACCGCTGCCGCTCGCACCTCCGGAGATCGCGTCGGGCAGCAAACCGGAAAGATTGCCGTTCACGCCGCTGGCGTTCGGCAGCTTGCCGCCCATACCGGCATCCGGGCCGCTGCTGCCGCTATCAAGCCCGTTCTGCCTGCGCCATTCCATGACCTTGTCATAGTCCTCGCGCGACGCAGGGCGGATGTCCTGATTGTACAGGTCAGAGCCGGGACCCGCGTAGTGGTGTCCAGTGTCGAGGTAAAGCAAATCCTCACTGCTCACACCCGCGTCGTTGTCCGCCTTGGCGGGGATGAGGCCGTAGGTGTAGCGGGAAGACGTGCGCAGACGGCGCGTGATGTAGCCGTTATCGCTATAGGTGCACTCCCACGTTCCCCTCGGAGAGGTGAGGATGACCGTCTGACCGGCGCGAGACATATCGCGCTGCGTCATGTCGGGCTGACCCGTGTCGTCCATGCGGACGTAGCCGCCGTCGCTCGAGGCGTAGTCTCCCCAGCGCCCGTTCTGGTGCTTCTGCGTCAGCCCTGGGTCAAGGTAGTAGCCCCAATGCCCCTCGCCGTCCATGCCGTAGTAGCCCTGCGCCGTTCCCGCGTTGTCGATCCAGCCCTCCTTGCCGGTGATGCTGTCGTGGCCGATGCCGGGGGTGACAAAGCTGCCGTAGTTCGGGTCGTAGCCGCTTCTCTTGCGCCACTCGTTATAGAGGTCCTCGTTCGTCCGCGCAGTGCCTTCGCCGTAGATGTTGATGCCCTGCGCGTTCGCCTTATTGACGCGCGCCTGCGCCGCCTCACGGAATTCGTTGATATCCTTGGCATTGAGCATCAGCTGGCCGTAGTCTGTCGTATCGGTCGACCAGTCGTGCAGCGGCAGGATATCGCCGTTCGGCGCGCGCGTTGTGCCAGCAGCCAGATCGACGCCGGACGGAATGACGTCCGCGCCGGGGAAGTAGCGGTTGCGCAGTTCGGCGTCGGAGAGCGATCCTGTACCCGCGCTCGGTGTACCTGCGCTGCCGGTGTACTTCTTCTGCGCCTCTTGCAGCGTTTGCAGCTGCTTCTTGGCCCACTCCGCCTGACCGCCGCCCTTCGAAATCAGGCCGTTGAGATAGCTGTTCTCATTGGCCCAGTTCGTATTTGCGCCATATCCGCCGGACGCGGCGGGGGTGCTGAGAGTGCTGGGAGTGCTGGGAGTGTTCGGCGTGCGCACCGGCGCGCCGCCGGAGGCGAGCGTGTAGCTGTTGCCGCTGCTGCGAGAGGGCGTGCTTGCGCTCAGCGTGCGCGTCGTGCCGCCGCCCGAAGAACCGGACGAGCCGCCGTACTGCTGCTGCGCCCTGTTCAGCTCGTTCATCTGATTTTTCGCCCACTCGGCATTGCCGCCGCCCTTGGAGATCAGGCCGTTGAGATAGTTTCTTTCGTTGTTCCAGTTGGTATTAGCGTTATACGCCATGCGCGCCTACCGCCTTTCTTACTTCATTGTGGCGAGCTTTCGGATAAGATCGTCGCCGTACTTGTACGCCGCGAGGTAGTCGAGCGTCGGATCGAGCAGCCCCGCACGCTTTTGCAGCTGCGCGCGGTAATCGGGCGCCGTCAGCTTGCCGTGGAATTCCTTTTCCCACTTGCCCGCGTTCTCCTTGCCGGACCAGTACGCGGGGCACAGCTTGCCCGTCACGTCGAAATGGCGGATGACGTTGCTCGCGGGGATGTTGTACTTCTTCATCAGAGCTTTCGTCAGCTCAAGTGCCTGCGCGACGGTCTTCGCACCCGGCGCGTATACGCCGTTCTTGACCGCGTCACACAGCTCAATGCTGATGCTGTTGGCGTTCTTGCACTTGCCGTACATCGTCCCGCCGCCGGTCTGCGCGCAGCTCGGATACTTGTTCCCGCCGACCGCCCATGCAATACGCAGATCGTCCACGCTCTGAACGACTTCCTTCTCATCCACGAAGTAGTGAGCACTGGTCTTCACGACCTCTCGAGCGTAATACTTCGCGTTGTTGTCGGCGGTGTCGCCGTCGTTGCCGGTGTAGTGGATGACGATGTAGCGGATACCGCTCGCCGCGCGCGTCCCGCCGACGTTCCCCGCGTTCGCGGGATATTTGCGGATATTCACACCGCTCACTCTCCCTTCGCGCTGCCCGCTGCGTTCTGCGTGCCGAAGTAGAACGCAATGACCATGAGGTACACGGTGTTGAATTCCTGCGTCACTTTCGACTGTACTGTCAGCGCGCAGAAGGTCGCCGTCAGCGCAATCGTCACGAGCGACTTTACGCTCAAAAGATTCGCAAATCTCTTGTTCAGTAATTCGTTATTCATAGTGTCATTTCGTCCTTTCTGAAAATCTTGATGCCTGCCACAACGACAAGCTCTGTTGTCCATGCCTTGAACCAGCGTTCCGTCAGCACGTCGGGCGGAGGTACGCCGAGCGCCGTCATGATAAGCGACGCCACGGTGTACCACGTCAGGCTGAAAATGGTGATGGATATGTACTTGTCCCGCTTTTTCATCTTGTCCCAGCGGGCTTTCAGCGCTTTCATGCTGCCGCCCCGTTATCGAGGATGGAGTGAATTCCCCGCTCGGCCAAAAATTCTTTTTGCTTGTGCTTCACTTCGGCGGCGTAGTCCAGTGCGGCGTGCATGTCCCCGTTGCAGTGCGCGTCGGGAATGCGCTGCATCGCCTTCGCTGTCGCCTCACCCAGCGTAATGGCGGCCCAGCTGCCCTCAATGAGCTTGAGCATCAGCTGCTCCTGCATCTTCTGCTGCTCGGCGGCTTTCTCGCGCTCCTTCTTGTCGCGCCGACGGTCGCGGGTGGCGATGGCCTCGATGAGCGCCACCACCACCGCCGCTGCGGCGGAAATCAACGCCGCCGTCATACCGTCGCCTCCTTAAAATACTGTCCAACCAGCTCGTGCGGCAGATACTGGAGAGTGATTTTGTTACCGGACTGCTCACCAATACGTTCGCAGAGGTACAGCTTAGTGTCCTCAGGGTCTTTGTAATAAAGACCATAGGTGTACTCCATACCACGAGCGGCTGGAATCGGGTCATCTTGCGTGCCCGCGTGGTCGACGTTGATGATCGTCCACATGGCAGGGGTGGAGTGCGGCGGCCAGTTCTCTTGCGTGGTGTGGCCCTGACCTTTGTTGACGCGGTAGACGTGCAGCACGCCGCTGGCGTCCGTATCGCTGCGGCGGTCGCCGGGCTTGACGGTCTCGCCGATGTGATCCGCCCAGCGCGGGAACAGCTCAACGGCCTTTGCTGCGTCGCTGTCCGGCAGGCTCTCACTGGCCTGCTCGATATAGGGCCTCAGCGCGCGTGCGCGCTCAGTGTAGCTTTTTCCACTCATAATAGGAATCGACTCCTTTCAAAATCTTCTTTCGTGCATAAGTGATCAGCTTTGACAACAGATTTAACACCGATGTGGCGCGCTGTGCTGCCGCGTCTTGCAGAGCGCGGAGTAGTCTGCTGTCATTGACTTTACGAATTCTTCGTTGTGCCCATATCGGTTCGTTCCATATTTCCCTATGGCGCAAGTTCCTCTTTTCCATGTTTTCGGGGAACCTCCGTTTCGCATAGGCGTGCTTTGCAGCATCTTTTGCCCGCTGAGGCACGAGATATTCGATATCCGGCTGTTGATATATCTCATATAGCATGGGTTCAAGGTCTTCAACACCGCAAAGCATCAAGTCCTCATTATCGTTATATTTTTCGCGGATCCTTTTTACTGCGCGGTGGATTCCTTTGCATACGGAAACGTGGCTCTTATCGAGCAATTCGCCGATATCCCGCAGGCTTAACCATTCCCCGTAGTAAAGATATAAGTAAACAGCTTGCGTTTCGGTCAGGGAAGAAAGAATGTCCTCGGCCACTTCTCTTGAAGAAAAATCAATAACGCCCCGAGCTTCTGCGCGCTCTTCGTTGCGCATGGCTCCTTCGATTTCGTTGATCGTTTTCTTTGCGCGCTTTAGAGTTCTCGACACTGTGGTCTTATCCACCCCCGTTGCTTCTGCAATTTCCCGAAGCGATTTCCCCTGCAAAAACAAATCAAGCATTTCCTGCTGCCGAGGCGAGCAGGCGGCTTTTCCGCGCTTGAGGCATCGCATCAGGCGGGCTTTTTTGCCCTCGTCATCCGGATCAATGTCAAGGTCCGTCCAACGCACCGTATTCCCGAAAATATCGGCAACAGCGCCGTCCTTGGCTTCTCCGCGGCAAGTAGCCTCAGATTCGAGAAACCCGTCCATGTAAAGAGCGGTCACGCGCTGCTTGGGGGCCTTCCGCCGCTTGTCCTTCGGCGGTCGGGCAGCCTCCATACGCAGCAGGGCTTCTTCATACATTGCCTCAAGAATGCCGTAGCGTTTTTTCTGCTTGGCGAGCTCTTCCGGATCGGTGATGTCCTTCATCTGCGATTTGACGATCTCTTTTCTATCCCATAGCTGCTTGCGCTCCTGGTCGGCCTGCTCGTAGGCGGTCATAGCATCGCGCCCCCATTATTCGGCCTCACCGAGCAGGATCTTCGCCGCCTGCTCGGCGTCTGCCATCTCTGCAATTTTGCTGTCTTTCTGTGCGATCTGCTTCTCCTTTTCTGCAATCAGGGCGTTTTTCTCGGAAAGCTCGCTGTCCTTGGCCTCGGATGCCGCCGTCAACTCGGCAATCTGCGCCTGATAGGGCGTCACATCGCCCCAGTACTGCTTGTCTGCGGTCAGAATCACAACAAACGCATTCGAAATCTTTTCATACGTGATATCCTGCACAGCAAATGTGTAACCGGCAGGTAGAATACACGGGGCCTCATTCGGACGGACTTCCTTGACCTCAACGTTTGTCCAGTCGATGCTTTCAACACTTTCGAGGGTATTTTCTTCATAACAGCGCTCGAAAACAACGTGATATACGTCTCCTAAGCGGTAGCAATACCCGACGCGATGGCCGTTGATCCTCCATTTGATCCCGTAATGGCTCATAGTGTTTTCCTCCTTATCCAATCAGCAGCACCGCACCGGCAAATGCCTCCAGTGTGTGCAGCGTAATATTTCCGTTGGATTCCACAATGGCATAGGTCTCGATACTTGCCCATGTGCCCTTGCGATAACTTCCATTCACCAGAATTGCCACCTGCGCAAAGACGTCGCTGCCGCTGAGACCGTGCTCACTTTTTGCGATGGATAGCGTCGCTTCCGCATCCGTCTGCGTCCACTGCGCGACGGTGAAGGTTTTGTAGTAAGATGTTTTCTTTGCGTCTGCCCACGCCTCGCCGTCCGCGGTTTTCGTCAGCACTTGACCGGCGCTGCCGCCATTCGGAAGTTCCTTGGGATGCCGGTGATCGCCGCGGGAATAAGTCTCGGCGTTGCCGGCGCTGGCTACACCGGGAGCCTGCGGAAGCTCGTCCGTTGGCGCACCCTTACCGTCATTGCCGCGCTGCGCGATGAGCTGCCAATAGGACGCATCCGGCGGGGCGACGCCCTTGCAGGGCTTAATGCATACATAACTGCTGCCGCCGCTCGACACCTTGTTGCCGACGGCGTATTCCGCGGCGGCGGAGTATTCGCCCCAGCTGTTTCGGGCATTTTCTGCTGCCTGTCGCATCTGCTCGTTGCTTGCGCGCTGCTGCTCGGCGGTTTCGCGCTGCTGCTCGGCGCTCTGCCGCGCAGATTCATTTGTGCCGCGCTGGGTCTCGTTGCTCTCACGCACGCTCTCGGCGCTCCCGCGCTCGCTTTCCGCCTCGGCTCTGGCGCCCTCGGCGGTTTTGCGGCTGGTCTCCGCCTGCACGCGCTGGGCCTCGGCGTTTGCCCTTGCGCCTTCTGCCGTTGCGCGGTTCTGCTCGGCAGCGGCACGGGCGGATTCCTCATTGCCGCGGGCGGTTTCGTTGCTCTTTCGGGCATTTTCGTTTGCGGCGCGTTGCCCTTCCGCCTGCGCGCGGGCCGTTTCAGCCGTCTTGCGCTCCGTCTCGGCGCTCTCGCGGGCTGCTTCCGCCGCTGCGCGCGCCTTTTCCGTTGCGTCGTCTTCGATGATGGCGGGAATGAGATCATTGTTGATGTAGTCCTTGATGACGTTGCCTGCTTCATCGAACTTGGCTTTGAGTTGCGCAGAAGTCAGTCCGCCGACGTCGTTCGGCTCGTCGTCCAGCTTCTGGATGATGTTCAGGTCGCCATTTAAGTATTCAAGCTCGATCGGAGCATTCTGTACTGCATTCAGGTCGGCTGTCAGTTTCGTGCTCATACCGAATTACTCCCTTCTCGGGACTTCGCCCGATTCGTTGATCTTTCGTTGTAAATTGCCATAGCCTGCGCCGCCGCGGACGGGCGGGGAAAAGCCGCTCGGGTCCATCGGCGAATCGCTCTGCCCGTTCCCGGGCGCGCCGCCCGGCATCACGCCGCGCTCGGCGGCTTCCGTGATGGCGATAAGTGTCTCTCGGTCGGTGATCTGGCCGTTGGGCAGGCGACGCAGGTATTCACTCGTCGGGATCTTGCCCTGCATCAGCAGATTATCCAGCGTCTGCATGTTGGCGATCTCGCTCCAATAGCTCGACGCGCCCGCATCAAGGTCGATGCTGCACGGCACGCTCTGGATCGTCGAGAAGTCAAACGGGACGGCCATCTTTTCGCCGATCTCGCGCACCTCGACTTCGACAGTGCGCGTTCCGTAATACTCGCCCTCGAACTCCATGAAGATACGCCCCAGCTGCTCGATGCATTGCAAAAGGTTCTGCTTTGTCAGCTCCATCGGCGTCGCCGCCGCGCGCTGCAATGCAATGATGGCGCTCGTGTTATCCGGGCGCGTGTCGCCCAGCGCCACGTCGGACGCGCCAAGGAATCTCTGTGTGTAGCCGATGGCGACGTCGATAAACTGCGAGATTTGCGGTGAAATGCTCGCGGGGTCAATGATCTTGGCCACGCCGTCCACGCTGCCGTTGACGCCGATTGCCGCACCGACCTTGCTGCTCCACTTGGAGACCTTTGTGCGGTCGTATACGATCTTCGGATAGGCCAGCGTCATGAGCGAGATCATCGACATCGCAAAAAGCTTGTTGACGAAAATCTGGTTCGGGATCAGCCCAGTAATCATCGCCTGCCCGTGATAGCAGTCCTGCACGTAGTCCCAATTCATCCACACGATAGGGTAGAGGGTAATGCCAAGGTCCCATTCCTTGCGGATCTCTGCATCGCCGCGCGTGCATTCATAGCAGTGGATCGTCCCGCTCTTCTTGTCGCGCCACAGACGGAGGATCACAGTGACCTTATTGCCGCCGAGCTGGTCGATCTCAATGTTGCTGCCCTCGCGGTCGTCTTCCGTGATGTTGTCGATGTCCGACGCGCTTGCGCCCCATTCGCGGGCGTAGTCCTTGCACTCATTCACGAGCATGCGACGCTCAATGAGGATATAGGGCTGCGTCTGCACGTCGCGGCTGTTGGGGTTGCCAAAGTGCACCTGCGTGTTTTGCAGCACCTCCACGCCGATAGCGCCCTTGGCCTGCTGTCCAGTCTCCGCGCTGCTGTCCCAGTAGGCGAACAGGCAGCTGTCGCCGTCCACCGCCGCGTTGCGGCAGAATTCGCGGATCTTGCCACCCATCTGGTTTCTCTCGAAAATGGCGGCAAACTGGTCGTTTAAGATATCGCTGTATAGCTCAAGCACCCTCGTCGATGCCCTCCCGCTGCTCGGCAGCGGCTTTGCGTGCAGCTTGAGGTTATCGGTCGACACGTTGGCGACGGAGAACAGCACCACGCGCTTTAAGAAGTTAAAGACCGGCGTCGGGAGCCCGTTGCTGCGCACGCCCTCCCACTGCTTGCCGATGAAGAAATTCTCATTCGTCTGCACTGTGTCGTACAGGTTGATGCCGGTATTGAACTGCACGCCCGCATCGTATTCTGCCGCCACGCGCTGCGGGGTCATTTTTCGATTTGTCATTCGTGATTCCTCACTTTACATTGCCCGCGTAGCGCAGACGGATATCCGTCTCAATGACCGTCGCCGTCGCGCTCGCAGAATTGCTTTTGAATATCAGGCGATAGAACGTCGCCTTTTTCACCTTCATTTTCACTTTTTTCACCTGCGGCTTTCGGTTCGTCGCGAACGAAAAATGGTTGAAGTCCACATGCAGGAATGTTGCGAGGTTATATGCGACCACCTTGCTGGGGTAATCGCTGCGCCGGTTCGTCTCCACGGTGACGGTGATGCGCGCATTGGACGCGGGCTGCATGGCGACAAAGATCATGGGACTGTACTTCAGCAGCCAATCCTTGTCGAAGTCCATCGCGCCGGTCGCCGCGTAGCAGTCAATGGCCGCGCCATCGTCGTTGCGGTACTTGTGGGAGAATTCAAGCACTTTCCCGTCGTCGGCAAAGCCGAGCACCGTGCCGTTCCACTCGAGAACACGGTCGAAGGGAAGCCCTTCGTAGAGATACCACGCGTCATTTGCGTAATTCAGGATGAGCGCGCGCCGCCCGAATAGGAACCAATATTCGTGATCGCCCTTAATGTTCGCCGTGCGCACCTTCGGCAGATCAAAGCTTTTGAGCGTCGCCGCCACGCGGTCGCTGATGCGCTTGGCGTTGTTTTCGTTGTTGGAGATATAGCTTGCGTAGTTGCTGCCGCTGCGCCACTGATACACGCTGCCCGCATCCAGTGTCAGCGGGTTGTTTTCCAGCAGCATGACCTGCCCGGGCGCTTCGTTGCCAAACTGACGGTTGACCGGCTGCACGTAAAACGCCGCCGTGCTCGTGTCGTCGGCAAGCCCGATCTCGCCGTACATGATCGTCCACGCACTGTCGGTCTTAAAGGCCATCAGTCGGGAATAATGACGGACCAGCGCCGTGAGCGGGGTATTGCTCTCGCCGACGGTCACCTCATATAGGTCGGGGAAGTATTCCGCGCTCGCCTTGCCCGTGTCGTAGGGGACGCCGGAATAGATCGTGCGGTTCGTGCCGTCGCCGTAGAGGAACACGCGGGTATCCGTCGCGCCGTTGAAAAGCTCGCTGTATTTCATGCCGGTCACTTCGCTGCGCGCACCGTTGCCCTTGCGGTATTCGATCTCCACGGTGTTCGTCCCTGCGGCGGGGGCGGCGGTAAACGTCACCGTCCCGTTTTTAAGGTTCATCGTGCAGTCCGTCACCGGCTCGCCGCCGGATTTGACACTGCTGACCTCGGTAATGTCCTTTTCCGGCAGCTGGAACACCTTCGCCGTCCCGTCGGGGGAGAACTGCACGCGCCGCTTGCCGGTCAGTCGGTTCACGTTTTCGACAAGCGTGCCCTCGCCCTTGGGCGTCGTCGCCGTCTGGATGAGCGGCACATAGCCTTCGACGGTTTCAAAACTTGTTTCACTTCCACCGTCCCAGCTCTTGTATTCGCCTCCGGTCAGCAAATATACCTTCCCGCCAAAGCCGAAGAAATGCGCCTCGCCGTCGGGGCACGTGCCTTTGCCGCTGGCGCTGCCGATTTCAGTGTCAATGTCCCAAATGTGCCCGCCGTACACGGCGAGGATGTGTTCGGAAACCCCCACAATGCCGCGCCAAACGCCGTATACGCGCGTTTCGCTTTCGCCCCCCGCGGTTCCTTCACTCAGCGCGGAAAGCGCATCAGCAAGGCTCAGAAGCGTTTTCGAGCCGGGGCGGATTTGCAGGTGCTTGTCCTGCGTCACGCGGAAGTTTCGCATCTCGGCCATCTCGCCGACTTTCAGCGTGGTATCGCCGTCCGGGTTCTCGTTCAGTCCAAGGAACGATTTGATCTTCAGAATGCTGGAATTGTCCTTTGCCGTGATCTGTGCCAAGTTTTACTCACCTCCGTAGGAAAGATAGCTCATGTCCATTTCGCCGCCGGTCATCTCTTCGTCGTAGTCCTCGTTCGCCTCGCCGGGCATCGGGTCTTCCGCGGCTTCCGGCAACTGCGCGCCCAGCGTGCGCGTGATGCAGAAATAACGCAACGCGTCGTTGATATGCGTGATGTTGTGCGGCTCGGTCGCGCAGTCGCTCGGGTTCTTCTCGTCGTGCTGGATGAGCATGATATTTCGGATGAGAGCGCGGCAGTTGCTCGTCACCAGAAGTCCGGGGCGGTCTTTCTCGCCGCGCAGAGGCTTGAGCATTTCCTTTTCCGCCGCCCAGCCCTGCACGCGGTTGTTGCTCGCCCGCAGCAGGCCCACGCCGTTCTGCGCGAACAACTCGGCCATGTTTTTGCCGCTGTCCTTCTGTCGGTTCCACATATCCGGCGGCGCTATGGTGAATTCGATGCGTTCCTCCGGCGGCGTCATGGAAAGTGCCAGCGCCGCCGCCTCGGAGACGATGAGCCCGCTTTGCTGTACCTCGCGATAGACGTAGCTGCGGCCCTCAAAATCCACCGCGATCCAGAGACAGGCGAACATATCGAGACCATAGTCGAATGCGCGGTACTTTTTCCACTCGCCCGGGATGCGGGCAAACGGTTCGATGACGTGCGTTTCCTTGCGGAACTCGGGGAAGAACGTGCCCGCCAGCGCATCCCAGTCGCCGTAGCGCCAAGCACGGCGCACGTCCTCGGGCAGAAGATCGAGCATCTGCTTATACTCCGGGGATGCTTCCAAAAGTTGCGGGTTATCGTCCACCGTCGCGTGGATGAAGGTGTAGTCCTTTTCCTTTTCTCCGTCCTGATACTCCCGGTCGATGAAAAGGCGCTTGACCCATGCGTGCCCGATGCCGCCGGGGTTGCAGGTCAGATACATCCGGCGCGGGATCTTCGTCGCACCGCGCAGGCACGCGCCCAGCGTGCGGAACTGCTCTTCGGTGAACTGCGTCGCCTCGTCGATGAATATCCAGTCATATTCCTGGCCCTGATACTCCACGTCGTCGCCGCTGCCGTAGTGTCCAAATTTGATGATTGCGCCGTTGTAGAAGGTGAACATGTGCATTCCGCCGTTATAGGTCGCGATCTCGGCGGGGATCATCCTGCGCATGGGGATGATAATGCCTTGTTCCAACTCGGGATACTCGCGTCGGACGATCAGAATGCGGATATTGGGATAGGTCAGCGCACCGCCGAGCGCCTTAATGCGCAGCACGTGTGACTTGCCGCCGCCTCGTGCGCCGCCGTAGCCGACATAGCGGCTTCGCGCCTGACAGAATTGCTTCTGCTTGGGGTTCAGCTCGCCAAAGTCGACGGTCGGCAATTTTTGCTTGTAATAAGGCGCTGCCATGTGTTCAACTCTCCTGATATCCTGTAATTTGCAAAAAAGCGGCCAGAGGGGTTAGCTCTGGCCGCTTTGGTTGGCGGCTTCCGAGTGGTTTACTCGTAGTCCTTGGTGGCTTCGATGCCGACGCAGCCGTCCTTGGTGCCGACGGCGCGCATCGTCTGGCCCTCCGCCAGAGTGACGGCGGCGCTGTAGGTCTCCGCAGTGCTGGAATAGCGCGGGTCAGTGCCGTCCAGCGTGTAGCGGAACGTCACGCCGGTCACAGCGGTGATGCTCGCGGCGTGGCTGGCCACGCTGATCGAGGGCGCATCCAGCACGGCGGACTTTGCGCCCGCAACGCCGATGCCGACGTTCTTGCTGCCGATGACAAACGCATCGTAGTAAACGAGGCCCTGCACCACGGGGCCGCTGAAACCGACGCTCTTCTTGATGACGTCGTACTGCGTGAGCTTCACGGGGTCGGCGGAAGTGCCCTTCGCCTTGATCATGAAGTACACGCCGCTGGGCAGCCAGCTCGACGGGACAGGAACGACGTTCATGCCGTCGAACGTGCCGACGCTGCCGTCCTTGACGGCCTTCGTGCCCATGTCCTCAAGGCCGACGATGGCGTCCGCCTGCTTAAGCAGGACAAAGTAGGTCGTGGAGATGTAGAGCGTCAGTCCGGTGTCGGGGACGAGGTTGTCGCCCATCTTGCCCTTGAGGTCCATGATATCGCCGACGATCGTGCTCTTGGTGGGAGTCGCGGTCATCTGCTTGAGCGTCGCAGCGCCCATGACCCACTTCTTGAGGCGGTACTTGTCCATCATCGGGACGACGCGCTCGTCGATCTCCATGCGCAGGAACTTGCCCGCGGCGGTCTCCACGGCGATATCGCTGCCGTCCAGCGCCTCAAGATGCTTGGTGAAGGCTTTCGCCTGCGTGCAGAGCATCTCCTGCGTGGTGTACTCAAGGTCGGTCACGTCGCCGTAACGCTTGCCGCCGCGCTGATAGTCCGTCAGTTCAGCGGGGACCATGGAGTAGATTTTCACGCTCTTTGCGCCGGTAAATTCGTATTCGTGACCGGCTGCACGGTTGGTCTTGGATGCGAGCTTAAAGCGGTTGGCAATTTTGCTCGCATATTTCACGGTATAATCGAATGCCATTTTCTTTCCTCTCTTTCATTTGGGCAAAGAGGACGCCCTATCGGTCAGGAACCGAACCCGGCAAGGAACGGATCGACGTTCCTGCTGTCGTTTCCGGCAGACTTCATGCTGCCGGTCGACCGCTGCGCGTTCTTCTGCGTCTGCTGCACGGTTTTGACCGTCTCCTGCGCGGTTTTCACGCTGGCACGCGCCTGCTCCACGGCGTAGCGGGAATAGGCTGCCGTCAGCGAAAGGCCGTTTTTCACCTCGGCCCACACGCTGTCAGGAATACTCTTGGGGTCCTTCTTCGCGTTGTCATAAGCTTCAGGAAAGGCCCGCTGGAACTCAACAAGATCGCGGTTGATGCGCTCCTGTTCGGCACGCTTTGCGGCCTGCTGCTCCTGCTGCTGGGCTTCCTGCGCATGAATGCTCGCTTCGCGCTCTTCAAGATCGACAGCGCGGCGGGCTTCTTCTTCGCTCATGCCGCCCGCACGCTTTGCTTCGGTGCGGACGCTCCTGACGTAATCGGGGATGCTCATGCCGGCTGCGCGCGCAAACTCGCCGAACATCTCGATCACGGGCTTTGCCTCGTCGTACTTCCCGCGGATGCGGTCGTAATCAAGGCCCTTCTGTGCGAGAGTGACCATTTCGGCCTCACCGACCGTGCGCTCACTGTCCAGATGGCGCAGCGTCCACGTTTTCGGCTCTGCCTGCTGCCCTTCGGGGGGCTGCTGGTCGGTATTTTCGGCAGCGTCATCCTCCTGAGCCTCGCCAGATGCACCGTTTTCCGTGCCCTCTGGCGAATCCTCGCTGGCGTCTTCGCTGCCCGCGTCGGTCTCGCTGCCTACGCTTTCCTCCTGATCGTCCGCGTCCTGCCCGTCGGCAGAAACCTCGGTGTCAAGGCCGTCATCTTCGCCCCAGCCGTCAAGAAATGCGTCCTGCTGGTCGGCAGTCTCTTCCATGACTTCGGTGTTTTCGATGGATTCGTTCATGTGATGCTCCTTCCTCGGCTGGTCTGCCGTTGGAATGTATTTGCACCGGCGCTGGTCTGCACCGGCGTATGGATAAAAATAAAAAACGCCGAAACAGCACGAAAAACCGTGTGTCTCGGCGTTGAACGCTCTTGCTTGTTATGTACTTATTCGTCCGCGAGCTGCACCCCGTCAACGATGAGCGGGAAGCGCTCGGCCTTGCATTTGCTGCACCATACCGGCGTATTGCGCACGGTGCTGGTCTTCAGCACGCGCAGCAGCTTTTTCCGGCATTTGGGGCAGGTGTACCATCCGTTTACCACCATCGCGCAAACTCCCCGTACTCGATGCCGCCATACGGCAGCCCGTCTTCGATGCTTTCAAACGATGCAGGCACGCCTGCACGCGCCTTGGCGAGGCGCTGCTCGTAGAGCTGCCAGAAAAAGTCTGCAAGCGTCGGATTTTCCTCGCTCAGCAGCTTTGCGGCAAGCCCGCAGGGGAGGACGCTGCGCACAATGTACGGGTCCATCCTGATCTCGTCGGAAAAGCTCGTCAGATCGTCGAGCGCCGGACGTTTACCGTCCTCGCCGATGGCGAAGGTGTCGCTCGCGGGGTAGGCGTCGTCGATGAGGTTATTGAGAATGCCCAGCGTCCTGACCTTGTACTCGGTCGTGTCGCTGTTGTCCGTGCTGCCGGTGCTTTCATTCTGCGCGTCGATGAGGTACATGGCCTTGTCAAAAACGCCCTGAACGCTCAGATCAATGCTCATGTCCTCACTCCTTCGTCACTCTCGTTCGAATCCGGTCTTGCCGTTCACGGCGTACCGCATGATGTTCTCGAATCCCTCGTCGATGGGGTCCGGCGGCGGCTTGTGCATCTCCTGCTCCACGCGCTGCTCGGTGCGCTGCTCCTTGGTTTTGAAAAATTCACGGGCAAACAGCGCCGACGTCTCCGCGAGGATGACCGCCGCCATCACCAGCAGCACCGCAAGCATTGCCGTCATTCCTGTTCGCCCCTTTCTCACTTGAAATCGCTGTCGTCCACGCTGTCGCCGTGAACGATGCGGACCGTCGTGTCGTTCTTCTGCTCGATCTTGTCCTGATAGCCGCCAAGGCGCGTCTGCTTCTGGAGGAAAATCCCCCTCGTGACCATGCCTTTCTCACGGTATCGCTCGTCGGTCTCGACCTGATCCTGAATGCGAAGATACGCCATCTGCACGGCGTCCTGCAAATACGCGCAGCGGTCGCCGTCATACCACGAGCGCAGCACCGTCAGCGTTACGGTTCGGCCCTTCTTGTTGTGCTCGGAGAGGTAAAGCGCAAGCCCCGCCTCGCCGTACAGCACGCCACGTTCGTCACACTCGGCGAAGTAGTCGTCGGCGACCTTCTGGAAGTCCTCGACATGAGGGAAAATCGAGACGGCTTCGTGGGCCGCCTTGGAACGGGCGAGCTGGCCCGTCACGGTGTCGCGGTTTTCGATATATCCCGGCTCGCCCTTTTTCTTCGAAAAGGCCGGATTCCCGCGCCGCTTCTTGATCGGCTCATCCGCCATATCGTTTTCCCCCTTTCGTTTCGTTGGCACAAGCGGCAGGGGTCGAACCTGCATATCTGGGAGTCAAAGTCCCATGCCTTACCATTTGGCTACGCCTGTATATGTCCCCGCTGGGCCACATCATCGAGAGGTGCGCGGGGTCCTGTTGGCGGGAGTGGTTGGACTCGAACCAACGACTTCGTGGTTAACAGCCACGCGTTCTTATTTCCTTCCATCTGAACTACGCTCCCGTGGGTTACCCCGATTCGTCAGGCTCTCGAAGTCTTGTTGCGTCGTGGCTCGCGCGCTCTCTCGTTATGAGCTGTGCGCCGTCGCTTCTTCCGGCGTGCCAAGTTATGCTATCGCGTTTCTTGCGGCTGACTCCCACAGCCGGGAGCGACCCGGTGTTTCTGGCGCAGACGGCAGGACTTGAACCTGCATCTCCTCCCGGAGCGGTGCTCTGCCGATTGAGCTACGTCTGCATGTGGCTGCCCTTCATGCCGTAGGGGCAGCCGGGTAGGATGTCTTTTCTCATGACCACACTTGCAAATCCATCGTCCCAGTTCTCATTTATGCACGAAATGCAAGCCCAGTCAATGGACAAAATTTCATGGATACAGTGAGATACGGCGTCGTACAGTCTCGTCCGTAAAATATTTTGGGGACCACCGTTTTCAAGACCCTGCCGCCAGTTTTTCCGCTACCCGTGGGTGGTGAAAAGGGAAGGGAAGATGTGTGACAATAGCCATACACCCGTTCCCGCGAGACCCCGCCGTTTTTCCGCTACCCCCCGGTCCCTTAGTTCGTTGTCGGGACACGTGCCCCCATCCCTGCGCTGCGCTGCCGCCAGCCATCCCCGCGCGCCCAGCCCGTGACCGAATCGCCCCGCGCAGCCGTGCGCCCTATTGCGTCCCTGCGCGCCGTCATTGACCCCGCGCAGCCGTCGGCCATCCCCGCCAAATTGCCCGCAAATGACGCAGTAAAGACGCAGTAACCCCGAAAAGCCCTGCAAAATCAAGGGAAATAGTTAATAATATCTTAAATCGCGGCGGCGACAGCCTCAGCCCCTGCCGCTCCCGTCTGCCTCATTGCCCCAGCCCTCGCGCGTTTTTTACTTCTCCTCCAGTCTCTTAGTTGTCTATTTCCCAATACATTTGCAAAGCCTTTACCCTCTGCTACTCGTTACCCTCTGCTCCTACCGTTACCCTCTGCTATACGTAAGCCTCTGCTATTACTCACGGAATGGTAATTACTTACAGATACCGCCACCGTCAGAAGAATAAGACTATCTTGTCGGAGTAGAGAGTATCGTAACAGCATACTCCTAACGCTACTCTCTGCTATACGATAGCCTTACTATTAGCCTACGGCAGTAAGGTATAAAATAAATATATTTATTTTATCCGTGCGCACGCCCGCGCGCGATATGTATTGTATATGCGCGGTCATCTGCTCGGCGACGGCGGCGGGGGAGGTCATGACAAACGCCCGGAGCTGCTGCCCCGGGCGCTGCTGCTATATCTTGTCTCTGATCGCGTCGAGGATCCATGCGTTGACGCTCTGGCCGCACTGCTCGGCGGCGTGGCGGATCTGGTCGCCGGTAAAGCCGTCGCTGCCGTCCAGCTTCACGCGGAACGTGATTGCCTCATAATTGCGCCGATTGTACGCGGTTTTGACTGCTGGCGAGACATGCCCGCGCCACGTTTCGCCGGGTTTCCTGCTTCCTGGCATGGCGTCACCTCCTGTTCTGATGTTATTTATTATAACAAATCGCATGGTGCTTGCAACATGACAAAACGCACAAAAACGCGCATTTGCAACTGTGCAGTCCTGCCAAACTTGTTTTTGCCCTATTGACAAGTTCATGGTGCATGCAGTATGATTCAGCCATGCCAAGCAACCACGACAACAACTCAGGAGGTTACCACCATGACAAACATTTTTGCAGCCTGCAAGACACTGGACGAGCTCAAGCGCGAATACAAGCGCCTTGCAAAGCTCCATCACCCCGACGTGGGCGGCGACACCGCCACCATGCAGCAGATCAACGCCGAGTTTGATCGCCTTTTCCCAATCTACAAGCTTCGCAGCAACGACAGCGGCGAAGCCCCCGTGACCCACGAGACCGCCGAGAGCGTCCGCAGCGAGTTCTACACCGCAAACGGCTGGGCGGGCTGCAATTACGACCCCGCCCGAAGCCTGAAAGACATTGCCGCGAACGTTCGCCGCTATGTCAAGGCCAATTATCCCGGCTACAAATTCAGCGTGCGTACGAAATACGCGAGCATGTGTCAAGAGCTGCTTGTGACGATGAAGGAAGCCCCCGTTGAAATCTTCAAGACCTTCGACCAGCTTACCGCCGCGGACCGGGAACAGATCCGCCGCCGCGCCGAGCACAACTTTGTCTGGAAGCTCACGAGCTGGAACCGTGACGAGGAACGCGCCGAGATCCTGCGCATCTGGGAAGCTCATGGTGAGTGGTACAAGATCCCCGCTGACGAGATCCGCGCCGTCTCCGCCGACGTTGACGACTATGTGAAGTCCTTTAACCGCGAGGACTGCGACGGGATGATCGACTATTTCGACGTGAACTTTTATTACTTCGGCTGTCTTGAGGATAATGGGCGCGGCGTGAAGTATGTCCCCCGCGAAAGCGCCCGCCGCCCGCAGATCGCCGGTGAAACGGCGCAGCCCGACGAACCGGCCTCCGCAGCGCTGCGCGTGGCATTCTGCCCCGAGCATGACGGAGTAGAGGTCTATTTCTCCGGTAAACCGTCCGCAGCGGTGCGCGAAGCCCTTAAGGCGGACGGCTGGCGCTGGCACAGCACGAAAAAGTGTTGGTACAACCGGAACACCGAGCAGCACTTACAGGCCCTCCGCGCTGCAACAGAAATCGACGCGCTCCCGGCCTGACCGGGTCGCGCTGACCCGCCCACCCCTCCTGAATAGTAAAGAGCGTCCCCGTCACTGGGGACGCTCTTGTTTATATGACACAGTTATGACACAGTAATGACGCAGCACGCCTATTTTGTATTGATATTGCAAGAAAAGTATTTAAAATCTCGTTAAAAACCGTCCCTTTTACTACTGGCACGGGTGCGGGGCAGATGGTATAGTAAACAGGCATGTGTTTTTTAGGAGGATCAATATGTTTTCTGCCTTTTTTCGCAGCCTGAAGCAGGAATTTGCAGGCTACAACTCGAAAAAGCTGCTCGCCGACATGATGGCGGGCCTGACGGTCTGCGCCGTCGCACTGCCGCTGGCGCTGGCGTTCGGCGTTTCCTCGGGCGCGAGCGCGGCGTCCGGGCTTGTCACGGCCATCATCGCGGGCGTGGTCATCGCCATTCTCGGCGGCGCGTCGTACCAGATCTCGGGCCCGACGGGCGCGATGAGCGCGGTGCTCGTCGGCATCGTCGCGGAATACGGCCTGCAGGGCGTGTTTTTTGCCTGCTTTGCCGCGGGCGTTCTGCTGCTGCTTGCGGGCGTCTTCAAGCTGGGTCGCTTAATTAGCTTCATTCCGATGCCCGTCATCATGGGCTTCACCTCGGGCATTGCCATCATCATTGCGATGGGCCAGATCGACAACTTCTTCGGTACGGTGTCGGAGGGCGGCTCGAATTTGGAAAAGCTCGCGTCCTATGGCCGTCTTGGCTTCCATCCGAACATGCAGGCGGTGCTCATCGGCCTTCTCGTCGTGCTGGTGATGGTCTTCTGGCCGAAAAAATGGGGTGCGCGTGTGCCGGGCTCGCTCGTCGGCATCATCCTTGCGACGATCGTCGCGACAGTCGCGGGCATGGATCAGCTCGCTGTCGTCGGCGACATTCCCAAGACGCTCCTGCTCGCCGACCGCCTGTCGCTCGGCGGCCTGAGCTTCACGATGCTCGAAAACCTGATCTCTCCCATCGTGACCATTGCGGCGCTCGGTATGATCGAGAGCCTGCTTTGCGGCGCGTCGGCCTCGCGCATGAAGGGCGAAGCGT